>Ga0070741_10000321_pt1 | contig 182557 bp, 151 predicted proteins | sample Coa_R1_4_FD_66440 | JGI IMG/M metagenome (GOLD analysis project Ga0070741, IMG submission 66440) | Surface soil microbial communities from Centralia Pennsylvania, which are recovering from an underground coalmine fire - Coalmine... | ecosystem: Environmental > Terrestrial > Soil >... | reverse complement strand
TTTATAACGCTCGCGGAAGCCGGCGAGGTGGGACTCGTAGAGTGCGGCGTCTTCGGCGGGCAGCAGGACGGTGCGGCCGGTGAGACCCGTTTTGAGAGCGTTCTTCGACGAGATGGATTTACCGGTTTCCGATGTTGGGCCGGTGGATGATTGCGCATTGGCGCGATTGGCGTTCAGTTGAGCGTTGGTGGCCATATATAAAAATGGCCCGGAGCGAGGTAGCAGCCTCGTCCGAGCCTGCCAGAGCGTAGCACAGACAATCGGAAAAACGGATCGGCGCCGATACGCAAAATAGGGCTAAGTCCCGTAGGTGCTTAGCGATAGCGATATTTTTGTGAGTTGTGACCGACTAATTATCGCCACGCTCCGACCACCGTGTTGGTCGTGGCTGGGGGTGGAATGGCGGGAGTAGCCGGTGCGTTCGCGGCATACGCGAGGGCTATGCGGGCCAGGATTTCGTCCGGCTGTTCTGCGCCGTTTGCTAAGAAGAGCGGGTCTTCGTTCAAAGCAGACTTGGGTAAGTTGCGGGTCCGCGTACGTACGACGGTGGGCGTAGCCGTGCTGACCGCAAAGTTCTGGGCCGGAAGGGCGGCTACAACTGTGTCAGTCAGAATTCCGGGATCATCCCCAATCACCTGAATATTCTCGGTAAAGACTGTGCCTGCAAGCTGCTCGACATTGTTCGCCGTCAAGGTGTAGCTAACGGTCAAGATTACTGTTGTAGCGTTGACGTTCGCTATATCGAGCGTCGCGCCTGAAATGGTTGCCATAGTGGTTCTCCTCTTACTAAGCTGTCAAGGCGTCATCGCCCTGCATTAGATCATTCGAGAATCGCGTTGAAGACCGGACATGGGGATGCGAGATAGGTATGGGAGCTGGGACTAAGAAAGACCCATTGCTTACGCGCAGGATTCTGTAGCTAACCCGGTGGATAATTGGTCGCCGTTCCCGAGACGGTCGCTGATCGTCAAGATCTTGCAAACACACGGCGGGCGCGGACGGATCTCAATTGGGCTTGCAAATGCAAAAGAGCACGTAAACCAGCGGCTTTGAGGCGCCAAGTGCATTCTGCCGGACAAACACCTTCGATCGAGCAGCCGTGCTCGCCATCATCCGTTTACCCAAAGCTGCGCGCCATCGCGCGATCGCGGTTACGCGTGGGCCGCGATGCGGTACTCGATACAACGGCACTCGTCCACGAGTGCTACATTCGATTTGCGGAATCGGGCAATGGCGGGGGCGAATGGCCCAGACTTCTGCATTATGCCTCCCGCGTCATGCATAGTATTGTGGTGGATTCCATCCGCCGGCGCGCTGCTCAAGTACATGGCGGCGGCGCCGTGCGAATCGAACTTGACACGGGCGTGGAAGCTCCCAATGGTTGGGTAAAAGAAGAAGAAATGGCGGTTCGCCGCGCAATGGAGCGACTTGAAATTGTGGACAAGCGCCTTGCGCAGGTTGTGGAGATGCGATTTCTGGGCGGCATGACTGAGCCGGAGATTGCCTCTGCGCTGGGTATCACGGAGCGGACAGTGCGGCGCGATTGGGAGAAAGCCAGACTCTTGCTGGCCCAAGCGCTTCGTTAATAAGCAATGAGTTTCTTTACCAAACTTGCCGCCGAATGGCCTGCGCTGAATCCGCTGCTGGATCAGGCGCTCGATCTTCCGGCAGAACAGCGCAGCACGTGGCTGGCGAACCTTCCCCGCGAACACTCGAATCTAAGGACAGCGCTGCGCCGGCTTTTGGCGGATGCCGCGGCACAACACAACGAGGCGATTGAGCCTGCGCGGAACGAGATGATCGGTCCTTGGCGTCTCATTCGCAAAATCGGCGAAGGTGGAATGGCCGATGTCTGGCTGGCTGAGCGTTGCGACGGTCTCCTGGCGCGGCCGGTTGCTCTCAAGCTTCCCCGCAGAGGATCGAACAACGACCTGTTCTGCCAACGGCTGGCCCGCGAGCGTGATTTTCTGTATGCGCTCAATCATCCGAATATTGCACGCCTTCTGGATGCCGGCGTAACGTTTCACGATCAACCATATCTGGTCCTTGAATACGTGGAAGGCAAACGCATAGACGAATACTGCCGGGACCACGAGCTTCCAACCCGTGCGCGACTAGAACTCTTTCTGCAGGCCGCGGGCGCGATCGGCTTCGCGCATCGCTCGCTGGTCTTACACCGCGATTTGAAGCCTTCGAACATCATGATCACAACCGAAGGCTCGGTACGCGTGCTCGATTTCGGCATCGCCAAACTGCTCGATCGCGGCGAAACGGAAGAGACCGAGCTAACACTGTTTGCCGGGCGCGCCTTCACAGCAGGCTATGCATCGCCGGAACAGATAGCGGGCCGGCCGCTTACCGTGGCATCCGATGTCTACTCACTGGGTGTGGTTCTCTATGAGCTTCTCACCGGGATCCGGCCTTACGAGTTAAAGCGTAAGTCAGTAGCGAACCTGGAAGAGCAAATTCTGGAAACCGAGCCGTCTCTCCCCAGCAGCGTCATTGCCGATAAACAGCTCCGCCGAGTTCTTCGAGGCGATCTCGACCGGGTGATCCTGACGGCGCTCAGAAAAATTCCGGATCAGCGTTATCCCACTGTAGATGCGTTCGCCGAAGACATACAACGGTATCTTCAGAGACGGCCGGTGCTCGCGCGCCCCAATCGTCCTTTCTATCGGGCATCGATGTTCGTTCGCCGCCACCGGCTCGCGTTCACCACGAGCATGCTCCTGCTGTTCATTTCTGTGGCAGCCACAGCGCTTGTCGGCTGGCAGGCACGCCTTGCGCTTACTCAGAAAAGGCGGGCCGAAGAAACCAAATCCCTGATCATTAACATGCTCTTCGATGCGCACTCATACAGAGGCGTAAGTAAGCCTGCTTCCTCCCTGAAATTTCTTCGCCAGACTCAGCAACGGCTCGCGACTCTTCCCATTTCAGACGTAAAGACTCGCGTTCAGATTCTCAATGTACTGAGTGCCGGTTTGTTGAGCCAGCAAGATACCGACGGCGCAGAAGCTGTTAATAACCGGGCCGTGCAAGAAGCCGACATATTAGGTCCCTGGGATCCACAGAGGCTTCGATCTCGCCTGTTCCGAAATTGGGTGCTGCTCTTTCGTGGACAAACAGACAAGATGCGTCCCGAAGTTGATCTGCTGCTGAAAGACATGCGCCAGTACGGCTCGGCTCTACCCGAGGATTTCGCCGGCGCATGGCGCATTCGCTCCGCGATAGCGGTGCAACAAGGAGATTCGGCCAAAGCAATTTCTTCAGCCTTGGAGGCACTGAAAATCACGGAATTGCATCCTGCCTTGTGCCACAATCAGGCGGTCCTCGCGATGGTGGATCTCTGCACTGCTTATCAGTGCGCCGGACAGCAACAACTCGCGGTGAAAACAGGAGACCTGGCTGTTCAGCGGGCGCTTGACGCTTATTCCCACAGCACAACACATCCCAATGTGCTGAAGGCGCGTGTAGCCTATTATCGATCTCTGGCGCGTTCGGGCGACGTGGGGCGCGGCATTCACCTGACCCAAGATGCGATCCGTGACACATCCACTTTGTTCGGCCCATCCTGCCGGCTAACGGGGGTGGAATTGAAGGACTTGGCAGAGATGCAGATGGAGGCTGGGCAATGGCGGGCCGCGCGAGAGAGTATCGAGCAATCCTACTCCATTCTCCGCAGTCATTACCAGCACGATTCGCCTGCGTACGCGGTTTTGATGAAGCTTCGGGCAGAAATGCAAGGCCGCGCGAGAGATTGCGGGTTTGGGGGCGGTGCTGCTCAATCTCGTTTACCTGAGAGCCATGGCGGAGAACCAAATTGTGGCCGCTAACGCTTCCTGTTTCCGGGCCGCCGGTGCATGCGAGTCTGCGCCCCGCGATGGCTCCGTGTCAAGAGTTCGGATATTGGCAAGGCAACCGGAATACGTTAGCGCGCTCTCGCTCACTTGGTAAGCGTAACGGTTTTGTTGAGGCCTTCCTTGCACGTAAACTCGCCGGTGGTTTCGGTCAGATCAGAGCCCCATTTGCTTCCGCCGATGTGGTGCACGTAGGTCACTCTGAGTTCGGTCTTATCATCCTTGACAGCCTCCAGGTCGCGCGTCCAAGAATAATGCTGGCGGGCCATTAACTTTTGGAATCCGTCAATTCCAAACATGTTTTCCGTCTTCCAGTTTTCCTTGTCAAAGTCGCCGTACTCGAACTTCTTCACCTTGACCTCATCAGGCGTCTGATTGCTGATTGTAATGAAGACATCTTTGCAATTGTCGCTGGCGAGCAGCTTGCCGCCTTTAAGTGCTGATGCCAATACCATGACCGGCAACAAAATATACTTTGGAGTTGATTTGAACATCTCTTTTCCTCTTTCCGCAAAGCGTTATCGCCCTGCATGGAATGTTCGAAAAACGGCGCATTATCCGGACAAATTAGAAGGTCAGACGGGCGCTCAACTGGATGTGGCGCGGGTCGAGCGCGGCGGTGACATTGCCGTATGTGGGCGTGCCCACAACGTTACCGACATTCGAGAAGTTGGGGTGGTTGAAGATGTTGAAGAATTCGCCGCCAATTCGCAATTGGGTTCGCTCGCGGATGGCGAAATTCCGATAGAGATTGAAGGTCACGTCGTTGGAAGTGCCGGGTCCGCGGACGATGTTGCTGCCTTCATTGCCAAATGTTCCCAGCGGCTGAAGTGCAAATGCGTTCGTATTGAAATAACCGAACACGTTTCCTGTGATGTTCAGCGGTCCGACGACATTGGGGCGTTGCGTGCCGCCGCCGACGCCCGCGCGGTCGCCCGAAATGGTAACCGTGAAGGGGAAGCCGCTGGCGAAACTTGCGTTGCCGCTGGCCTCCCAGCCGCGGAAGATTTTGCCGTACCAGATGTCGCTCTTTTTGAAGAACGGCAGATCGTATACAAAATTCAAAGTCAAATTCTGCGGCTGGTCGTAGCTGCTCAATCCCTCTTCATCGGGTTGCAGTGTTTGGTTTTGCCCGTAGCCCCAGACGATGGACTTGGAAAATGTATAGGAGACCTGAAAGGCGGCGCCGTTGTGGAAGCGGCGATTGGCGCTTACTTGCAGGGCGTGATATTCCGCCGAGGCGTTCCGCTCGTCGTAGTTAATGGTTCCGTATCCCAGATATGGCCGGATGGTATTGACGTTGATTTTCCCATTCGCTACACCAAGATTGGGTTGTGGCTGATTTAAATTGATCTGCTGATCCAGATGGACAGCATGATTGCCGACGTAGGCTGCCGAGATAACAATTTGCCCCGGGATTTCCCGTTGAACCCCGAAGCTCCACTGCTGCACGGCCGGATACAACTTATTGGCATCGAAGGCTTGCAGATTCGGCGGGAAGATCCGATTCGTTCCGCCGGCGGGATTACTGAGACTAGTGTTATAGATGCTCACCGAGCTGGTAAACGGCGGATTGAGCCGCAAACTTTCCTGGTTATCGTTGTCCCAGTGATAAAAGATGCCGTATCCGCCACGCAGGACGGTCTTTCCATCGGCAAAGGGCGTCCAGGCGAATCCAAAGCGCGGACCGGGCATGACGTAATGGTTGCGCAGCAAGCTGCGCGGAAGGTTCAGCCCCTGCTGGTTGGTGGGCGTGAAGATGCCGTTCAGCAGATTGCCGGTGCCGGGCTTAATCTCGCCATCCGCGAGGATGGTGGGAGCTTGCGCGGGCTGATACAGAGACGGGCTGAAGCCGGAAAGATTGCTGTATTTGTCGTAGCCAATCGGCACGCCCTGGAACATGGTCCAGCGGAGCCCCAGATTGAGAGTCAACCGCGGCGAGATTTTCCAATCGTCCTGCGCATATAGCTCGTACGAGTTGGAAAAGAAGTAGCCGTTGGGCGGAATGGATGACTCGGTGTAACTGAATGCGTCTCCCAGCAAAAAGTCCGCTGCTGCATTGCCAGTGAAATTGCCGTTGAACGTAAATGCGCCCTGCGTATTGACCCCGCCGTAATCAAATTTTTGCAAGCGCGTGATATCCATTCCGAACTTCAAGGTGTGGTTCCGGACAATGTGCGTCAGATCGTCTTTCCACTCGAATACATTGTTTATGTTGTTCAGGGCGCCTCCGATTCCGATATTTCCATAACCGGAGATGGTGATGTCGGGAGGCGCGTTGAAGATGTTTCCAGGAAGGACCTCCGGGATTGTCAAGCCTGTCCGTGAAGTGGCGGCGCCCGTGGGATGGGTGGTGATGCCGTTGCGCGAGAATCCCGCCGTAAAGGCGTTGACAGTGGTTGGATTGATGGTCCAGGTCAAACGGATAACCGCGTTATATCCCGGTTTGCCAAGAAAGCCCGGCTGCGTGGGAAAGCTGGTGTTGGAGGGTTTGAAAATGCCCTGATTCTCGTACCAGTTGTCGTGGGCGTATCTCACGGTGAGCAGCAAGTTGTCGCGGAGTTGCTGATCCACACGCACCAGATCCTCGCGCCAGCGGCTTGCGCTATCGGGCGTCGCTGTGTAGTTCGGCGACCCTGTTCTGTTGGGAAGAGGATAGAACAGGTTCAGCAATGCGGTAGCGTTCGGGTCGATTTGACTGGCCGGGATGGTGTTTTTGGGGAAATTGCCGCCTGCCGGGTTTTTAATGGAACTCGGGAAAATGCCTTCCCGCTGGGCGGCGGTCAGAGTCTGCGCGATAAACGTGCTTTGCGGGGCTGCTGTATAACTCACCAACTGCGGTCCTTGGCGGCGGTTCCAGCCTTCGGATACAAAGAAGAACGTTTTGTTGCGGGCCGTGTTGTAGTGATTGGGAATAAAGATGGGCCCGCCGAACGTAAATCCGAATATGTTCTGGTGAAAAGGCGCCTTCTGATTATCGAAAAAGTTGCGGGCGTCGAAATCGTTGTTGCCTACGATCTCGTATAGGTCACCGTGAAAGCTACTGCCTCCGGACTTGGTGATGATGTTGACGAGGCCGTAACCGTAGCTTCCCTGATCGGCAGAGAAGTTGCTGGTTTTGATTTGTACTTCCTCCAGTGCGTCCATCGGAGGAAACAGGTCGAGGCCGCGATTGCCGCCAGTATCCATGGCGAGGATACCGTCGTAGGTGTATTTGGTGTCGTTGATGCGGCCGCCGTTAATGGAGAGCAGCGGATTCCCTTCCTGGCCGACGCCCAGACGTGTTCCGGTTTGCGCCGAAGCAACGCCGGGGCTGAAGGTCAGATATTGAGAAAAATTTCGCCCGTTCAGCGAAAGTTCGCTGACCTGCACGCCAGTAACTAAGTTGCTGATTTCGCCGCTTTCGGTTTGGATGGCCGGGGGAGCGCTCGAAACGGTTACCGTCTCCTGGCTTGTACCGATTTCGAGCGCGATGTTTACGGTTGCGATCGCGTCCGCATCGAGGCTGACGTTCTGCTGCGTGAAGCTTTTGAAGCCCGGATGCTCGGCCTTAACCAGATACTTGCCGACCTGTAAATCCGGAAGGACGTAGTTACCCTGGTCGTTTGTTGTGGTGCTGCGCGCTGTGTTCGTAGCGAGATGAACCGCTGTGATTTGCACGCCGGGGACGACGGCTCCGGAGGGATCTGTCACGCGGCCGGTGATGGTGCCGGTTCCCATGCCTTGGCCGAGTAGGTTAAATGCGGCGATTATGAAGAGCAGTAAGTATTTGTAAGTGCGTGTCATGTATGTCCTTTCTTAAGCCGATCCAGGCTGCCCCTCGCTTACGCTCAGGGTTTAGATTTGGGTCGCTTACGCTTCCGGCTCCGAGTCGGCGTGTCGTTGATCACAGGGCTAGTCCGTTGGGAGGGTGAAGTGGTCTCCGGTGTCGCGGACCCATTGCCCCAGCCGGTCGATGAGTTTCTTCCGTTCCGCCCGGTACATGTTATTTTGCGCCAGATTTGCCTCCTCGTACGGATCTTCGTTGAGGTTGAACATTAGCCACGATTGGTTTTCGAAGCAGACATATTTCCAACCGTCCTTCGTCACAAGGCCCCGAAAGGGAGTGTTGATGCTGTCCGGATGGCCCGTCGGAATCACGTTTTGTAAATACGCCGAATCCGGTTCAAAACCGGGTCCGGCTTTGGCGAGCCGGTAATGCGAAAGGTCGTTGCCTTCCATCCAATCCGGCTTTTTGATGCCACATAAGCCCAACGTGGTGGGCGCAATGTCTACATGGTTCGACAGAACGGGCACACGCCCGCGCTTGAGCCCGCCATAGGCGGGAAGGCCCCCGGAAAAGATCATGGGCGTGCGAATCGCTTCTTCATGCGGATTTACCTTTCGAAACATGCCGTGCGACCCGCCCATTTCGCCGTGATCGGCAAAGAACAAAACGTGTGTATTGAAGAGCTGCTGGTTGTCTTCGAGCGCTTTGATAATGCGGCCGTAGTTCCAGTCCAGATTTTCGATCTGGGCATAATAGCCCGCCAGCTCACGCCGGGCACGCTCTTCGACACGCGCCACCTGAGCCGTGTTCGGACGTAGCTTCAGGCGCTCGGGCTGGAAGTGGACCATGTATTGTTCCGGCGCCACGTTGGGATCGTGCGGAGGCTCAACGCTGAGAACCGCGAAGAACGGTTTGCTCTGGCCGTTCTTTTGATTCGTGGCCTGTGCGTTTAGATATTGAATGAACAGATCGGTGAGGGCGTCGGTTTCATAGCCTGCAAGCCGATAGTGAAATGCATCTTTGCCGCGGCCCCCATGAACCCAGCAGTCCCACTGGCTGTTGTTGTTTTCGTAGCCGACCCAATGCTGGAACCCACCGCGGCGATCCGGGTCGGTGATGAAAAACGCAGCGCGGCCGTTCGATTCGTGCCAGCCCCCCAGGTGCCACTTGCCGATGTAACCGGTGTTGTAACCGTTGGCATTGAAGACGTCCGCAATCGTTTGCTGCCCCTTGGGCAGCGGATATTCATGACCGGGAACGCAGTGATTTGGATACCGGCTGGTTAATAGCGAACCGCGAAATGGACAGCACAGCGGGAACCCGGAGATATTGTGCGTGAAGTTCATGCCATTTACTTCCGCGCGTTCGAGGGATGGCGTGCGCGCGTTCGGGTCACCATTGAAGCTCAAGGCCTGGGCGCGAAGTTGATCGCCGAAGATCCAAATCACGTTGGGGCGCGCGGGTGGGTTTGGTTCGGGAGCTTCGTGGCCCGCGGGAGATCCTTCGTACCGCTGGCCCAGTCCGAAAAGGGCCTTGTTGTCCTGGGCCGTGAGTTGCAGCGCGGCAGCACTGCCGAGCGACGCTTGCAGGAAAGATCTTCTATTCATTGGTATTAGAAAATGAGTTTCATACCGAATTGCACGATGCGGGGTTGGTTGGCTTGCGAGCTTACCGTACCGAAACCCGCTGCGCCGTAGCTCGTGTTCGGCGGAGAGAAAACCGGCGTATTCGTCAAGTTAAACGCTTCAGCGCGGAACTGCAGCGCCAACCTTTCGGTCAGGTTCGTGTTTTTGTGCAGCGACAAATCGTAGTTGATCGTCTTATCGCTCCTCGCGCCATTAAAGGTCCGAGGCGCCGTCCCGTACTGATAAGCGCCTGGCGCGCTGAAGACAGAAGTATCGAACCATTGGTACGGCGTCGGATCGCTGATCCCCGGATTCTGGCCGTTCCAATTCGGCCGCTGCCCGCTGGTTTGCGCAAAATTCGTGTTCACGGCTGAGGTAATTCCCAACGGTCCCCCGCTGTAAAACGAGCCGACTACACCAAGTTCCCAACCGCCGAGAAGGTGGCCCGCAATCCCGTGCTGCGCTTGAAAGAACGGCAGCGTATAGATGCCGTTTACGATGAGCCGGTGCGTCTGGTCCAAGGAAGATGCGCTGTACTCGGCCTTCAGATTATTCCAATCCTGAACTGCGCCGCCGCCCAGAGTTTCTCCGCTGAAAGTGCCCGTTGTGTGGTCCATCAGCTTCGAATATGTGTAGGATGTCAACAGGCTGAATCCCTTCGCAAAGCGCTTTTCCACCTTGACTTGGAGTGCATGATAATCCGAGGTGGCCCAATCCGCAGCGGCCGAATCCACTCCGGTGAACTGAGGATAGGGACGAAGCAATTGTACTTCCGCGACCGTGGAAGCGGCCAGCGTCCCCACTCCGATCTGTCCGTAAAAGGGATTTGCGACCTGCGTGCGCAGACCGTTTCCGAATGCCAGGGCTGCATCCGGCAATGCGTTCAATTGCAGATCGGACGGGAACTTGAGCGCGCGCGTTCCGACATAAGCAACGTCCAGCAAGACGGACGCGGGCAGCTCGCGCTGTACGTCGAAATTCCACTGAGCCGTGTACGGGGTTCGATTATTGCGGTCGTAGAACGTGACATTTTGACCGAGGAGCGTAGCGGCTCCCAGCCCACTTCCGGTCGCCTGATTGAGCCCGGTGGGATAGGGATTGTTCAGGAAGCTGACTGGTGTAACGCCATCAAGGCTGGTGACGATGTTGGTGGCAGCCGTGAACCCGCTGATGCCGAAGCTGTTCGGTGCACCGCCGATTCCCCAGGTTGTCCCATAAAACAGTCCGCCGCCGGCGCGAAGCACGGTCTTGGGACTGACATGATAGGCAAAGCCCAAGCGCGGCGCGAAGTTGTTCGTATCCGGGTTTGCTTGACTGCGATTGACGCCACTTACGCCAACGAAAGAAAGCGCACCGTGTAAGTTCAGAGCTGGGGCATTCAGCGGCGGAATCGCCTGGTAATTGAAATTCGTAAATTGATTGAATCGCTCGGTGCGCGGCGATTCGTATTCGTAGCGCAGTCCGAGATCTAATGTGAGGTTACTCGTGACCTTCCATTGATCCTCAACATAAGCGGCGTAATACCGGCTTTGCATCGCGAGCGCGGGCGATGGAGTATTGGAGCCTCCCGGTATTCCGAGTAAGAACGTCGCCAGCGCATCGCCCCCAGTCGCGCTGCTCTGTGCCGGATTCGGACCTTGGGTGAACGCCGCAGTGAAGGAGAAATCGTCGCTCGCGTCGCCTGTCTGGAGCGTGTTGAACTGCACGACTCGAAATTCGCCGCCCGCTGTGAGTGCGTGCGTTCCGGCGCTTTTGTTCACGCTCGCCTGAAGAGCATAGTTATTCATTCCAAAGGCAATCAAGCCGGTTTCGCCTAATGTGCCCGTCCGCGAATTGTTCGGAATGGAGCTTGCGACAGTATAGCCGCTGATATCGATGGCGGGAAAGGCGGCAGGCGCTCCCACGGCTGCGGCGAGCCCGGCGGGAAAGCCGAGCGTCGTCATGTCAAACCCCTGGCTGATGGGGCCGCGAAAATTGGACAATCTCGAAAACGAACCGCGAACCGTGCCGATCAGCGTGGGCGAAAAGATGTGATCGCCTTCGATGACGGCGTTGTAGCGGGTAAAATCCTGCGGCCCAAAACCGGGCGATCCAGGATCGTCCAAGCCATAAGGGGAGGCTCGCGTCCAGGGCGTGTCGTCGTACGAAAAGCGCACGAACATGCGCGTCTCGTCGGTGAAATTCTGGTCAACGCGGACGCTGTACGTGTTCTTCTGAATGCTGTTCTCGTCGGTCCGGACGTAGTTATTGGCGCCCGTATATAGCGCTCCGGGCGTGTTGGGTGCAGGCCAGTATTTGGCAATTCCGGCTGCTACGGGGTTGATGCGATTCGATGGAATCACGTTGCCCGGAAAGGGCGTCCGCACATAGGCCGTATGTGCGGCATTTAGTTTCGTTGTGGCTGGATCGTAAATAACAATCGATTTGCCGGAAGAGTTGAGATTGTGAGTGAAATCCCCGGTCAATTTCACCGGATCCGGAACGGTTGCGGTGTAAGTGACGCCCTGGATGTATCGAACTAACTCCGTGCTGAGAAAGAAGAACGTCTTGTTGTGCCCGTCATAGACTTTCGGGATTACGACCGGGCCGCCCAGCACACCGCCGAACTGATTGAACTTCAGCGGGGGTGGCGCTTGCCCAGCCAGATTCGCGAACCAGTTACTGGAGTTCAAATCGGTGTTTCTGAGAAACTCGTAGAGCGTGAAGTGCACATCGTTCGAGCCTGATTTCGTAACCACGTTGAAAATGCCGCCGGCCGCGCGCCCGTATTCGGCGCTGTAGTTATTCGTCTGTACCTTGAATTCCTGAACGGAATCGGCGTTCGCGTAGATGATGGGCTGGTTTTGGGCCGCGGCGGTATTGGGAGCGCCGTCGAGCAGAAATTCGTTCGCGTTTCCAGGCGCGCCGTTGATGGATACAGACGACGTGCTGATCTGATCCACCGGCAGATCGTTCATGCCGCGCGAAATGCGAACGCCGGGAACCAGCTCGCCCAGTGCGTACGCGTTCCGGCCCAACAGCGGCAGCTCGACGACTTGACGGCTACCGACCACCTGCCCGATCGATTGTGTCTCAGTTTCGAGCACCGGCGCCTGCGCGGTGACCACGATCTTCTCTGACACGTTACCTAATTCGAGCACGAAATCGAGGCGCAAATCCTGATCGACCTGGAGCTCCACACCGGTTCTCTGGATGGGTTTAAATCCGGGCGCCTCAATAGCAACCGTGTAGAGGCCGGGGAGCAACTGCGGTTCCGTGTAGTACCCGTCGGAGTTCGTTCGCGTTTCGTGCTGAACCCCGGTGCTGATCTGGGTAACAGTCACTTTCGCTTGCGGAACAACCGCTCCGGAGGGATCGGTAGCCCGCCCCGTGATTTGCCCCGTTTGGCCGTAGACACAGGTGCACGCCAAGACCAGCGCAGTTGTGGAAAGCAGCGTTTTTACTGGCCGAATTAGCATGGGCGGATCTCCTATGTCCATCGAAAATATCTACATCGCCCGGTAGCCGTCAACTGTTCAGCGCAGGATCCTTAGTTTCCCGACGTAATTCCAGAAGCCGGTTCTGCAGGGCGCGGGTCAGATCGGCGTACTCCGGTTTGCCGTGGAGATTATTCTTTTCACCGGGATCGGTTTTGAGATCGTAGACTTCGAACTCTTCCGGCTCCATGTAGTAGTGAATGAATTTGTAGCGATCGGTTCGCACGCCGCGATGCGGGCGAACCTTCTGCGAGGCCGGGTATTCGTAGTACTCGTATAGCCAGTCCTTGCGCCAGTTCTGTTCCTGGCCCTGCGCGAGGTTGACAAAGCTGCGGCCTTGCATGTTCGCAGGGATGTTCACGCCTGCCAGTTCCAACAGCGTCGGCGCGATGTCCATCTCCAGGACCATTTCATCCACGAGACGGCCCGCCTGGAACAGCTTGGGATAGCGAATTGTGGTAGGGACGCGGATGGACGGCTCGTGCATGAAGCGCTTGTCGTACATGCGCCATTCACCGAGGAAGAAGCCGTGATCGGAGGTATTCAGAACGACGGTGTCGTCGAGTTGTCCCAATTCGCTGAGGCAGTCGAGGACGCGGCCGATGTTTTCGTCGATATCGACCAGCCCCGCGTAGTAGTCCTTGACCAGTTCTTCCAGAGAACGCGGATCGTCGCCGCCCAGAATCGTGGTGCCGATCTTGTTGTCGGCGTTAGCAAAGGCGCGCGGCTTGCCCGGATAGCCTTTCAGATCGTCATCGAACGTATCAGGCTTGGGAATCGGCACGCCGTTATAGAGATCGAGGTGCCTTCGCGCGCGATAGAACGGGGCGTGCGGCGCGGTCCACCACAGCAGCAGACAAAACGGCCTTTCGCGTTTCTGCTTCAGCCAGTTGATGGCGTGATCGGTGACCACATCGTCGGCGTATCCGCTGTAGGTGTGGGGACCAGCGATGTTTCCGGCAGAGCCTTCCCAGAACACCGGATGGTAATAGTTCGTACCTGGCGCGTTGTAGCCGAGATAGTAATCCCATTTGCGCTCCCGGACTCCATTGCCGACGTGCGCCTTGCCGCAAAGCGCGATTTCATAACCGGCCTGCTGGAGGAGATCGGTGAAGAGCGGAATCGAGGAGGGCAGCGGATTCCTGGTGTTGTTGCCGAGCGCTCCGGTCGAGTGCGAGTGCATCCCCGTCAGAATGACCGCGCGGGCCGGGGCCGGTGCACAGAGCGCATTCGTCACGAACGCATTGCGGAAGTACACGCCCTCGCGGCCGATCCGGTCGTGGTTTGGCGTTTGGAGAAGGCGATTGCCGGCCAGGCTGAGGGCGTCAGCGCGCTGCCCTTCTCCCAGCATGAAGACAATGTTTGGCCGGCGCGGGCTCCCGGTGCTCTGCGCCCGGCCCCCGTGAGGCAGCAGGGTGGTAGCTGCTAATCCGGTTTGGAGAAATTGGCGTCGGGTTTCCGCTAATGTAGAGTCTTGATCGCTCGTAGAGCTCATAAAAAGAGTATGCGCTCCATTGAAAGTTATGACTGCTTGCCGGGGCGAATTGAACCGTCTACGATTCTCGGCGTCCGCGTGAGCGCAGTGTCGTATGCAGACACGGTGGCGATGATTCTCGACTGGGCGCAGTTGCGGGAATCCCGGTATGTCTGCCTCGGCACCGTCAATCAGGTCATGGAATCCCACGATTCAGCAGCGTTCCGCGAGGTGATGAATCAAGCGGACCTGGTGACGCCAGACGGGATGCCTCTGGTATGGGGACTGCGGCTGCTTGGCGAGCGCTCAGCCAGCCGGGTGTATGGCCCGGACCTGATGCCTCTGGTGCTCGAACGGGCCGAGCGGGAAGGCATACCAGTGGGCTTTTACGGCGCTTCCCAACAAGTACTCGACCAGTTGACCGCAATCGTGCGTGCGCGTTACCCAAAGCTACGAATCGCTTATGCCTTTTCTCCTCCATTCCGCCCGCTGACATTGGAAGAGGATATGCAAGTGGTCGGCGCCATCAACGCTTCCGAGGCCAGGATTTTGTTTATCGGACTGGGCAACCCCAAACAGGAGAAGTGGATGGGGGCGCATCGCGGACAGGTTCAGGCTGTGATGGTTGGAGTCGGCGCGGCTTTCGATTTTCTGGCCGGTTCCAAGAAACAGGCGCCGCGTTGGATGATGCCGCTTGGACTGGAATGGCTATTCCGGTTGTGCATGGAGCCCCGCCGGTTGTGGAGGCGTTATTTGAGACACAATCCCCGGTTTCTTTGGCTTTTCGGCCGCCAATTGCTGCGAGCCAAATGGAATAACTCAGTGTGAAGATTTTCCGCTGTTGCCCACAGCGTAATGAAATTTCTCTGGATCCGATTCCGGAGAGGCGGCCGTGCCCTTCGACGAGGGGCGGCAGCAGCCCCGCAAATAATCCTTCAAGTCGGCGGGATCGAGAAGGTCCTCCGGGGGCGGAGCCGGGTCCGCCGCTTCTTCGATGTTCCAGTCCGCCTCGCGTAAGGCGAGGTCCTTAGCCGCTTCTACAACGTGTTCGGGCCGAACCTCATGGCTCTGTTGCACGAAGGCGATCAGGAGAGCGTTGTCGCAGATAGCATTGATGACGCGTGGAATCCCGCCGGAGAACAGCCCCAGGTAGTCAATGGCATCGTCGCCGAAAGGCACTTCGTTTCCTCCGCCTGCCTGTATCCAGCGGAATTGCAGATACGAGAGGAGTTGCGCAGGCCGGAGCGGACAGAGTCTCAAGCGGCAGGCAATCCGCTGCTTCAACTGCCGCAGTTCCGCGGTATCCAGAAGTTCATCCAATTCGGTTTGGCCGGCGAGAACAATCTGCAGTAGTTTTCCTTCAGAGTCTTCGAAATTTGTAAGCAGCCGGATCTCTTCCAACAGCTCCGGTGAGAGCTTGTGCGCCTCATCCACGAGAATCGCCGCAATCAACCCGGCGTTATGACGTTCCCGAAGAAACTCGCCGAGCTGTGCCAGTTGCCGAGCTTTGCCGGAGGCCAGATCTTTGAGTCCGAAATCCAGCAGAATCATTTCGAGGAACTCCGCCCGGGTTAAGGTCGGATTGACTACCATGCTGAATTGGCAGATATCGCCATCGAAGGATTCGAGGAGCGCGCGCAGCAGCGTTGTCTTGCCCGTTCCGGCGTCGCCTGTGACCACGGCAAAGCCTTTCCTCCGGCTGACTGCGTAGGCTAAGCCGGTCAAAGCTTCCCGATGCTGCGGAGTCGGATACAGAAAGCGTGGATCCGGAACCAGCATGAAAGGATTTTGAGTGAGTCCGAAAAACTGTTCGTACATGGCCGCTCAATGCACCCAATTCGAGGCTGCTGCGACCGAGTTGCCGCTCGACCGCACCCATTCGCTAACGCTGCGGGAGCCCCCCACATCGATTACCTCCAGCCGGAAATTGACATTCCCGCCGACAGGAAAATAAACGACCTTGCCAAACCGGAGCTGCTCCAGATTTAAGTCGAAGTCCTTGCTTTGGTTGCTATCTTCTATCCGAAGAACCGCGTTCCTGGCGGTCGCGATGGCGCGCGATTCGCGGTTCCATCGCAGCACCAGCCCATTGGCATCGCGATCGAGCCTTAAATCCAGCCCATTGTTTGCCTCATCGGCGCTTGCGGTTGCGCGGGCCATATGCACACCGAGGTAGCCACCTCCGAATAAGAACACCACAAAGAGCAAAACCCAAGTCCAGCGTATTCGAATCCAGCCGGCATTTACTGCATTCTCCGCATGGGCATGAATCGCCGGGTTCGGGCTCGGAATTGGAACTTGCTCAAATCCCGGGCCTGCTTCCGGGGGCGCGAAGGTCTCGCTGGGCTGCCGCACTAAACCGACTGGCCTGGCCTGCGACGGCGCTGGAGCGCTACTTTCCCACTCCCCTTCTTCCGCACGAGCTTCTACGTTCTCCGGATGCGGCTCGGCAGGGCCTTTTGGCTTCGAAACAATGCTTGACTCCAGCGCAAAACGGGACCAGCGCTCCCGCTCACGTTCCAAATCCATTCCGGCGCTGAAGAGCTTCTTCTCCGCGGGATCCCGTGTAATCTGCCGGAGGATCTCATCCAACGACTGATGAAGGTCGGCATTGGTTCGGCCCACGCGCGCCGGCCGCGGCGCCGAGGCCGGGGCCGCCAACGCGTCCTCCGCATTCCGGTGGGCTGAATTCTGTACCAGGGCTGGCGGGGCGGCATCGAAATCGCCCTGGACGATGGCTTCCGGAAGACGAACCACCAGTTCGGCCCGCTTGAAGGGAAACTGGCAATAGCTCTCTTCCATCCGAATCTCGCCGTTTTCCGCAACAAAAAATCCGGCTGTGCTGGGCTTTGCCGCGAATGGCTTGATCAGCAGGAAAATGGCTGCCAGACCAGCAAAGTAGTCCCGGACCAGCACCAAATCGTTCTGATCCAGGCTTAGGCTCTTGCGCGTATGGCTGCGGAAGAATCCCAGAACCGAGTGGGGAGATGAGGTTTTTAGCCGGTGGAGTTGCTCCACCATCCGGGATTTCGATTCGTCAGATAACGAAAACAGCGGGCCATCGGCATAATCGCACTCGATCAGCTCATAGGCTTCGACGAAGAACGTCTTTTTGCCGCTGTCGACGATCCGGCCCAACAGGAGCCCGCCGATCTCGGAACCGCGGCCGGTGAGATCCGTGAACTTGTTGGTGACGTCTGCCCCTAACCGGTCGATCACGTCGAGGTTCAACCTGATGGATACGGGGCTGCCCGCGGCGGCTTCCCAACGATAGTAGCCGCTATCCGGCCGTGAGGACGACGCAGTCTCGGCAGCGCGGTTGGTCGAAGTGTTCATTCGTCGCTTTTAGGCAATTGCAATTTGTCGGCCAGGATATGAGTGCTATTTGGCACGCGGCAGGGTTCCGGATGTCAACCGGCGTATACACACCCGTGTTGGTCACGTGCCCTATGGTAGACGGGCCGGGATGGACTCAACGTGCGCCGACGCCTACCGCGACATTCAGCTCCTTCACAATGCCGGTCACAAACACTTTGGCATCTCCGAAGAGCATCAGGGTTTTATCCAGGTAGTAAAGCTCGTTGTCGATGCCCGCAAAACCCGGACTCATGCTGCGTTTGATCACCATAACCGTCCGCGCTTCCGAGGCGTTGAGGATGGGCATCCCGGAAATCGGGCTGTTCTTGTCGTTGCGCGCCGCCGGATTCACTACGTCATTTGCGCCAATTACCAGCGCGACATCCGTGCGGGGGAACTCCGGGTTGATGTCGTCCATTTCAAACAAGTGATCATAGGGAACATCGGCTTCGGCGAGCAGCACGTTCATGTGCCCCGGCATGCGCCCGGCCACCGGATGGATCGCGAACTTCACGTCGATGCCACGCTTCGCCAGCACATCGTGCAACTCGCGAAGCTTGTGCTGGGCCTGCGCGACCGCCATGCCGTAACCGGGAATGATGATGACGCTGCGGGCTGCATCCAGAATCTCAGCGGCTTCTTCGGGAGACGCGGAGCGCACCGTCCGTTCGACGCCGCTTTGCTTGGCGCTCGTTTGAATTGTGCCAAATGCACCGAAAAGCACATTGCTAAACGATCGGTTCATCGCCCGGCACATGATGACCGAAAGAATGAAACCGGACGATCCGTCAAGCGCGCCGGCAACAATCAACAACTTGTTGTCGAGCACAAATCCCATCGCGCTGGCAGACAGTCCCGCGTAGGAATTCAGCAAAGCGATGACGGTGGGCATATCCGCGCCGCCGATGGGAATGATGAGCAACACGCCGAAGATCAAAGCGAGCACCGCGAAGATGGGGTAGAGATACATTCGCTCCGGAGAAACAATCAGCGTGATTCCGAGCGCAACCGCCAGCCCAAAGACGCCGAGATTGACGAAGTTCTGACCGCGATACGTGATGGGCCGCTGGGGCAGAATTTCCTGGAGCTTTCCGAACGCCATCATACTGGCGGTGAAGGTGAGAAAGCCCAGCAGCGTCTCAACAATCAGCGCGGCCATCGGAAAGCCGTGCGGAATGTTCCGGTAGTACTCGGCCGTGCCAATCAGGGCGGAGGCGATCGCGCCGCAAGCGTGCGAAAAGGCGGTCCGCTGCGGCACTGCCGTCATCGGCATGTAATAGGCGATGGGGACTCCGATCGCGGAACCGATAAAGAACGCAATCAGAATCCATTCGTAGTTGACAACCTCGCGGCGCAGGAGCGTGCCCACGACGGCAAGCAGCATTCCGATTTCGCCGATCAGGACGCCGCGCCGGGCGGTTGCGGGAGAATTCATCCACTTGATGGCCAGAATGAAGCTGGCAGCCGCGAGAATATAGAGCGCCGGGAAAATGGTCTCGATCATCGCTTTTTCTCCGGCTCCCGCTTCTTGAACATCTTCAACATACGGTCGGTGATCAGGTATCCGCTCACAACGTTCGTGACGGACGCAACCACGGCAATAAATCCCAGCGTGCGCGTCAGCATGGTGGCTTCTTTTTCACCCGTGATCAGAATCGCGCCAACTACGGCGATGGCTGAAATCGCGTTCGTCAGCGACATGAGCGGCGTATGCAGGAGGGGAGAAACGCGGCGGATCAGTTCGAACCCCAAAAAGGCCGCCAGCATAAATACCCAGATGGCAATTTCGTATTTACTCATGCAATGACGCCCCTTTGCGTGGGTTCGGAAGCCGCGAGCAGTTCAGCGATTTTCGTGTGAACAATTTTCCCGCCATGCGCCACCAGGGTTTCACGGATGATCTCGTCGTCGCGGTTGATGCTGGGGCCGCCGTCCTTGCACAGCAGCTTCAGAAACGAAGCGATGTTGGACGACAGCATATGGCTCGCGTGATACGGCACCATCGAGGGTAGGTTGACGGGACCGGCGATAGTTACACCGTGATGCACGAACGATTCACCCGCGCGCGTCAGTTCGCAATTGCCGCCTCGCTCGGCTGCGATATCGACAATCACCGCGCCGGGACTCATCGCGTTCACCATTTCCGCGGTAATCAGAATGGGCGATTTCCTACCGGGGACGGCAGCGGTGGTAATGACTACATCCTGTTCGCGCAATACTTCGGTGAGCAGCTCGCGCTGACGCCGGTAAAAGGCTTCGTCCATGGCCTTGGCGTAGCCGCCTTTGTCTTCCGAAGTTTTCGAATCCACGTCGAGCATGATGAATTTCGCGCCGACGCTTTCTACTTGCTCCTTCACCACGGGGCGCACGTCGTAGGCACAAACCACGGCGCCCAGCCGCCGTGCCGTCGCGATTGCCTGCAGACCGGCGACACCCGCGCCCAGAACGAAAACCTTGGCTGGCGTGATGGTGCCTGCCGCGGTCATCAGCATGGGAAACATCTTCGGCAAATGGTCCGCTCCGATCAATACGGCGCGATACCCTGCAATGGTTGCCATGGAAGAGAGCGCGTCCATGCCCTGAGCGCGCGTGATGCGCGGCATCAACTCAAGCGCAAAGAACGAGATTCCCGTCTCCGCCAGATCGGCATCTTGTTTCAGCGCCGTCAGCGGCTCTCCAAAACCGACAGCCACCTGTCCTGGATGGAAGAGCGGCAGATCGGTTGTCCCAGCTTCCGGATTGGCGCCGAGGCATCGCACCTGCGCGATCACATCTGCTTCTTTGAAGACGTCCGGCCGGTCTCCGAAGCGGGCCCCGCGCGAGACGTATGCCTCATCCGGGAACCCGGCCTCCACTCCAGCCGAAGTCTCGACGATGACGTCCAGACCCAGCTTCCGCAAAGCTTCACAAGAGCGCGGGGTGATCGCGACTCGACGTTCTCCTGGGAACGTCTCGCGAGGAACTCCAACAGTCGCAGGCAAAACTAGCCTCCGTCAGTGATGATTATCCAATGCGACGAACGAGCGCAAGTGTAAGTTACCAAAATGACCCTTGTATAATGTTTCTCCAACAGGAAGATTCGGTCCCAAGTACCGGGCCGAAGGCACGTCTTGAACGCAACAGATACCCAAAACCCGCAGTACTTTCACAGGGTCGTTGACTGCCAGTGGGCCTGTCCCGCTCACACCAACGTCCCGGAGTATATCCGGCTGATTGCGCAGGGTCGCTATACCGATGCCTACATGGTCAACCGGCAATCCAACGTGTTCCCCGCCATTCTGGGCCGCACCTGCGACCGGCCGTGCGAGCCCGCCTGCCGCAGGGGACGCCTGGATGGAAGTCCGGTGGCGATCTGCAGATTGAAGCGAGTAGCCGCCGACCTGAAAGGCGAATTCGAACATCTGCTGCCACGAATTCCCGAACACAAGAACGGGAAACGCATCGCCTGCATTGGGGCAGGACCCGCTTCGCTCACCGTTGCGAACGATCTAATGCCACTCGGGTATGAGGTCACGATTTTCGAGAAGCTGGACAAGCCGGGCGGCTTGATGCGCTCGAATATTCCTGCCTTCCGGCTGCCGGAGCAGGTGCTTACCGAGGAAGTCGAGCTGATCCTGAATATGGGCGTGGAGATCCGGTACAACTCGCCCGTGACGAGCATGCGGGCACTGCTCGACAGCGGTTATGACGCCATCTTCATAGGTAGCGGCGCACCCCGTGGAAAGGATTTGGAACTGCCGGGCCGCCACGAAACGGACCGCATTCACATCGGGATCGACTGGCTGGAATCGATCGCGTTCGGCCACATCGATTCGATCGGAGAGCGCGTGCTGATCATCGGCGTGGGCAACACGGCCATGGACTGCTGCCGGTCTTCCAGGCGACTGGGTGGCAAAGAAATTAAGGTTATGGCGCGGCGCCCACGGCAATTTTTTAAAGCCTCGCCCTGGGAGTTGGAGGACGCCGAAGAAGAAGGCATCGAGATCGTGATCAATCACTCGCCGAAGAGCTTCGTCATTGAGAACGGCAAGCTGACCGGCATGCTCTTCGACCGCCTCGAATGGGATGCCGGAGCAAAGCGGTCGCGCAACCTCGGCGAAATATTCTTTCCGGCCGATGATGTGATTCTCGCCATCGGGCAGGAGAATGCGTTTCCCTGGATCGAACGGGATCTGGGGATCGAATTCGATCAAGCGACCATGCCCGTGGTGGACGAGACTACATTCCAATCCACCCGTCCTGGCGTGTTCTTCGGCGGCGACTCCGCGTTCGGACCCAAGAACATCATCTGGGCGGTCGAGCACGGCCATCAAGCGGCCATTTCCATTCACAACTACTGCGAAGGACTCCCAGTTTCCGAGCGCCCGGCCTACGGCATGAACCTGATCAGCCAGAAAATGGGTCTGAGCGAGTGGAGCTATCACAACGACTACAATCCTTCTCCACGCCAGAAGATGCGCCATGTCAATCTGGTGGAGCGTTTCCGGAAGCTGAATGTGGAGGTGGAGCTGGGCTTCGATGCGGAGCAGACCGCGCGCGAAGTGGAACGCTGTCTGAACTGCGACATCCAAACAGCGTTTGACGCCCCGCGTTGTATTGAATGCGACGCGTGCATCGATGTTTGCCCGGTGCAGTGTCTGACCATCACACGCAACCGCGAGGAGGCCGACTTGCGGCAGCATCTCTCCGCGCCTGCGGTCAATCCCAACCAGCCGCTGTTTGTCTCGATTGCTTTGCCGCACACGCAGCGAGTCATGGTTAAAGATGAGGATGTCTGCGTTCACTGTGGACTCTGTGCCGAGCGCTGTCCCACCGCCGCCTGGGACATGCAGAAGTTCGAGCTCGCCATTGCCTACGCAGGCACAACGACATGCAATCACCATTTAGTCCCGGCGTAAACGATTTCGCGCTTAAGCTCGCGAACGTCAACGGAACCGGATCGGCGAGCGCCAACGGGTTGCTCATGCAGGCCATTTTCCGCATGGGCATTCCGGTTTCCGGCAAAAACCTGTTCCCTTCCAACATCCAGGGCCTGCCCACCTGGTATGAGATCCGCGTCAATAAAGACGGGCATGTCGCGCGTTCACTCGATTACAACCTGATGGTGGCGATGAACGGCCAGACCTACGCTCGCGACATTCGGGAAGTACACCAGGGCGGCTATGTTCTTTACGATTCGAGCTGGCCGCTGGATAAAGCGTTATACCGGGATGATGTCGAATTTCTGCCCGTGCCGCTGGCGCGCATGATCAATGAGCGCTTCAGCGAGCCGCGCCAGCGCATTCTGCTGAAGAACATCGCGTATGCCGGCGCGCTGGTTGGGCTGCTGGATATCGATATGCCCATCGTGGAAGATCTGTTGGCTGAAACATTCGCGGGCAAAGCGGCGCTGCGCGAATCGAATCGAGAAGCGCTGCACATAGGCTGCGATTACGCCAGAAGCCATTTCAGTTGCCCGCTTCCGTTCCATCTGCAAAAAATGGATGCGAACGACGGCAAGATCCTGATCGACGGCAACACCGCTACCGCTCTCGGCTGTCTGTACGCCGGGGCGACCGTTGCGGCGTGGTATCCCATTACGCCCGCTACTTCGGTGATGGATGCCTTCCGCCAATTCTGCGAAAAGCACCGCAAAGATCCGGAAACCGGACGCAATAACTTCCTCATCATCCAAGCCGAAGACGAACTCGCCGCCATTGGCATGGTCATCGGCGCCTGCTGGAATGGCGCGCGTTCGTTTACCTCCACGTCCGGTCCCGGCATTTCGCTCATGAACGAGTTGCTGGGGCTGGCCTACTACTCGGAGATCCCGGCGGTCGTGATCGATGTACAGCGCGTCGGGCCGTCGACTGGCATGCCCACGCGGACGCAACAAGCCGATCTGCTGGAGTGCGCTTACGCCTCGCATGGCGACACACGGCACATCCTGCTGTTTCCGTCAAATCCGGCCGAGTGCTTCGAGTTCGCGGTGAAGTCTTTCGATCTCGCCGATCGATTTCAAACTCCCGTGATCATGCTCTCCGATCTCGATATCGGCATGAATGACTGGGTAGTGCCGAAGCTCGCGTGGGACGATTCTTACCGGCCGGACCGCGGGCGCGTTCTTTCCGAAGAGGATTTGAAAAACGTTCCGCGGTTCCACCGCTATAGCGACGAAGATCAATACTACGTTCCGCCCAGAACGCTGCCGGGCGTGGACCCCAAAGGCGCCTATGTGACGCGCGGCTCCGGCCACAACAAGTTTGGGGGATATACGGAAACGCCATCCGAGTATCAGGAAGTGGTCGACCGGCTCGCACGGAAACAGAAGGCCGCGGCGGATCTCGTTCCATTGCCGAAGATTCACGGCCGCCCCGGAGCGCGGCTTGGCGTGATTGCGATCGGGAGTTGCGATGGCGCCGTCCGAGAAGCCATGGAACTGCTGGCCGCGCACGAGATCGAGGCAGATTACCTGCGCATTTGCGGCTTCCCATTTCACGCTAGCGTGGAACGCTTCCTGTACGACCACGAGATCACGTTTATCGTTGAGCAGAATCGCGACGCGCAGTTACGGTCGCTACTGACACTGGAAACCTGCGTCCCGAAGAATCGTTTGCGCTCCGTACTGGTATATGGCGGATTTCCGCTCAGCGCCAAGCACGTCGTGGACGGAATTCTCAATCAGCTTGAGGCCGATCATGCCATCCATCGTTAAACCAGCTGCCACGCATCCGGCTTCGCAGCGCAATGCGCTCGGGCTCACCATTCGCGATTACGAGGGCTCCATGTCGACGCTGTGCGCGGGGTGCGGCCACGATTCCATCACGGCCGCCATGGTGCGGGCGCTCTGGGAAATCTCGATGGAGCCGCACATGCTCGCCAAAATGAGCGGCATCGGATGCTCCTCGAAGACACCGGCGTATTTCGTAAATGGCGCCCATGGCTTCAACTCCGCGCATGGCCGCATGCCCGCGATTACGACTGGCGCGAACGCGGCGAACCGGGAAGTGACGTATGTCGGGGTTTCCGGCGACGGCGATTCGCTTTCGATCGGCATCGGCCACATGTGCCACGCAATCCGGCGCAACGTCCGGATGGTGTACATCATCGAGAACAACGGTGTCTACGGACTTACAAAGGGGCAGTTTTCCGCTTCGGCGGATATCGGATCGAAGAGCAAGCGCGGCGAACCCAATCAGCTTGCGCCCATCGATCCCGTCATGCTGTCCCTGAGCCTGGGCGCGACGTTCGTGGCGCGCAGTTTTTCCGGCGATAAAGAGCAGCTTGTACCGATCCTCAAAGCGGCCTTTGCGCACCGCGGGCTCGCGCTGATTGACGTCATTTCCCCATGCGTTACGTTCAACGACCACTCCGGCTCGACAAAGAGCTATCTCTATACGCGCAAGCATACGGTCAGCGCGACGGAGGCGGACTTCGTGCCGCCTTCGGCTGAAATTGTCGCGAGCATCGCGCCGCACGGCGTTACGGAAGTAACGATGCACGACGGCAGCGTCGTCCGGTTCCGGTCTGTTCCGGAAGGCTACGACCCAACCGACCGGGTGAAGGTCACGACCTATCTACAGGAGCAACAGCGCAAAGGCGAGATCGTCACCGGATTGCTGTTTGTTGATGAGTCCGCGCCGAACCTTCACGATACAAACAATACGACCGAGATGCCCTTGGCCCGCGTGCCGTTTGAGAAATTGTGCCCCGGTTCCACGATTCTGGATAAAGTGCAGCAGGATTTTCGGTAAGCATCAGACCTGAATCCCGTGATCTGGACGAGTATTCTCCCCGTTCCAGATCTTTTTCTGGGTCCACGGCTGCGTAGGCTTGCTCCAGAACGGATCGACCGCCGGAAGTCCGAGCGGGAGAAACCCCGCTGAACACAAATACAAGCTGCCGGTGGAAATATAAGACTCGGCAATCGCGGGTTGATGACCGCAAAATCCCACCGTAAGCCATCCATCCGGATCGAATGTCCCTGGCGCCTCCAGCATTCGGTGCAGCACCGCGCTCAAACCTGCGCGGACCTGCTCCGGAGCAACGTTTTCCGGCAACTGCCGGCGCAGCGCCATATTCGCCAGGTGATGAAAAACCCCGAACCGGTACGCGAGTGAGCGGCCGACAGCAGGGAACGTACCTTCCGGACTGATCAATCGCTCCTCAATGGCTGCATAGCGCATGGCTCTGGTTACAATCGCCGGATAGAGGGGCTCCCAAGCTTTCGACGATTTGGACACCGCCTCGACTACGGCGAGCAGCATCGGCTGAATCACGAAGCTGTTGTAGTAATCCCAATGAAACGGCGGCCCGTCCCCATAAATGCCGTCGCCCTTGTACCACTCCTCGTGCTGCCGGATCGCATAATCGACGCGCATCGCATCCCACGGCTCGCCGGCACGGCAAAAGAATGCCTCGACCGTTGCACTGAACAGCAGCCAATTGTTGAAGCCCGGACGAATAACGCGGCTCGAACGCAGAGCCGCTATGAGTTGTTGCTTCGTGCGCGCATCCAGCTTCTCCCAGAGCTCGACCGGCGCGCGCAACACGGCCAATGCAAGGAAGGCAGCATCGACTACTGGCTGCGACCCATGGTTAAAATTCATGAAGTCGGGAGATGCAGGGTCGACGGCCGCCGCGATGGACCGCCGCGCCAGCTCTGCATACTGCTGGCGCAATTCTCCTTCGTGGCTCTGATCCTCGCCGGATTCGAGCCAGGAACTCATTCCGCAAAGCAACCGGCCAAGCGCTTCCAGATACGTATATTGCTTGCGATCTTCGGCATTTCCGTGCGGCGCTTCCACCGGCATGGTGGCCTTCAGTTTGCGTTCGCTCAGCGCGGCCAGCACTGGATCCGCGATGCGAAGGAGCATCCGGATCCAGTAATCCCGCTCGGTGGCAGACGCGGCCCGGGTAGCCGCCGCAAATGTGGATCCGGCGGCTGTTCCAAGGAAATCCCGGCGGGAGTGCATGTTCAGAAGCGCGTGTTCAACTCTAACAAGCCGAGGTTTGCGTTCTTTCCTGCCGGATAGATCGCTTCTGTAACCAGGTGTCCGGTTGCGCGGCCGTAATAGGCCCCGAAGGCGAAGTGCACATTCAGTGTGTAATCGGCGCTTCCGTCATACAGATTGGCGAACCCGGAATATCCGTTGGATGGGCGGCCCGTATATCCAAACGTCCAAGGTTGATAGGCGCCGCCTCCGCTATACCAGAGGTCGTTTGCATTCGCCAGCGCGAGTGCGTGCACATCGGCGCGAATCGTCAGCGCCTTACTGGGGCGCAGCATCAGTTCGCCGAATGCATCGCGGATGTTCATCATATTGAAGAACGGAAACCGGGCGTACACACGGGGCGTCGGCAGAATCTGAAAGAACGTGCCATGCGTTCCGTCTTTCGGATTCCTGTCGCCCGATCCGTAATTGTATCCTCCGCGTATCCAAGGTTTGATTTTGTCGAGAACAGGAGGTTGCCAGCCGGCTTCGAGCGCATACGCCTCGGCACGCTGTGCGAGGACGCCCCAAGAACCGCCCTGGAGAGCACCCCACAGCACCACGTCTAATGTTCCAGCCGGAGTTTTCATAGCGCCGATGTAGTTCGCGCCCACGGTTGCGATGTTGATGGGGCTCTGGTCCGCGGCACGTAGGGCTTGGGCACGGTTATCGGTCTTCAAGACACCATTGCGGTAGTCGTTGTAGCCGATCGCGAACACGCGCCACTCGCCCGCATGCGAGCCTGTTCCTGTCTGTTGCGTCACAGCGCCGTAGAACAGGTTGGTGTTGATCTCGCCCCAACCGTCCACCTGAAACACGCCGCGCGTGGGACGGGCCGCGAGAATGGTTACATTGGTGCCAGCGTGATCGGCGGTATACAGCAGCCCGTCGAAGCTCCTGCCGACATCGGAGAAGCCGAAGGTACCAATCAGGCGCTCGGCAATGCGATCCCGCGCTAACGTTGCGAGTGTCGCATTCCTGGGAGTCACTTCTGCTCCGTCTTTAAATTCAGTGCGTCCAATCTGAATGCTCTGCTTCCATGCGCCATTCGAGTATCGAAAGCGCACATAGCCTTGTTTTGGGAAGATCATGGCAGCGTCCTGCGCTTTCCCATTCGCGACATAGTAAGTGCCGCCAAAGCCAAGTTGTCCTTGCGAACCCGGCGCAACGGCATTACTTGGTATGCCGAGCAGAACCGGAGCCGCTAATTCAAGTTTCCAATCGAAGTCTTCTCTGGACTGGGAGAAGCTTAGCCGGAAGAGGGATTCGGAAAAGGCATACTGATTGTTGCCGTTTCCGTGAAACCAATCCCAAACCTCAGCTCGCGTACGTAGCGATCCCGAAATGGTAACGTTGCCAATTTTCACGGCGCCGGAACCCGCTGTCCCCTGCTGGGCGGCTGCGGGAAGCGCCGTGATGAATAGAGAACCAATCGTTAGAAATCGAGAGGGCATTTCTAAGTTTCTCAAATGCCCTAGGTTGAGAGCCTCCGCTCAGGCTGGACGAACTGGCTCTTGCGGCGAGATTCCCGCGGGATCGTTGACCACAGCGCCCGGCGGCGCTTTCACGGGACCCTGCAACAACGGATCGTGCGTGCTCTGCATCCAACGATCGAGGCTTCCCCGCATTTCTTCCAAAGCCTGTGCGTAAGCCGGATCGCCCACTAAGTTGCGCCTCTCGGCCGGGTCGAACACCGTATCGAATAATAGCTCGCGTGGGACAACTTGATTTCCCCAGCCGTGCTGAAGCCAAACGGTCTTGCTCGGACCGTCATCGCAATTCGGCAACACCGGCCGGTTTCGATCGCCGAAATGCCGGACGTAGTTATATCGCTGCGTTCGTACCGCCCGCTTCGGTTCGTAAGCCGCGTGGTAATTCACCTCCGCGAACAATTCGTTATGAAGCTGCTGCATCTCGCCGCGCATCAACGGCATCAGGGATCTGCCTTGCAGCCACGCGGGCTTCTCGATGTTAAGAAGATCGCAAATCGTGGGATACAAGTCCATGTGCGAGACCATGGCATCGCAAACTTTGCCGCCCGAAAAACCGCCCGGCCCCCTCAAAATGAGGTAAACGCCCGTGCCATGCACGTTGAGATTGCATTTCATGGCCGGAAACGCAATGCCGTGATCCGTAGTGGAGATGATCAGGGTGTTCTCCGCAAGTCCGGCAGACGCCAGCGCGTCCAATACCGCGCCCACACCACTATCGAGCACGCGCGCGGTGGCGTGGAAGGCGGCCATGTCCTGCCGGGTCGCAGGCGTGTCGGGGATCGGAACGGGCGGTTCGGTGAACCGGACATCTTCGTTCGGGCCTGGCTGCGCGAATTCCCGGTGTGTTTCGTGAAATCCGACCGTGAGGAAAAACGGCTGCTTCGGCGATTGCTTCAGAAAACGCACAGCCGCCGGGGCCACCTGCGCCACATGCACACCGCGGGTCTCGACAATCTCGTCGTACCCGATGACCTTCGGATCTTTCGCAATATGCTGAACACCGATCAACGTAGAGCGATAGCCGTGCGGCCGCAGCCAGTGAATGAGGTGCCGGCTGTAATCGTTCAGCGAGAACCCGCGATGCGCAAGCCCGAGCATGCCGTTGTTATGCGGACACTCTCCGGTGAGCAGCGCGGCGCGGCTCGGAGAGCAGGTGGGAGCGGCGGAAAATGCTTGCCGGAACAGCATCCCCTCGCTTGCGAGCTTTTGCAAATTCGGTGTGGGCACATCGAATCCGTACGGCTGGATGTATCGTCCCGTATCGTGCGAATGAATATAGAGGATATTGGGCCGGGCGGATGGCGCCGCGGGAAGCCGGCCGGCCGCGAGCGCTCCGGCGCCCACCACGGTCTTCATCAACTCACGCCGGGAACTGGCGCGCGGTTCGCTTGCCATGCCTTGAGTATGCTACGAAATTGTGGCGTTTTCGAAAGGTATAACGGCCAACTGGAGTTTACCCTGACCGCGATTCTTCTTTCGGGAACAGGACTCCTGGTTCGAAGCCGTGCGCGGCGTGAAAGAGCGGGGACAAATCGGCGGCTGCGCTTGTCGCAGTTGAGGAGGGGTTGTATGTCCGAGTTTCAACGGATAACCGCAGCCATTTTGCTGGTTCTCGCGAGCGCATGTCCCATGATGGACGCGTGCAGCACGGTTGTTCTCATCCCTCGCTGCGACAACTCGTGGAGCGATGGCGAGGTCGTGTTCCTGGGGAAAGCGGTCGCCCGACTCGGTGGGGAGACGCCGCGCGGCAACGGCATCGTAGAGCGGACGGACTACGAATTCCATTTTGCGCCGGTGGAGATATTCCGCGGCGCGAGCAAAGAGGCGAAAGAGTTAGTGGTCTACACTGGCCACGGTATGGGTGATTGCAGCGAACCTTTCCTGGTTGGAGTCAGCTACCTCGTTTATGCGCGGACCATCGATGGCCGCCTCAAAGCCTGGACAGGGACAATGCCAGCGGCTATGGCAGGCGGCACGTTGAGGGAATTACGGGCCATCGCGAGGGGTGAGCGCGCAGACGACTTGTTTGGGACCATCGGGATTGCTTCAGAGTACGGGAGGATGGAAGATCGAATCAAAGGCAAGCCGCTCGTGAACGTTGTCGTTAGGGCAGTTGGACACCACGGCGCGCGTTTTTCCGCCACAACCGACGAACACGGCGCCTATGCCTTCGCTTCGGTGCCGTCGGGGAAGTACCGGATCGAAGCGGATTTGCCTTCCGGCCTCCTTCTGGCGGAGTTTCCAGCCTACGTAAAGACCGGAAAAGGAGGCGGCGCAGGGTGCCGCATCGACGCGTTCCGTCCTGCCGGCGATGAAAGTTCCGTGAGAGCCCCTGTTCCGGGAAGAGACCGCTGACGGCCGCTGACCCGGTTTCAGTAATCGTCCTTCGGACCGCGATACGGGACGGTTCGCTTTATCCGAAAACTACCGTGAGTCCCGTCAGAATTCCAAATCGACAATGTGCTCGCCGTAGACAATATAAACGGATTGACCGTTCACAACCGGCTGGCGAGCATTGCGGCCCTCGCGCTTTCCCCTGCTGTCCACGCCTACATCCGTCATCAGCGAAATCGCCTTAGGCCATATGCGCGTCCACTCCAGTGCGAGGAGAAAACCGCACTCCGGATGTATTTCCCCGCCAACGTTCTGGACCGCACTGCGGTGGTCATCGCCGACCCGCTTCCCATACCGGACCCGCCGCTCGCCTTAATCGCTCGCCGTATGGGCTTCCAGTACCCTCGGCCTTCGACTGTAGAAGCGATCACTTTTGACAACGTGATTACATGCCGTACGCTACTGAACCCGCCGGTGCTGTTTCACGAGCTCGTTCATACCGTTCAGTATCAACATCTGGGCCTGCAAGGCTTTGCTCGACGGTACACGCAGGGTTTTCTCGAAACCGGTGATTACTATCGAATTCCTCTCGAGCGGTGCGCGTTCCATCTTCAGTTGCGGTACGAAACCGAACCGGAGCCGTTCGACGCCGAGACGGAGATCCTGCGCGATCTGCGTGAGTAAAACAAATTTCGCCCAATCTCCTCAACAACCTACGTTCGATTTCTCGATCACGCCGTACGCCCTTGTGCGCGGTAGAACCGCAAGGAACCCCGACTGTGAAGGAGGGGTGGCTTCGTTCCGCCAATTCCTCTGCCCGCGGAACCCAGTCCCGCCCAGTTCTTCGACAACCGAATAATGTTTCCCCCGCACCGGCGCAGCCGTCGTGTATCTCGCTACCGGTACCCCGCCGCCTGCAGCTCAAACAGCTCGGCGTACTTCCCGCCGAGCGCGACAAGCTGCTGGTGCGATCCCTGTTCGACAATCCGCCCCTGCTCCAGCACCAGAATTCGGTCGGCCATCCGGACCGTCGAAAACCGGTGCGAGATCAGAACGGCCATCTTGCCGGCCGTCAGATCCACGAATCGCTGATACACCTCAAATTCCGCCCGGGCATCCAGACTGGCGGTGGGTTCGTCCAGAATCAAGATCTGGGCATCCCGCATATATGCCCGGGCCAGCGCGATTTTCTGCCATTGCCCGGTCGAAAGATCCACCCCGCCCTCGAACCGGCGTCCCAGCATCTGGCGATACATGTGCGGCAGTTTGGCGATCACCGTCGCTGCCAGGCTCTTTTCCGCCGAGTGCCGGACCCGATCCTGATTTGCCAGCTCCTCAATGCGTCCAAACCCAATATTCTCAGTCGCTAACATGTCGAATCTCATGTAGTCCTGAAAGATCACCCCGATTTCGTGCCGGAGATCCTCCACCTGGTACTCACGGAGGTCCACGCCGTCCAGCAAAATCCTCCCCTCGGTCGGGTCATACAACCGAGCCAGCAACTTCACCAGAGTCGTCTTCCCTGCCCCGTTCTCACCAACAAGGGCAATACGCTCATTCCGGTAGAACCAGAAGCTCACGTTTTGGATTACATTTTGCTCGGAGCCCGGATACGCAAACGATACGTTTTCAAAAACGAACCCGTCGCGAATGGGCCGCGGTGCCGGAATCGCCTCAGGCGGCGACGTGATCGTTGGGTTCGTTTCGAAAAAATCGAACAAGTCTTTGATAAACAAGGCCTGTTCCGAAACACCTACCAACCCGGAAACCAAGCTTTCCATGATGTTCCGGGCACGCGAGAAAGCGCCTACCATCAACGTGAGATCGCCCACAGTCAACGTTCCCGCCAAGGCGCGCAGAATAATGAGGGCATAGGCGGCGTAGTATGCGCCGGTCGGAATCAGGTTCAGCAGCGTGCCATGCAGTGCCCGGTGGATCGCCAGATGCCTGTTCTCGGCGTAGAAACGTTCGAAGAGCGTCCGGGAACGGTCCGCCAGATATTTGCCCAGTCCGAAAATCTTGACTTCTTTTGCGCTCTCGTTGCTCGCCCCCAGATAGCGCAGATAATCGAGCTCGCGCCGCTCCGGGGTATATCGGTAGAGCATTGAGTAGTTCAGCATGGCAAACCGGGTTTCGCCCAGAAAAACAGGGATGGTCGCGGCCATCAGCAGCAGGAGCAGCCAGGGATAGTAGAAAATCACGGCTGAGAGCATGGAAAGTAGAGTCAGAAACTGCTGGGCCATACCCGCCAGTCCAGCCAGCATGCCCAGCCGGGAGGTGGTCTGCCTCCGGGCCCGCTCCATCTTGTCGTAGAAAACCGGATCTTCGAACGAAACCAAGTCGAGCGACGCGGCATGCTCCATTAACCGTATGCTGACGTGATTCGTGAACTTATCCCCTAACAGGCTATCGACCAGCGAGATAAGCCGACCTAACGTATCCGACCCGATAGCTAGTAATAGTTCCAGGATCAGGAGCTTCCAGATGGTACTCCGGTCGATTTGCTGGTGACGGATCGCGCGGACTACCAGATCGATAATCAGCTTCGAAATCCAGAGCGTAGCCAGCGGAAACAGGGCCGCGATGCAGCGCAGCAAGAGAGTACTAACGGTCAGAAACGGGCTGGTTTCCCAGACCAGTTTCAGTAGGGGCGGGATGTTCCGGAGCGCCTGGAGGCGCTCGCGCCAGGTCTGCGGGGTTTCCGAGTTCTGAGCGGGTTTCGGCCTCACCGAGGCACCCCGCAGAGCGCCTGAACCGAGCCGCGACCGCCAGGGAGCGGTTTTCCAAAGCTCCTATCTAAAAGAAAATGCTCATTCTCGCGAATGAGCATTGTTCTTCCTGTCGCCAGGCCTCCGGCGCACCAGAGGTTACGTCTATTGGGAGAATCAGATCCGACGGTATCGCAACCGCCAAAACCTGTTTGTGATTGGAGTGTAGGGCCAGCGGGGGGTGAAGTCAAGGGCATTTTTCCAGGAATGCGAGCCGCTTTCTAAGTACTACGCTACAAACCATTTACGGGCAGACATGTTTTTCCACCGGTTGTGCAAAATTGGGACGGCGCCTGTGGAAAACCACTCTATACGTGGCAATAACTTCCGAGTTCTCAAGCGTTTAGGCCGGACCAGAAGAGCTGTCCGTTAAGTGCAAAGTGGTCATGGCCTCGTCTGATTCGAGGGTTCCGTACCTCCTGCGGTATAGCCGCATGGCCGCATAAATGAGCCCGGCTACCAGGCACAACCCGCTCAGCAGAATGCTCAGATACATGATGTTCAGGAGCAGCCGGTAGAGCGGCTTGATGGGGCTCGGCGGAGGCACATCGTTCCAGGTGATCTTGGCTTCGTATTGCACGCGGCTCAACAACGTGTCGGCTTGTTCAGGGGTGGCGCGTCCGAAAACAACCGCCAGCAAGACATCGGACCGCTTCACGTGCACATCGGGCAACGTCTTGAAGCGCGCGGCATAATCGCGGGCCATTTCCGGCGAGGGGTAATTGAAAATCGCCAAGTGAACCGGCGCGGCACTCTGCCCGACGCGGTATTCCGCCACTTGTGCTTCGGCTCCTTCGTCGAACCCGGGACGAATCGCAGCCAGCTCCGGCGCGAACGCGCGCCAGGAGACCGGCCCCAACACATAACGCGCGGAATCCGGCACGAGGCCCTGATGCGGTAGAAAGCTCAGAATGGCGGGAAGCGCCGTGCCCTTCTTCTGGGGAAGCGCAGTCAATACCCGATCGGCTTGTGCTTTGGTGGGAACGCCGCCCTGAAACACGACGACGTAATTGTCGTCGAAGATCACCGTGCGGTTTTTATCGGCTGTGCAGAAGGGAGCCAAATCGCAGGATTTTCCGCTGGGAGAACGGAGCCATTCCCACGCGGCCAGCGCGCCCGTGAGATCCTTCATCTGGTACGTAGTGACGCTCAGCTTCCCGAGTTTATTGGTCTCGGAATGCACCAGCCCGTACTCCTGCCACAGCGCCTGGTCATCGCCGAATGCAGGGATTGCGAGTAACAAACAGATGAACGCGATTAGACGTGTGCCGGTGCGCCATGACATTTTTTGTACTTCTTTCCACTGCCACACGGGCACAGTTCGTTGCGGCCAACTTTAGGAGTCTTATTCACCGTGGGCGAGCCGTTGCTGCCGCCGCCGTCGCCGCCTGTAAACTGCAGCTCGGCCAGCTCGCGGTCTTTCTTCCGGTGAATGTTGCGGGTCAGATCGAGTACCGATTGCTGCGCCTGCCGCCGCTCGGCTTCAATTTGCTCAGGTGTGGGTTGCGCCGCAGCTTCCAGGTCGTCTTCATCCTCTTCCTCGGCAACTTCCGGATACGGCAGCGGCACATTTCCCGTCTCGATGCGCATGAAGAACAGGTACTTGATGGTCTCGTCTTCGATGCGGTCCATCATGTCCTGGAACATGGTGAAGGATTCCTTCTTGTACTCGATCAGCGGGTCCTTCTGGCCGTACCCGCGCAGACCGATACCTTCCTTCAGGTGGTCCATCGACAGCAGATGGTCTTTCCACTGGTTGTCGACCACGTTGAGCATGATGATCTGCTCGGCCTGGCGCATGTTTTCCGGCCCGATCATGCGCTCCTTGGCCTCGTAGCGCTCCATCAGGAGATCGTTGGTCTTCTGCTCAATATCGCGGCGGCTCAAACCGTTCAACTCGTCCAGTTCGAGTTTGATTCCGAACTGGTTGACAACGGCCGTCTGCAAACCGGCGAGATCGTATTGGTCATAGCGCGCATTTTCCGGACAGAACTGGTCGACATACGAGCCCACGATGCCACGGATAATATCCTGGATGCGCTCCTTCTGATTCTTGCCTTCGAGCAGTTGCCGGCGCATGCTGTAGACGGCCTGCCGCTGCTTGTTCATGACGTCGTCGTATTCGAGGACGTGTTTGCGGGAAGCAAAATGCTGCGCTTCGACAGCCTTCTGGGCCGCGGCGATACGCTTGGTAATCAGCCGCGATTCGATCGGCACATCCTCTTCCATGCCGAGCCGCAGCATCAGGCGCTGCATGCGCTCGCCGCCGAAAATGCGCAGCAAATCGTCTTGGAGCGAGAGATAAAAACGCGAGCTCCCGGGATCGCCTTGCCGTCCGGCGCGGCCACGCAATTGGTTATCGATGCGGCGGGATTCGTGGCGTTCGGTACCGAGGATGTGCAACCCGCCGGCCGCTATCACTTCTTTGCGCTCTGTTTCGATCTCAGCTCGCACTTCCTCGCGGATCGCTTCGAGTTCGCCGGGCGGAAGCATCTCGGGAGACTTGCCGTATTTCTTCAGCCGGTCTTCCAGCAGAAAATCGGGATTGCCGCCTAAGAGAATGTCGGTACCGCGGCCGGCCATATTGGTGGAAACCGTGACCGCGCCCTTGCGTCCGGCTTGCGCCACGATGTGCGCTTCGCGCTCGTGATTCTTGGCGTTCAACACTTCGTGCTTAACGCCCATCTTCTTTAAGATGTTCGAAAGCCGTTCGGACTTCTCCACCGAGATGGTGCCGACCAGAACCGGCTGCCCCTTCTCGTTAAGCGCCTTAATTTCTTTCGCCGCGTTCCGGAATTTCTCGTCTTCCGTGCGGTACACGATATCCGGATTCTCAATACGAATCAGCGGCTTGTTCGTCGGAATGACCGTGACTTCGAGGTTGTAAATTTTGCTGAACTCCGCCGCTTCCGTATCGGCCGTACCCGTCATGCCCGACAACTTTTTATACATGCGGAAGAAGTTCTGGAACGTCACGCTTGCAAGCGTTTGCGTTTCGCGCTCGATTTTGACGTTTTCCTTGGCTTCAACGGCCTGGTGAAGGCCGTCGCTCCAGCGCCGGCCCGGCATCAGGCGGCCTGTGAATTCATCCACGATGACGACCTGGCCATCCTGCACGACGTAATCGCGGTCGCGTTGATATAGGATATGCGCTTTTAAAGCCGCTTCGACATGGTGGCGCCACTCGACGGTATCAATGCTGTAGATGTCGCGGAGGCCGAGCAATTTGGCGGCTTTATCGTTTCCTATATCGGTCAACCCCACCGTGCGATGCTTCTCATCGACGGTGAAATCGCCGGTGGTGTACGATTGTCCCGGCTCCTTGCCTTCGATCACCTCGCCGCGTTCCAGATACGGAATGATGCGATTGACCCGGTAGTATTTGTCGGTGGATTCCTCGCTCGGCCCGGCAATGATCAGCGGCGTACGCGCTTCGTCAATCAGGATCGAGTCGACTTCGTCGACGATCGCGAAATTGAACTCGCGCTGGACGTAGTCTTCCAGCCGGAATTTCATGTTGTCGCGCAGGTAGTCGAACCCGAACTCGTTGTTTGTGCCGTACGTGATGTCGGAGCCGTAGGCATCCCGCCGCTGCTGATCGTCCAGATCGTGAACGATAGTGCCGACCGTGAGTCCCAGGAAGCGGTGAATACGGCCCATCCATTCCGAGTCGCGCCGCGCCAGGTAATCGTTGACGGTAACGATGTGGACGCCTTTGCCTTCAAGCGCATTCAGGTAGCTGGGCAACGTGGCGACCAGCGTCTTGCCTTCGCCGGTCTTCATTTCGGCGATGCGCCCGCGATGCAGGACCATGCCGCCGATCAACTGGACATCGAAATGGCGCATGTTCAGCACGCGCCGCCCCGCCTCGCGGCAGACCGCGAACGCTTCAATCAGAAGGTCGTCGAGCGAAGCGCCGTTGGCGTGGCGCTGTTTGAATTCCTGCGTCTTGGCGGCTAACTCGGCATCTGAAAGCCTCTGCATCTCAGGCTCGAGATTATTGATCGCCGCCACCATTGGGCGCATTCTTTTGATCTCACGATCATGTTTGGTGCCAAATACTTTGGCGAGCGTACTTTCGAGCATACAGAGAGACGTGTGGCTTTACTTCCAGTTTAACCGGAAGATAGAGGAATCTGCTTAGCGCACAATCGCTCAAGCACCGCCACCGGAGCGGAATCCGGGTTGGCCAGCGAATGCCGGGCAATAATAAAGGTCTGCTCCAGGGCGTGCTGCCCGGATTGGACCGAATGCGGCAGCACATCGGTGAAGGCCAGCCAAGTGGAGCCCGCTGGAAAATCGAAGCGGTACTTCGGGCAGCTCTGCTGAAAATCGCTGTTCCGCTTCAAATATTCGTGGAAGTGCAGCATGAACCGGTCGTAGGGCGTGCGCGGCACTACGGGTAATCCGGCAGCCCGCAGCAGCTTAGCCGAGCGGTTCAGAAAGCTGGGTCCCGAGGCGATGCGGTCCAATCCTGCATCTTTGGCGTACTTGGCCGCCACCGTGGGGAACGCATCTGTCGTGATCCAGCTTCGCGGCTTGGTCGGATGGATGTTCGTGAAGACGCGCAGAATCAGATCGCCGTTTGTCGGCCGGGAGGGAAACGCGTCCGTGTGGATCAGGTCGTTGCGCTTGTTCAGGGGCAGATCGCGTCCTTCTTCTTCAACCGGCCGGAAGCTGGCGTAATCGAGTTTCCAGCTCGCGCCATAGGCCGGGAGCAACTCCCGGGTGAATGCGATCACCTTGCGCGAGTATTCGCGCATGATGCCGCGAACGCGTTCGGCTTGCGGTCCTTCGATCCCGGTGACGCGATCGCTGGCGGTCCGATAGGCGATATTCTTATGCACCGCGCCGCCCGCGAAATTCAGATTGCGAAGGAACTCTTTCGCATCCTCCGGCAGCGGAAATGGAGTTGTGGGAAAAAAGACCACATTGCCCGCTTCCAATTCGACACGGTAATCGGCGGCGGCGTCCGGCGGCCAGCGATCGACAGTAACGACCCTCATCAATTCAAGGTACTATTCCGGTCAGGCCTGGTCACGAAATTCGAATTGCTGCGACCTTAGAAGCGGCGCTGGAGAAGCGTGCGCAGAAGGTTCATTTGGGCACTTCGATGCGGCGATGATTTCGGCCTCAACAGGCGCAGGAAGCCGGTAAAGATGAATAGCAGAAGAAATAGGCCGGCGACGATGCCATAGGTCAACATCAGTTGATGGAGCGCTTGTTGCGGGAAATTGCGTGTTCCGCCGTGAATGCGTGCAATGCGCGGGTTGGCGGCATCGTAATCGATATCGACGATTTGTTTAAGCGCCAGGCCAGGAATGCTGTTGAGATCGACGGTATCAAGCGCGACCACCGGCCCGGTTGCATGGGCAGGCGTGAATTCGAGCTGGACCAGTTGATAAGGATGGGCGAGTTTCATCGGCTCACTACGTGCTTCGTGGCCCAATCCGCCCACGAGAATTTCGTCGATGGTCGAAACGCTTCTGACCCTCGCGTTTGCAGGCCGAGGCTGGTTGGGGGCCGGTTCAGCGCGTGGAGTCACGCAATACAAGATGAACAAGCCAAACCAAGGCACCAGCAGCCAGCCGGCGATTCGAATGCGAAGGACCAGCCAGGCGAACAGAATGGCAAACAAGCTTCCGAAAACAAGTTCGATTCTCCGGTAGAGATCGGGATTGGAGCCGAAGTTCGCCGCCTGCGTACACGGCGCGAGATGGGTGGCAGGAATAAAGGGCTGTTGCAGGAGTGCCGGGAAATAGTGGACCGTCACCGGATCGCCTGGATGAAGTGAGTCATAGGTTCTCTGTTCGACATCGCATATGGCGTGGCGTTCAAACGGACTGCCCGGCGCGCGGAAAGCAGCGACGATCTGGAACTGCCGGAACCAATCGCCAAAGTGCTCTCGAACCGTTTCTCTCTTTTCCGTGATCGAGGCGGTACCTCCGGCTCCCTTGGCGTCAATGAATGACGGCCAGTTATAAAAGACGAAGACCAGGGCGGCGAGGAATAGGAACGAGAAAATTCCCGAACAGCCGAGGCGTCTTCGTTTCGCGGCAGGCACTGAAATCCTTCGAAACATGATGTCATGAGCGGGACGAAGAAAGGCGCACGTTTGAGCCAACACATCGGCGGGAACATCACCCGCTTGGAGTAACATGACAATCAACAGTGCGGAAAACGATTCTGGGACACGAACATGATGCTGCTACTTTTTCCGGCAATGAATGGCTCGGCGTAGAGGCAATCGCCGGGATCGATGTGACCTCTGAAGCGGACGGCGCACCTGTAGAGAACGTCCTCTATCCCGATCGCGACACCGGCTGGCGGGCCGGAGAGCCCGGTCCACAGATCATCCGAATTACGTTTGGCGGGCCAACGAGCATCAGGCGCATTCAACTTGTCTTCAGGGAATCGCAGTGCGCAAGGACACAGGAATTTACGCTGCGCTGTACTGTTGCTGGAGGCGAGCGGAGAGAGCTGATTCGCCAGCAGTGGACGTTCAGTCCGCAGGGATCGACAGGAGAAGTTGAGGATTACCGCGTGACCTTGGACGATGTCGTTGTCCTGGAACTCGCCATCATTCCTGATATCGGCGGCGGCGGCGCGCATGCGTCACTGCTTCGTTTGCGCATCGGCTAGCGCTCGAAGATAACATGAGGATGGAATATGGAAACTATACGGATCGTTACGGATGTCAGTAAACATGTGGGCTGCGGGGGCCTGATGGCGATGTCAGAGGACGCGCCACAGTACATTCTGGAGCATGAGGGCCTGGAGACCACAATCCCCGGCGCGGAGATGGTGTGCCTGCGTTGCGGAGAAAGAATTCGCTCGCAGGACCAAGTGGAAACGCCAAGCGAATAGTGCATGCGCGGCGAAGCGCTAGACGGACGCCTTAGCCGAGCACGCGTAGCGCGCCTGTCGAAGCGCTCGCACCAGTGCGAGGCAGTTGCAAATCCGCCATGGGCCGGGCCTGGAACAATCGCCGCGTTACTTTCGCGATGCGTCTGGCCCACCGGGTAGCCCGTGCACGTCGTGCGCTATCGGTTGCAATGCCCGTGCTCGCGTACATTTGGCGATACAGCTTCGAGACAAAAACGAAGGCCAGCCGCGCGCGTAGTGTCGGCGTACACGCCGAGCGCTTCCAGATGGCGGGCAAGCTGTAAAACTTGTCCCAGACCCCTTGGGTTCTGGCGCGCATTTCGTCCGAACTCATGCTCGGATGCGGCATAAACATCTTGGGCCTTTTCTCCGGCGGAATGAGCCAGTAGCGTGTGATGGGGATGCCGTCGATTTCCGGCGGATGTTCGCCCAGGCTCTTTTCCCAACGCTCAAAATCAACCGTGCCGCAGAACGGCGTGAGCATCACAAATTGGGCAAAGGCAATGCCGGAACGCTGTGCCAGTTCTTGCGTGGCTTGGAAGGTATCTGGACGGTCCGTCGGGAGCCCGAAAATGAAAGAGCCGAGAACATGCACGCCGTGCTGTTGGAACTGCTGCAGCCGCTCCACAAGCCGCTCGCCCGACAAATTGAAGTCCTTGAACACGGCCTTGAGGCCCTCCGCCGTAACCGCCTCAATGCCTACCAGCGCACCCATGATGCGCGCCTTGCGCATCGCTTCCAGAAACTCAGGATCTTCGGCCGCTTCCATCGTGATCTGCGTAAAAAACACCATGCCGTTCGGAAGCTCGGCCAAGCGCTCCATGAGTTCGAATCGCTCGGCACGAATCGCTTTCAACGCGGCCACCTTCGCTTGGTTGTTCTGCCGTTCCGCCAGCCGGATGTCGGTCAAAGACACGGGGTAGAAGTTGTCGTCCGCGAGTGCTATGAAGCGGAACCCTCGGCGCCGGAGTTCGACGATCTCTTCGATCACCGGGTCGGAGGCCCGTTGCCGCGGACGTTGGCCGTCGGTCCGCCACACCGAGCAGAAAGAGCAATGTTTCGCACAGCCGCGAACGGTTTGGACGGACCCCCACATGTACTTGGACGGGTCCAGTAAATCCCAGCGCGCCATCTTGAACTGCTTGGCATCAACCCGGCCGCCGTCATAGACACGCTGCGCAGCGCCTCGCGCGTGGTCTCTTAGGGCCTGGCCCCAGGCTATGTCTCCGTCGCCCCGAATCACGCAGTCCGCCGCGCCCCGCTCGAAAGCTTCCTCGGGGTAGAGCGTTGTGTGGATGCCCCCGAAAACCACGAACGCTCCGCGCTGCCTCACCAAGCACCCGAGCGCATACCCTCGAAGAGCGTTCCCGGTATGAATACTGATGCCAACGACATCGCCGGCTGCAACCTTCTCTACATCCAAGGGCTCCAGTGTCTCGTCACAGAGGATTGGGTCACCAAACTCCTCGGGCGTAGCTCCGGCGAGAACGAAGAGCCAACGCGGCGTAATCACTGCGGTACCGAAAGCCGTATCGCTTGGGTTGATCAGATGCACTCGCAAACGGTTAATCCTTTCCTGAAACGACCGGAATGCTCGTAACTTCCCTGAAGAAGTTGTCTACCTTACTGACGCAGATTTCCTCGCTCTTACAACAACACTTATCCGGGAATGTTTCGAGGACGAATACCAGGTTTGTCTCGTGTGTCGCCTTAGGCTAAGTTCGTCACTGCCACTCGCTTGGCTTCGTGGCTCAGAAAGCGCTCTTCTGTTTCAACCGCCTACCGAGCCGCGAACTGGCGTGCCAACGCACGCCCGCTTTAGCGCGCGAGGGAGCGGTTTTCAACGGTTAATGTCACGAACTTGAGTTAAGCTCGCCCTGGTCTCATGTTTCGCCAGCGGCTTCAAAATGTCGTCCAGCCGGTCCGGTGTTTTCGATTCACGCACTAAGTGCGGGTACTTCTGGCCCCCGTGATAATCGATTTTGACCACCTTGAAATATCCTGCATTCTCGACAATCAACTCGACCTCCGGACCGTTGCTCTGCGTGCAATCGATCGCATTCCGCAACAGCTCGTCTGTGGCGCGGCGGCCGTTCACGGCGACCAGCCTCATCCCCGGACCGAGTCCGGCCGCGTAGGCCGGCGATCCCATGAGCACGTCCTGGATCGCGTTATCCACCGTCCGGAACCCAAGCGAATACCACGCATTGACACCGCGCTCGTGTGATTCTTCGGCCCGGTTGAACTCGTTCGGATCGCTGGTGTAATCGATCCGGTAACCGCCATTCGTGATGCCTTCCAACGGCGCGTGCGGCGATTTCGTGGTGAGCCGCTCACGCAAGAAACTGGCCCAATCGTAAGGCTGCACCGCATTCAACGTAGTGACCAGATCCTCGAACGTATACGGAACCAGCCTTGGCCCGGTGTTTCCGCCCAAGCCTAGAAAACGGGCGCAGAAATCATTCAACGATTTCCGATTCCCGGAAAGCCGCCGGATCGCCATGTCGACGTCGAGCCAGATCAGCTCGCCTTCGGGATAATAATCGACCGAGCGCCGCCAGTTGTCCCACTCATTATTCGTGTCGTAGAGAATTTGCGCGGCGACCGCTGTATCTTCGAGATCGCGCCACGTCCGCCCGGGACGATGATCCATTTCGGCGGCCGAAGCAGCCAGATGCGCCCGGTACTGTTCCGCCGTCCAGATCCCGCTACGCGCGGCGAGCACGTCACCTAAATACTGCGTCAGTCCTTCGTAGACCCACAGCAGATTGCCCTTCATCGGCTGCTGGTAATTGGAAGTCGCGAGCCCCGCGGGCCGGCGATATTTGCCGTTCCAGGAATGTGTAAACTCGTGTGGCAGAAGGTCGCCATTGAGCAGCGCGAGATCGTCGTCGAGGAACATGCGCGCTTCCACGCGATCATCGCTCGATTGATGGTGCTCCAAACCGAAATGCGCCACGCTATCGCTGAGAGTTAATAGAAAGTGATAGCTGTCATAGTGGTGCGATTTGTAAAGAGCGCCTGCTTCGCGCACCAGGTTGCTGTAAGCATTCAGCCGGTCGTCTGTAATTTTCAAGTCTTCCGGCCCGTCACCGGCCATATCAAGGTAGTGCTTCGGGCTGATTTCCGGCGCAAGCGGGAACTCCTTGAAGTATCTTCCAGCCAGCACCGGCGAATCGATGAGCATGTCGAGCGGTACGGTTTTGAATTGAACCGTGTTGCCGGCCTTCGATTCCTGTCTGAGCGCTGTCCCAAACTTCCATCCCTCCGGGAGCGTGATTGATGGCTGTACCGTGATCGCGCCGGCCGCCGTGTTCACGGGATACAACACGAGTTCGTTCCAGCTCAGAACCGCGAGATTGGGACTGGTGGATGCCCCGGCCGAAAATCCGGAGGGCGGCGCGGTGGCGAGAAAATCGAACTTCGCGTCCAGGCTGCTCACACCCTGCGGGACATCGAGATGGAACGCGTACATGTCGACGTTATCGCGCTGCCAGGCGAGTGTCTGGCCGTTCGTGGTAAAGACGATTCCCGCGAAGTTGCTAATGGGTCCGGTTGGCCCGTGCTCGCCGGGAATCCATTCGGGATACACGAGTGTGATCGGCCCCGGATGAGCCGGGATCGTAAGATGAGCATGCAGGATCTTTCGCGGCGCATCGGTCAGGTCAACCGACAGATTAATCTGCGCGAAGGAAAAACCGGCGCCTAACGTGAAGAACAGAAGAATGGTTCTAAGTTGAGCCAATCTTCATCATAGGGTGCGGAGCACGGCGCTTGGATCGGTTGACGCAGCACGCCGTGCCGGCACATACGCCGCTACAACCGCGACAGCGACGAGAATTGCCGCTATCGCACAAATGGTCACCGGATCTCGCGCCGGGACTCCAAATACGAAGCCGGCGGCGAACCCGCTTCCGAGCATCGCTCCGATCGCTCCGAACGCAATACCCAAACAGGTCATCGCGAGGGCTTGCCGCAACACTATGCCGAGCACTTCACTCTGCGTTGCTCCAAGCGCCATCCGCAAGCCAATCTCTCGCGAGCGTTGCGTGACGTTGTAATTCATCACACCGTAGAGACCCACGACGGTCAGCAGCAAAGCGAGAGATCCGAAAATTGCAATAATCGCGGAGCCGAAGCGCCGTGCCGCCACAGACCCGTTCAGAAGCTGATCCATGGTTCGCACGTCCGCTATGGATTGGTCCGGATCGACCGTTGCGATAGCCCGGCGGAGCGACGCGGCAACCTCGCCCGGACTCTCCGGAGATCGAACGACGAAACTCATTGCCTGCGGCGTTCCCGATGCATAGTACAGATACACTTGCAATCGCGGACTGGTCTCCAGATTCGTGTTGTGAACATCGCCGACCACGCCAACGATTCTTAGCCAGCCGTGGCCGATGTTCACCTGCTTGCCTATCGGATTTTCCCGCTGAAAAAATCGACGGACGACTTCTTCGTTAACAATGGCCGAATGCCACCCCGCGTTGCCGTCGAATGGTTCAAAATCGCGTCCCGCCAGGAGTGGCACGCCCAGCGCGCGAAAATAGCCTTCGCTCACCCAGCGGCGCTCCGCGGTGATGTGATCGCCCGGTACTGTTTTGCCCTGAATCTGCAGTCCGCCCAGATTCTCCGTTCTGGAGAGCGGCAGTGCACTGACCAGCCCGGCGCGTTCAACTCCAGGCAGTTCCTCCACTCTTCGGAGTGCCTGCTGGAAGAACATGCGGCGCTGCTGCTCGCTCTTATATTTAGATGATGGGAGCACAACGTCAGCCGTAATCACGTGTTGACTCTCAAACCCCGGATTCACACCTTCCACCGCCAGGAGACTACGAAGCCCCAGACCGGCCCCCACCAGCAGCAGCATGGTCAGGGACACTTGAGAAATCACCAGCAGCTTACGAGTTTTGGATCGTCCGGTTCCTACGGAACCCTTGCCGGCAGCGTCCTGGAGCGATTCATTCACGTCGCGGCGAAGCAATTGCACTGCGGGAGCGCAGCCAAACAGAATTCCCGTTAAGAAGCCGAGGGCAATCGCAAACACGACCACTTGCCAATCGAGCGTGGTTGTCTGCAAGCGGGGTATGGTGCCCGGCGCCAAGGCAAGCACCACACGAAGTAAACCGGCTGCCAGCAAAAGGCCCGCCACCGAGCCGAGAAAGGAGAGAGCGACGCTCTCCGTTAACAATTGCCGGAAAAGACGCCTTCGCGGCGCTCCCAGTGCGAGCCGCACCGCGATTTCCCGTTGACGCGCTGTTGCGCGGGCGAGCAGCAGATTGGCCACGTTGGCACAGGCGATCAGCAGTACGAACCCGACCGCGGCGAACAATAACAGCAGCTCCGTTCGGATGGGGCCGGCAACGATGTCCATCAGCGGAGTCACGAATGCTCTGAAATTTTGGTCGTTAGCAGGATATATGCGGGCGAGAGATTCTTGTATCGACTGGAGGTCCGCTTGCGCTCGGGCCGCCGTAATGCCTGGTTTCAGGCGTCCGATGACCAGCAGGGTGTGATTGTCCCGATCGCTCCAGTTGGCTTGCGAAAAGCCGGCCGGAATCCAAATATCAGTCGTGGGCGGAAAACCATACAGCGCCGGCATTTCGTTGCCCTCCGGAAAGCGAAACTCGCGAGACATGATGCCGATTACCTGGTAGTCCTGTCCGTCCAGACGAATGTTTCTGCCGATCACTCCGCGATCGCCGTTGAACCGGTCCTTCCAAAACCGATAGCTCAGGACCGCGACGCGCGTGCTGTTCGGGCTCTGGTCGCGATAGCGAATCGGGGCGCCCAGCAGAGGGGGAACGCCGAAAACGGAAAAGAAGTCGCCGGTGACCAGAGTTTCGTGAACGCTCTCCGGCCGTCCCGAGCGTGACAAATTCGCCTGACGCGCTGCGAATCCCGCGAGATAGGCAAATGTACGGTTCTGCGTCTCCCAATCGTAGAAATCCGCCGGACTCGCCGCAATGTACTGCGTCTTCAACCCGAACAGCGGCGCGGGCTGCCAGACCATCACGAGCCTGTCCGGCTGTTGGAAAGGCAGATTCCGGAGAAGGATCGAATACAGAATGCTGAACATCGCACTGGTCGCGCCGATTCCGAGCGCCAGCGCCGCGATAGCGACTGCGGTAAAGCCCGGATTCTTACGGAGCATGCGCAGTGCGTACGAGAGGTCTTTCATGAGGATATCGATCCGCTCTGGCGAACCGGCCTTTCGTCTCAGCCGATATCCTGAAACTGATTAATCCGTACTTCTCCGTCCGGGAACACGGCACGGATCTCCAGTTTGCCGCCCATCGCCTCGATAAAGCTCGCCAACGTGCTCACGTACATGTCGGTGCGCCTTTCGATTTTCGACACCGAGCCTTGTGTGGTTTGCATCAGCTTTGCCATTTGGACCTGGGTGAGCTGGCGAGCCGCGCGTAACTCCTCAAGCGGCATTTCCGCCAGCATTTGCTTGGCACGCTCCTCGATGCGCTTGCGCCGCTCCGGGTCCATCCGTGCTTCGATTTCAGACCATTTGTGTGTTCTCATTCGATCAATCCCTCCTTTCTTAACGTCTTCAAATGCTCGTCATAGAGCGCATCCGCTTTCGGCACATTCACCGCGTACCAGCGGTTGTCTCCAGTCTTGTCTCCGCCGAGCAGCAGGATCGCCGCCCGGCGCGGGTCGAAGGCATAGAGCACGCGATACGGACGGCCTGCGTGTTGTACGCGAAGTTCCCGCATGTGTGCGTGCTTCGACTGCTTAATATTAGAGCTATACGGATGCCTCAGTGTCGGGCCGTCGATCTGAAGCATTTTTACGTACTCAGCCACAGAGTCTTGTTCCGCCTCAGTGAGGTGAGGTCCTCCCACCAAGCGCCGAACTCATCCGTAAACTCGACCTCCCAGGCCACCTAGTGCCATTATCTCTCCGGGTGAATATTCTGTCAAGTGAATAGAGGAGTTAATGGTAAGAAGTGCAGCGCTCCAAATGGCTCGTCCATACACTGCTGTTTGCCTATATTGGCGTGAGCTTCACGTATCAGGTGGTTTCCTCGGCTTCCTTCGTTTCCGCCTATTTTGGGCTGCGGAAGCAGGTCGAAGAACCATTTCAGGTAGATCCGGAAACCGATACGGTTATGATGGTCACGCCCGCGGCGAAGCGCGCCGGATTGCGATTGGGAGATCGCCCGGAATCAATCGATGGCATACCGTACCGAGGGCGTGCGCAGTGGCAGTGGATTGAGTGGCATGCACAACCAGGCGACATCGTGCGGCTGCAGATCACCCGTGCTAACGGCGCACCGGTAGCTATATCGATTCCTCTTCAATCCCGATCGATTGAGATCCACACCGGCGAAGCAATTCTTCTTGTGGTGCTTCGGGTTGTAGTTCCGCTGTTGTGCCTGATGGTCGGATATTGGGTCACACTGGCGCGTCCGCTCGATCCGAATGCTTGGTTTATTTTGCTGCTTCTCAGCTATCCAGAAGTGTTTGCTTCGGCTTACACTTCCGAATGGTGGCCCGGAATCTGGTTGGTGCTGCGCCTCGCCTGGCATATGGCGGTGGAAATGTTCGCTGCCGTAGCGCTTCTTTGGCTCGGGCTGCTGTTTCCAGAGCGATCCCGTATGGACATCCGATTGCCTTGGCTCAAATGGTCCGTGCTGGGGACAGTAGTGATTGGCTTTGGGATTGGATTAGCCACAGATTACAGCGGATGGTATAACGATCATCTGCTCACGCGCCGAGCACAAATCGATTCGCGAGTAAGTTCGATCCTCAAGTGGACCTTTGCGCTTTGCATCATTCTCTATTGGACTTCCATCTTCGACAGCCTACGCACAGCGTCTTCTGCCGATGCACGGCGAAGACTACGCGTGCTTTGTTTGGCGTCCGTGATTGGGCTGGGAGGCATGTTTGTCATTTTTGGAGCGCTGCCGTGGTTTGGAATTGCCGACCCGGCGACCATTTATTGGCTCGATCTGGTCGCCATGGCTCTGATGGCGGTCTACCCTCTGGGGCTGGCCTACGTCGTCATCGTGCAGCGGGCGATGGACGTACGCATTCTCCTGCGGATGGGAACCAAGTATGCACTCGCGCGAACAACGCTGGGCATTATGGAACTCGCGGCGGCGGTTCTTTTGTTGATCTTTTTCGTCGTGCCGGCGTTCACGACACACAGCCGCGATGCAATTGATATCGGCTTATCGAGTCTGGCAATCGGCATTCTGATCTGGCTGTTCGGAACACGCGAAAACGTGAGCAGACGCGTCCAAAACTGGCTCGACCGCCGGTTCTTTCGCGAGGCTTACGATGCCGAGCTCGTTCTGAGCGAACTGGCCTCACGGGTGCGTACGATCACAGACTCCTCCGCATTGATCCACACCGTTACGCATACCATCTCCGAGGTTCTCCACGTTCCGCAGATCGCGGCGTTCCTGCGCAACGGGGAAGTATTCCAACTGCAACATGCAGTGGGAATCAGCATGGATCATTCGCTTCCCATAAGCATGCCCCTCAAAAGCAGCGCGCCAGTAGCGGTGTATGGGCAGGAAGTGCTTGACACGATGCGGGCGGAAGTGATTCTGCCTTTGCCGGGGCGAAGCAAACCCATGGGCCTGATGCTGCTGGGGCCGAAGTTGTCCGAAGAGCCATACTCCACTTCCGATCTCCGGCTGCTTGAATCGGTCGGCGTGCAGACTGGGCTCGGTTTGGAGGTAAGCGAGCTCGCGCATGAACTGGCGCAAGAAGCCGCGCAGTACGAACGCATGCGGCGCGAAGTCGAAATCGCACGGGAAGTGCAGGAGCGCTTATTTCCGCAGTCGATTCCGGCGGTTCGCGGCGTCGATCTCGCAGGGCATTGCCGCCCGGCCGCGCGTGTCGGCGGCGATTATTGGGACCTCTTTTCGTTAGGCGATGGCCGGCTGGCGTTAGCGATTGGCGACGTGTCGGGAAAGGGCATTTCCGCCGCGCTGCTGATGGCAAGCCTGCGCGCTTCACTTCGCAGTATCGCCGAGGATCATTCGAACGATCTGGCCCGTTTGATGACGAAATTAAACCGGCAGGTATATCAAGCCTCGGCGGCCAACCGCTATGCAACGTTCTTCTTTGCCGTCTTCGAGGAAGACTCTCATCTCTTGCGCTATATCAATGCGGGGCACAATGCGCCCGTTATTCTGCGCGGCGACGGTGAAGTTCTGCGCGCTGAAACAGGCGGCCTGGTGGTTGGATTACTTCCGCAAGCCGAATACATGGAGGGCAGCATTGCACTTCACCACGGAGACTTATTCCTCGCCTACACGGACGGCATGAGCGAAGCCATGAACGCCGATGACGAAGAGTGGGGCGAGAAAAGAATGATCGAGGCAGCCGCTGCTGCGCGCGAACTTTGCGCGAAGAAAATTTTGGAGCGGGTGATGCAAGCGGCGGACGAATTTGTGCAAGGCGCGCCGCAACACGACGATATGACGTTGCTGGTAATGAAAGTGATCAGGTAGGCTTTACAACACCGGCCCGATCTTCCAGGGCGCAAATTCGTGGTGTCCCAATTCTTCCGCGTGCGTGCGCTCGCCGGAGGCCACCCGCAGCAGTGTTTGGAAAATCTCGCGGCCCACTTCTTCCACGGTTGCCTCGCCGTCCGCAATACGCCCCGCATTGATATCCATGTTGCCGATCATGCGGCGATAGGTTCGGGTATTGCTCGCAATTTTGAGCACGGGCACGCTGGGAAACCCGATAGCGCTGCCGCGTCCGGTGGTGAAAGCGATCAGATTCACGCCGCCGGCGGCCAATCCCGATATAGAGACAGGATCATAGCCTGGCGTATTCATGAACACGAACCCGGGCGTGGTGACGCGTTCCGCATAATCCACAACATCTTCCAAAGGAGAAGTGCCGGCTTTGGCGACCGCGCCTAGAGACTTCTCCAGGATATTCGTCAGCCCCCCTTCCTTGTTGCCCGGCGAAGGATTGTCGTTGAAGCTGCCGCCGAACTGCCGCAAATAGGTCTTATAGCTTTCGACACACGCCAGCAGCTTGCGCGCCACTTCCGGATTGCGGGAGCGCTGCGTGAGCAAATGCTCGGCTCCGAAAATTTCGGTAGTTTCAGCGAGCACCACCGTCCCGCCCTGATCTACAATCAGATCGCAGCAATAGCCAAGAGCGGGATTCGCGGTAATGCCTGAAAAGGAATCCGACCCGCCGCAGTTCAATCCCAGGACGATTTTGGAAGCCGGGACCTCTGTGCGCTTCTCGGCGGCGGCGCGCTCGATGAACTGGTGAATCTGCTTGCGCGCGGCATCCAGCGCGCCGCGCGTTCCCCCGGATTCCTGAAGCGTGAGCCCGTGCAAGGTCGCCGGCACGCGGTCTGCACGGCCGAGATAATGGCTGATCTGGTTCACCTCACAACCCAAGCCGAGAATGATCGCGGCCGAGACGTTTGGATGATCCAGGACGCCTTCAAGCGTTCGCTGTAGCTGCTCGGTATCGGGGCCAATGGCTTGGCCGCAGCCTTCACCGTGCGGAAAGGCGACCACGCCGTCCACGTTGTCCGGAAGCTCCTCTTCGGCAAAACTATCGGCAATCAGTTCGGACGTGTAGGCGGCGCAGTTGCTTGCGGCTACGACAGCAATGTAGTTGCGTGTGCCAACACGACCATCGGGGCGCACATAGCCAAGAAAGCTTTCGCGGCTGATGTTCGCGTGCCGCTGCGCGGCGGGCTCGCTCCTCACTACTTCGGACGCGCTCAGTTCCTTATATCCAAGGTTGTGTACGTGAACATGCTCGCCCGGCTCGATCGTCTGCGTTGCGAAACCGATAACGTTACCGTATCGGAATACCGGCTCCCCTGCAGGAATGCGCCGGATCGCCATTTTGTGTCCCGCGGGTATCGAGGCGCTTGCAGTCGCCTCTCGTCCGCCTACTTCGACCGTCTGCCCGCGCGACAGCGGAACCCGGGCAATCGCCACATTATCGCGCGCATTGAGCAGAATCGCCGAATTCTGCGCGGTGGCCGGATTTTCGATTTCGTACAGCACTGATTTTATTTTGCCAACTGTCCTGTTTTTCTGCTAGACTGAAGACGTCTTTGCCCGCATCGTTTCATTTCGAGTGCCGTCCGGCCCGCGTTTTCCTTCTGTTTTCCAAAGTTGGCTCAGCGCAGTCTGACAAAGACAATCACTTCAAACATCAAGACATAAAGGACTTACTGTGACCAACATTTTTGTCGGAAACCTCAGTTACGCTACTACTCAAGACGATCTTCAAAGCGCTTTTGCGCCGTTTGGCAGCATTGAGCGGATCAATCTCGTTACCGATCGCGAAACCGGCCAATTCCGCGGCTTTGCGTTCGTGGAGATGACGGACTCGCAGGAGGCGCAGAACGCCATAAACCAGCTCAATGGGACCGATCTGAATGGCCGCACGCTGAACGTCAACGAAGCGCGGCCAAAGCCGACAGGGGGCTTTGGCGGCAATGCCGGACGTCGGCCTTCCGGTGGCGGCGGTGGATTCCGCGGCAACAACCGCCGCGGCGGCTCACGCTGGTAGTTTCCCCTTGAGAATGGCGGTAAGGGTGAGATTCGAACTCACGGTACCCTTCCGAGTACGGCGGTTTTCAAGACCGCTGCCTTAAACCACTCGGCCACCTTACCGTTCTTCCGATTGTACACACGCTATTTCACGCGCACGGTCAACGATTCGGACTTGGTGTGACCTTTTCCATCGTCGGCCGTGAGCGTGTAGGTGGTGGTCGTCTTCGGGGCAATTTCCACACAGTGATGATACGAGGGCGTGACCGGCTCTACCGGCGGATTCAGGGTGAGCGTCTTGGCGTTTACGATCCCGTAGCAGAGTTCGGTCGATTCCCCGCGGCTGAGTAAACCGCGATCCGCACTGAAACCGAGAAACCGGATTCCGCCGGATCCATACACTTCATCGACAACGTGTTTGCGCGCCGCTTCCTGCTTCTCTTGAAGCGCGCGTTGCGCGGCGACATTGCTTTCATGCCGTTGATAGAAGACCCAGGCAACCCAACCGGCCACAATAATGAGCGCCACCGTGGTGTAAGGCAGCAGGGCTTCGAGCGGCGAACGCCGCCGCGGATTCGGATTGTCTGTTATGGCCATAGCGCCGTTTCTCCTTCAACGTTCACTTCCAGGAACGAAGCTGCGCTCCCCGATCGATAGATGCGCTCCGTCGCTTTCACGTATTGGGCCGGATTCGCGTCGGGAATAAATGTAAAAGTCTGCGGATTGCGATCCGTCAGAGGAAACCAAGAACTCTGCACCTCGACCATAACGCGGTGCCCGGTTTGAAAGCAGTGATAGATATCCGGCATGGTCATGTGAATGGATTGCACTTCGCCGGGCTTAAACGGTTCCGGTTGCTCGAAGCTCCTGCGGAACTTTCCGCGAAAGGGCTCGCCGCGGACTAGTTGCTCATAGCCATCGGGATAGACGTCGATCAACTTCACCACAAAATCCGAATCTGTTCCGGTGGTGGACACAAATAGCGTAGACGACACCGGCCCGGCAAGCGTGACATCGCCGGAGAGCGGCTCGGTCCGATAGGTAACGACATCCGGGCGGTGCTCGACGAAACGCTGATCGGCATCCATATAGGTACGCGCCATAGTGACCGTAGGCTTATCAAAGAAAGGCACCGGATTTGCAGGGTCGCTGATGTATTCATCGAAGCCGGTTTTCTCAACCGGAGGGTTCGTTCCGAGCCGGCCCTGCGATTCGAAATACAAGCGCTTCGGATGGGAATCCGCAGGCGGCCAGGCATCCTGACGGCGCCAGATGTTTTTACCCGTTTCAAACACATAAGCTTTGGGCAGGCCAGGATCGGGCGCGTTCTTCAGGTAATGCCGGAAGAACGGCAGCTCGATCTCATCGCGAAAGAATTCTCCCGTATTCGAGCCGAAGTCAAGATCGCCCAGCTTCTCTCCTTTGCCTTGCCAGCAGCCGTGGCACCAGGGCCCCATCACAAAGTTCTCCGATGTACCCGGCGACTGCGATTGAACGGCACGATAGGTCTTGAGAGTGCCGGAAAGATCTTCCGCATCGAACCATCCGCCCACTACCAAAACGGCCGGTTTGATGTCCCGCAGGCGAGGCAGAATATCGCGCGCCTGCCAAAACGAATCGTAGTTCGTGTGCTCGATGACATCGGTCCAGTACGGATTGCTGTTATTGAAGTAGAGTTTGTTCGAGTTCGCAACCGAACCCATATGAAGAAAGAACTGATAACGATCCTTTGTCCCGAAATTGAACTTCTTCTCGGGCGGCGGCAGGGTGGGGTTCTTTTGCTTATTGAAAAACGCGATATAGAAATCGAAGTTGGCTGCGAGAAAGAACGCTCCGTTGTGATAGGCGTCGTCGCCCATATAAAGGTCCGACACCGGAGCTTGCGGAGACACTGCGACCAACGCAGGATGCGCATTGATCATGCCGGCGCTCGCGTGGAATCCCGGATAGGATACGCCCCACAGCCCGACTTTCCCGTTATTGTTCGGGACATTCTTGAGGAGCCACTCGATCGTGTCGTACGTATCCGTGCTTTCGTCTGTATTGCCGGTTTCGGGCCGCATCTCCACCCACTCGCCCTCGGACATGTAGCGGCCGCGCACGTCCTGGTACACGAAGATGAATTTGTCATCGGCGAATTTCTGCGACGGCCCGAGATGCTCGGGGTAGGCGTCCGGACCATACGGTGCGACGCCGTAGGGAGTGCGCGTCAACAGGATGGGGTACTTTTCCTGCGTGTCCTTCGGGACGTAAACGGCCGTAAATAGACGCACACCGTCGCGCATCGGGATGCGGAATTCGTACTTCTGGTAATGCGCGCGAATATCGGAACCGCTCCCCGGATTCAACAGGAGCGCGAGCGGCAGCCATAGGAAAAGACGCATGTTTCCTTTATACTGGCAAATAAAAAGCGAATTGCATGCTCGATGTCGAGGCCCAGCTTAAGCAATTAAAACGGCGGATTGCCGCGATTGACCGGAAGTACGCCGCGGAACCGCGAAAGCTGCCGAAGCAGGCGACGCGGTCACGCTGGTTTATCGAAGAGTGGGCCGAAGGGCAAGTAGTCGCGAACGAATTTGGAGAGCATTTTCAAACCGAGCGTCTGTTTCCGCGGCATAAGCTGCATGGATCAGTCGATATCGGCGCGCTGGCGGACCTGCCCGAAAATCTTCTGCAGGTTCTCGGCGGGGCGGAAATCCCGAACGCGCCTCCCGAGCGCTGGGCCTTTCTCGATACGGAAACTACGGGCTTGCTGGGCGATTCCGGGACGTACGCGTTCCTGATCGGCGTCGGGCGCATCACGGCGGAAGGCTTTCGTATCCGGCAGTTCTTCCTGCGCGAGTACCTGGAGGAGCGCAGTGTCCTAGCCGCGCTTACAGAGCATCTTGCCGAGTTCGACGTGCTCGTCACGTATAACGGCAAGACGTACGATCAGCCATTGTTAGAGATGCGCTACCGGATGGCGCGGCATACGTCTCCATTTTCGCGGATGAGGCATGTGGATCTGCTGCACGGAGCGCGGCAGCTTTGGAAGCTGCGGATGGAAAGCTGCCGCCTGGTTGAGCTGGAGCAGCAAATTCTAGGGGTGTACCGCGAGGGCGATCTTCCGGGCGAGTTGATTCCGTACGTGTATTTCGAATATTTGCGTTCGCACGAAGCGCAGCGGCTGGTGCCGATTTTTCATCACAATGCGATCGATATTTTGACGCTGGCCTGCTTGACGGCGATTGTGCCGGCGGCGTTTCGAAACAAAGAGGCGAAGCGCGGCGAGGACTTGGCGGGAATCGCCAGATGGCTGATCGCCGCAAACGAACACGCGCAGGCTCTGGAAGTGCTGAAGCGAGCCATCGATGCCGGGTTGCCGGACCGGCTGTTGTTTCGTTCGTTGTGGGAAGTGGCGCTGCTCGAAAAGAAGTTGAAGAATTCCCAAGCGGCTTTGCAGGGGTTTACGGAACTGGCTGAATGCCGGAATGAATACCGGGTTCCTGCGCTTGAGGAACTCGCGAAGCATTACGAGCATGAGGAGCGGAATTATGCGGTGGCGCTGGAGTTCACGAATCAGGCGCTTCAGCATGCCGACTCCCCTGCCCTGCGGCGGCGGCAAGAGCGGCTGAGTAAACGCCTCAAGAAGATTTGATTTCGGTCCAATAGCGATCGCGAAGCCGTTGTACGGGGCCGGGCAAGGCTCGGAACCATTCTCCGCGCGCGAGCACGTCCGGAGTTGGATAGAGAACCGGATTGTTGCGTTGCGATGCGGGCAGCAGCGCTCGGGCGGCGGCGTTTGCGGTGGCGGTTCGCATTTCGGTCGCAATGGCGGCTGCGACGTTCGGGCGCAGCAGATAGTTCAAGAAACTGTAAGCGAGATCCAGGTGTTTGCTCTCACGCAGGATCGCGGCGTTATCGGCATACAGCGCGAAGCCTTCTTTCGGGAAGGAGAACGCAAGGCGGCTCGAATTGTCCATCGCGACTTGCGCCACCTGGGCCCAGAGTTGCGCGACCAGAACGTCTCCGGCGATTACCTGGTCGCGCACTTCTTCATTGAGATAGGCGCGCAGCAGCGGCTTCTGCGCGATGGCCTTGTCGCGAGCGGCTTTCAATTGCTTCGGATCGCCTGAGTTGATGGAATGGCCCGCGAGCTTCAAACAGGCGGCGAAGACTTCCGCGGGATCGTCGAGCATGGTGACGCGGCGCGAATAGGAGTTGGTCCAGAGGTCGGCCCAGGCGAGCGGCGGGCGCGAAACGGATTTCGAGTACACGATCCCGGTGGCGCTGTGCATGTAGGGAACACACCAGTCGAGCTGCGGGTCCCATTCGGGGGATTGGAAGCGTTTTTCCAGGTTGCAGAGATTGGGCAGGCGGCGATGATCGAGCCGGGCGAGTAGGCCCAGATCCCGCATCGGCTGGACGAAACTGTTCGAAGGGAACACGATGTCCCAGCCGGAATTGCCGCTCATGACTTTCGCAAGCATCTCTTCGGCGCTGCCGTAGGTGGCGTAGCGCACGCGACAATTGAATTCGCGCTCGAAATCGGGAATGGTGGAGGCAGCGACGTAGTTTTCCCAGTTGTAGACGTTCAAGCGGCGCTGGGATTTCCCGCAGCTTACGGCCGCTGCGCTCAGGAGGAAGACGCGCCGGTTCATGCACGCCTCTGTTCGAGCCGTCCGGCGAGCAAAATTAGGACGCCGAGACCCACGGTAATCATGACCGAGAGCGCGTTTACTTCGGGGCTGACGCCGCGGCGCGCCATGGCGTAGATCATCATCGGTAGCGTCTCCGAGTTTACGCCTGCGACGAGGCTCGTGATGACGTAATCGTCGAAAGAAACCGTAAAGCACAACAGCGCGGCTGCGATGATTCCGGGCAGAAGCATGGGAACCGTGACGCGCCAGAAGACCTGCCACTCGTTCGCGCCGAGATCGAGCGCGGCTTCTTCCAGCGCGGGATCTAAGGTTCGCAATCGGGCGAGGATCACGATTACAACATAAGCGAGCGAGAAGGAAATGTGCGCCAGAATCACGGTGTGCAGGCCAAGCTGCACGTGCAGGAAACGGAAGGTCCATTCAAAGAATGCGAGGAGCGAGACGCCGGTGACGATCTCGGGCGTCAGGAGCGACAGGAACAGAGCATTCGTGAGCAGGGGCGTGCGCCGTTTCCAGAGCGCGTATCCGGCGAGCGTGCCGATGACGGTCGAGGCGATGGTTGCAGAGATCGCGATGAGGAGGCTGTTGATTGCGCCGTCGAGCAGACCTTCGTTGTGAAACACGCCGTTGTACCACTGACCCGTGAAGCCGTGCCAAATGGCGATTTTGGAGGAATTGAAGCTGAAGATCGCAAGCACCGCGAGGGGTGCGTACAGGAAAAAATAGACGATGCTCGCATAGAGAGCCAACCCGCGCTTCATATGAGCTCCTCGCTGTGCCGCCACAACGCGCGCGTGATTATGAGAACGACGACCATGAGCAGCAGCGACACCGCCGCTCCGAAGGGCCAATCGCGCGCGGTGGTGAACTGGTTTTGAACCAGGTTGCCGAGCATCACGGTTTTTCCGCCGCCCATCAGATCGGGAGTTAAATAGGCGCCCAGGCAGGGTATGAAAACCAGCAGGCAGCCTGCGACAATACCGGGCTTGCTGAGCGGAACGATCACGCGCCAGAACGCGATCCAGGGCGAGGCGCCGAGATCGGCGGCGGCGTGCAACAGCGCGGGGTCCAGCTTCTCGACAGTTGCGTAGAGCGGCAGAACCATGAACGGAAGGTATCCGTAGACCAGACCGAGAATGACGGCTCCGGTGTTGAAGAGCAGCGGTAACGGCTGTTTGAGGATGTGCGTTGCAAGGAGCAGAGTGTTGATAAGTCCGGTATCGCGGAGGAGAAACATCCAGGCGTAGGTACGGATGAGAAAGCTGGTCCAGAACGGCAGCATCACGAGATTGAGCAGCAGCAATTTGTGCCGGGTGGACCGGGCGATGAACAGCGCCATGGGGAATGCGAGAGCGAGACACAGAAAGGTGGAGACGGCGGCAATCCAGACCGAGCGCCAGGCTATTTCGAGGTACAGCGAGTCGAAGACCCGGCTGTAGCTTTCGAGTGTCCAGGGTTGCATCACGCCGCCGTACGCGCCGCGCGAGAGCAGGCTGTAGGCGAGCACGATCAGCAACGGCACGAAAAACAACAGGAACATGACACCCGCGGCCGGGGTGAGAAAAGCCGCGCGCAGGCGGGTCATGAGGTGACGCGCAGTTCGTCGGAAGAGTACCACCAAACGTGTACGGTATCGCCAGTCTGGAAATCGGAGTGCGGAAGTTCGGCGGTGCAGCGCGCGCCGTCGGTGAGTCGCGTCGAGAGATGAACGCAATTGCCAAGGAACGTGGAACCCTCGACCACCGCTTGCAGCGCGCGCACACCGTCGCCTGGGCGATCGCGCGAGACGCGAACCGATTCGGGGCGAACGCCCGCTCCGTTCACCCAGTTGACTTCGCCCAGGAACTCGGCGACGAAGCGGGACGCGGGACGCGTGTAGAGTTCTCGGGGAGTTCCAACCTGTTCAAGACGGCCTGCGTTCATAACGGCCATGCGATCGGACAACGAGAGCGCTTCTTCCTGATCGTGGGTGACAAAAAGAAACGCGATTCCGACGCGGCGCTGCAGAGCTTTCAGTTCATGGCGCATCTGCTTGCGGAGCTTGGGATCGAGTGCCGAGAGCGGTTCGTCGAGCAGCAGGACTTTCGGTTGTAAGACCAAGGAACGCGCCAGAGCTACGCGCTGACGCTCGCCACCGGAGATTTGCTGCGGCAGGCGGGACTCTTTTCCGGTCAACTGAACGAGCGCGAGGACTTGTTGGACTTTTTCGCTGATCGCAGATTTCGAGAGCTTGCGGCGTTGCAATCCGAAGGCGACATTTTGCGCAACGGTCAAGTGCGGGAACAAAGCATAGTTCTGGAAGACGGTGCAGACATCGCGGTAATACGGGGGTATGCCGGCGAGCGATTGACGTTCTAAAAAGATTTCGCCGGAGGTCGGTTCTTCAAAGCCCGCGACGAGGCGGAGCGTGCTGGTCTTGCCGCAGCCGGAAGGTCCGAGGAGAGAGAAGAATTCGCCTTCGGCAATGGCGAGATCCACTCGATTTACGGCGAGATGGCCGGGGTACTCTTTCGTGAGCGAGCGGAGTTCGAGAACGGTGTTCAAAGGTAGTATTATCCCAACAGGGATCGATGCTGCACGGCATTTTCTTAGCGCTGGTCATGACGAAGATGGTGGTGCGGCTGATGGGGCCGGGCATTGCGCCGGGATCGTTCGCGGCGCTGCCGAAGACGATCTATCGCGCGGGCGAGCATTATGCGCGGATTGAAGATCCGCCGGATGCGCGCCAGCACGTGCAGAAGTTGACGATCATCGCGGAACCGGATGCGTATAGCGTGAATTTGATCGATCGGAAAGGCACGCATGCGATCGATCAGGGCGGGCCGAACGATTTGCATTTACCGATTGTGCTGCCGCTCGATCCGCAGCACAAATTGCCTGAACTGGACCGGCTGGAGTTTGGCGACGAAGTCGATTTCTTCGAGGACAACGGAGCAAAGAAAGAGGCCGGACCGATTGTGAACGGGCAGCCGACGGACGCGTACAAGCTGGGCACCGCGACCCTGGTGGTGAGGGCCAACACGCATGTACCGATCTTTCTGAGTTGGAAAACTCCGGAAGGGACGTATCGGTACGAATACATCATCTACAAAGAGCTTCCGTTCGATCCGGCGCTGTTTGCCAAGCCGAAAGGGGTCAGTTTTCGCGAGATTCCTCCAAGCTCGGAACGCGAAGAACATTGAGCGCGGCGAGTTTTTACCGTCTATAAAAAAAGGGCCGAGCGTCACAGGATGCCGAACTGAAGTTCGGCACGGCACGCTGAAGCGTGCGCCACACTTTTTGTCCTTTAGATTCAAAGACTTAGCCGGATTTGACTCACTGGAACGCCAGTGCGCAGGCGATAACGAGCGCATGGCAAGGCCAAAGATCACGGTGACAGATGCGAAGCGGCGGCAGGTGAAGTTGATGACCGCATTGGGGATACGGCAGGAGGACATTGCGACCCTGCTGGGTATGGCGCCCAAGACGCTGCGCAAGCATTATCGGAGCGAATTGGATTTGGGCGCAATCGAGGCGAACGCGAAGGTGCTGGAATCGCTGTTCCGGATGGCGACTTCCGGGAAGAATACGGCGGCGACGATTTTCTGGGTGAAGACGCGATGCGGGATGCGGGAGGACCAGGAGCCCGCGAGCGGCGAGCAGAGTCCGGGGCCGTTCGTGGTGGAGGTGGAGTAGGCTAAACTCCGGCTCATTCGAGGCAAGCCGATATGTCTTCAGGTTGGTGGGTTTTGAATGAACTCTTAATTCAGGACACTAGCGCGGCGCGGGTACATTAAGAGGGATGACTATCGCGGATTTATCGCAGATTGCGGGCCGTACCTATCCGGCCCGCCGGCGCACGCAAAACCTGGTTGGCGGAGCGAGTCCGATTCAAGCCACTCATTTCTCGCTCGGACATGTCACGCTGGAACCGAATGGCGGGCAGGTACCCTGGCACAACCAGGAACAGGAAGAGATTTATTTTATCGTCGAGGGCAGCGGCGAGATGTGTCTGGGAGAGGAGAGATCGGCCATACAGGGCGGGCAAGCTGTGTATATCCCGCCCGGAGTCTTTCACCAGCTCACGAATACCGGTTCGTCTCCCATGCGGATGATTTATTGCTACGGCCCGGCGGGCGATGTCGCCCATTGGCGGCAGGAACTTTCCGGGACTCTTCCACGCGCCGGCATTGAAGCCCCGCCGCTTCCACCGGGAGCGCACCCGCAGTGTACCGAGGCGCCGAAGGACCGCGCATGAGCCAGCCAAAGATCCACCGCGTCGGAATCATTATGAACGGCGTGACGGGGCGCATGGGGCTGAACCAGCATCTGCGCCGCTCGATCCACGCTTTGATCGAGCAAGGCGGGTTGAAGGTCTCGGACCAGGAAATCATTGTGCCGCGTCCGCTGCTGGTGGGCCGCAATGAGGCGAAACTCGCGGCGATCTCGCAGGAATTCGGCGGTTTGCCCTATACGACCAATCTCGACAAAGCGTTAGCAGATCCGGAATACTCGATTTACTTCGATTCGCAGACGACCGACCGGCGCGCCGATGCGGTCCGGAAAGCGATTGTGGCCGGGAAACACGTTTACTGTGAGAAGCCGATCGCGGAGAATGTCGAAACGGCGCTGGATCTGTATCGTCTGGCGCAAAAAGCGGGCGTCAAGCACGGAGTGGTTCAGGACAAGCTTTGGCTGCCGGGGTTGCTGAAGCTTCGCAATTTGCGCGAGTTGGGGTTCTTCGGCCAAATTCTTTCGGTGCGGGGCGAATTCGGGTATTGGGTGTTCGAAGGCGACGTGATTCCGCCGCAGCGGCCGTCCTGGAATTACCGCAGCGAACAGGGCGGCGGAATCATCATCGATATGCTCTGCCATTGGCGCTACGTTCTGGACAATCTCTTCGGAAATGTAAAAGCGGTCTCCTGCCTGGGCGCGATCCACATTCCGGAGCGCCGGGACGAAGAGGGCAAACCGTATGCCTGCACGGCGGATGATTCTGCTTACGCGACGTTCGAACTCGAGGGCGGGATCGTCGCGCATTTCAATTCTTCCTGGTGCGTCCGAGTTCGGAGAGACGATCTGCTGACGTTGCAGGTGGATGGTACCAAGGGTTCCGCCGTCGCCGGCCTGCGGGACTGCTGGATGCAACATTATGGCGCTACCCCGCGGCCGGTGTGGAATCCGGATGTGCCGAATCCGTTCAATTTTTTCGATGGATGGCAGAAAGTTCCGGAACAGGACACGTTTGACAACGCGTTCAAGCGGGAATGGGAGCTATTTCTGCTTCATATAGTGAAAGACGCGCCGTTCCCGTGGACCCTGCTCGAAGGCGCAAAGGGCGTGCAGCTTGCCGAGGCGGGACTCGCATCGTGGCGCAAACGCTGCTGGGTAGAAGTTCCAGAGCTTCGCCCCGCCTAAACGTACTACCACCTCGGGTCTAATTGCCGGAAAGGCTCTACAGAGTACACACTGTACCCGTAGCGACTCGAGAGCGTTGGCTTGGGTCCGTTCTTCTCCAGGGCTGCGTATCGTACGCAGCCCCTTTTTTGTGGCGGGACCGGGTACCTCTAGCGGCTCTGGATTATTGTGAGGATAGACTGACCCGGAAAAACAGAAAGGACCGACCCATGTGCCCACGCTGCCGCTCGACCGATCTTTCGCGTTCCAGGAGCTGGAGATTCTCGGATGTATTCGCCGGGTTATTCGGCATGAAGCCTTTCCGGTGCCGGCAGTGTATGAAGCGCTTTTACTTGCCCTCCCGGGTTGCCCAAAGCATCGATAAGGATCGGGACTGGCTGCACGAAGTGCAAGAAGGAAAACGCAGCAGGCGGCATCGCACACAACGAGGCAAGGCGTGACATAGCAGCCGCTATAATTAGGCATGCTGCAGCCCACTGAGAAGATTTGGCACAATGGCCGGCTGATTGCCTGGAACGATGCGAAAATTCACGTGCTTTCGCACGTAGTGAGCTACGGGAGCTCAGTCTTCGAGGGCGTCCGCTGCTACGAAACTACGCGCGGCCCGGCGCTCTTTCGGGCTCGCGATCATGCTCGCCGACTTGTGGATTCCGCCAAGATCTACCGGATGGAAGTGCCGTATTCGCTGGATCAACTGACTTCGGCGATGACCGATGTGGTTCGCGAAAATCATCTCCGAGCCTGCTACATCCGTCCTATCGTGCTGCGCGGATACGGCGATGTGGGTGTTCTGCCGCTGAATAACCCGGTAGAGACCTACATGGCCTGTTACCCGTGGGGGCGATATCTGGGGCACGAGGCGGTGGAAGATGGCGTGGACGTGTGTGTTTCTTCGTGGACACGCATTGCGCCGAATACTCTGCCGGCGCTGGCGAAGGCCGGGGCGAATTACATGAATTCACAGCTTATCCGCATGGAGGCCGCGCAAAACGGCTATGCGGAGGGCATCGCACTGGACGAAGCGGGATTCGTGAGCGAAGGCTCGGGCGAAAACATTTTCGTGATTCGCGATGGAAAGATTCTGACGCCGCCTTTGGGAGCATCCGTGCTGCCGGGGATCACGCGAGACACGATTGTGCAGATCGCGGCTCACTTCGGAATTCCGGTGGTGGAGACGATTATCCCGCGCGAGATGCTTTATATCGCCGATGAAGTGTTTTTCAGCGGCACTGCGGCAGAAGTCACACCGATCCGTTCGGTCGACCGCGTGAAGGTTGGCAGCGGCCATCGCGGACCGATTACAGAGAAAGTTCAAAAGCGATTCTTTGCAATCGTGAAGGGCGATTTGGACGACGAGTTCAACTGGCTCACGCCGGTGCCCGGAGTTGCCGAAAGAGAACCGGTCAGCGCATAGCACCAAATTGGGGAAGAAAGCGTATGAAATCCCCTCCCTCACGGTCGGGGTTCTGCTCGAAGTAAGCGCTAGTTCCGTTTTCAGAACGACAAACAGGACGGAAACCGTTCGCACCGGATGCGGATATCCGGCTGAAGCTGATTCCCGTCCTGCGTTTGGGCTGGCCGCGGGCAATGGCAACCCAATTCCAAATCGTCCACCCGGACACGAGCACCCAACCCGCAGCCACCTCCCCCGAGATTACCTGCCGATCAAGCACTCGCGCCGGATCTATAAAACGTTGTACACCGGAAGCCCTGGGCAGCGCTAGTGCTAAAGAGAATGGTATGTCGTCTTTTCAACATGTTTTATCTCTACTAGTACTCGCAGTTTGTGCGGAACAGCTTGTGCGTAAGCTGTGAAAAAAACAGAATCGTCCATTTATGTTTGAAAGAAAATCCGTCACCGGAAAGATAGCGGGAACATCGTCGGTCCTTCAAATCGATTACGACACGGCGATACAGGCGGTAGATGAACTGATTCGCCCTCCGGAAACCGATGAGTTCGTCGCGCCGGGATTGATTGACGTTCAGGTCAACGGGTTTGCGGGAGTGGACTACAACGATCCTGCTTCCTCGCACGAGGCTATTGCAGAATCGATCCGAGCTCAGTTCCGGACCGGCGTCACGCGATTTTTCCCGACGATTATCACGGGACCGGAGCAACGCATAACGGCAGCCCTACGGAATCTGGTTTCGGCGAAAGCGGAATACGCGCGTAATGGAATGCCGGAAGCGCACGCGATGGAAGCGTTTCATGTAGAAGGGCCGCACATTTCTCCGGAAACGGGACCGAGAGGAGCGCATCCGCGGGAGCATGTGCGGCCGCCGGATATCGAAGAGTTCAAGCGCTGGCAGGAAGCAGCGGAGGGCGGCATCCGTCTAGTGACCCTCTCTCCGGAATGGGACGACGCGCCAGCCTACATTGAGGCAGTTATGCGATCGGGAGTGGTCGCGAGTATCGGGCACACCAAGGCGACCGGCGCGCAAATTCAGGCAGCGGTGGATGCGGGCGCTACGATGTCAACACATCTCGGAAATGGCGCGCACCCGGTGCTTCCGAAAACCGAAAACTACATCTGGGAGCAGCTCGCGCAGGATCGCCTGGCCGCAAGTTTCATCCTGGACGGGATCCATATTCCTGCAGGTTTCTTTCGCTCTGCCGTCCGCGCGAAAGGCGTGGAGCGCTCGATCCTTGTCACGGACGCGGTGATGCCGGCGCTGTGCAAACCGGGCTTGTATCGATTGGGTGAAGTGGAAGTGGAGCTTCGGTCGAATGAGAGCGTGGTTCTCCGAGGCGAGGAGCGGCTGGCAGGATCGGCACTGCGCCTGGACCGCGCTATCGGTAACAGTATTCGGTTAGGCGAGATCACATTGCGCGAGGCGCTTGCCATGGCCACAGTGAATCCGGCGCGCGCCGGGAGAATCGCAGGGCGGCAGCGAGGACTCGCCCCTGGGGAAAAAGCCGATTTAATCCGGTTCCGCTGGAATGCGGCGGAATTCTCGTTCGAAGTGATCGAAACGATTGTTGCCGATTTTACTGTCTACAACAAGGCGACGAAACAGTCCATTTCTGCATCCTCCAATCAGTACGATTGAATTGAGGAGTATCAGAACTAAACAGTAACTTGGAGAACAAATATGGCATTCACTCTTCCCCCTCTTCCCTACCCTTCCGATTCCCTGGAGCCACACATCGATAAGCTGACGATGGAGATCCACCACGACAAACACCACGGCGCGTACGTCAACAACTTGAACAAAGCTCTGGAATCCGCGCCGGATCTGCAGAACAAGTCGCTCGAAGAACTACTCGCCAACAATTGTGCGATTGTTCCGGAATCCATCAGGACGGCTGTGCGGAATAACGCGGGCGGGCATGCGAATCATTCACTCTTTTGGCCGCTGCTCTCAGCGAAAGGTGGCGGAGGGCCGAAAGGCGACATAGCGAGCGTGATCAACTCGAATTTCGGCAGTTTCGACGGCTTTAAGGAGAAATTCAGCGCCGCGGCTGCGGGACGGTTTGGATCAGGCTGGGCCTGGCTGGTGCAAGACGGTTCGGGAAAATTCGAAATCATCTCAACAGCGAACCAGGACAGCCCCTTAATGGAAGGCAAAAAGCCCATTATCGGCTTGGATGTTTGGGAGCACGCCTACTACCTGAAGTACCAGAACCGGCGGCCGGAATACATCGCGGCCTGGTGGAATCTGGTGAACTGGGACGAAGCGAACAAGCAATTGAAGCAGCACCTTGGGCGAGAAGCCAGAGCATAATCCGGTTTGTTATTCCACTAGCAGGCCAAGCTCCTGGAATTGTTGGTTTGTACTCTCGAGCGAGGTGTGATGAACGGCGGTAAATCCTAATTCACGGGCGACTGCAACAAACATCTCGCGATCGTCGACATAGATGGATTCCTCGGGCTTGGCTTGCGCCAGATTGAGGGCTAGTCTCCAAATCTCATGATCCGGTTTCCGTAAGTGAACGAAATGCGAGATGACCAGAAAGTCCGCTAGTTGGCGAAGGCCGAACTTCCCGATCCGGTGTTCGGTGATTCCCCGGCCCTCGTTACTGATCAGCCCCAGCTTGAGCCTGTTCGCTTTCTTCACTCGACGAAAGAATTCGATATTTTCGGGCCACGCGATCGATTGATCGTAAGTGTAATCGCGAAGCTGCTCAATGGTGAATGAGCGTGGCGAAGCGAAGAAGACGTGCCGGAGATAGTCTTCAAATGACATGAAGCCGCGCTCGTAGGTGTCGAACATAAGATGATGACGGCTTTCGACCGAATGGAAATCGATGTGGAAATGAGAGCAAGCGCGCTTTCTCAGATCGGAGTCCCAGCCGTTGGTGCCGAGGACGCCGCCAATATCGGTGTAGAGCGCGAAAAAGCGCGAGCCGGCCATGCATCCCAGCGTCGCATAGAGCGAGGCGGCGCTGGTTTACAATCAAGAAAGTTGCGCCGGGCGCGTAGCTCAGTTGGTTAGAGCGCCTGCTTCACACGCAGGAGGTCACAGGTTCGAGTCCTGTCGCGCCCACCATTCATTTCAAGCAGATACAAACAGAGGGAAGAGTTGGAGGGAGTGGTTGTGACGTGGATTGTGACGTGAGGTCTCAATTCGCTTTCCTGGGTTGTGGGTGTTGGGGATCAATGGAACGGAAAACCGGGTTAAGAACGTGATTTTCCATACGCCCATCCCTGGAAGGATATACCGTTCCAGAGCGACACCCGATAAATATGGCACTTTGAGGAAGCTCCGGTCATTCCAGAACACGTTATTGAATGCCCACCATGCCCCGGACCGAGCGAATTAGGTCTTCGGAATCGTACACTAATCCTTTTTTGACAACGTACTTCACCTTTTCAACGTCCGAAATGTGGGCGGATGGATCGCCTTCGACTACCACCAGGTCTGCTTGCCTACCGGTCGCGATTGTACCGATCCGATCGGCGCGGCCTAAGTAGAGCGCGCCATTGTAGGAATAAATCTTGATAGCTTCTTCTGGCTTGAAACCCGCCTCGACAAGCAGCTCGAGATTACGCTGATCTCCAAAGCCTGCCAGAGTTCCGCCGATGTTTGTGGGATCGCAACCGGCGAGAAGCAGGCCGCCGGCCCGTACAAACTCCCGCTCAAAAGCCATTTCCTTGTCGAGACTCGATGAGTCACGGGCCTCGGGATAATTCGCCATACGCTCTTTAAAAGCCAAGTAGCTCACCGCAGCCTGTGGCGACATTGCATCAAGCATCCGTTGCTCAAGCGGTGGCCGCCCGGGGATTGACGATTCTAGTACCGCCAGAGTCGAGGTAATCGCCACCTTGTGCTGCACCAATACGTGAATGAGTTGCTGTACTTCAGGACCTTTCACGTCGAGCTTCTTAAAAGCGGCCATCGTCTGCATCGGGTTGGGACAGACGTCGTGTTGTTTACCAGGGGTGAATTCCGTATCGACGATTAAGCCGTGCTCTAGGTTGTCGATTCCCATTTCGGCTGCTTCTGTAAAACCGACTGAGCAAAGATGACCGGTTATTTTGAGCCCATGCTGATGAGCCGCTTCAATCGCAGCAGCAAGGGAATCGTGCGAAATGTTCGTATAAGCTTTGAACGAAGTGGCTCCGGCTGAGGCCCAATAGTCGACAAAGCGCCGGGCCTCTTCCGCAGAGTGGATCACCGGCATTTGGAAGAAATAGCTCCGAGGCCCTTGGATGTATGGAGCAGTTGCATCGATTGCGGGACCCGGTGCGCCCTTCTCGGTTAACTGCTTCAGGTTGATATCGGCGTAAGGCTCGATTGCGCCTGCCGTTCGAATCGTCGTGACGCCTGACGCCAGGTAGAGCCGCGGCGCACTGAAGGGTTGCTCGCTCAATATCATGGGGCCATTCGGGGTGGGAAAAACCGGATAAAACAAATGCTCATGTACGCCCACAAGGCCCGGATACACGCTATTGCCGTTCAGTTCGAGTCTCCGAGCGCCATCGGGAATTGGAGTAGACGATGCGTTGCCGACTGCGGTGATTGTCCCGTGATCGACAATGACAGTCTGGTTGGGATGTGCAGGCGAGCCTGTCCCATCGATCACTCGCACGTGTACAAGTGCGATCACGGGATCATTGAAACGGATAAATTGCCCAGGTCCTCTTGTTGTCTGACTTTGACCATTGAGCAATATGGAGAAAAGGAAGAATACAAATGTTTTCACAAGGGCACGTCCAGTCATTTTCATTTCACAGGCTAGCTGCCACCCGATAAATGGTGGCCTCGTGTACGTCGAACATCCTTGCTACATCGCGAACGGCCCGCCCCTGCGCCACCAATTCCGAGACGAGCTGAACCTGCTCGAGACTGAGTTTGCGTGGTCGGCCAAAGCGCACGCCGCGCTGTTTTGCCGCTTTGCGTCCGGCACCTGTTCGCTCTCTGATAAGATCCCGTTCAAATTCTGCGATACCAGCAAATACCGTCATGATCATCTTGCCGGCGTGGGTAGTTGTGTTCGCCCACGGCTCAGATAATGATTGGAACTTTGCACCGATATCCGCTAGAGTTTCCATGGTGTTCAACAGGTCACGCGTGGAGCGGGCGAAGCGGTCTAGCTTCCAAACAACAACAGTATCGCCACCGCGAATCTGATCCACCATTCGCTGGAACTCCGGGCGGTTCCGGTTTGCGCCCGAGATCTTTTCACGGAAGATCTTTTGGCAGCCCGCGTTTTTCAGTGCCTTCAGCTGCAGATCCAGGTTCTGATCCTGAGTAGAAACGCGCGCATATCCGATCTTCATCGATTCCCTTGCAAAAGTCCTTGCATAAACAGTACCTTTTGCGGCATACTTTTGCAAACGAGAATCCCCCGAAAAAGAGCGGTTCTGTTTTCCTTGCAGAACTTGTAAGTTTTGCAACACCCTCCCTCACTTCCCCCGAGAAATGAGGATCCTTTGCCTGTCAGTTTCCTGAGCGACGAACAGCGGCGGCGATATGGTCGTTTTACCGGAGAACCCACACAAGAGCAGTTGGACCGCTATTTCCATCTGGATGACCGGGACCGGAGCATTATCAATCTACATCGCGGTGATCACAGCCGACTCGGTTTTGCGATTCAGCTCTGTACGGCGCGGTTCTTGGGAACGTTTCTTGAAAACCTCGACGATGTCCCGGTCGGCGTGGTCAACTACGTTGCACGCCAACTTCTCATTGACCAGTTGAGTTGCTTTCTGTACTATTGCTCGAACGACGAAACACGTTGGGACCACGCCGCCGAGATACGCCGCCATTGCGGATTCGATGATTTTGGCGATGGGTATATACAGTTTCGCCTCAATCGTTGGTTGTATGCTCTCTGTTGGACTGGCACAGACCGGCCTGGCATTCTCTTTGACCGCGACCACTTGGCTGATCGCGCACAAGGTCCTTCTTCCGGCGGTACCCTGGAGCGGCATATTGCGCAGCTGCGCGCCCGCGTGGATGAGCATTTATGGTCGAGGCTGATGGCAATCGCGAGTCCGGAATCGCGGCCGAAACTCGAATCTCTTTTATCCGTTCCGGAAGGAAACCACCAATCCGTTATCGATCACCTGCGCAAGGGCCCGTATCGAAGGAGCGCCCCTGAACTTGTCCGTGCGCTGCAACGGGTGGAAGAGGTTCGTAATCTCGGAATTGATGTTTCGGTTTCACATCGCATTCCGCCAGGCCGCCTGCAAGCGTTAGCGCGCTTCGCGAGCACAGCTAAGGCGAGCGTATTGCGCAAGCTTCCCGACGCCCGTCGAATTGCAACTCTGGTCGCCTTTGCCGGTAATCTTGAAGCCGCAGCGCTCGACGATGCTTTGGATCTCCTCGACATCCTGATTTCCGAAATCTTTGCGGATGCGGAACGTGCTAGCAGCAGAGCACGGCTTCGAACGATCAAAGATCTGGATGCAGCCGCCATTCAATTGACGCAGGTCTGTCGAGTCGTTCTCGATTCCACGATTGCGGACGCTGATTTGCGATCGGCGATCTTCAATATGTTAGAGCGCGACGGCCTAACCGCAGCAGTCAATCAGGTGGACGCGCTTATTCGTCCTCCGGACGACGTGTACTACCGCGAGTTGGAAGAGAATTATCGCAAAGTTCGGAGGTTTTTGCCGGCTCTGCTCAGTACAGTGCGCTTCGGGTCAACTCCCGCCGGCGAGTCTGTTCTTGAAGCCCTCAAATATCTGCTGGCAATAGAAGAGCACGGCCGGGCAAAAGCGGGAGAGCCGCCCATGAATATCGTTACGCGAGGCTGGCGTCGATACGTATCTGCCGGGGATGCCTACGATCACAAAGCGTATGTGTTCTGCTGCCTGGACCGCGTACGGTCGGCGCTTCGCCGCCGGGACATTTTCGTGGCGCCCAGCGTTCGATATGCCGATGCCAGAATCGGGCTGTTGAGTGGTCCTGCTTGAAATACAGCGCGTTCGACAGTCTGCCGCTCTTTGGGTCATTCCCAATCGGCCCAAGAAACGCTGGAGATACTGAAGCGCCAACTGGATCAGACGTATCACCGGGTGGCCACGAATTTGCCATCGAATACCGGTACGCGCATTGAAAAAGTCGGCGGACAGGACGAGCTCGTTGTCACCGCGTTGGACAAACTGGAGGAACCGGCAAGTCTGGTCAAATTACGGGAAGAAGTGAATGCGCGCCTGCCGCGGGTTGATCTTCCGGAAGTTCTCCTCGAGATCGCGGCGCGTACCGAGTTCACGTCGCGATTCACACATGTCAGCGAACGAGAGTCCCGCATGCAGGATTTACCGACGAGCTTGTGTGCAAGCCTTATCGCGGATGCCTGCAATATCGGGCCGGAACCTCTGATCCGTAACGACGTTCCTGCACTCCGGCGGGCGCGGTTGTCGTGGGTGAATCAGAATTTCATTCGAAATGAAACTATCGCGGAAGCAAACGCATGCCTGGTTGCGGAGCAGAACCGAATCCCGCTTGTCCGCCAATGGGGCGGGGGTGAGGTCGCGTCGGCAGACGGCCTCCGTTTCGTCGTGCCGGTACGCACGCTCAATGCAGGGCCGAACCCGAAGTACTTCGGCTACGAACGCGGCGTTACGTACTACAACCTGATCTCGGACCAGTTCACTGGCTTGAATGCCATTGTCGTCCCTGGGACCCTGCGCGATAGCCTTTCTCTCCTGGCGGTGGTGCTCGAACAACCGACCGAATTGAATCCGGTAGAGATCATGACCGACACGGGTGCTTATACGGATGTCGTGTTTGGGTTGTTTTGGCTGCTGGGCTACCGGTTCTGTCCACGCATTGCCGATATTGGCGGTGCCCGGTATTGGCGGATCGATCCCAATGCCGATTACGGACCGATGAACGGTATCGCTCGTCACCGCATCAACACGAAACTGATCGAAGACAACTGGGACGATATGCTCCGGTTGGCAGGCTCGCTGAAGCTCGGAGTTGTCCAAGCGACTGCCGTGATGCGAACTTTACAGATTGGAGACAGGCCCACAAAGCTTGCTCAAGCAGTTGCCGAACTCGGGCGAATCGATAAAACCATCCATGCGCTCACCTTCATTGATGACGAAAACAAACGCCGGCGCGCGCTGACACAGTTGAATCGTGGAGAGGATCGACACAAACTTGCTCGCGCTGTTTTCCATGGCAAGCGTGGAGAGCTTCGTCAGCGCTATCGCGAGGGGCAAGAGGATCAACTGGGAGCCTTGGGCTTGGTGGTGAATATCATCGTGCTCTGGAACACGCTGTACATCAATGCTGCACTGGAGCAGCTTCAAGCGGAACGCTACCCCATCCAACCCGAGGACGTGGCGCGACTCTCGCCACTGGTTTTCGAGCACATCAATCTTCTGGGGCGGTATGCGTTCGCAGTGCCTGAGTCTGTGATACGAGGCGAACTGCGGCCTCTACGAAACCCGGCGGATCTCACCGAGGAGATCGCCTGAACCGGAAAGAGTATGTAGCCTTACGTTCTTAACTCGGTTTTCCGTTCCGTTAATCCCGAAGACCCAGTTTGCGCGCGATGAAGGCCGTGCTCCAACTCGACCACGGTGATCGAAGAGAGCGCAATCTCGTTCTCACCGTGCTGCTCTTGGAGTGCCGCTAGCAGGCTGCTGATCGGCTTCGCTTCCCGTTCGGCCACGATCAGAACGCTGGAATCCAGGACTAATCCCATTCGGGCGGGTTCAATGGCTCGCGGTGAGCATCAATGGCGGCTTGCACATCCGCAGCAAAGTCCGCGTCCGGGACCGGCGCGTAGCCGAGGTTCTTTTCGTACGCCTTTGCGATCGCGATGCATTCGCTGAGCTTGCGGCCGGGGCCTTGCGGTGTTTTGATGACGGCGACGGGCCGGTGATCTTGCTCCACGATCACCTCCAGGCCCTCCTCGCGGACGCGCGCCAGAACCGCATGGATATCGCGGGCCAGCTCGGCTTCAGTGAGGCGGAGTGTCATCTCGTTCTTGATCATACCGAGTCCTCGTGGTGGTTGTCTTGCGGCCGTCCTTACCGTGCGTTCCGAAGGAGATCACTCAAGTGGAATGACCTATCAGCTTCCGGCTTTTTCCCTGACCACGGGGTGCGATTGGCGCTCTTCCTCACTGGGAACGCCCGCGAACACAACGGCACCATCGCGATCCTCTCATTGTCCAGCGTCGGATAGCCTTCAATGATCTCTTCCGCGTTTGCGCCTTCGCCCAGCATGTCCGCGATCAGGTCCACCGGAATTCGGGTGCCTCGAAAGACGGGAGTGCCTCCCATGATTTCCGGCGCGCTCGCGATGATCTGCCCTAGACGCCATCGCTCCGTTGGATTGGGTTTCTCGCTCATTCGTGCCCCAATGCCCGCCGCACCATGGCCGGCTCTTTCGCTATCACCGTCAAATAGGCTCGAGCGGCGGAAGCTGGCTGCCGGCCGTCCTGTTCCCATTCCTGTAGGGCACGCTTGCTGATGCCGTACGCCCGGGAGAATTGACCTGCGCAATCATCGCCGCTCACCACGTCACACACTAGCCGGCCAATTCACACGCAGGAGGTCACAGCGGCGCGGGAGACGATAAAAGCGACCGCCTACCCGAACAATCCTCCACCCGCGCCACCATTGGGATAAACCTTACCCCGAAGATCAAAACCACCTTCCCACTACAGGTGTGGACAGGGACGCCGGGGAGTGCTGCATCTTTGGGCATAAAACCGCACTGCCGGGTTCCTTGACACGGAATTCGAAACAGCCAAAGGAATACGCACCGAGATGGATCAAGACGTCATTGTCAAGGCCGCCGAAGCGGCTACCACAGAAGTCTTCACAACCATGTTGAATTTGCAGGCGGTTCCCGAGGCATCCCACCTGGAACAAGGCTCCCCCGAAGTAGTGGACGGCATTGTTGCGCTCATCGGGCTGGCCGGGCCATGGATCGGAACGGGCGTGATCAATTGCTCGCCGGATCTTGCTTGCCAGATCTCGTCCACCATGCTCATGGCCGAATACGAGGCCGTGAACGCAGATGTCCTGGATGCAGTCGCGGAGATCGCGAACATGATCGTCGGCAACGTGAAGACGACTCTCGAAGAACACGTCGGCCCGCTCGGGTTAAGCGTTCCCACGGTCGTCTACGGCCGCAATTTCTTCGTGAAGAGCGTTGGTCCCCAGTCCTGGACGGTGGTGCCGTTCCGGATCGGTTCAGAGCTATTGACTGTGAAGCTCTGCCTGGCCCAGAATCAGGACCCGCACGGCACGCGGGCAAAACGCACATATTCCCTGCAATGTTGACAAACCAAAGAGGAGAACCAGCTTGGCAATAACAGCATCCGCATCTGTCGAAAACACAGCGCCCGCTCAAGGTCTCGATCGAGGCGGCAAATACCTGACGTTCCAACTGGCCAACGAGGAATTTGGAATTCAGGTGCTGAAAGTGCGCGAAATTATCGGAGTCCAGGACATCACCGCGGTTCCGCAAACGCCCGTGTGGATCAAAGGGGTGATCAATCTTCGGGGCAAAGTGATCCCGGTGATCGATCTGCGCCTGAAATTCGCGATGCCCAGCATAGCGTACGGCCAGAGGACTTGCATCATCGTCGCGCAACTGGTGAGCGAGGGCGAGAACATGCTGATGGGCGTGGTAGTGGATGGCGTGTCCGAAGTGTTGAACATCGCGGCTACGGAGATCGAAGACACACCAGATTTTGGGGCAAGCGTGCCCACTCCGTACATCCTGGGGCTCGCCAAACAGAAAGGCAAAGTAAAGATTCTTCTGGATATCGATCGCGTCCTCACGAGCACGGAGCTGGACGGACTGCAAGGACTTATTCAATAAGGATAACCAATGAACCATCTGAGCATCGCAAAGCGAATTTGGCTGTCCGCCGGGGTCTCAGCCGCCGGCACGATCGGTGTGGGGAGCGGGTGGCTTCTGACCGCGGGCGGCAGCATTTTCTGGTGCTGGGCGCTCATCATCATTTCGCTGGTAGCCAGCTTCGCGGTGGCCGCATGCGTAGCGCAGAGTATCGGAAAGGGACTAAAGCGGCTGGTCGAAGAGCTGGACGAGAGCATTGGACAGGTGTCGAGCGCCGCCATCCAGATTTCGAGTTCGAGCCAGTCTCTGGCGCAGGGCACTTCGGAGCAGGCCGCGTCTCTGGAAGAGACGTCCGCTTCGAGCGAAGAGATGACCTCTATGACGCGGAAGAACGCAGACAATTCGCTGCAGTGCACTCAGTTGATGTCCGTGGTGGACAGCCGCGTCGCCGAGGCAAACCGAACGCTACAGCAGATGGTCGCGTCGATGGCAGAGATTAACGGCTCCAGCGAGAAGATCTCGAAGATCATTAAGGTGATCGACGAGATCGCATTTCAGACGAACATCCTGGCGCTGAATGCCGCGGTGGAGGCGGCCCGCGCCGGGCAGGCAGGCATGGGATTCGCGGTGGTGGCCGATGAGGTCCGCAGTCTGGCCGAGCGCAGCGCTCAGGCAGCGAAGGATACCGCCGTTCTGATTGAAGATTCGATTGCAACCACCAACGAAGGTGGGGCGCGGCTTACGGAAGTGACCTCCGTTATCAAGTCGATCACCGAAAGCGCCAACCACGTGAAGACGCTGGTGGACGAAGTGAACCTGGGGAGCCAGGAGCAGGCGCGCGGTATCGAGCAGATCTCGAAAGCAATCACACAAATTGAACAGGTGACGCAGCGGGCCGCCGCCAGCGCCGAAGAGACAGCCTCGGCCGGTGAAGAATTGAGCGCGCAGTCGCAGGCCATGCACGCGGCACTCCGGCGGCTCCAGGAAATCAGCGGCATCACGGCATCGGGAATAAGCCAGCGGCCGCGCTCACAAGCACGCCCAGCACAACAGCGGCCGCAGAGCGGCAGGACATCCCTCGCTGCGCTTTCAAAAGCCGTTTCGAAGAGTAGCGCGGTTCGGCATGCTCCCGTCGAAGCGGGGCCCGTAAGCATCAATCGCAGCGCCATTCCGCTGGACGACGACTTCAAAGAGTTTTAGGGCATGCACATCTGAATACCAGGCGTCGAGATGAGTCTCGACGCGGCACGCCGGAGTGCGTGCGCCACGAGAAAAACTATGTCCACCGAAGCCATCGATTCAGCTAAACAGAATATCCGTAACGAGATTGAAGCTCTGGCAGTCCTGCTGATCACCGGCGATCTGTCGCACGCCGCCGTACTCGGCGAAGCGGTGAACAAAGCAGAAGCCGTGTATCAGGGCGCCGTATCGGCTGCCTTGGAGGACGTAACTAAATTTGCCGGAGAGCTTGTCAGCAAGCTGTCCAAAGCGAGACAAGCTGGAGGCACGGAGGCATCACTCGATGCCGAGCTTCACGAGATGATAAGCCGGCTTCAGGATGCCGCCGCAAAGGACACGCCACCCGCCCCGGTGAATGCCTTAGCGCAAGATCCGGAACTGGTGGGCGATTTCCTGCTCGAATCGAGCGAGCATCTGGCCTCCATTGAAGCGCAGTTGCTGACGCTCGAACGCGACCCGGCCAACTCGGAAGCGATTCACTCCATTTTCCGCGCATTCCATACGATTAAGGGACTCGCCGGATTTCTGGATTTCCACGCAATTCGCGACGTCGCGCACGAAGTAGAAACTCTGCTCGACAAAGCTCGCAATAACGAGCTGGCCATTACTCCGGCGGTTGTGGACATTGTACTGGAGAGTGCCGACTATTTAAGAGGCTGGATGGCGCATATTAAGGCGGAGCTGGCCGGAAATCACGAGCCTGCCCCGCTTCGGAATGAAGCGCTCGAATGCCGCATCCGGCAATGCGCCGATCCCGCCGCTCCTACGGCCCAGCCGCCCTCCGCGGCCTCCGGGCTGCTGGTGTTGTCGGAAGCAGTCGGAGCGCAGCAGGCGGCGAAGCAGCGTACGGTTGCGACATCCAGCGATCTGCGGGCCATCAAGGTGGATACCGCGAAGCTCGATTATCTGGTCGAGATGGTGGGTGAGATGGTCATCTCGCAATCGCTGATCTCGCACGATCCCGAAATCACCCGGATGAAAAATCCGCGGCTGCTGCGCAATATGTCGCAGGCAATGCGCATCACGGGAGAAGTGCAAAAGACAGCCATGGCGATGCGCATGGTGCCGGTCGGGACGCTGTTTCAACGGAATGTCCGGTTGGTTCGCGACCTGGCCCGGAAGGCCGGGAAGAAACTGGAACTGGTCATCGACGGCGAAGAGACGGAATTGGACCGGACGATTGTGGAGGATCTGGCCGATCCTTTAATGCATATGGTGCGCAATGCCGCCGATCATGGGATTGAATCCCCCGCGGAACGCGCCACTGCCGGGAAGCCGGCCGTGGCGCGCATTGCGTTGCGGGCGTCGCATCAAGGCGGCAACATCATCATCGAAGTTTCCGATGACGGCCGCGGGCTCAATCGCGAAAAGATTTTGAAAAAGGCCCGCGAGAAGGGCCTGATCGAAGGCGGCGACCATTTACCGGATAGCGAAGTGTTTCAGTTGATCTTTGCTCCCGGCTTCTCCACAGCGGAGCAGATTACGGATATCTCGGGACGCGGCGTCGGCATGGACGTAGTCCGGAAGAACATCCAAAAGATGCGCGGCCGCATCGATATTCAATCCGAACCCGGCCAAGGTACGACGTTTCTGATCAAGCTGCCGTTGACGCTGGCTATCATCGATGGCCTGGTAGTCGGAGTCGGGCAGGAGCGCTACATCGTGCCGATGTTCGCGGTGCATGAGACGCTGCGTCCTACCAAGGAGATGATTTCGGTCTTACCCAGCGGGTCCGAGATGGCGCTGATCCGTGGAAAGGTGATTCCCGTGCTGCGCCTGAGCCGTCAATTCGGCGTAACGCCGCGCTCTGAGGAGATCGCCGAGAGCCTGATGATTATCTGCGAGGGTCAGGGGCGGCGGTTCTGCGCAATCGTCGATGACTTAATCGGTAAGCAGGAAGTCGTGATTAAGAACCTGGGTAAGACCTTCAAAGGAATTCCAGGCATTGCCGGAGGAGCGATTCTGGGCGACGGGCGTGTGGGCCTGATCCTCGATATGGACGGAATTGCGAGGGCGGCAGACCATGCACAGAGCGTTTGAGCCGGCGGCGCCCTGCGCAGCGCTCAGTCCGGCGGATTTCGAAAGGTTCCGGCGCCTCGCGTACGAAACTTTCGGGCTGGATTTGAGAGACGGCAAAGAGCAGCTTGTCTCGGCCCGGCTCATGAAGCTGATGACGAAGCTCGAAATCCGGTCGTACAAAGATTATTACGACTATGTGATGTCGGACGTGTCGGGCCAGGCATTAACCGAAATGGTCGACGTGCTGACGACGAATCACACCAGCTTTCTCCGCGAGTCGTCGCATTTTGAGTTTCTGGTGGAGCAAGCGCTACCGGAATGGAGCCGCAGGAGCCGTATCCGGGTCTGGTGCGCCGCCTCATCCACGGGGGAAGAGCCATACTCGATCGCGTTTTCTCTGCTTGATAAAGTGAGCCGCAGCCAGACGATAGAGATTCTGGCGACCGACATCTCGACCCGTGTGCTGGAAATCGCGCGCCGGGGAATCTATCCGAACTCGCGGCTGGAGAGCCTGCCAGCGGACTGGACGCGGAAGTATCTGCTGCGCGGGCAGAACCAATCCGAAGGGCTGTTTCGGGTCAAGCCCGAAATTCGCGCGCTGATCCAGTTCGAGCGCTTGAATCTGGTGGAACCACTTCCGAAATTAGAACCGTTTCCCGCTATTTTTTGCCGCAACGTCATGATCTATTTCGACCGGCTAACCCAAGAACGCGTCGTGAAGCAACTTACTGCCTGCCTGGAGCCTGGCGGGTATCTATTCATCGGACACGCCGAAAGCCTGTCCGGAATCGACGGCCAGTTACGGTACGTGAAGCCGGCGATTTACCGTAAGCCGCCGGCGCAGTCCACGGCCACTGAGGACGGGAGAAGAGCATGAATTCACTCGTCGTAGGAGTTGGAGACTGTCAAGTGACCTCGAAACCAAGCGACGTGCTGATCACGTATGCGCTGGGATCCTGTATCGGGATTGCGATTCACGATCCGGTAGCCAAGGTAGGCGGTCTGCTTCACCTGATGCTGCCGGAATCTACGATCAATCCGGAACGCGCCCAGCAGAATCCGTTTGTGTTCGCCGACACCGGCATTCCTCTGCTGTTCCGCCGCGCGTATGAATACGGCGCTCAGAAGAACCGGCTGGTGGTCAGCGTTGCCGGCGGAGCGCAGGTTCTGGATGAGCAGGCGGTATTCAACATCGGCAAGCGCAATCATGCGGCGGTTCGGAAGATTCTTTGGAAAGCCGGATGCCTGATCAAGAACGAAGCGGTGGGAGGCACGGCGGCGCGAACCATGCGTTTGGATATGGAGACAGGTCAGGTCTGGCTTCACACTTCCGGTGAGGCGGATTGCGCAATGACGAATACACAACTGGCGGTTAGCGGAAGGATTTAGGGATGGCTTTTCGTGTTTTGATCGTGGATGATTCAGCCGCTATGCGCTGTTTTGTGCGGCGGGTCATCGAATTGTCCGGCTTTGAGGCGGATGTTTTCCTGGAGGCCGGCGATGGCAAGGAAGCTTTGGCGCTGCTGAACGCGAACTGGGTGGACGTGGTTCTGACCGATATCAACATGCCGAATATGAACGGCGAGGAACTGCTGAGCTCCATGGCGGCCGATGAGACTTTGCGCACGATTCCGGTGATCGTCGTCTCGACCGACGGAACCGATCTGCGCCGCAGCCGCATGCTGGAACTCGGCGCCCGCGGTTACGTTAGGAAACCCTTTACGCCCGAAGAACTGCGGGCCAAATTGGAGGCGCTGCTTGGCGTACCACATATCGCCTGACCAAACGGCTGAAGTGCTGGCTGTGGCCACCGAGGAGGTGCTGGAGACGATGTTTTTCAGCACAGTCCTTGCAGAACCTGAGGAATCAGCATCTTCCCTGCCCGAGGACTCTGTCACCGCGCAGGTCCGCTTTCGCGGCAACCCCTGCGGCGAGTTCACGGTAGGCTTGGCCCTGCCCGCTGCCCAGTCTGCCGCGGAAAATTTTCTGGGCCTGGAGTTCGGGGCAATTACTCACGAGCAGGTCTGCGGGGTGGTTCGGGAGATGGCGAACATGATTTGCGGGTCCGTCCTGACGCGGATCGAATCGGACACGCTGTTCGAGCTGCTGGCGCCAGAAATTCTGGAGGACGGGCAGGCCGCGCGCACAGGCACAACGCGAGTGTTCGATGTCGATGGGAACGGATTGCTGCAAGTAACGCTTCGGGTTGATTGAGATGATATCCGAGCGGAAGATCAAGGTGCTGGTGGTGGACGACTCGGCCATTGTGAGGAAAATTCTGACCGAAGCGTTGTCGGGCCACTCCGATATCGAGGTGGTCGGGACCGCGCCGGATCCCTACGTGGCGCGGGATAAGATTCTCACCTTGAAACCAGACGTCCTGACGCTCGACATTGAGATGCCGCGGATGAATGGGCTGGCGTTTCTCGACAAATTGTCGCGTTACCATCCACTGCCTGTGATTGTGATCAGTTCGCTGGCCCAGAGCTCCTGCGAAGCGGCGCTGGAAGCGATGCGGCGGGGAGCGGTCCATGTACTGGCGAAACCCGGCGGGCCGTATTCGGTGGGCGAGCTGCGGTTCGATCTGGCGAACACGGTTCGAGCGGCGGCCGAATCGCGCCTGAAACTTTCCGCTCCAGCGGGAGCACCAGCGGCAGCCGAGACCGAGCCACCGGTGGCTCCACGTCCGCTACCGCCCGGCACGATCATTGCGATCGGGGCATCGACGGGCGGAACGGAAGCGATTCAGCAGGTTCTGACGGCACTCCCGGCCGGCATGCCGCCCATCGTGATCACGCAACATATACCGGCGGGGTTTTCCGCGGCGTTTGCGAAACGGCTGAACGACTTGTGTGAATTGGAAGTGAAGGAAGCCGTGGACGGCGACGCGCTTCGTCCCGGCCTGGCGCTCATCGCACCTGGAGATTTCCATATGTTCGTCCGGAAGAACGGCAGCGGGTGTCATGCGGTTGTGAAGAGCGGCCCACGTGTCTGCTATCAGCGGCCGTCGGTGGACGTTTTGTTTGAATCCGTGGCGGCGGCAGCCGGACCTGAGGCGATTGGCATTCTGTTGACGGGCATGGGAACCGACGGCGCGCAAGGACTGTTGAAATTGAAGAACGCGGGCGCGCGCACCATCGCGCAGGACGAAGCGAGCTGTGTCGTATTCGGCATGCCACGGGAAGCGATCCGGCTGGGCGCCGCCGGCGATGTGATGCCGCTCACGAAGATTGCGCCTGCTCTTTTGGTCCGCGTGTAAACGCAAGAATTATTTCTTTAAAAAGCCACCTATTTCGTAGCCAAAACTGAAAGCGAATCGAATATGACTATCGGTAAGAAGCTCTTAATCGGCAGCGCGAGCATGCTCGGAGTTACTGTCCTTCTGAGCATCTCGTCTCTCTATACGACCGAGACTCTAGGGAACGAGCTATCGAAAACGGCCTCAGTGACGGGCCGCAAGCTGGAACTCGCCGGAGCGATGGCGTCCGACGCGGCGAACATGTTGAGCGCTGAGCGCGGGCTGCTGCTCCGGCTGGCGCTGGGGGACCAGACCAAAGCCACCGGTCTGCATCAGGCTTTTGCCTCGTCGGCCGACGGTGTGCGGCAGGATATCCGGCAAATCGAAACGCTAGTCAGCTCGGCGGAAGACCGCACCGCAACGAATAATCTGAAGGCGGCCTTCACCGCCTGGATGCCGGCCGACGAAGCCATGTGGCAGCTCTGCAGCAAGCAGGACTACCAGGGCGCGTTCAAAGTTTTCGACGAGAAGGTCTCGCCGCAAGCCAACCAGGTGCAGAGCGCTGCAAACGAGATTGTCGCGCTCGAACACAAGTCTTTGGAACAGGAAAAAACTCGGGCGTCCGAACTGCCAATTCAGAGCCGCTGGATGGCCATCGGGCTTGCGATCCTCTCGGTGGTGGCTGGAGTTCTGGTGATCTGGGTCGTGCAAGGGGTAACCGGAACGCTCCGCCACATCGCGACCAACATGGCGGAGACCGCGGAAGAAGTGATTCGGACTTCGCAGCAGATCTCCTCCTTTAGCGAACAGCTTGCGGCGGGAGCAAGCGACCAGGCGGCTTCGCTCGAAGAGACCTCGGCCTCGAGCGCGGAGATAAGCTCCATGACGCAAAGCAATGCGGGTAACGCGCGAGCGGCGACGGAAATTGTGACGCGTGTAGATGAGCAAGTGCAGCAGGCCAATCGCAGCCTGGAGCAGATGATTGCCAGCATGCAGAACATTAAGGATTCAAGCAAGAAGATCGCGCAAATCATCACGGTGATTGAGCAGATCGCGTTTCAAACCAATATTCTTGCGCTGAACGCCGCGGTGGAAGCGGCACGAGCCGGGGAGGCGGGTCTGGGTTTCGCGGTGGTAGCGGATGAGGTCCGGTCTCTGGCGCAGCGTTGCTCGGAAGCGGCGCGCGACACTGGCGCTTTGATCAACGCCGCGGTATCGAGCTCGAATGAAGGCAGCTCCCGGCTGAACGGAGTGGTTTCGGTGATTTCGGAAATTACGGGAAGCGCCGCAAAAGTTCGCCAAATGGTTTCCGCTGTCAACGAAGCGAGCCAGGATCAGGCCCGCGGAATTTCGCAAATCGCCGATGGCCTCTCGCGGATGGAAAAGGTCACGCAGCAAACTGCCGCGAGCGCGGAACAGGGCACCAAGGCGAGCCGCCAGATGGATACCCAGGCCCACGCGCTGCAGCAGGTTGTGCACGAGCTGTTGACGATGGTGGATGAGCGGGCTGCGTAGAACAGAGTCAGGATGGGTTGGGTATCATCCGTGTGCATCTGTGTCCGTCTGTGGCTCAATCCGTTAGGTTTCTAAGTGGGGAAGAGTATCAGCCACGGATGGACACGGATGCACACGGATCAGAAGCGCATTTGACAGAGGCCGTCATCGGGGCTGCGTTCGAGATCTCAAAAGTGCTGGGCGCCGGATTTTTGGAGAAGGTCTATGAACGGGCGCTAATTCGCGAACTGGCGTTGCGCGGCGTGAGTGTCAAAGCGCAAGTCTCGTTTCCCGTGTGCTACAAAGGCCACTACGTGGGCGAATACGTGGCCGATCTGGTGGTTGCGGGAAGACTCCTAGTTGAATTGAAGTGTGTGGACCACTTTGCCAGGGAACATCTGGCGCAATGCATCAACTACCTGAAGGCCTCCGGCTTGCGCTTGGGTCTACTCATCAATTTCCAGAGACCCCGAGTGGAATGGAAGCGCGTACTGCTAGACCGATAACGGGCATTCAATGCCGCCAGTCGTCCAATCGGCGCAGCGAGTGTCTCAGGACATAGTTGCCGACTGCGATACCCAGCACTTGCCCGGCTTGACAAGCCGTTCGAAAATGAATGCCGCCAAACACGCGCGCATCTGCTACTTCGTTGAGCGCTGCGCGGAAACTGGCGAAGCTTCGCGTCTGCCCCGGTAGTGCGTCGTTCGTCACGGTGATGGCAGTTCTCTCGCCAAAGTAGCGGGCAAGCACCCAGGCCGCGGCGCCACTGGCGCAGGAGTGGGCGGACGGGTATTCCGGGAATGACGGAGTGGCGATCAGCGGCGTCCATGCCGGATCCGGATCAGTGTCCGGATTCCCATCGGTATCGGCCAACGTGATCGCCGTGATCGGCCGCCAGGATACGTACGTGTATTTCGCGTCCCAGCAACCGATCATGGCGTCTGACATGGCCAGGTTTACGTGCGCCAGGAGGCGTGCCGTCTCCAACAGGCTGAAATGATGCTGGGTTGCCAGCGAAACCGCGACGGGGTCCCAGAAATCGGGTGGATTGCCTGCCTGCCAAAAGAGCGCGAAGGCGGTTTGATCGGGTGTCCGGCTGGTACTGGAACTGCTTCCCATCAGTTTGGTTTCATTGAAATCCACGGCATATTGGGGGCTGTCCAAAGCGTTGGGTCCTGACGGCCGGAACTGCGAAGGTGACCGCATGACCCAGGGAGTGACGCGCGCGAGCTGCGGGGCGAGACCGGGCGCAAACACGGGCGGAGTGGGACGCCAAACGCCCGGAGCAGTTCCGCCGGTGAAGGGCGGTGGCGTATCCGCGAATCCATCATTGCTTCGCCAGGCCCAGATCGCGTCGGCTACAGTCTGGCCCCAGTCGATTCCTCTTTGAATCGCTTCGGACCGCTCGGCTCCCCAGCCACGAGAGATGCTGGCGAGCGAGGCCGAGCGCTGTTGATCCAGCATGTCCGATTGCGCCGGGTAGAGGCGGACTAAGATCGCGTATGCGGCTTGCACGGCAGCGGCGCGTTTCGAGGCATGGCGCGGGCCCGTGCGCGCAACAAAAATAGGTGTGTACTGCGGATCGATGCCGTTCACCGCGTCGAAAACCGCCGCCTGCACGATCGCCGTGCTCCGTGTCGAAACAGGCGCGGGTGTCGCGGGCGGCGTGAGTGTCGCTTCGAGCATGATGCGATTCCAGTCAGCGACTTCATCCGCCGCTCGCGCCACTCCAGCGCTGGACAGCAGCAGGAGCGATAACGCCAGGAATGGGGAGAATGTCTTTGTTTTCATGCCAGCAGCCTTGCCATTTCCGGCAAAGAGTGCAATGCACTGCGGGTGAAACCTTGGTGACAACACATCCCGCTGAGCCGATTGAATTTACAGCGAGTGGTGAAAGGTGATTAACGGGTGTAAAATCGTACCCCAGTACAATGGCGAGCGCGGTGACCAGGCCGGAATCGAGCGCCTCCGGCCGGATTTTCCGGTTTGGGGCATTCGAGTTCTGTGTCGAGACGCGCGAACTACGGAAGCACGGACTTCGCATCAAGCTCAGCGGGCAACCGGCCAGCGTGCTTGCGATGCTCGTGGAACGTCCCGGCGAGGTGATCACACGTGAGGAGCTGCGGAAACGGCTGTGGCCCGACGGCACGTATGTGGATTTCGAGCACAGCGTGAATACGGCTGTGAAGAGACTCCGGCAGGCGCTGGGCGATTCGGCCGATGCGCCACGGTTTATTGAGACGCTGGCTAGGAACGGGTACCGGTTTATTGCGCCGGTGAGCCAAGCGGCCCAACCGTCAACACGAGTGTCGATACTGCCGAGGGGGCGCCCGCACGCAGGAGTGCGTGCGCCACGAGTTTTGGTCCCGTTTGCGATCTTGTCAGTGGTCGTTGGTGTACTGGCCGGGTTACATGAGAAAGGGCGACCGCCTGTAGCGCCGGGGCCGATCCGGTCGTTGGCGGTGCTTCCTTTGGCGAACCTTTCCGGTGATCCCGGTCAGGAGTATTTCGCGGAAGGAGTGGCGGACGTGCTCCGTCAAGACCTGGAGGGAATCCGCGCTCTGCGAGTCGTCTCTCGAACATCGTCGATGTATTACCGCGGCAGCCACAAGCCGCTGCCGGACATGGCGCGGCAGATGGACGTGGATGCGGTGGTGGATGGCTCGGTATTGCGCTCGGGCAACCGTGTGCGGATCAGCGTTGAGTTGATTCAGGCCGCCAACGACACACGGTTGTGGGGCGACACTTACGATCGGGATCTGAAAGACGTATTTGCCTTGCAGAGCGAAGTGGCCCGGAGAATTGCTGATGAAATCCAGGTGACTTTGACCCCGCACGATCGCGCGCGGCTAGCGCACCTCCCCACTCCCGATCCGGATGCCTATTTGGCCTATTCGAAGGGGAGATTTTTCTGGAACAGGAGAACGGAAGTGGACCTGAAGAGGGCTATCGGGTACTTCCAGCAGGCGATTGCAAAAGATCCCAATTACGCGCTGGCCTATGATGGCCTCGCGGATTGCTGGCTTCCGCTTGGATGGTATGCGTACATGGCTCCAGCAGACACTTTTCCGCAGGCGAAAGCGGCCGTCAGGAAGGCCCTAGCTCTCGATGATTCACTCGCCGAGGCGCATACGTCGCTGGCCTTCGTAACGCTTTACTATGATCGCGACTGGGCCGGCGCGGAACAGGAATTCCGCCGGGCCATTGATTTGAATCCGAACTATGCTAACGGACACCACTGGTACGCTGAGTTTCTGTCGCTGGTAGGACGGCACAAAGAAGCGATTGCAGAATCGGAACGCGCCCGTGAGCTCGATCCGTTGTCGACCATCATCAATACGTGGGTGGGCTCACGATATTTCTTTGCGCGGCATTACGACGAAGCTATCGAACAATACCGAAATGCCGTTGAAATGGACCCTAGCTTCGTACCCGTGCATCTGGTGCTCGGACACGCGTTCGAACAAAAACACTTGTACGCGGAAGCCATCGCGGAGCTTGAAAGGGCAGTGACGCTATCCGGCGGCAGCCCGGTGTATAGGGCCTCGTTAGCGCACGCGTATGGAGTTTCCGGCAGGCGGGACGAGGCCCGGAAGCTATTCGATGATTTACGAAACCTGTCGAAGCGCAGACATGTGTCCTCTTATGATCTGGCGCTTGCGGCGTTGGGTGTAGGCGCAATAGATCAGAGCTTCTCGTTGCTCGCGCGGGCGGTGGACGAACGCTCGCCTCGGGTTGCATTCCTGACCGTGGATCCCCGGTTTGACGGACTCCGCAGCGATGCCCGGTTCAAGGCGTTGATGGTTCGAATCGGGCGGTGATGCTGGAACCGGCTTCGTTGCCGCCGGGAAGCTGAAGGGTAATCTGCTTGTCTGCGAGTGAGACGCGCAGAGTCAAAGGCTGATTTTCCGGATTGGATGCGGTGACGCGCGAGCCACCGGCCGTTTTCCGGACGAGCAGTAAACATGCGTGATTGGTACTGATGCGGCCAATGGGCGTGGCGAGCGATCCAGGCTTGCGAAAGACCGCTTCAATCAACTGCAGATTGCGGGTGTATACGGCCTGAACATCTTCGCGATTCGCGAGCACGCGGCTGGGGGGATGTTTGGCAAAGGCCGCGGTTTGATTCGCAGAAGCGCCCGGCAGAATCGTATATTGATACGTGCCTCCGCGCGGCGACCTCCCGTGATCGATCCAGAGATTGAAGACCGGATGGGACACAAGCTCCGTCGAGCCTGCGCCGATATCGGACCATCGGCCGCTTTGTATCTTCGCGGAGAACGAGACGCTCGTATGGGGACCGAAGACATAGCCGACTTGATCGTGATCGACCCACTTGATACGCCCGTGCGGGTTCCTAACCACGTTTCCTACGAGAAGAGTCTGGTTCACATCAGTGGCGACGTCGTGCTGCCGGTCATTGGAAAGCGTAATTCCGGCACCCAGAGCCAGGTAGTGATCGTCGAAAAAGAACCAGGCTTTGTACGCGGTGAGACTGCCGCGAAGGAGATCCATGGCGGCCAGGCCATAGGTTCCGTCGGAGGCGCCGCCCACGAATGCGCTCTTGCCACGCATGCCGATCGGATGCGGATCGCCGGTTTCGAGCGTTCCCTGAATGGCGGTCGCGCCGGGCAATTTGGTCCAATCCCACACGGGGAAGATACCGCGGTATTCGTCGCCGGTGCGATACAGGAAATTGACGCCATCGGAAAGGTGCTCCGACTTCTTCCCTTCCCCGTTGACGAGCTCTGCGTTCAACGTGCGCGTCGAGAACATCTTGACGGAGGTGTAGAAGCCTTTCCGCCGGTGCACCATGAAATCCGAGCACCAGAATTGTTTATTTCCGGTTATCTCCGGTAAGCTCTCCGTGACTGTTCCGGGCCTGGTGATCTCTCTGCCGATTGCGTTGTAATCGAACAGCCCGTGGTAGGCCATCCATCGCTCGCCGTCCTGTAGGTAGAAACGGAAAATAGCGTTTCGATCAGGCGGAATCTGAAAGCGCGTGCCTTGCGCAAATGAGATGAACTTGCCCACATCGCTCGCAAAGACCAAGCCATATCCGCCGTTGTAGAGCTGCGGTCCGTGCTGGTGAAACGAGGCGTCCGCCTGGATGCCTTCTTCGCTCGGGGACACGATTTTGATCTCCTCATACATTCGCCGGTGGCCTTCGGCCACAACTTGGGGATCGTTCCGGAGGCATCCGCGAACAATCTCGATCCTGGTTCCCCAGATCAAATTGGCCCCGGTCCACGGCACGCGGCGCCAATCGCTCCGCTTCATGATTGCGATGACTCGGGAGAGATCGTTTTCAGGGAGTTCGGGCAACAAGAGCGAGGCAATCTCTCCCATCAACTGCGGAACACCGATTTCGTTCCACCACCAGTTCGGATTGCGGTAATCGTGATCCAGCCAGAATTCGAGAGCGTGGAGAGTTTGTTGTTCCAATTTCCGATCTTGGCCCAGACGCGCGGCTTTGGCCATTGCAAGCGTGCGATCGAGATGAGTCGCGGCCCGCCATTCCGCGCGTTGCCGGCTTTGGTAATCGATATCCGGCCAGCTCCCGTCCGGCTTCAATTGACTGGCGTATTTGGAGGATTCCGTTTGGACCTGCGCGGTATCCGAAAGCAGAGAATGAACGTACTGCTCCAGAATGTGGGCTGTTTCTGCCGGTTGAAACAGCAGGGTAAGCAACAAGAGCGTCACGTCAATAGACGCTCCGGTGCTGTTCCGCGCCTTTGGAGGCGAGCGAGAAGCGGGGCTCGACCGGCGGGTTGCGGGCTCCGGTTACCCGCGCAGCGGTATATTCGCCAACGGCCGGACCGTGCTTAAAGCCGTGGCCTGAGCCTCCGCCAGCGATCCAGACGTTTTCGAAGTCGGGATGACGATCGATGATGAAATCGCCGTTTGCGGTGTTCTCATATTGGCAAACGCGCGAATCCACGATAGGCGAGTTACCGAGCGCGGGAAACCGCTCGTTGACGTAGGCTCGCGCGGCCGCCACTTTTTCCGGCATGACAAAGCGGTTCAGCGTGTCGGGATCAACGAGCGGACCGTGCTTGTCGAAAGCGACTTTGAAGCCCCGCGTTTCGAGATCCGGGAATCCGTACATGCCGCGCTCGTCGCTGAAATCGATCCAGACGGGTATCTGCGATAGGCTAAAGCGGCGGTCGCCGGAAGGAATGCCGAAGAAGAACACTTCCTGGCGCGTGGGAAAGATGCGATTCCCCAGGATGTGCGGGAATACTTTTCCGAGCCAAGGGCCGCAGGCGAAAACGAAGCCGCCGGCGGGGATGGATTCGCCCGACGAAGTGAGGACCGCATCGAGCTTTCCCCTGCCCCGCGGAGTTTGCACAGCATCCAGGCGATACGTCCCGCCCCGGCGCACAAAAGCCTCCACCACGGCGGCGACGGATTCGCGAGCCATGAGCGCTCCGCTCTCGGGCTCGAGGATGGCAATTGTTCCAGCAGCGGTGTGAATTTGTGGATATTGTTTCTGCAAGTCCGCGGGCGAGAGATCCCGAAACGGTATACCGAATTTGCGCAAGGTTTCGCGGCTTTGCTCGACATAGGCGAGATTCGGTTTCGCCATCCAGAGGACACCGATTCTGTGCAGCAAGTTGCGGCCGGTCTCCGCGAAGAAGCGCGACCACAGCGCGAGAGAGCGCTTGGCCATGCGCGTGTAGACTTCGTCGGGTCCATAGGAACAGCGGATGATGCGCGACTCGCCGCCGGAGCTGGCGCGCGAGCTCGCCGGGCCGTATTGATCGAGCAGAATTACTTTGTGGCCAGCGGAAACCAGGTGATAGGCCGTCCAGGCGCCGAACACGCCCGCGCCAATCACGGCGTACGTTTCCTGGTTTTGCGCTTTCGGCAGCAAGGCTGCGGCGGCCCATGATGCGGCCCATTCACGACGGCTCATAGACATCGGAAATTCTATTGTCGCTGGCTTGGCCCCTCCCTGACGGCCGGGGTTCTGTCAAAATGGGCGAGTGAAACCGCAAAAGTTAAGCCCGCAGGAACTGGATTCCGTTGCGGCCGAAATTGGATGGACGCTACGTGACGGGAAACTGCATCGCGACTTTCAGTTTGCCGACTTCGCCCGCGCCTTTGGCTTCATGACCACTGCGGCCATTCAAATTGAGAAGATGAATCACCACCCGGAGTGGTCGAACGTATATAACCGGGTTTCCGTCGACCTGGTAACGCACGATGCCGGAGGCGTCACGAGCAAAGATGTGGAACTAGCTCGCTTGCTAAACGACATCGCATGAAAGCCTTGTTAGCGGCCGCGTTTTTGGGTGGATCTCTGCTCTTCGCGCAAGCGGAATCCGCCCGGCCTTTTCCGCAAACAGACGCCGTTCTGGTAGATGCGCTCATTAACGAAGCGGTGAACACCGGCCTGATTCCCGGCGCGGTAGCCATCATCGGGCAGAACGGGCAGATCATTTTTCGAAAGGCCTACGGTTTCCGCGCTCTGATTCCCCGGCGTGAGCCGATGACGATCGATACGATTTTCGATGCGGCTTCGCTGACCAAGGTGGTCGCGACGACGCCCTCGATTATGAAGCTGTTCGAAGAAGGCAAACTCCGGCTGGACGATCCGGTGACGAAGTACCTGCCCGAATTTCAAGGCGGCAAGAGCGACATCACGGTCCGGCTGCTGATGACGCATTTTTCCGGGATGCCGCCGGATGTGGATCTCGTGCCCCGCTGGAGCGGTTATCAGACGGGCATTCAAAAGGCGTTGACAGCCAAGCCGATTGCTCCGCCCGGAGCACGGTTTATCTACAGCGACATTAATTTCATTCTGCTGGGCGAGATTGTGCGGCGGCTCTCGGGAGAAAGCCTGGCCCAATTTGCGCACGAGCAGATTTTCGTTCCGCTGGGTATGACGGAAACCGGATTCCTCCCCTCCCCCTCTTTGCGCCCGCGAATTGCGCCCACAGAGATGGATCCCGATACAGGCCAGCCGTTCCGGGGCGTGGTACACGATCCAACCTCGCGCTATATGGGCGGTGTTGCAGGTCACGCAGGCGTATTCACTACCGCCGACGATCTGTCCAAATATGCCGAAATGATGCTCAATGGCGGAGCGAGGCAAGGGGTTCGTGTGTTTCAACCGCTCACGGTCCAGAAATTCACAGAGCCGGCGAGCCCGGCGGATCAGCCGATCCTGCGCGCGCTCGGCTGGGATATGGATTCGCCGTTCTCGAGTAATCGCGGCGAGCTGTATCCGATCGGCTCATACGGCCACACGGGCTTTACCGGCACGTCCATGTGGATGGACCCGCGAACGAATTCGTTCGTGATTTTGTTGACCAATGCTGTACACCCGCATCGCGGAAAATCGCTGACGTCCCTGCGCTGCCGGCTCGCCACACTGGTAGCAGCTTCGTTTGGGATGAGCGTTCCGGATACGGTCTCGCTGACCGGGTATCGGGATACCATTCAGGGCGCCGGTGTTCACCGCGTGATCAACCGCGATGTCGAGACATTGACCGGGCTCGACGTGCTCGAACAGGACAAATTTCGCGAGCTGCAAGGCAAGCGGATCGGCCTGATCACGAACCACACGGGACTGGACCGGGCCGGGCACCGCAATGTGGATGTGATGCTCGCGAACGGGATTCACGTGGTGCGCCTGTTTTCGCCCGAACACGGCATCAACGGCACCGAGGACACGTCGATCGGGAACAGTAAGGATGCCGAGACCGGTCTTCCGGTGATCAGCTTGTATCAGCCGAAACAGCGACGTCTACCCGCCGATCAGATCCGGGATCTGGACGCGATTGTGTACGACATCCAGGATGTGGGCGCCCGGTTCTACACGTACTCCTGCACGATGCTGTATGCGCTGGAAGAATCGGCCAAAGCGAGAAAGCCGTTTTATCTTTTGGACCGGCCGAACCCGATTACCGGAACGCACGTCGAAGGTCCGGAGATGCAGAAGGATCTGGAATCCTTCGTCGGATGCTACGACATTCCGCTGCGGCACGGCATGACATTCGGCGAACTGGCGAGGATGGCCAACACCGAGCAGCACTGGGGCGCGAACCTGCACGTCATCAAAATGAAAAACTGGGAGCGCGGCGACTGGTTCGATACGTCCACCCTGATGTGGGTGAATCCATCGCCGAATATGCGCAGTTTGAACGCCGCTCTGCTTTACCCGGGACTGGCGATGCTGGAAGCGTCGAGTAATTACTCCGTGGGACGAGGGACGGATGCGCCCTTTGAGCAGATTGGCGCGAATTGGATTGTGGGCGAGACGCTGGCAAAATACCTGAACAGCCGCTTCATTCCGGGAGTGCGCGTGTATCCGACGAAGTTCCGCCCGGAGTCGTCTCACTTTGCCGGGCAGGAGATTGAGGGAGTCCGGTTTGTGATTACCGACCGGGAGGCGTTCGACAGCACGCGGCTAGGAATTGAAGTGGCTGCTGCTCTGGAGAAGTTTTATCCCGGCAAAATCGACTTCGAAAAATGCCGGTACCTGATCGGGAATCACGAGACGCTGGGAGCGCTCGAGATCGGTAAGGATGCGAGCGCGATCTGGTCGAAGGCGCAGGAACAGGCGGCCACGTTTATGGAGCGGCGGAAGCCGTATTTACTGTATTAGGACCCGTTGGCCGGGATGCGGAAAAATATTGGCCACGGATGGACACGGATACACACGGATGGAAAGCAAAGATTGAAGATACGGAAATCCGTGCGGCGGCAGCCGTACGTGTTGTATCCGGGTAGGGCCGGTAAGATCACCGGCCCTGACTAAAGTGGTTGCGCGCGAGCCTCACAATCGCTTTGGCGATGCCTTTTGCCGTCTGCTTCGGATCGCCACCGGTCATGTTTTGACTCATGTTAAAACTCATCGGATGGTTGCGGAGGTAAGCGCCGCACGGCTGCCGGCTTTGAAAGCGGTCACTTCGCCCGACAAGACCAGCGTGTGCTCGCGCGGCGGTGTGCCCGTGCCGTTCTCGAGGTATACGTCTGAAAAACACTTTGCGTGCTTCAGCTCATCGACGATCGCGCGCATCATGAATGCCAGGTAACCATCCGGCAGCTTCACATTGTTCGCGACGGTAAAGGATGAGACCGCAACCGCTTGCTCGGCGGGGTTGGCCGATGCGATCGCCGAAAAAACAACCAGCAGCCCAAAACAGGATTTCGCGAGAGTCAAGCGCATAAGGTTCTCCCTGGTTTTCCGCTCCTTGTAACTGCGTGCTCAGCGCGGCAGGGCAACGCGTATCGTCGCCCCAAACACCGGCAATGCATCCTCGATCCCGGCAAAGGGACCGATGGATAAGTGGCGGTTCAGCCGTACATCGGCGCGATACGTTGCGGCGAATAGAGGGGTTACCGACAACTCTTTGGGCGACCATGTCCGAACGGCCGTTCCGCCACCGGCATACGTGGTCCGGTACTTGACGCTCAATTGCGGGCCGATGCCGGCCCCCAGCCCCACGCCCATCGAGAAACGCCTGCGATGCACGAAATTGAAATACTTGGTTGCCAGCACACCGGGCAGGCTGGTACTGCCGCTGTAACGATTTCCCGCGAATTCGTCCGCCACTCCTTTGGCGTTACCATCGAAGGCCAGCCGTGTAAATGCAACGGAGAAACTGGGCGACCCGTCTTTGTGCATACGGGCAATGCCCGCGTCAAACACCGGTCCTGAACCGCTGACCTGAAACCGGTTTTGCTCGGCGTTCGCCAACTGTGAAATTCCCGCGATGAAGCCCCCTCCGGCCTGGATGGCCCAGTAGGGCGCCTCTTCCGAGCCGAGCGTTTGTTGAGCGTGAATGGACCCGGCGGCCACCGGCACGATGATCGCTATCAAAGTACGAACTGCAATTCTCTTCATGGTTCCTCCAAGTTTTGTCGAGTGAGATCCAAGGAGCTCGTAGCGAGATCCTTTGCCTTGAGAAACGTTGAAACAGATCAAAGTTGGACATCTTCGGCGATGTCCCTTTTTTGCGCGGTTTGTCGTTTTACCTGATGGGTGTGCGACATAAATGTGGAAGGTTGGGCCAAGGACGCCCCTTGCTTACGCGCGGGGTTCTGTGATTCCGGGATTCCACATTTATGCCGCACACCTTTACCTGATAGGGCTCTTGTGAATTCGAGCGTGTGTATGGTATTTGAAGTTGATACTTGCGTTATGCCGGACACGGCGAATTCGGAGGGCTTCCCGGAGCTGTACCGCGAGTTGCGCGCCATCGCGGCGCGTCACCTCCGAAATCGTAGCCGCGGGAATACGCTGCAGCCCACGGCTCTCGTCCACGAGGCGTATCTGAAGATTTCGCGGGCCGGCTTTGCGGCAAACGATGCGATGCACCTGCTGTGCGCCGCGTCCGCTGCCATGCGGCAGATACTGGTTGATCATGCCCGCTTCCGCGCGCGGCAGAAGCACGGTGGGGGCCGCATACACTCGCTCCTTGCCGAGGACAGCGAGCTTGGTGTGGCTCCGGCGGTGGACGTCCTCTTTGTGCATCAAGCGCTGACGCGTCTGGCCGAACTCGATACGCGACAGGCGAAAATTGTCGAGCTCAAGTTTTTCGGCGGCCTTACTTCGCAGGAGATCGCTGCCGCTTTGAACCTGTCCACCAAAACCGTCCAGCGCGATTGGGAAATGGCTCGTGCGTGGCTCCAGCGCGAGCTCAAAAGCGCCCGAGATCAATGTGAATAGGACGAATTATCAATTTCTGAAGCAGTTGTTCCAAACCGCGGTGGAGTCCAGTCCCGAGGATCGCGATCGTCTGCTCAAAGAACTGAGCGCCAGCTCGCCCGAACTGGCTTCCGAACTGGAAAGTCTGCTCGCCGAACACGAACATTCGGAGCTCCAAACATTGGTGTTTAGCGAAGTTGCGGCTGAGACACTCGAATCCCAACGCGAAACGGCTGGACCCTACATACTCACTCGCGAGCTGGGCTGCGGCGGCTCGGGCCGCGTGTTTCTCGCCTATCGCTCCGACGATCAGTTCCGGCGGCATGTAGCCGTCAAACTGCTGAGGAGTCCGCTGACGATGGTCGCCGACGAGTTCTTCCTCGCCGAGCGCGCCGCCCTTTCGCAGCTCCAGCACCCGAACATCGCGACCCTTATCGATTGGGGAGTTATGCCGCCGGGCACACCCTGGCTCGCCACCGAATTCATTGACGGCATTCCCGTCGACCGCTTCTGCCAGGAGCGCAACCTCACTGTGGCTGCCCGCCTACAGCTCTTCCGGCAACTCTGTGAAGCGGTAGCATACGCGCATCGCCATCTGATTCTGCACCTCGATCTAAAACCCGACAACATTCTGGTGGACCCTTCCGGCCAAATCAAACTACTGGATTTCGGCATATCCCGGCTCAAAACCGCCCCGGCAACATCGGAAGCGAATACGGCATGCACTCCCTCCTATGCCTCGCCCGAGCAGATTCGCCAACTCCCACTGAGCACCGCAAGCGATGTCTACAGCCTGGGAGTTGTGCTGTTTCGCATGTTGACCGGAAGCTTGCCGTATTGCCCCTCCCACGCCGATGCCGGCGGATGGGCGCGGGTTGTTCTCAACGAACCTGCCCGCCGGCTGCGCGATGCTCCCGAATTGAAGCGCGAGCAGAAACGCGCCTTTACCTATGAGCTGGAAGCGATTGTGGCGCGCGCGTTGGCGAAGGACCCGGCCGACCGGTACGCCACGGCCGAAGAACTGAATGCGGACGTGAGCCGCCTGCTCCATCGCAGACCGGTGCACGCGGCTGGCAATAACCGCTCCTACCGGTTTGGTAAGTTCGTTTCCCGAAACCGGACCGCCGTTCTCAGCGCCGCGCTCGCCTTCCTGTCCCTTAGCATTGGAACCGGGGTGGCGCTATGGAAAGCACATGCGGCAGCGCTCGAGGCGAAAGTCGAACAGCGCCGCGTCGAGCAATTGACGCGTGTAGCGCATCAGCTGCTATCCGATTTACCCGGCATGGTCCGCTCAGCTCCGGATGAAGTCGCAACCCGCAAGGCATTGCTGGCAACTGCGTTGGCCCATTTGGATGAAGTGCAGCGGGATGGCGTGCGGACACCGGGCTTACAGCGTGAGCTGGGCCTCGCCTATCTTCGGTTAGGTGACCTGGACGGCGAATTCGGTACTACCGCGGCGGCGCTCGCCAGTTACCGCAAAGCGGTCGCATACTTTTCCGCGGCGTGGCCGGCTGCGCCGCGTGACGTCGAAGTAGGATCGCTTCTGATGGAAGCCTATGGCCACCTCGGGCGTGTCGAGCCGGACTTAGGCGCCGGGGCCATCGCCCTCCAGGAGGCAGTTCGCTTGGCGAAGCAGCTCGAGGCCACTCCCCTTAATGGGCAGCAGAGGGAGCGTGTAGCCGCCGCTTACTTTTGGCTCGGCGAAAACGAGCATGGACGCGGCGATCTGGCCGCTGAAGTTCCCAATTATCTGACCTATGTCGCGAATCTGCAAAACATCATCAAGAGATATGGCGCAACTTGGCGCTTATATTACGAAGTGGGCCTCAGCTACGAACGCGCTGCGATCGCGCTTAGAAATGCTGGACAGTACGCTGAAGCTCTGCGCTACGCGAACTTGGCCGATGCCAGCTTCCATCAGGCGCTCGAACGCTACCCGGGTAATCGCGACGTGGTGGACGAGATCGCCTCGAACCTCCAATCGACAGCCGATATTCTGCGGCGCGAGCGGCGGTATGCACAAAGTCATTCCTACCTACAAAGATCCCAAATTATTTTGGTTGGATTAGCGGGCAAGGATCCGGCGGCCGAAGGCGAGCTGAATCTCGATCTGAGCTGGAACTATGTCACGGTGGGCGACCTTGCGTTCGACGAGCGAAAGTGGCAAAGCGCGCTCCAGGCATATCAACGAGCCCGGTCGCTTTGCCAGGCCATTGTGAACAAAGATCCGAACCGCTGGACGCTTTACGCCTGGGCAAAGATACACAATCGCCTCGGCATTTTAGAGTTGCGCCGAGGCGATGCAAATTCCGCCGAAAACGATTTCACCAAGGCACAGCAGGCAGCACAAACGGGAATCCTCGAATCACCGTTGAATGCGCAACTCAAAGTGCAACTGGCCACTGCTTCGGAAGGGCTGGCGGCCTCTCAACGTGAGATCGCCGGCGCTGATTCCGTAGCAGCGCAGGCAGCCGGCGAGCGCGCCAAAGCCGACTGGAACGCAGCGGCGGCGGCATGCCGCCAGTGCGTGGAAGTGAAAGAGTATGTTCGCTCCGGTTCAGCGCTTGACACGCTGTAACGAAGCAGATTTGCGGAAAAAAGGGATTGGCCACAGATGGACACGGATACACACAGATGGAAAGCAAAGATTGAAGATATAGAATTCAATCCCTGTCCATCTGTGTGAATCTGTGGCTTAAACTTCTCTAGGTAGCGGACGCTTCCACCGCCTGGGCGGAGCCGGTGGGTTTCGATTTGCTTCCCGGCGGACGGCCGCGACGCCTCGGTTCAGAGCCCGGTGCAGTTGTGTCGCCGTGTTCGTGTTCTTCTTCCGCCGCTGCGGCGGCGGCGGCTGCATCTTTCAACCAGGAAGGCGGACGTCCCCGCCGGCGCCCGCGGCCTCTCGCCAGACGTTCCAGGGTGAGAATCGCTTCTTCTATTTGCTCGCGCTCGAGCCGCAACTCGGCGAGCATTTTATCCACATCCAAGATGGATACCTCCTCCAGCATTCCGGCCGATCGATTCGCCTGGAGACCTGCGTCCGGCTTAAATCGCCGACTATGAGATTTAGAGGAAGTTTAATTCGTGTTTGACAGGAAATTCAATACACTCGCGCCACTTATGGGTCTAACAGTCCTACTGGTACTAAGACGATATAAGTGGCGATACTGTCAAAAACCGCTGATTTTCACTCGTAGTTTCAAACTTTCCGGTTTTTCCAGTAGAAATAAAATGGTATGCCGAGCGCCATTAGACCCAATCCCATAAGCGATTCGCGTGGCCTTGTTTGAACGGTGCTCACGAGCAGGAGCGACGCAACCGCGACAAACAGTACTGGCACCACCGGGTACCCAATCACCCGGTACGGCCGAGGCAGGTCTGGGCGCTTTTTCCGGAGCACGAACACGGAAACAGCGGTCATTAAATACAAAATCCAACTTCCGAATATGACGAAATTATAGAGATCGTCATACCAGCCACTTAGCACGACAATGCAGGACCAGAGGCAAAGCAGGATCATGGAATTGCCCGGCGTTCGGTATTGCGGATGCACTTTAGCGGCAGTCCGGAAGAAAAGGCCGTCGCGCGCCATGGCATAAGGCACGCGCGAGCCGGAAAGAATAGAGCCGTTTAAAGCGGCAAAGATGGAAATTAGAACCGCGACCGTGACGGCGCCGGCGGCCGCTCTTCCATACAGACTGGACATCACGTCCGCGGCGACGCGGTGGCTGGCGGCAACCTGCGCGGGAGCCATAACGTAGAAATACGCAATATTGATGAGAATGTAGGTAGCGATGACGGCCGAAGTGCCCAGAATGAGCGAACGAGGCAGATTCCGCTTCGGGTCGCGAATTTCGGAAGAAACCATGCTCACGTTATTCCAGCCGTCGTAGGCCCACAACGCACTTACCATGGCCGCGAAAAAGCCGGCCATGCCTCCAACGCTTACGATGCGCGCGCCGAGATGGGAAAAATCACCGCGGCCGGAGCATAGACCGACGACGATAATCCCGGCGATGAGCAATAACTTTACGGCAGTGACAAACACCTGCAGATTGCCGCCGGACCGGACTCCTACGTAGTTGACTACCGCGAGAATGAGGATCACGCCGATCGCGACAAGCTGGCCGTAGTGAATTTCGAGCAAACTGCCGCCGGGACCGACGTGCAAGGGAATGACGAGGAGCGAGGCGCCCAGAACAGGAAAGAACGCCGTTAAGTAGGTGTAAAAACCGGCCGCGAGCGTTGCGATGGAACCGCTTTTCGCGACCCAGAATTGAGTCCATCCATAGATATAGCCCCAGAACGGGCCATAGGCCGCACTCAAGTAGACGTACTCTCCTCCGGCTTCCGGCATGGCGGCCGCGAGTTCGGCGTACGTGAGGGCCCCGAACAAGCTGAGCAATCCGGCGACGATCCAGACGAGAAAGAGAATCTTGACAGACCCGACGAAGCTGATCATGGTGGAGGGAACCAGGAAGACGCCGCTGCCGATCACGGTGCCGATGACAATCGAGATGGCGCTCCATAAGCCGAGGACGCGCTGTAAGGAAGGGCCTTCGACGGGCTTGGTTTTGACGGGCATACTACAAGGAAGGTGTCACATGGGACGGCGCACTGAAGTTCGCCGCTGCACGCTGAAGCGTGCGCCACTGGGCAGGAGCAGGCTGGCTGCGTAGCCGCACGCGAAGGTAGTTAACGAGCCGAGCACCACATACCATGTGTACGCGATTTGGGTTCGCAGCAGAAGCGTGGCGGCTAACCCCGCGCTCATTCCAATCATGGCGGACCACTCGCCGACGCGCTTGGTCAGGACGCCCAGCAAGAAGACGCCGAGCAGCGCGCCGTAGAGAACCGAAGCGATGGAGAGTCCGGCTTCGAGGACCCGGCCCCAGTGGCGCGCCGCCAGGCCGATCGTGAAAAGGACCGCGCCCCAGGCGACCGTGGCCCAGCGCGCCAGACGCAGGTAATACGATTCGGGATGGTGGGGCCGTAACGGCCGGAGGAAATCCATGATGGTGGTGGAAGCCAGGGCGTTCAATGCCGCGCTCAGGTTCGACATGGCCGCGGCCAGAATGGCGGCCATCACCAGCCCGGCCAGTCCCACGGGCATGTGAGTCCAGATGAACTCCGGATAGATCCGCTCGGCCACTGCGGGCGCGGGGCGGCGCCCGTCCTGATAATGCACGTACAGCAGAACGCCGATTACGAGAAACAGCGCAAACTGGAAAAAGATCACTATCCAACTAGTGAATAGCGCGAGGCGGCTGTCTCGCTCGTTTCGCGCGGCCAGCAGGCGCTGCACCAGAAGCTGCTCGGTTCCGTGGCTGGCCGTAGTGAGGAAACAGCCGCCGATCAGTCCTGCCCAAAAGCTGTAAGTGCGCTGAAAAAATTGGTGGGAAAGCTCAGCCCGGAAGTCGAATATCTGAAACTTATGCACGGCTTCTCCGGAGGCGAGGACGTGCGGCCAGCCTCCCGGGATCTGGTGGAGAATCAGGAAAAAGCTCACCAGCGCTCCGCCGATATAGAGCAGCATTTGCAGCACATCGGTCCAGATGACGGCGGTCATGCCGCCCTCAAAGGTGTAAAAGAGGGTCAGACACACGATCAGGACGATGGAGGGGACTTCACGGCTCCCCTGGAACAGAATGATGGAGACTACAATGGACACCGCAAAGACCCGAACCCCTTCGGCGAGCGAGCGCAGCAGCAGGAAGATTCCCGCCGTGAATTTGCGGATCCGGTTTCCGAAGCGGCGCTGCATGAGTTCGTAGGCGGTAAACATCTCGCCGCGAAAGTAGTGAGGCAGAAACAAAGTAGCAACCACAATGCGGCCCAGCAGATATCCCATGATGAGCTGCAGGAAGCCGAAATTTCCGGCAAAGGATAGCGCAGGCGTGCCGATGACGGTCAGCGTGCTAGTTTCCGCCGAGACGATGGAGAAAGCAATGGCCCACCAAGGCGCGCCGCGGCCACCCAAGAAATAGTCTTTGAGGCTCTTCTGGCTTTCTTTGAATCGCGCCCCGAACCACGTAATGAATATTAAGTAGGCCGCAATGACAGCGAGGTCCGCAAAGCGCATGGAAACGTGGATGATAGCATGCGGTTGGGATTTTCAAGAATGGCGAAAGGGAACAACTTGGCGAAACCGGGCATCTAAACTAATAGGAAGGTTGCGGGTAACGAATCGATTTCGTTATACTCCGGCTTTGTGCATTTGGTGGTATTCGCTGCCGAGTTGCGCAACTTGTCCGCCTTTCGGCAGGCGACAAAGCCGTAGAAGAATCCGCGAAAAGCGAAAAGACGTAGAATTCCTCTGAGGGAGGTTGTTCGTGAAGTTTAACTTTTTGAAAGCGAGCAAGCCGCTGCTGGCGACCAGCGCCTTTGCTCTTATGACCAGTCTGGTTTGCGTGCCATTCGCCGCAGCTCAAGCCACCACCGGGCAGCAACAGCCGCCGGCCGCCGGGCAGTCGGGCCAGTCCGAACAAAAGCCCCAAAAGAATTATAAGGACCGTGGCGAGTACGACCTCTACTCGAAGATCACGCAGACCCAGGATCCAAAGCAACGTTTGGAGCTGCTAAATACCTGGCAGGACAAGTACCCGCAGAGCGACTTTGCCCAGGACCGGCTCCAGTATTTCATCGCCACTCTCGCGCAGCTTGCACAGTCGGATCCGAGCCAGCGGCAGGCTCTGATCACCAAATGCGAAGACATGCTCAAGGTGGATCCGAAGAACTTTACGGCCATGTATTATATTTCGCTGTTTGGGCCGCAGGTAGGCGGCACGAGTCCTCAGCCCGACCTGGTGAATCAGGTTCAGACCGCCGCCAAGGGTTTGCTCGAGAATGCGGACACCCAGTTTGCTCCCGACAAGAAGAAGCCGAACATGACGGAGGAGCAATGGACCAAGGCGAAGAATGCGGTGCTGGCCATCGGGCACAATGCGCTGGCCTGGGTGGATATTTCGAACAAAGATACAAAAGGCGCGGCGGATGAGTACAAAGCGAGTCTGCAGGCGAATCCGGACCAGGGCACGGTTGCGTATCAATACGGAAAACTGATGCAGGACGACAAGTCCATTCCGGATAACCAGAAGTACCCGACAGTGCTATTCGAATATGCGCGAGCGGCGCAATATACGGGGCCGGGACCTGCCCTGCCGCCGGCTTCGCAAACGCAATTGATGGATTACCTGAAGAAGGTCTACACGCAGTACCACGGGAATCAGGATGGCTTGGATCAACTGCTCGCTCAGGCTAAGACCTCGGCGCTCCCGCCCGCGGGATTCAGTATCGTCAGCGCGGCGGATATTGCCAACAAGCAGGCACAGGAACTGAATACACGGATCGAAAACGACCCCGCTTTCAAGATCTGGTACGCCATCAAGCAGAACCTGCAAGACAAGGGCGACGCGTTCTTCGATAGCGATGTGAAAGGATTCGAGATTCCCGGGGATTCGGTTCCCAGCAAGACGTTCACCGGCACGGTGATCTCGATCAACCCGCCCGACCGCCCCACTCAGGTTGTGCTGGGTGTGGAAGACCCGACGAAGCCCGATGCGACACTGGTGTTCTCGCAGCCATTACCGGCTTCAGCGCTCGACAAGATCAAGGTGGGACAGCAGATCCAGTTCTCCGGTATTGCGGACAGCTACACCAAGGACCCGTATATGCTGACCTTTAAGGATCCCACCATCCCGGGCGTCCAGACGGCTGCTCCGGCCCGGAAGGGACGCTCGCGCGCCCGTTAAACACGAAACTGAGAGCAGGAAAAAGCCCCGAGCGGTCAATGCTCGGGGCTTTTTTCACGCCTGCTCCCCTCGCTTACGCTCAGGGTTCTGATTAGGCCCTACATTTTATAGCGGCCGAGGTCCTCGTCATTGAGATTTTCCAGCCATTTGCGAAGTTCTTCGTTGTTGACCTTCTCCGAAACGGTGGCTGAATTCCGCGAGGATTGCAGCACGCGCTCTTCTACATAGATGGGGCAATCGTGGCGCAAGGCGAGCGCGAGCGCATCGCTCGGGCGCGAATCGACGCTGATCAGTTTTCCTTCCTTTTCCAGCCAAATCAAGGCGTAGAAGGTGTCGTCCTTCAGTTCGCTGACAACCACTTTTTTGACCGAAGTCTCCAGGCCCATCAGGAGCACTTTGATCAGGTCGTGCGTCATGGGCCGGGGGGTGGTCACTTTTTCGATCTCCAGCGCGATGGCGTTAGCTTCATAGATGCCGACCCAGATCGGCAGTACGGAATCCCCCGTCAGGTCTTTGAGGACCACAATCGGCATATTGGTCATGGGGTCCATCATGAGACCACGAATTTTCATTTCTACTTCCATGTTTCCCTCCATACTGTGAGAAAGCCCCTCACAGCACCCTTTGTCCAGCCAGGCTGTTCGGACCTGCGCGCGTAACCAGCGCCCGCGCGTACTGTCCAACGAGCGTTTGCCCGTCTGCCGGAGCCGGCAAACCGGCATCTTCGAAATTGAGCGTTTTGTTCTGAGTGGTTCGCCCGATCCACTGGCCCGTGGCAAGGTTGTAGCCTTCGACGAGCAGCTCTTCTGTATTTCCGACGTATCCGGCATTGCGCCGGATCTGAATGGCGCGCTGGCGCTCCTGCAGCACCATCAGGCGACGTGTCTTCTCTTCTTCCGGAATATGGTCCTCGTATTGAAGCGCAGGCGTGTTCGGCCGCTTCGAGTACTTGAAGATGAACATCGAATCGTACTCGACCTGCTCGGCGAGCCGGATGGTCTCGTGGAAATCCGCCTCTGTTTCGCCCGGAAAGCCGACGATGATGTCGGTGGTAATGGCGATATCGCGCTTGCTGTTCTTCATCCACTCAATGCAGCGCATGTATTCGTCGCGCGAATAAAGCCGCTGCATACGGGACAGCACCCGGCTCGAACCGGATTGGACCGGCAGGTGGACGTGATTGCACAAGGCGGGATTACTTTCAATCGCCTCGACAATGCTCTTCTTGAAATCGCGCGGATGCGAGGTGGTGAAGCGGACGCGCCGGATACCAGAGATCTCGCTTGTTTTCGCCAGGAGTTGCGCGAAATCCCAACCGGCGGGCGAGGGATCGCGGTAGCTGTTCACGTTTTGGCCGAGGAGCTGAATTTCGGAATAGCCCAGTTCGGCAAGCGTCCGGGCTTCGCGCAAGACGCTCTCGCTGGCGCGGCTGCGCTCCGGCCCGCGGGTAAACGGGACGACACAATAAGCGCAGGACTTGTCGCAGCCTTCGATGATGGTGATGTACGCCCGGTGCGGATTATCGCGGCGCGTGAACGGCGTGTCGAATGTTTCGTTGGTATCGAGACTCAGACCGGTGACGCGGCGCTCCCCTGCTTCGAGTTGCACCAGCATTTCCGGGAGTTTCGTGTAGCTGGCCGAACCGGCGACCAAGCTGACGTGGGGAGCGCGCTCGAAAATGCGCTCGCCTTCCTGCTGAGCCACGCATCCGAGGACGCCGAACACTTTGCCCTTCCCTGCCTCGCGTTTGAACTGCTGGAGCCGGCTGAAGACCTTCTGTTCGGCTTTATCGCGGATGCTGCAGGTGTTGTAAAGCACGAGTTCGGCTTCGTCGGGCTTCGTGACCTGCGTATAGCCCTTCTGCAGAAGCGTGCCCACGACCTTTTCGGAGTCGTGAGCGTTCATTTGACATCCAAATGTCTCGATGTAAAACGTCTTCATCGAATCCAATCACCCGGCTAGCCGTGCAGAAAATGCATGAACCAGCCAATGCCGAAGAGCGCGGCCATAAACCAGCCGAAGCAGTAAATGCCGTACTGGAGACGCTCGCGGTCCGTGCGCTTCGTGACCACGCCGAGGATCACGCTCGAAACCAGCGCGAAGAGGATGGCAGTTTGAAGATGGTTCAGATCCAAATGCATGGCCGGTTAGTCCTTTTGCTTGGTCGCGATTTCATAAGCGTCAACCATCCCCAGAATGTTCAGCAATCCTGCAGCCACCAAAAACTTTGAACCGTAATCGGGATCGTGTCCGGCCTGATCGGGCGGGCCGTAGCCCAGCCACACGGCCAGAAAGTAGAACAATCCACACGCCAGATTGCCGATGAACCCGCCGTACTGAATGAGGCGCGAGAGAACCTCGCCGGAGCCAGACGGCTGAAATAGTGGACCGCGCATCAGGACGCCAATGAGAAAGGCAACAGCGACCGTTACAAAGAAGATGATGGCGCGTCCGCGGCGGCCTAATAGGAAGTGTCCGGAGCCTGGAATCAGCCAGGCCAGCGCGACGGTGAGCCAAGGGGAGCGCGCAGGAACCGCGTTCCCGGCTGTGGAAGTATTTGCCGGCATTATTTTGATTTTAGCTGGCGGGTGGGCAAGGCAACTCAGGACGCCGGGCGAGGCGCCCGGCGGAGCCCAAGGGGCCCGCCCCCACGAACGCCATGCAGCTTCAGTGCGCCAATTTAAAAAGTAATGCGGGCGGTGAACTGGATCTGGCGCGGCGTCCAGTAGGAGGTCTGGAGAGACTCTACGCCATCCGTCGTGTTCGGGTTGACATAGCCCTGGATGTTGAAGGCGTTGAAGGCATCCACATTGATCCTCAGCTTCACCTGCTCAGTAATCGAAAAGACCTTGTAAACCGAGATATCGGCATTATAGTTGAATGGCCCGAGCAGCACGGTCTGGGAGTAGGGATTGGCGCCGGGTGTAATCGTTGTGCTGGTCGAAGCCGAGGACGGCGAATAGCTAGGTCCCGGCGCATAACCGGTCACCACCTTGGTTCCGTTCTTCAGCGTGACGGTCACATTGTTGTTGCCGAAATTCGCGGCACCGGGCACGTTGTTGATGGGGGCCAGAAACGGGGTGTAATTCGCGGGGAGACCGGAAATTCCGTTCTTGGCAGCATTGATGACCGCCGGCGAGATGTAACCGTTGAACCACAGATATTCGGGATGGCACACGCCGCTACGGCAATCATTGATGGGCGCCGAATGACCGTAAACACGAATCGGGCTGATCGCCCCCCAATTGGTCGAGTTTACCTGGAAGGCTTGGGAGATCACCTGTCCCGTGAATGCCACCTGATAACCGCCCACCAGCGCGTCCAGCCATCGATTGGCGTTGCGCAAGAAGCGTTTGCCTCTACCCACCGGCAAATCGACAATGCCATTGAAGGTGACCCGGTGCTCGGGAATTGCGGTATCGACGTGATAGCCTTCCCAGTGGTTCAAAGCCGAGCTCGGATCGAGCAGAGTCCCGGGATCAATGTTCGAGGGAATCACGCCAGGAGCAAAGTTCGCGGCCGGATAGAGAACGCTGTCGCGGAACGTGTTTCCGCCGAGCCGAAATGCCCGCGAATAAACATAAAAGATCTGATACGCAAATCCGCTCCGGAAGGGCCTCTGATAATTGAGCTGCAGCGCGCTGTCATTGGACCAGCCCCATTTCGTCGACAGTACATTTCCGCCCCAGACGGTCTGATTGTATGGGCGCGTCGCGGTCGAGGCGTACCTTCCGGTGGGCGGCGTGGTTCCAGTTGTCGTTTCCCATACATAGGTGGAGGGGGCATTGTTGTACTGATAATTCTCGTCCAAGTTATATCCGTGCGTGAAGACATAACTGACGCGAAATACGGAACCATCCCGGAAGGGTTGCTCGACCGTAAAATTTGCTTCTCTTACGCGAGCGGGAGGATAGTGCGGGTTGAGAGTTTCTTGCATGCTGATACCGGGAAGCAGGGCGCTTGTGGAGGCCGTGTTCACGACGTTTGCGCTGTTAGCGCCAGCAACGACAGTTTGGGGAGAGCGCAGCAGGTAATTCGGTAATCCGTCCGGCGACTGAGACGCGCTCACGTAACTTTGTGAGTAACTCGCGGTGAATGGATAATCCTGGGTCAGATAACGAACGGAGTTCCGTATGGGCACCGGATAGATGTATTCGCCGTAGCCTCCGCGAATGACGGTACCCCACTTGCCGAACGGCGGAGTGTAGGCAAATCCTAAGCGCGGCAGGAAATTGAAATTGCTGTTAAACATTCCGGCGGCTGGAAGTCCGGCCTGCTGGGGCGTTTCGAAATTCACTCCCAGACTCTGCAGATTGGTGACGATGGCCTGTGTCGTAAACCCGTTTTGCACGTAGTAGGAAAGGGGAGCGGGAAGCACGATGGCGTCGTGAGGGAGATCGAAGGTGACCCAATCGTTCTGGCCGGCGTGCGGCGCCGGGTGCATCTCCCAACGCAGCCCGAAATTCAGCGCGAGACGGGGGCTCGCCTGAAAGTTGTCTTGAATATAAGTGTCGATTTCCTGCTCCCGGTAATGTCCGAAGGGCGCGTTCTTAATCTGGCTGTAAGAATCGGCGGCGCCCAGGAAGAAATCGGCATCCGCGTAGCCGGTATTGGGTTTTGCGCCATAATTGGCGCCCGTTGACGGATCGTAGATGGCGGTCGCTTGGTTCGAGAAAGCAACCGTATCTGCCGATCTGTCCGGCAGATAGCCAAAACGTTCATGCCGGTAGCGGGCGCCGAAGGCCAATTGATGCTTGCCAAGGATTTTGGTAAGGTTTTCATCCAGAGTGGACAGAATTTGGCTCATGCCGTAGTTAAACTGAGAACCGCCATACGGCATGATCAGGTTCGCGCCGATTGTCGGGAACCCCGACTGGTTGAAGTTGTTCGGCAGTCCGAGTATTTTTTCGTAATTCTGATTGACATCGCCGCCTCCCTGGACATACATCCGCTGCCATTGCTGGCTCAAGATGGTCTCGGAAAAGAAGGTCGGCGAAAACAGGTGCGAAAATCCGAGAGCGCCGCTGATGGTCTGGATGGGTTGTGCCTGGTAGCCCGTAGCGCCTTCGGGTAGTCCACCGCCGGCAATGTTGGCCGGCGAATTTGCGGGGTAGTTGCGCAGAGCCCGCTGCTGTTGATCGATATCGGTGAACCGGAAATACATCCGGTTATTCTCATTGAACACGTGATCCAGCCGGACGGTTGTATTTGGAACTGTCTGCGTCACGTGATTTACCGCGTTGAAGTTGGAGTTGATTAGCGGATTATCGGAGCTCGTCGGCAGAGGAGTTGCCGCATAGAGCTTCTGGGCCAGGGGACTTTCGCGCGTGACGGGAATCTGGTTGTTCGGGAATGGCGTGCGCTGGTACGTACCGGGCTGTGTCGTGTTCGGGTCGTATAGAACCTGCAGAATGCCCTGACCGTTGACCAATCCGCTAAAATCGCCGTTTCGCATTGCTACGGTGGGTACCGTTACCAGTTCGTTCGAGGATTGCCGCAAGGAGAAGCGCTCGAAGGCGAAAAAGAAGAACGATTTGTTTTTGCCGTTGTAGAGCTTGGGAATGATGATGGGACCACCGATGGAAGCCCCCCATTCGTTGCGCACGTAATGAGGCGCGGCGAAATTGGACGGATTCTGCCGCGCTCTGGCGATGCCGAAATAGTTGTTTCGAGCAGTTTCGAAGGCCGAGCCGTGGAAGCCGTTAGTGCCTGATTTGGTGGTCAGGATCACGGTCGCGGGTGTGGCGAACTGCGCGCTCGAATTCAGCGTTTCAAATTTGGCTTCCTGTATGGAGTCCGGGTCCGGGAGCGTCGACTGCGCTGAGTTCTGTTCCCCGCCGAAGTTGCGATTGGTCATGGGCGCGCCGTCTTGCGAATATTCCATTCCCTCCTGCATGAGCCCGTTGGCTCGCGTGCCATTCGCCTCGAGACCGGGCACAGTATTCTGTGCCAGTCCCAGCACGCTGCGTCCATTTTGCGGAAGCTGGTCAATTCTTCTGGCGTCGAGCTGCGTGCTTACGGTGCCGCTGTCGTAGGTCGCCAATTGCACCGTGTCTCCTGTGACGGTCACCTGTTGGGACACCTCACCGACTTCCAGCTTGGGATTGATGACGGCCACCTGCGCATCTTGAAGGGAAATCCTGGTTTGATACTTTTTCATTCCTGGCGCGGTGAAGGTGATGGTGTAATTGCCTGCGAACAGGCCGGGTACAGAATAGAAGCCGCTGTTGTTAGAGGTGGCATCGTTCGCGACGCCGGTTGCCTGGTTAACAACATGCACGGCGCAGTTCGCGATCACAGCGGAGCTCATGTCCTGAACGGTGCCTTGAATCGCTCCCGCGCCGCTCTGCGCGAGCAAGCCAGCGGGCAGAAACAGTAGGATCGCCGGCATTGCAAAAACCCTGCTCTTTGTTTTCAGGAACACGTTGCTCATGATCACGCCCCTGGATCTGGAAGTTGGAAATCCAACGATTCTAGTGCGGCATAATATCACAGCAAGCCAATGCTGGGATATTGGAGGGTACTGGCAATCCGCGTGGGAATGCTTTCGCTCTTGAGCGGTAAAGAGGCTTTTTATACCAGGCCCGAAGCATGCGCTGGATGCCATCAAGCCATATGGCAGACGTATGAGCGAACAGGGATGGCGCGCTCGTTTTCCCGCCCGTCTGCCGCAACCGTCGTGGAAGACGACACGAAAAAGAACACGTTCTATCACAAGGCTTCGGACAGCTACTTCAGCATGATCCAGCGGGACGGCAAATTTTATCAACGCCGTTACCAGATCGATTTCGAAGGCAAACAAACGAATGTGATGGAGAAGCAAGTCGACTTCATCATGGGATCGGGCAACCACGCGCGCGCGTACTTGCACAGGACCAGCCGCGGCACGCTGATCGAGATGCCGCTTGGCTGGTATGCGGAAAAGGGCGGCTACTGGGCGATGAACCCGGGTTACGATCGCCCCGATCACGACGGTTTCCGCCGCACCATCGGCTACGATTGCATGTTCTGTCACAACGGCTACCCGAAGATCCCGGCAGGACACGAACAATCGTTCGCCGAACCTGTCTATACGGGCTCGCTGCCGGAAGGTATTGATTGCCAGCGATGCCACGGACCGGGCGGCAAACACGCGCAGCTTGCGGGCTCCGGCCGAGCTACACCGGAACAGATACGCAGCGCCATCGTCAACCCGGCGCGCCTGAGCCCGCAGCGACAGATGGAAGTCTGCATGGTGTGCCATCTGGAGACCACGAGTTTCCCTTTGCCGAACGCGATCCAACGCTATGAACGAAAGCCTTTCTCCTACAGGCCCGGTGAACCGATGGGCAATTTCATTCTCGCGTTCGATCAGGCGCCTGGAACGGGTCACGACGATAAATTCGAGATCGTCAGCGCGGCGTACCGGTTGCGACGCTCGGCCTGTTATCTGAAGAGCGGCGGCAACCTGCTGTGTACCACCTGCCACAATCCACATGACATTCCCCGCGGGAAAGAGGCGGCGCGGCACTACACCGGAGTGTGCCGCCAGTGTCACACTTCCGGTTTCGATCGGCTCGTTACTTCCGGAAAACATCCGGGCTCGGACGATTGCGTTGGATGCCACATGCCCAAGCGGCGCACAGAGGACGTTGTGCACGTAGTGATGACCGATCACTACATCCAGCGGCGCAAGCCGGCGGGCGGTCTGCTGGCCGATATGCCGGAGCGGCACCAAACAGGCAGCAATGCCTACCGGGGTCGGGTGGTGCTGTACTATCCGGAACAACTGCCCCACACGCCCGAAAACGATTTGTATCTGGCGATCGCGCAAGTGGCCCAGCAAAGCAACCTGCGCGACGGGATCAGGCAGCTCACGGCGGCAATCGACCGCTATACGCCTTGGCGCGCGGAATACTATTTCGAGCTGGCGGAAGCGTGGCGGGATAACGGAGCGTTCGCCAAGGCGATACCGATTTACCGGGAAGCGATCCGGCGCAATCCGACTTTTGGCTTGGCGATGCAAAAGCTCGGATTCGTTTTGCGGCGTTCTGGAGAGAATGCGGCAGCTATCGAGGTTCTGAAGCAAGCTGTTGTGGTTGCGCCCGAAAATGCTTCCGCCTGGCTGGAATTAGGTCTCACGTACCGGGCACAGGGCAACAGGCCGGATGCTGTTGCGGCGTTTCGAAAGGCCATTGCGCTGGACCCGGATATGCCGGAGCCGCACAACAATCTGGGTGTTCTCTGGTTGACGGGCGGAGAGCCGGCCAAGGCTGAAGCAGCGTTTCGCGAGGCGATTCGCATTCAGCCGAGCTATGCGGACGCGCAGGGCAATCTGGCAAATCTTCTTGCCGGGACCGGCGCTATGCGCGAGGCGCTCTATCATTTCGAGATTGCACTCAAGCTGCGGCCGAAAGATGCCACTGTTCGATACAACTATGCGGTGGCGCTGGGCCGTGCGCATCGCTATGACGAGGCGCAACGCGAGTTGGAGGCCGCGTTGCAAGCCGATCCGAAATTCGCGGACGCCCACGAGCTTTTAGGAGACTTGCTGATGGCTAAGGAACAGCCGGAGGTGGCGCTATCGCATTATCGGGAAGCGGTTCGGCTGCAGCCCGAATCGGGGCGAGCGCATTTGGGCCTAGGTTCAGCGCTAGCGGGTGTCGGCGATGTGACTGGCGCTGTTTCTGAGCTTGAGAAAGCAGCGGCCGCTTCCGATCCGGCGGTGCGCGGCGAAGCGGTTCAGATGCTTCGAGAAATAAGAAAGGAACGATAATAGTGCTATGGACGACGTTTTAACCATAGCCGGGCGGACATTCCGGTCGCGCCTTTTTGTGGGGACGGGGAAATACCGGAGTAAGCAGTTGATGGCGCGATGCCACGCAGCGTCCGGAACGGAGATGGTGACCCTGGCGGTACGGCGCGTCAATTTGACAGACCGAACGAAAGAATCGGAGCTGGATTTTATCGATCGCTCTAAGCTGCTCATTCTGCCCAATACGGCAGGATGCTACACAGCGGAAGACGCCGTGAGAACCGCAAGGCTGGCGCAGGAAGTGGGGTTATCCAATTGGATCAAGCTGGAAGTGATCGGCGATCAGAAAACATTGTTTCCCGATAATGAAGGGCTGCTCGCAGCAACACGGATTCTGGTGAAAGAGGGCTTCGTGGTTCTGCCGTACACTTCTGACGATTTGGTGAACGCGAGAAAATTGATCGATGCGGGCGCCGCGGCGGTGATGCCGCTGGCAGCGCCGATCGGTTCGGGATTGGGCATTCAGAACCTAACGAATCTGAAAATTCTGCGCGAGGCGATTACGGAGGTTCCGCTGATCGTGGATGCGGGCGTCGGGACAGCGTCGGACGCGGCGGTCGCAATGGAGCTTGGGTATGACGGCGTGCTGCTGAATACAGCCATTGCGGAAGCCGAGGATTCCGAGCGCATGGCGCATGCGATGAAGCTGGCAGTGGAAGCGGGACGCGCGGCGTTTCTGGCGGGGCGCATGCCGAAACGGGAGTATGCGGTGGCGAGCAGTCCGCTGGCGGGTGTGGTGGGAGCGGGAGCGTAAAGCCGCTTCCTCACGGTCGCGGTTCTGCTAACCGGCTGGAGAGGGATTGAATTTCGGCGCGCAGCGAGGCTAACTCCGAGCGCAGTGTTTCGGTGGATTGGGCTTGTTGCGCCATCATGTCCGCAAAAAGCGCATCCATGGTTTGGGCGACTTCTTCAATTGGCTCATCTTCGTGTAAATCCACATAGGATTCGATCGCGAACTGTACCCAGTTCAGCCATTGGGATGCCGCGAGAGCCTTATCTACAAAGACGAACGCATAGACAATCAGGGACAGCGGCAGCAATTCCTTGAGATTAATGGTATTGCCCATCGCGTCCTGCACGCTCCGGTTGAGCGTAGCGAGAAAGCCCTTGACGGAGCGGCCGGCCTCTGAGATGCACGGTCCCGCATTTTGACCGCCGATGGTGAACAGATCGTGCTCAAGTGCATAGTCCGCTAATTGAGCAGTGAACCCGGTGAACAGCGTTGGATCGTATTGAATGATGAGTGTGCCGAGCATGGCATTTGCGTCGATCTTTCGCACACCGGCGAGATCAAGGACAGACTGCTGAATCGCAGCGAGCTTAGATGAATTGCCTTTGGCTCCAGGGATGCGCAGGCGCATACGGCCCGGGATGTGGTGTAAGAGATCCGCGCTTTCGCACATAAAGAGGCCCTTCCAGGCCAATGTACGACAGCGCGGCGCAAGCCCCTAAACTGACCGCGACATGTGGGACATGATGAGGGCCAGCGCACCCGCACCTAGAGCTTGGACCACCTTGGGATGCTGTGCGTAAAAGCTGCTGGCACGTTCGACAATTGACGGATCGTTCGACTGGGCGTGCTGCGCGAGCTGCTGAACGGCTTCGGGCGAGACTTGCTCAGCTTGCTGAGGCGTTAGTTGTCCGGGAACGGCGCGGCCACCTAAGAATTGTTCGGCGAGTTGCGCGGCGGAGCCGCCTCCGAGCGATCCCAACAATTCATTCAAAATACCTGCCCGCTGCTGACCGTTCGATTGTCCGAATAAATTGGCGAGCATCTGCGGGAAAGGCGGCGTTTCATTGGAGCGAAATGCCTCCGTCAAACCGGACGCGAGATGAGACTGGGGGACTGATTGCGCGACTTGCTGAAAATCCTGTTGCGCATTTTGCGGCGGAGCCGAGGCGTTTGCGCCCTTATATTGCTCCAATACTTTGACAAAATCCATGAGTGACATAGGTTCTCCAGAATAAGCGCAGAGTTATACACGCCGCCGCCGAAAAAGAGCGTGATAAATCAGCAGAAATACGATTGCGCCGATGACGGCGACAATCAAGCTGTAGACGTTGAGACCAGTAACACCCGGAGCTCCGAATGCGCGAAAGAGCCAGCCTCCCACGATCGCGCCCACGATTCCGAGAATGATATCGAGGAAAAAGCCCTCGCCAGTCTTATTTACAATCTTGCTGCCGATGAAGCCCGCAATCAGGCCCAAGATGATCCATGCCAGAAACGACATTGTTTCCTCCTTTCAAACCTCTCCAGTTAGATGGAAAGGCGGGCGCGCGATTTCAGTTCTACATCATGGCTTGCAAGCGGCGGATACGGTCGGCTGTCGAAGGGTGAGTCGAAAACAAGCGCATCAGGCTCTCGCCGGTAAACGGTTGAATGATAAACAGGTGCGCGGTGGACGGAGTGGCGTCCATGGGCAGACGGCGCGAATACGCGTCAAGTTTTTGCAGCGCCGAGATCAATTTATAGGGGCTAGCGGTGTACTTAGCCGAAGCGGCGTCCGCATCGTACTCACGGCTACGCGAAATGGCCATCTGGATCAACATGGCGGCAATCGGGGCCAGGATCAGCATCAGGATTCCGCCCCAGCCGCTGCCTTCTTCCTCGTCATCGCGAGGACCAAACCAGAAACCCATTCGCGCCAGGAAGGTAATCGCGGTGGCGATGGTGGCGGCGACCGAGCTGATCAGAATGTCGCGATGGAGCACGTGGCCCAGTTCGTGCGCCACAACTCCTTCGATTTCGTCGTCCGACATGGCGTTCAGAATTCCGGCTGTGAAGGCCACGGAGGCGTGCTGCGGATTGCGTCCGGTGGCAAACGCATTCGGAGAATTCTCCATGATGAGCCAGAGCTTCGGCATGGGGATTCCCATGCGCTGGGCTAAACCGCCCACAATGGGCGCGACACGCGCGTATACGGCGCTATTCTGCTCCGGTGTGACGGGCTGGGCGCCGTAGGTGGCGAGCGCCAGCTTATCCGAAAAGAAGTAGCTGAAAAAGTTCATCGCGACCGCGAGAGCGAGACCTATGTATAAGCCATTGCGGCCTCCAAACACCTCTCCCAGAAACAAAAGCAGGCCGCTGAGAAGGCCAAGCAGGAGAACTGTCTTGACAGTATTCATGACTGATTACTCTATCTATCTTTGTAGATGAGCGTGGGGATGGGTTGGGTCCGAAGAAACGCCGCTCCCTTACGGTCGCGGTTCTGTCTGGGGGGTGCCGGCGGGTTGGGAGCTGGGCGGAGCAGTTCCTTTGCTCTTCTTAGATTTCTTCTTCGGGGCGGGTTTGTGCTGCTGCTGCAGGTCTGGATTGTTGGAGCCGGGCGTATGGTGCGGCACGTTCTCGCGATGTTCGGTTTTGCCGGTTCCGGGGGACGGAGGCTTGGGCGCGTGCTGGGTTTTAATATCGGGGCTCTTTTCCTCGGTATTTCCCTGCGGGACGTCCTGTTTTTCCTGCGATGAATTGCTCTGGTTGGGGCTGGTCTGCTGGCCAATTGCGGTTCCCGGTGTCCAGGCCAGAGTTGCCCCGAGGGCGGCGGTCATCAAATGGTTCATGAACTTAGGCCGTTTCATCGCTTCCCTACAAGATGGACCACGGCGGTAGGAATCAGTTTCCTGGAACAGAAACGGGTCAGAGCAGGCGGTCGTGGAAGAAGTACCGCCAGAAGACCAGGCCCACGGCCAGTACGGGGACAGCGAGCAGCACGCCTACGGGTCCGAAGAAGAAGCTGCCGGCGAGCAATGCGAGAAATACCGGCAGCGGCTTCAATCCGAGCGGTTTGCTCAAAAGCTTGGGAGTGATATAAAATCCTTCGGCGATCTGGATCAACACCCAGCCGCCCAGCGCGGTCAGGATCTGGGCCAGAGTGCGATGGCCGAGCAGACTGGCAATGGCGGCGAGAGCAAGCGGCACGAGCGATCCGATTTTGGGAATAAAGCTGGTTACGCCGCCGGCGAGTGCGATTAAAGGCCAGAACGGGACGCGAGCGATGAGGAACACCACGGCGTACAGGACAGTGAGGATAATTGCAATGACGATTTGGGCGCGTATGTAGACGCCAATAACTCGCAGGGATTCGCGGAATGGTTCTTCAACGTGGCCCATACTTCTATTCTCACTGGTCGAGCCAACCCTGCGCCTGGAGCACGCGGCGGAATCCGGGAGTATCGAGCGAGACAGGCGGGAAATAGAGCCCGACCAGCGTTCGCTTCCACCAGGCGCCGGTGCGCTTGCGTTCTTCGCCGGTGGTGAAGTGATACTCATACAGTTGCGCGCGGACGTAGTGAGGCGGGTGGTCCGGAAACGGATTTACACGCAGCAAGCTCAGAACCGGCTTATCGTTTTCGAGTAGCTTGGCGACGAAGTTCACGAACCACGGGTAGTCCTGATAGCTCGACATGGCCGCGAACCACATGAGCCAGTCCAAGCGGAGATGGTATGGAGCGATCTGGGGTGGACGATAACGAACATCGCCCGGCTTGCCTTTGAACTGATACTCACGCCATTGCGTGGCAGAGGTGATCACGGAATCACCCGTGCCTTCGACGATCACTTCATAACGCGGCCGGGTAATGCTGCCGAAGGCTCCGTAAGTGCCGACCAGGTGCAGCGAATTGAAGCTGGTGTTCATAATCTGCCGCGCCGAGAGCATATTGACCACCACAGGAATACTCATCAGGCCGACCATGACGGCGAGCCCGATGGTGATCAGCCGGAACAGAAGTCCGGGCGCCTGCATGGCCGGCGCGGTGAATGAAATGGCGTGCGATACGAATTTGGCATCGATGGTGGAAAACGCCAGCACCAGCGTCAGCCAGTTGAGCCAGGAGAGATTGCCGCTCACGATGATGGTGAGTTGAAAAAGAATCGTGATGAGGCCGGCGATCCCGGCAACGGGCTGCGGCAGAAAGTAGCAAAGCGGGACGAGCAGTTCGGAGAAGTGATTGAACAGCACGCCGCCGTGGTTGATCCAGCGCGGCGCCCAATGGAAATACCAGCTCAGCGGATTCGGCATGGGCTGGGTTTCATAGTAGTAGTCGAGGCAGGTGAGATCGCGCCAGCAAGGGTCGCCGCGCAGCTTGATCAATCCGGCGCCGAACATGATGCGAAAGAGCAGCCAACGGAACAGCCAAATAGGGATTTGCGGCGGAGCTATTTTTGTGCCGCCCAGGAAGATAGCGAAGAACGCGGCTTCAAGGAAAATGGATTCCCAACCGAATCCATAGAAGGTCTGGCCGACGTTGACGAAGGATAGATAGATGATGTAGATGGCGATCCAGACGGCAATTGACAGCCAGGTGTAACGCGAGGCGATGCCGCTGATGACCAGACACGAGAGCACGATACCGACCCAGGCCGCAATGGTGAAAGCTGCGTCGCGTGGGAACAGATAAAACAGGCTGGGTGTCGCGCGGAACGGAACTTGTTTCACGAAAATGGGCACGGGCAGCAGGCCGCGTTCGCCCAGTAAAGGTTTGAACTGATTTAGCGCAACCAGAAAGGCGATGAGCGAGATGACGCCGATCCCGCGTTCGAGCAGCAGACGGGTGAGCCAATAGCCGCGAGCATCAACCATCGGCTAATAAGACTTGCTCTTTTGGGAAAAGGCTACTCGACAACAGCTCCCTCGCGGTCGCAGCTCTGTATCGGCCACGCTACTCGCCGATGATCTTGACCAGGACGCGCTTCGGGCGGCGGCCGTCGAATTCGCCGTAGAAGATCTGCTCCCACGGGCCGAAGTCCAGCTGTCCGTTGGTGATTGCGACGACCACTTCCCTGCCCATCACCTGACGTTTCAAATGTGCATCGGCGTTGTCTTCGCCGGTGCGGTTGTGCTGGTACTGCGAAACGGGCTCGTGCGGCGCGAGCTGCTCCAGCCATTTGTCGTAATCGTGATGGAGCCCGCGCTCGTCATCGTTGATGAACACCGAAGCAGTGATGTGCATAGCGTTGACGAGCGCCAGTCCTTCGCGCACACCGCTCTCACGCAGGCAGGCGTTTACCTGGTCTGTAATGTTGATAAACGCCCGCCGGGACGGTACTTCGAACCACAGTTCTTTGCGGTAGGATTTCATCGGCTGCCCCTCGCTCACGCACAGGGTTCTGTCAGAACCTTAGACGTGGATGTCGGAGCTTTCTGTAACGGTGATGTTCTGTTGTTTAGGACGGCGGCCGATCGGCATTCGAAGGCGAAGCACGCGCTCGCGGGCGCGTTCTTCTTCGAGATTGCGGCCTCTAGCCCGCAGCACATCATTCAGCGACACCATACCTTGCAGCTTGTAGTCGTCCGGATCAACCACGGGGAATCGCGTGAGACCGCTATCCACCATCCGGTAAACGACGGCACGCAAGGGCTCATCGGCACAGGCAGTCACCGGTTTCGCGGTGATGACTTCACGGAGCGGCTTTCTGAGCATGGAAGAATCGGCCTCTTCCAACAGCTTTGAAAGGTGATTGCGACTGACTACACCGATAATCCGGCGCTCCTCGTCGACGATAGGGAAAAGATGCTGGCCGTGTTCTTTCTGTCCGGGACGGATCAGTTCGCTTGCCTGATCCAATCTCGCCTCGGCGGGCAGGGCCACGACATTGGTCCGCATGACTTCGCGAACGAACAGAATTTCCAACGGGTCGAGCGCGTACTCGCGGCTGAGGTGGTAGCCCCGACGCGAGATCTTTTCCGTCAGGATGGAGCGTTTCAACACGAGCACGGTGAACATGTGGGCGAGGAAACAGGCAACCGTCAGCGGAAGTAGCATGTCGAAATCGTGCGTTAGCTCGATGGCGAACACGATGCCGGTGAAGGGCGACCGCATGGTTCCACCGAGGATGGCTCCCATGCTGACGAGCGGCCAGAAGCCTTGCCCGAAATGCGGGAGAAACATGCCCGCGATACCGCCCAGCGCAGCTCCCATCATAAGCAACGGAGCAAGCACGCCGCCGGAGGTGCCGGAGCCAAGCGAGATCATCCAGATGGCCGATTTCACCAGCAGCACGCCGAGAATGAATTTGAAGGCCACGTTTCCGCGCAGCAGCACGCCGATGGTGTCATAGCCCACGCCGAGAGCCTGCGGAAAGATAAGGCCGCCGATGCCGACGAACACGCCGCCGATGGCGGGCCACCACATCCAGTGAATCGGTAGTTTTTGAAACGTATCTTCGGCCGCATAGACGCCGAGAGTGAGCAAGGCCGAGAGCCCGCCAGCGGCAATTCCGACCAAGAGGCAGCCGAGCAGCCCTTCAGGGCCAATGAACACCGGGTGGTGAGGCACGGGAAACAGCGGGCCGAGCCCGAGTATGTAGCGGCGCGCTGCGCCCGCAGTGACGCTGGCTAAGGCGACTGGAATGGCGCTGCGCGGCTTCCATTCGAACAGTAACAGTTCGACAGCCAGCAGAATGGCTGAGAGCGGCGCGGCGAACGTGGCCGACATGCCCGCGGCCGCTCCGGCGACGAGCAGCGTTTTTCGCTCGGCGCTGGTGAGGTGGAAAAACTGGGCGATCATGGACCCGAACGCCCCGCCCGTCATGATGATGGGACCTTCGGCGCCGAACGGGCCACCGGAGCCGATGGAAATGGCCGCCGAAAGCGGCTTCAAAATTGCCAGCCTCGGATGAACCCGGCTGCCGTTCATCAGGATGGATTCGATGGCTTCCGGAATGCCGTGGCCGCGGATGCGTTCCGAACCATAGCGGGCCATGAAGCCCACGATGAGGGACCCGATAACGGGAACGAGTATGGCGAATACTCCGAGGTGGTTTCCAGCGGGAGAGGAAAGCGCGGTGTCAATTCGCTGGAAATAGAAAAGATTTGTGAAAAGGCCGATTAGCTTCAGCAGAAACCACGCGACATAGGCGGCAATCAGCCCGATGGCGATCGCCAGCACCGAGATGGGAATCACCTGCGCCGTGGTGGTGAAGTCACCTAGTGCTTCCGCTCCGTGTTTGTGCTTTTTCTTCTTCACGTGGGGCATTGTGGCGGAGCTAAACGGCGCGGTGCTCATGAAGCGCCTCCTCCACCTGCCGGGTCTGGCGGACCACCGCCTGAAGCGCCTCAGAGAGCGCCGGTCCCGAAGTCTGTAGTTCCTGCCAGTGCAGGAGAGAGAGCTTTCGCAAAATCTCTTCGCCGTATGGGGTCAGTTCCACCAGAACCTCCCGGCGGTCTTTGTCGCTGGCCCGGCGCACGACGGCACCGTGATCGGCCAGGCGGTTAATCAATTCCACAGTGCTGTGGTGACGGAGGCAGAGTCGCGAGGCGAGCACGGTGACGGTAGGACGCGTGCCCTCAGGCAATCCTTTAATGGCCAGAAGCAATTGATGCTGCTGCGGCTCAATGCCGTTCTCGCGGGCGAGCGATTCACTGAAATGCAGAAACTGGCGGATCTGGTAGCGGAATTCCGCAAGCTGCTGGAAGCCCGCCAGGGAAAAAGTATCGTCTGGCGCTTGGAGACTGCTACTCATATGATTATTTATCGTAACACGATATAAGTTACGAGTGGGCGGGCTGGTAGAATAACGAGGACTACGGCTTTCGCTTCACGTCAAAAGTGGTGACGTTCGCGCCGTCGCGGCCCGTGACTGTGACGTGGAGGTTGTCTTCGGACGCGTCCACCCGCGCCACCTGATCCTGGCCGACGACAAGCACCGGGAAGTTATCTCCTCCGGCGCCCGGCGGGAAGAAGGCAAACCGGTGCCAGTGTCCCGCGATCACTAAATCAACTTTGCCTTCATTGGCGACATCGGTCCAGGCTTTGTTGTTGCCGTCCACCCAGCCCCAGTAGGGCTGGTGCATCACCACAACTCGGAACGGCGCAGTCTTCATCCTGGCGTTTGTTTCGATGTGATGCTTGAACCAAGCAAGCTCGGTCTGGCGGTACGGGGCGAGCGCGTTCAGATGCGCGTAGACATTGGTGCTGTCGGGCTTATCTTCTCCGGTGTCGATCACGATCAAGTGAACCGGCCCGTCGTCGCGAGAGAAGTAAAACCGGTTGTCCTCCGGAGTTGTTAGATACTCCGCCATGCTGCGGGCGAAGGAACCGCGCAAATCGTGATTCCCGCGCGCGTAAATCAGCGGCTTCGTGTGGTTGAGGCCCTCGGAAACCGGCTCCACAAAATTATCGAAAACCTGATTTGCGCTCTGGGCCCAGTTCACCGCGTCTCCATCGAACACCAGGAAATCCGTCGAGTTCCAGTCGATCATTTTCATCAAGGCGTTGATCCGCGGTACATCCTCGTGGGTATCGGTAATCACACTGAAGGAGGCAAAGTGCTTAGCCGGATCAAACGTTTTGAACGTGTAGACGGGGCTTTCTACGCTGAGCCCCATATCCGGCCAATAGGGTTTCAATTGCACGACGCGCGTCGAGACGATCTTATAGCTGTAATTGGTTCCTGGAGCGAGGCCCGTCAACTCGATCTTGTGACGTGTATCTACTGGCACTAATCCGTTCTCTTGCGGCTCCAATTCATGCGAGAGATCGTTCTCGCCATATTCCACTTTCGCTGTGCACGGCGTATCGGTAATCCACTCGACTGTTGCGGAAGTATCGGAGATATCGAGAAGGAAAGGACCGTAGAGAACGACGGGGCGCGTGTCGTAGGTTTTGAACGGCCGGTTCGCGGGATTGTCGGGCCGGAGCACGCTGGGGCCTAGCGTTTTCGGCGGCCATGAGCGCTCTTGCTGTGCGCGGATTTCCGGTACCGCACTCAGGGCGAGAATAGCGCAGATGCATAGGAGAGAGGAGCGCATCAAAAGCTGAGTTGCGCTCCTCCCTGGATGATCCGCTGCCCGTAGGCGCTCGTGATCTGCCCAAAGCTGCCTCCGCAAGCGCCGTTTACGATGGAGCAGGATGTCCCCGGATTGTTCCAGTGAGGCGTGTTGGTCAGGTTTTGCGCTTCCGCGCTGATCCGCAGTTTGAATCGTTCGGTGAAGTTGAAGTGGCGGTACAGGCTGAAGTCGAGCTGGGCCAGCCCTGGGCCGCGGAGCCAGGATAGACCCAGTCCGGTGTTGCCCATCTGCACAGATTGGGTAGGAGTAAAGGCGCTCGGGCTAAACCAGTATTGGCCGGGGCCGGTCCCCTTCGGCATCGACAGCGTGCCGGAAAAGTTCGGAGTCTGGCCGGTAAACGGCGTATTCAGGAAGCTGCTTGTCTGGCTGACGGTAAGCGGTGAACCAGTCCACGCTGAGAAGATGCCGTTGATTTCCCAGCCGCCCAGGATTGCTTTGGCCGCGCCGTTCGTATTCGCCCATTTCCTGCCCGCGCCAAACGGCAGATCATAGACGAAGGACATCTTCAACACGTGCGTGTGATCGAAGCTCAGCGTCTGCCGGTTCAGCGATAAGCAGCCGTCCGGCATCAGAGGCGAAGGAGGGCAGTTGAACGACAATCCGTTTTCCCATCCTTCATCGTTCATGTAGCCGATGACCTTCGAGTAGGTGTAGGAGCCCTGGAGGAAGAGCCCGCCACTCACGCGCCGGTGCAGCGAAACCTGGAGCGAGTTGTAGTGCGAATCGAGATACCCCTGAAACTGGTAGGTATCGGCAAAGCGGCCGAACCTGGCGAACAGGGGTTGGCCGGCGCTGCCCGTTCCCAACGGAGCGGCATTCAACTGGGCTCCATTCAATTCATGAACAAAGTGGTTGCCCACATACGCAACGCCCAGCAGGATGTTTGCCGGCAGCTTCTGTTCGATGCTGAAGTTCCAGGATTCGACATACCCGCGCTTGAATTCCCCCGGCGCCATCGTCCCAACGGTAACGCCGGCGGGCGGGAGAACATAGCCCTGGTCTAACCCGGCAGGCGCGGCGATCAGCGGCACACCGTCCGCCAAGCCCGGGATGTTGTTTGCGGCATTCGTCCCGGTATTGAAGCTGGCATAAGGCAGAAACTGCGTGATACGGCTGTTGCCGGTCAGTTGCCCGGTCTGGCCGATCGCGTATGGATAGAAGCCGCGCAGCGGGCGCTCCAGCGGCAGCGTGTCATAAGCGATGCCGAACGCGCTCCGGATTACCGTTTTGGCTCCGGGCTGGTAGGCAAATCCAAACCGGGGCGCAAAAAGCAGCTTGCTGCTCGTCACGCCCAAATGCGTCGGATTCCCGGCGATTCCGCCCAAAAGCTGGCGATTGGTCGAGGGATCGTAGAGATCGAACTTACTCATTCCATCGCGGGTGATCAACGGAAAATACTCCCAGCGCAGTCCGGCATTGATGGTGAGCTTGGAAGTGAAACGGTAGGTGTCGCCGATGTACAGGGCGTTCTGCCACTCTTTGCCCGTTTGCTTAATGAACTGCTGCGCGTTGTAGCTGGCGCTCGCGAGCCCAAGATCGAACTCCGCTACGCTGTTCCACGCCGCCGGACTGAATCCCACCTTCGTGCCCGAACTGTTATAAAACTGCGCTTGCGAGCCGGCAGGATTGGCAGCGGGAGCGGTATTGAGAAACGTGTTGTATTGACTGGCGTTAATACCGCCGCGCGGGCAGCAGACGATCTCAGGCTGCCATTCGTTCAGATGATCGTGAGCGGCGTCAAAGCCGAACATGACGGTATGCTTGCCCTTCATCCAGGTGGCGTTCTCGTCCAGCGTGAGTGTCCAGTCGTTGCGGAACTCCGGCTCGTACGATTGGTAGGTGCCCAGACTGCTGAACCCTTGCATGACAATGCCGGGCATGCCGGAATACCGTTTATCGTCCGCGGGAGTATTGCTGTTCGTCAGGCCCAGAACCGATTGCCCGTAATTCTGTCCGAAATCGAGCGTGTGTTCGTTCATTCCCATGCGTAGAAAACCGACATGGCCGCTGAGTACGAGATGGGGCGTGGCGGTCCACGAATGCGCAGCGGTCGCCATCTGGGACGTCTGGCGCAGCCTGCCTATGCCGGCGCCCTGGCCGGCAAGACCGTAGTTGCTCGCGTCATCCAGGGAGCCTTGCTGAATGCTGTACTTGGCCCAAACGATTTGGCGATCGCTGATGTTGTAGTCGACCTTTCCGGTATAGATCGTGCGGTTCCAAATGCGGTTGCGCAAACGGATATCGTCGATCGAAGTGTTGGCGGTGAACGGTCCGGTCAAATCGTTCGGAGTATAAGGAGCCAGGATTTTCCAATAGTTCAGGCTGCCGGCGTACAGGCGGCTCGCCGGAATCTTGTTTACGATGCCGCCGTCTTGAAAAACACAGCGCCCCTGGCCGGTGGATGGATTTCCGGTTGCCGGGTCGAAGATCATTCCCTGCCGCAACTGCACGGTGTTGCCTTGCGTCGTGCAGACCATTGCCGGGGTTCCGTTGGCGTTGTAAAGACGATCGCCGAGGTAGGCGGAAAAGTCGCCGGCGCGCATGTCCATGGTTGGAATATTGAACGTGCTCGGCACGTTCTGGCGCTCAAAATCGCCATCCCAATTCCCGAAGAAGAACAACTTGTTCTTCTTGATGGGCCCGCCGAGTGTGAACCCATCATTGTTGAGAATGTACTTCGGGGGCTTTGCCTGTGTGACCAGCGCGTTCTGGGCGTCGATTGCCTGATTGGTGTTATAGGCGTAAATCGAGCCATGGAATTCGTTGGTTCCCGATTTCGTAATCACGTCGGTAGCCGCGCCCGCCGTCAGTCCCTTTTGAATGTTGTAGGTGGCGGTCTGGACGTTCACTTCTTCCACGGTGTCCGCTGGAGGCGTGATCAGGATATGGTCTGGAAGCCACAGATAAATATCCGTAGCGCCATCCACGCGAGTTGTGTTGATGTGCGCGGGAAGGCCGTTGGCGTTAATGGAGAATGATTTTTCGAACCCGTCGTTCGCATTCGGGTAGCTGTTCGCGATGCCCGATGAAGAAAAGACGCCGGGCGCCAGCACCTCCAGGCTCTGGAAGTTGTGATACACGTTCAGCGGTAAATTTTGTACGGCGTAGCCGGAGATGGTGGTGTGGACGTCCGTGGTTTCCGTCTGAAGGGCGGGCGTGGCGCCCGAGACCGTGATCTGCTGCGACACTGCGCCTACCGAGAGTTGCGCATCTTGTTGGTTCACCGAGCCGACTGAAATCCTGATATCCGTCTTCTTCACCGCCGCGAACCCGCTGGCGCTCACGTCCAGCGTGTATGTTCCCGGCGGAAGATCGGTGATGGAATATTCACCCGCCGCGCCCGTTGTGGTATTCCTTGCGAGACCGGTGTCGGTGTTGATCACGCCCACCGCCGCTCCGGCAATTGCGCGGCCCGACTGATCTGTCACGGTGCCGGCGACGGAGCCGTACAGCACCTGCGCACAGGCTTGAGGCACGCAGAGCAACGCTATCGCAAAAGAAGCGAGCGCCAGTACGCATCCGGTTACAGTTCTCGATTGCGCCATGATTAAGTCCTCCCCAAAACTCAAAAGGCGTTGGAGAATTTTACTACATGCTCAAAGCCCAAAGAAGTCGATGCCGCGCTTCTCCCGGCCCAACGCCGCAATGATTGCCGTCGCCGCGAAAACGACAGCGGCGACCGAGGCCATGGCCGTCGCGTAACTCATGTGCTGGGCGAATGCGGATTCGAGAGCGCCGACCGAGCCTGCGAGCAGAACTCCACATTGATATGCAAATCCGGGCAGAAAGCCGCGGACTTGATTCGGCGAAAGCTCGCTCAAGTGCGCGGGAATCACACCCCACGCGCCTTGCACACAGAACTGCATCAGGAACGCGCCGAGCATCAGCAGACTGAGTTGCGGCGCATAGGCCCACAACGGCGTGAGCAAAATGCCGGCACATAGAGCGATGACAATGGCGCGGCGGCGGCCGATCTTATCCGAAAACAACCCGACAATCACGCCACCGGCGATTGCGCCGAGCATCGCGATGATGGAAGCGATCGATCGCTCCGCGGGGCCCATTTTCCAGTAGCGCTGCAAAAATGTCGGATACATATCCTGCGTTCCGTGTGAGGCGAGATTCATGCCCGTCATGAGAATCACGAGATATAAAAACAATTTCCAATGCTGCGTCAGGCCAGCGCCGAGCTGGCTCCAGCTTTCGTGTTTCGATTTCTGCCAAACTTCGGATTCTTTCACTCGGAACCGCACAAACAAAGCCAGCAGTGCCGGGAGGCCGCCTAAAAAGAATAAGGGCCGCCAGCCCCACCGATTGAAGAAAAGCAGGTAACAGACGGCCGCCAGCAAATTGCCCACGGCATATCCCTGCTGAAGCAAGCCGGAGAGCAAGCCGCGATATTTGGCCGGCACTTTTTCCATGGCGAGCGAAGCGCCCACGCCCCATTCGCCGCCCATTCCGATTCCGAAGAGCGCGCGCAGCACCAGAAAGACGGTGAAGTTGGGCGCGAGCCCGCTGGCGACCTCGATGATTGAGTAAAAGACCAGGTCGATCATCAACGGCAGACGCCGGCCATAGCGGTCCGCCATGAGCCCGAATAAAAAGGCGCCGACGGGCCGGAACGCAAGGGTCAGCGTGATGGAGAGCGCGACGGCCGTATCGGATTGACGAAATTCCTTGCCGATGGCGGTGAGGCAAAACGCGACCAGGAAGAAATCGAAAGCGTCCAGCGTCCAGCCGAGAAAGCCGGCGGTGAGCGCGTACCAGTGGTCCTTCGGCTCAGGTTTCATTGGCCGCCAATCCGCTGGCTGCGGCGTTTGGTTCCCATAAGCTTTCGGCCGCGCCGAGCGCATGGTTGACCCAGCGGCTCCAGACAAAGAAGGCGTCGCTGAGGCGGTTCAGGTACTGGAGGGCCTCGGCAGGAATCTGCTGTTCTTTTGCGAGCGTGACGAGCAGACGCTCGGCGCGGCGGCAAATGGTGCGGCAGATATGAAGCTCGGCGTCCAGGCGGCTTCCGCCGGGCAAAACGAAGGAGCGAAGGGCAGGCAGTTCTTCGTTCGCAGCGTCGATCTCCTGCTCCAATTTCGCAATCTCACCGGCGGTGATGCGAGGCTGTTTGGGATGCACATCTTCGGGCAGCGTCGCCAGAATAGAGCCGAGATTGAAGAGTTCGTGTTGAACGCGTTTCAGGGTTGCGGCGAACTCCTGGAGGCGAGCTTGTTCGGCGGTGACACGCGCGGCGCCGATAAACGCATTCAATTCGTCCACCGTTCCGTAACATTCGATTCTCAGGTCGTCTTTGGCGATTTTCTGGCCGCCGGCGAGGTGTGTTTCTCCTTGATCGCCGGTGCGGGTATAGATGCGGTTCAGGGCGATGCGTGGTGCGTTGAAGGTCTGTTCGGGCATGACGGTCTCCTCGGAAATGCCGCTCCCTTACGGTCGCGGTTCTGTCCTCATCCTTTATAATCTGGACAGTGTAAGTATGGGCGTTCCAATCCGTGTACTCGTCGCCAAACCGGGCCTCGATGGACACGACCGCGGCGCAAAAGTGATTGCACGAGCATTACGCGACGCTGGGATGGAAGTCATTTACACAGGCCTCCGGCAGACGCCGGAAATGATCGTGAATGCGGCACTCCAGGAAGATGTGCAGGTGATCGGACTGTCCATCTTATCGGGCGCGCACAACGCAATTGTGCCGCGAATCCTGGAGCTGTTGCGCGAAAAGGAGATGACGGACGTGCTGGTGGTGGTGGGCGGAACCATTCCCGGCGAGGATGCCATACAGTTGAAGAAGGCCGGAGTGGCGGAAGTGTTCCAGCCCGGGTCCTCGCTTGAAAAGATCGTCGGCTTCATTCGCGATTCAGTAAAACAGGTGGCCTGAAACTGATCCCGGCCACCGGTGGAAAAGGAATTCAATGCAAGACAGATTGAACATTGCCGTGTTTGTCGATTACGACAACATTGAGATCGGCGTAAAGTCGACGCTGCGGCGCGAGTTTGACGTGTCCCTGGCGCTGGCTGCTCTGAAGGAACGCGGCGACATTGTCGCGAAATTCGCATACGCCAATTGGGGACGCCAGGAGGGAGCGACCCGTTTGATGGCTGAGAATGCAGTGCAGATGGTGCAGCGCATACCGTCGCCGCGCGGCGATAAGAATGGGGCGGACATCAACCTGGCGCTCGATGCTCTGGAGATGGCGTTTACTCATGAACATGTGAACGCGTTCGCCATTGTCAGCGGTGACAGCGACTTCATCCCGCTGGTGAATAAGCTGAAAGAGTACGGAAAGACGGTGTTCGTGGTGGGAGGAAAGGCTTTTACCAGCACCATCCTGCAACAAAACTGCCATGAGTTTGTGAGTTACGAATCGCTGCTGGAAGACGGCGACCGGATCGTACCGGCGCCAATGCCGGACCGGCGCGAACGGGAGCGGGACCGACCCGAGCGAGGGAAGAAGGAACGCGGACCACGTCCCGCTCCGCTGGAGCTTTCCCAGGCCATGCCGCTGGTGGAGCGCGCGTTGCAAGTGTTGGAGCGCCGCGCGGTTCAACCGCAGCTTGGTTTACTTAAGAGCACGATGCTGCAACTCGATCCGGCGTTCAGCGAGCGGGCGTATGGCGCGGGCAGCTTTTCCGATTTTGTGGAAAAGCTGAAGAAAGCCGATTTCATTAATGTGAGCGGCTCCGGCGGGCGTTACATCATCGAACGCAAGGGCGGGCACACGGCGGAGAAAACCGCGCCCAAGCCCGAGATGGCGCTGCCCCATTTGCGTGACGTGCTGGAAACACACCGCATGGAACTCGAGGAAGGCGCGACGGCCGAGGAATTAGAGCAATGGATGCAAGCCGAATACCCGGACTTCAATTTGTCCGCCTTCGGCTTCCAGCAGTTCTCCGAGTTTCTGAACTACGCGCAGGACAAAACCGTGGTCCGGACTGAGCCGGACGAGGAGCGGGGATTGATTGTCCGGCTCGGCGCTGAGTTCTATCCACCTGCGCTTCCGGAACCCGCCCCGGAAGCGGCCGTTGAAGAAGAAGAGGATGAGCCGCAGCCCGTGGTGGAAGGGCAGCCGACCATTTTCGAGCCGAATCCACCGCCGCCCAAACCGAAGAAGACAGCCATTCGCAAACGGGCCGCGGCTCCGGGCGGAGCGCGCAGGCCGCGCAAAAAGAAGCTGGAATAGGGGACCCCACAAATAGTGGAAAACTAAGTTATCTTGGTATAGATAACTTAGTATGCCCAAAGCCGACCACCTGCAGGGAGCCCTCGAGCTTCTTATCCTGAAAGCGCTGCTTCGCGGTAAGAACAGCGGCTACGCCATTGCCACCCTCATTGAGCAAGCTTCCGATGACGTGCTGCGCGTCGAGGAAGGCTCGCTCTATCCGGCGCTACACCGCCTCACTGAAGCCGGATTGCTGAAGGCCGAATGGCGTATCTCCGAATCCGGCCGCCGTGCCCGCTTCTATGAACTCACGAGCGGAGGACGGAAGCGTCTCGCCGAAACCGAGGAGCGCTGGAAATCTGTAACTGCGGCGGTCGCCAAGGTGCTGCGGACCGTATAGGGCGGTGAAACATGGGCTTCTGGTCGCGATTAAAGCGCATCTTCCGGGCAGAGCAATATAACAGCGAGATCGAGGAGGAGCTTCAGTACCACCTTGCCATGAAGCAGCAGGACGGCTACGATCCCCGCGCCGCCCGCGTGCAGTTCGGCAGTCTTGCAAAATTCAAAGAAGAAGCGCGCAGCGAAGGAGTACTGCCGTGGCTTGAATCCGGGCTCCGCGATGTCCGGTACGCGCTGCGCCAGATGCGCAAGGCGCCGCTGTTCACAGTGCTTCTGGTGCTCTCTCTGGCTCTTGGTATTGGAGCAAATACCGCAATCTTCAGTCTGGTGGATGCCGCGCTGCTCGAGCCACTGCCCGTGCCGGCGCCGCAGAGTCTCCGCATTGTTGCATGGGTCAATCACGGTTTTCCGGAAGAGCTCTGTAGGCTGTTAACCGGTTATGCGAAGGGCGACCGGCACCGCATGGTGGGATCGCCCGTTGCCGTTCGTATCTACCGGGAACTGGCGCGCCAGCAGTACGGATTCGCCTCGCTCATCGGGTTCTCCGATTCCGAAATGGCCGCCGTTGCGCTAAGGGACCGTCCCGCCGAGCAGTTTCGCATTCAGTATGTGAGTCCGAATTTTTTCGCCGGGCTCCGGGCGCCGCTGCAATTGGGGCGCCCCTTTTCGGTCAGCGAGGATCGCGAGGGCCAACCGCCTCTGATCATCCTCAGCAACCGCTTTTGGCGCAAAGAATTTGCGGGACGGCCCGATGTGCTCGGGCAAGTGCTGCGTGTAAACAATGTGCCCGTTCAGATTGTGGGCGTCGCCCGGGCCGGATTCTTCGGTTTGCAGATTGGCGAATGGGTGGATCTGTACGCGCCGCTCGCGGCAGATGCGGTTTTGAACCCACAGGCCAAATTGAATCCCGATTTCAGCCACACGGATCGCCACTGGTGGGTGAGCATGATGGCGCGTCCCAAAGCCGGGGTCTCCCAAAACCAGGCCATACAAGCATTGGCCGTGTTGTTCCAAAGACTGGTTGTTCCGCCCGGACTCAAAATCGAAGCCGACAAGATTCCCAAGCTGATGGCTATACCGGGGCAGCACGGTGTGGATCCCATACGGCCAGATGAATCCCGCGCGCTCTGGATTGTGTTCCTCCTGGTCGGCCTGATTCTTCTCATTGTCTGCGCGAACGTAGCCAATCTCCTGTTATCTCGGGCTGTGACGAGGCAGCGTGAGTCGGCGGTCTGCCTGGCTCTCGGGGCCGCCCGGCACCGGCTGTTCCGGCAATATCTCACCGAAAGCCTGTTGCTCGCGAGTTTTGGCGGAGTGGCGGGGCTGTTCCTCAGTTTTCTGTTCGCGAATGCGCTGCACTCGTTGATCCGCCAGGACATGGGCATCGGCGGTTTCGATCTTCACATCAATGCGCAGATACTCGGCTTCACGTGTCTCGCATCGCTTACCACGGCAGTGCTCTGCGGCGTCGCTCCGGCTTGGATGCTAGCGCGAGCGAGCGTGCATGACGCTTTGAAAGCCAGCAGCCGCACGGTTCTAACGGGGCGCTTACGGCTGCCTCGTCTTTTGGTCATCGCACAAGTCGCGCTCAGCTTTACGGTGTTGGTTGCCGCCGGATTGTTAGCGCGCTCGCTCGCAAACCTGCGGAATGTAGACGTTGGCTTCAATCGCGCGAATCTCGTGTATGCTTCGGTGAATCCGTGGAGCGCCGGCTACCAGCCTGAGCAAGTGAACGGGTACGTGGAAGGCCTTCGCCGCGGCTTGGCCGCCATTCCAGGCGTGCTGCGAGTCGCCACCGTGGAAGAGCGCCCTCTCTCCGGGGACCGGAACGCCACTTGGGTCAATATCCCCGGCCGGCCTTTCAGCCTGGCAGATACAGCTCTGGTGAATCATGTGGGCGACGGCTTTTTCGAAACACTGGGTGTCCCTGTGATCGCGGGACGCACGTTCTCGCCTGCCGACCTGAACAAGAATTCCGACGCCGTCGTCGTGAACGAGCTGTTTGCGTGCCGTTTCTACGGCAGCCGGAATCCGCTCGGCGAACAGTTTGGAACCGGCCCCCACCCGACCACTCGCTATCGGATCATCGGTGTGGTTCAGAATAGCCGGCACTATTCGCTGCGGGAGCCGGATGGCCCGGCCATCTTCTGGCCGTACAATGCAGGCAGCCGCCCCGGATGGCGCGTGAGCTTCGTCTTGCGAACCGCACTCAGTACTGGACAACTCACGCACGCATTCCGGCAGGTTGCGAGGAAGACGGATCCTGCGGTTCCCGTGATCGCGATTGAGACTCAGACGCAATTGATCGACTCGCGTGTGCGCTCCGAGCGTCTGCTTAGTATTTTCGCGACCGCGTTCGGGACTCTCGCGATGGTTCTCTCTGCAATTGGCTTACTCGGCCTGTTCGCCTATATGGTGGCGCGCCGCACCAATGAGATCGGCGTTCGCATGGCTCTTGGCGCCGGGCGCGGGAGCATCGCCAGTATGGTGCTGCGAGATGCTTTCGCGCTGCTGCTTGCCGGCGTTGCGGCCGGAATCCCCGGCGCTCTTTGGATGGGGCGGATCCTGAAGCACACGCTGTTCCACCTCAGCCCAACCGACCCGGTCATTGGCTTGCTCACCGTCGCAATCATGATGTGTGTCGCTGCGCTCTCAAGCTGGATTCCCGCTTCCCGCGCCGCGCGTGTAGATCCGATGCTGGCGCTGCGCGAAGAGTAAGTGACGCAGAGTGTGCGTCGTATGCCGACCTGAAGTTCGGCAACGGCACGCTGGACGCGTGCGCCACACCGTGTGCCGGCGCGGCCATAGGGACCGCGCCGATGAACATTCGGCAACTCAGGTCTAAAAGTTAATCGTGCCGGAGTATTGGAGCAGGCGCATGTTTGCCCCGCCATACGCGAGGCTGGTAATCTGTCCCACGTTTGCGCTCTGAATGTCGGCATTGGGCTGGCCGAGATTTGTGTGATTGAAGATGTTCCGGGCATCGGCGCGGAGCGTGAACTTAAAGCGTTCGGTGATGCTGAACGTCTTCATCAGCGTAGCGTCCTGATCGATGAAGTGAGGCCCGATCAGAGTGTTGATCGGGTAATTGCCGAAGGTGTTGGAGGCGGGCAACGTATAGGCGCCACTTCCCAGGCCGAGAATCCACTGGCTCCGGCTCTGGGACGAAGCATATGGGTTGCCGAAGCCGATGTTGGGACGATTGGTCGGACCTGTATACGGTTGCGTATTTGTAGGACCGTAATTTTCCAGGGTCGGCATGAATGGCAGACCGCTGTAATAGCTGGTAATGCCGCTGAGGTTCCAGCCGCCTAATACAAGATCCACGAGCTTGCTCGAGTTTTGCCCCCAATGCCGTCCATGTCCGAATGGAATGGCCAATTGCTGGGCTACCGTAATTTGCTGGTGAGGCATGTTCGGATTATTGCCGTACCCAAGCGGCCGGCCGTAAAGGAACGTGTAGCTTTCGTTGCCGCCCCATCCGTCTCCCTGTGCAATCTGATACGTGTAATTGCCGGTCACGGTGTAGCCGCCCATCGATTGAACCTTCACGACTCCCTGGAAGGAATCGTAGCGGTTGTTGGCACAATTGCAGTAGTTATCAATCGCTTGCGTCCAACCGTAGTTATAGCGCGGGCCGAGGACTCCAGCAAAGGGATACGTAGCCGGACTTCCAGCCTTTACACCCGGAATGAAATATTCCTGGTTCATGTTGAAACTCATGTCCGTACCGAGCGGGGTATGGCGGCCCTGGTTTCCAACATAACCACCCTGAAGAGACACCTTGCTGGATAATTGATGCTGCACAGTGAAGTTGTACATGTAAAACGCAGGCATGGTGAAAATGCCCGGCCGCGTCTTCGCTTCGACCGCGTTCGAGCCGCTGCCAGGCAGCGGGAAAGTTCCGTAGGCATTCGGCACGAGAGGGCCCGGGTTGTAGGGAGCCGGACCAACCGACAATCCGTTGCCGCTAGGTCCGAGCGTGAACACATCGCAGAAATTGTTGCCGCAGGCGCTCGACTGGGTGATGTTCTGATGCGCCAGAACCGGGGGATTCTGCGTCACGTTGTGGCCGAATGTGGAGCCGAAAGTACCAAGGCTGTACGTCCACCCGTAGCCTGCGCGGACAACCGTCTTTGGAGTGACTTGATAGGCAACACTCAAACGCGGCGCGAACTCATGCCAGTTCATGGCTTGATATCCATGGCTTGAAACCAAGCCGACGCCGAACACTTCCATTTGCCCGGTATTTACGTTTAATTCGGCTCCGTTCCCTGGCGCGTTTACGGTCTCCGGGAAAACCATTTCCCAGCGGAGGCCATAGGTAAAAGTGAGCTTCGAACTGGCGCGCCATTCATCCTGGCCGTACCAGAAGAGCCGCTTTTGATGCTCCATCGCGTTGGTCGTGCTGCTGACGTAGCGCTGGAACTGATATGGGTCGCCCAAAAGGAAGGAAGCGATGCCTAGTCCGTCAGTGGGACTGACGCCCGCTGAGGCGATGAAACCAGTATTGCTGTTATTGAAATATACTTCACCGGCGCGGTGATTGTCGCTCGGTACGCGCAGGTTAATGGCATACCGGATGTCGGCGCCGAATTTGAAGTTATGATTTCCGCTAATCTTGCTAATGTTATCGACAAACTGATATTGCGACTCGGTCTGTGTTAACGGGCAGTTGCAGCCATTCGTATCAAGGTCATAGCCGAGCCGCATGTAGTAAGCCGAGTTAGAAGTATCCTCAATCCGGAAGTACGGCAAGCCGGAGGTATAGGTTTTGTCGAGATTCATGCCGGGAATTCCGGCTGCCGTCGCCGGATCTGTTCCATATCCGTTCGGAACATCGAATACGTGATACCGCATATATCCGAACCGGAACTCGTTTACCAGCGTGGCGCTCGAGGTGTGAGTCCACCCGATAGCGAGGCTTTGGTTCAGCGCTTGCGATTGGCCCGCATAGCGAAGCGCGCTTCCGGAGCTGCTCAGTCCGGTGAACGAGTCGCCGCCACCGATTAACCCAAAAGCACCTGGACCGCCAAGCGAGAATCCGGCGTAGCTATAGCGGCCAAAAATGGAATCTTTTTGGCTGGCATAGTAATCCCAGCGCGTATTCCACTGGTTGGCAGTGTACTTCAAAGCTCCACTACTCTCGTAGTTTTGATAGGGAACGCCTGCGCCGGCCGCTGCCGTGTTGGGCAAAGGAAAATAACTGTTGATCAGATTCAAGGCCTGCGGACTTAGGCGGCTGGTAGGAATAACATTGCCAGCGAACGGCTTGCGCCCGGTGCCGTCTGCGGCCGTCGTGCTGGTCGGATCGTAGATCTGATAATTCGTGCCGAGGGCAAGCCAGTCGCTCAGGTTGCCGGTTCGATCCTGGGCCGAGGGAACATTGGTCAACACAGAACCGCCCGTCGTGTTTCGCGTGAGTTGGGCGTCGCCGAAGAAGAACAGTTTGTCCTTGATAATTCGCCCGCCGATTGACCCACCGAACTGGTTCTGGTGAGTGGTCGGGGTGTAAACTCCGGGACTCAAGGCGGTGTTCTGGCTAAACGGATCGCGCGCGAAATCCTGGAATCCCGGCGTGTTGATGTACATGTACTCGAACGCGTCGCCATGGAACTGGTTTGAACCGGACTTCGTGGAGTACGTAATCAGGCCGGCTCCGGTGTATCCGAATTCCGCGTCGTAATCCTGATTCGCCTGCTTGACCTCGTTCACCGAATCAAAGGTGGGATTGATCACGATGATGCCCAGGATCGGATCCTGATTGATGGTGCCGTCCAGGTAATAACCGGTGCTGTCGAACAACTGGCCATTCACTTCGGTTTGGACGCTGCCTTGCGGGTTTTCGTCGGAAGCGTGCTGCCAGCCGAATTTGGCCGTGCCAGGATTCAGCAGTTCGAACGATTGGAGATTACGGCCAATACTCGGCAACTCTGAAATTTCCTGCGCGGTGAAGGTTTGGGCCACGTCCGCGCGATCGGTCTGCAAGAGAGGAGCGGCGGCGGTTACTTCCACCTGTTGCTGAACATTACCGACCTGCAAGGCGGCATTGAACTGAGTGGCTTGATCCACCTGCACTTGGAGCGGATTCGAGACCACTTTGTTGAAGCCGGGCGCCTCGATGCTAACCGTGTATTGATCAGGGATCAGTTGGCCTTTGGAATACTGGCCGGAATCGTTCGTGGTGACCTCAAACGACGTATTCTTGCTGACGTCCGTGATTGTGACCTTGGCGTTTGCTACAGCAGAACCGCTAGGATCGGTCACCGTACCGATTATGCTGCCGAACACCTGCTGCGCATTTGCGCCGATCGCGGACCCAAGCAACCAAGCAGCCGCAGCCACAAAGGCTAAAGACCCTCTGCGAAAGCTAACCATACCTTCTCCTTGGAAGTTGACTAACAACCGGGGTCAAGCCGGCTCCACCGGATGGTTGACCCAGAACTCACACCTGAGAATTAGTGTAATCGACCTAAGGTCATTTTGTTCCCATGAATTTTGGAGTTTTTGGGTGAGGAGTTGAGGTGAGCCCGGTCGCGTTCGAGTTAGGGGCAATTCATAGATTGACGGTCATCCGCCACTGACTCCGAAACAGATTGCGCAACTAGCCAAGGTTGTCAAAGAGGAATTCGGTCATAAAAAAGGAGATGTTTGAAGAACTGGTCGATAGCGTGCGTGAGGGCGGAGCACTTCTGCGCGGGCAGAAAAAGCCTTCGCGGCGCGTTGTCATCGGTGCGGCGGGTGTCCGGAGCATTCGCGAACGAACTAAGCTCTCGCAGTCGGAATTTGCGCGCCTGATTGGCGTTAGCGTAAAGACACTTCAAAACTGGGAACAGGATAGGCGCCGCCCCGCCGGACCGGCAGCCGCACTGTTGAAGATTATTGCGCACGAACCGCAGTCGGCAGTAGAGGCGATTCATCGAGCGTAGGGAAGCGGGCACTGAACTGCCCGCCGGCACGGGCCCAGAGGGCGCCCCTCGTGCGCCACTTATACTTTGCATATGTTGTGTCTCGTAGCCGCACTGTTGGTGGCGAGCGGCATAGCGAGCAACGCCCATCAACGGGGCGTAGAGCTCTATAAGCAGCAAAAATACGGCCAGGCGATCTCCATACTGGAATCCGCCGTGAAGAGCGAACCGCCGAACTCGCCGCAGTTCCAGGAATCGGTATTGATGATCGGCCAGAGCTATTTCATGCTCTCGCAGGCGCCCAAAGCCATTCCGTGGCTCGAAAAAGTACCTGCCAGCAACGAAGCCAATTACATGCTCGGGTACGCCTATATCCAAACGAACCAGGCGGACCAATCGGAGGCGGCGTTCGCCCGGCTGTTCCAGGTGAAGCCGGATACCGCCGCCGCCCACCTGTTAGCAGCGCAGATGCTGATGAAACAGGAATACGAAGCCCAGGCGGCGGCGGAGGCCAACAAAGCTCTCGCGCTGGCTCCCAAAATGCCGGAAGCGCATTACCTGCTGGCGGAGATTGCGATGTTCCGGGGGAGCGTGGACGAGGCGATCGCCGGATTGCAGCAGGAACTGGCAGTGAATCCAGGGTTCGCTATGGCGTGGTACCGCCTGGGAGACGCCGATACGAGACAAGACCGTTGGGACGCCGCGATTCCCGAGTTACAACGCGCGATCTGGCTCAACCCGGATTACAGCGGTCCCTATATTCTGCTGGGCAAATGCTATTTCAAGACCGCGAATTACTCGAATGCCGAGGGGATTTTGCGAAAAGCGCTCCGGCTGGACCCGAATAATCACACTGCGAATTATCTGCTTGGGCAGACTCTGATGGCGGAGGGGAAAGCAGACGAAGCGCGGGCAGTGCTGGAAAAGTTGAAGCAGATCGAAGAGCAGAAATGAAAAACCGCTTCCCGACCCACGCCCCGTGGGCGCGGGTGCCCCTCGCGGCTCTGTTGGGGTGCGTAGGAACTGTTAACGCGCAATCGCAACTCACGGACGCTTGTAAAACGTGTCATCCGGCGGAGACGCGGCTGCATGAGCAGACCAGAATGGCGCATGCCATGGTCCCGGCTTCGAGCAGCGTGTTTGCGCAGAATCTGCCGGACCGGCCGCTGAGCGATTCGATCAACCATCTCTTCTTTACTTACCGGCGTGTGGAGAACGGGATCGAGGTCACAGTCACAAAGAATGGCGAGCCGGTACACGGATTGATTCAGTGGGTGATGGGAGCGGGCGCGCAGGGCGAGACGCCGATTGTCCGGTCCGGCGATGAGGTTTTCGAATCGCGCGTGAGTTACTTCAGCCGTGTCCACCAATATGGGATTACGGTCGGGCAGGAGGGCCGTTCCGACGAGCCGCTCGGCCGATATCAAAGCAGCCGTGCGCTGCAGGCGTGCCTCGGCTGCCATGCCTCTGCGATCACGCGCGATTTGCAACCGGCTGTTCCAGGTGTCCAGTGCCAGCGCTGCCATCTAGGAGCGGACGAGCATGCCCGCGGAAACGGCAAGCCGCCGCTGAATCCGGGAAAGCTGGCCCCCGCCGCGCAGGTCCGACTTTGCGGAAATTGTCATCGCTCGCAAGCGCCGCCGGACTCATCGCCGTTGGAGATGGTTCGGTTCCAACCACTGCAACTCATGAAGAGCCGGTGTTTTTTGTCCGGGAAGCTGGCTTGCACCACTTGCCATGCGGCCCATCAGGATGCCCGCCGCAGCGATGCCGCCTATTACAATGCAAAATGCCATGCCTGCCACGATGGGCAGGCCTTTCACGCCGATGCGCGGCGAACGGGAGATTGCATTGGATGCCACATGCCGCGGGTGCAGATCCATCCGGCGCTGGCGTTTACGGATCACTTTATTCGCCGCTGAGACGCCGCTCCCTCACGGTCGCGGTTCTGATGCGAGCTGGGCGCGAGCGCGCTGGAGATTGGCGCGCGCGGCTTGATGGCTCGGATCGATTCGCAACGCCTGTTCGAAGGCCTGAATGGCCGAGGGTAGATCGCCGGTCATGGCGAGCACCGCGCCGAGATTGGCTTCGAGATCGGCATTGTTCGGATTGAGCCGCACGGCCCGCCGCATGTGATCGAGCGCCTCGGGATATTTTCTCTGCAAGAATAGGACGGAAGCTAGGCCAGCTTGCGCATTCGCATCTTCCGGTTGCGCTTTCAGATAGGCCGTGTATTCCGTAGCCGCGCCCTCCAGATCGCGGCCGGCGGCCAATGCCCGTGCGAGATTGTATCGAGCATTGATATAGTTCGGCTCCAGTTGGAGCGTTTGCCGGAATTGTTGAATGGCTTCCGGCAGGCGGTCTTCCAGAAACAGCGCGGCTCCCAAGCTGTTCCGGGCGGTTGCGTTGCGCGGTTCCACTGCGAGCGCATCGCGATACAGGCCGATTGCTTCCGGCAGCTTTCCTTCAAATTGCATCAGCGCCCCCAGGTTGTAATGAGCCACGAAATCCGCGGGATACTTTTCCAGCCGGCGGCGCATGACGGCTTCCTGAAGCGCGAGCCGCGGGTCCGGAGTTGAGCCTGTAGCATGCCGGGGAAGGACTTGCAGCCACACGTGGCCCATTTCGTCTTCGCTCCGGTCGCCGGCCTTCACGCGTGCCGGCGGGTGATGGGGATTACGAGGATTCGATGCGGAGTTGTCGTAGGTAATGCGCATCGCAATTTTGGTTCCCTTGGGAAGCGGTACGGGCTGGCGGTAATCGTAAACGGCCTGCCAGTTGATGTCCCAATCCGGGATGCGAATCAACCAGCGGCGTGTGCCGCCGGGAAGAATGGCCCAGGCTTCCACCGTTTTCCCGAGATAGTGCGCGTGAGGATAAATTGCGAGGACGTCGACATCGATCGGAAGCGTGAGGCTGTCGGTCACGGCGAAATCGCGCGAGCCGGGCGGGATATCGATCGCGCCGTCGTGTTCGAGTTGGATGAGCATGGGGAAGCGCGTGGGCGGCGAGGCGGCGAAGTACAGCCCGATCTCGGCCTGAACCGATTCCGGCTTGCCGGTTGGTTGAAGGTGAAGATTCACAATCAGGTTTGTGCCCGGATCGAGGCGCCAGCTCATATCGTCCGGCTCCTTGCGCAGGACGGTGCCTGGCTTCCAGAACAGAAAGTGCGAGTCCGGTTCAAAGCTGTTTGCGGCGGGTTCGGTGATGACGTCCATGCCAGGAAAGCCGGGCCGGCCATCTTCGCCATCGCGGCTGCTCAACGAACCGGTGTGGTCCAGCACGACATTCGCGTGATGCACGACGCGGGTATTATCGAGCCGCAGTTCGAGACCTTTGACGTATCGGGTTTGCGCAAGCGCGGTGCGGATGACGAAATTCCGAAAAACATCGGAGCCGCCGGCCGGAAGCAGAAATGGCTTTGGCATGCGGAGGATGAGATCCGGTTTGCCCATCTGCCATTCGCTGCTGAAGCGGGGCGGCGAAGATGGCGTTTCCCTGCCCTCGCGCGCGCCTTGCTTCACCCATTCCGCAATGAGGTTGATTTGCGCGGCCGAGAGGCTGCGGTCGTCGGCGAATTCTCCGTAGCCATGCTCTGGCGGCCAGGGAGGCATGTAGCGGCGCGCCGTGACAGCCGCAATCTGCGATGCATGCTTGCGCGCGTCTTCGTACGTTAGCAACGGAAATGGACCGATGGCGCCAGCGTGATGACACCCCGCGCAATCTTTCCACAGAATGGGCGCGATGTCGTGGTTGAAGGTGACGGGACCGGCGGTGAGCGGCGCAGCGAGCACGAAAATGTGACAGAACCACGCGCGTAAGCAAGTGGGCCGCATGCTTTCTATTTGAACTGCTTTCGATATTGGATGTCGATGCCGAACTCGCCGTTATCGTCGCGCAAGGCAACGAGCGAGTATTGCGAGCTGAAGGCCCATTCCACACGAAAGATCTGCTCGGCGGTTTCCGAAAGATTGGTCACATAGGTGACGGTGATTTCCCGCGAGATCTGCTGTTCCAGCGTGAGACGCGCCTGCGCGGCATTGGTGATGCCCTGCACCAGCGGATCGATTCGGATGTTTGTAACGCCGAAAAGTTTCGATAGCCGATTCGAACTGGGAGAGATCGCCTGGCCGAGAACGCTGGTGACTCCAGGCTCGGCATTGCTTCCCGGATTTGTTAATTGAGTGGTAAGCACGTTGGAGGCGGTCGCAGAAGAGGCTGCACCGGGAGTGCGGCCCACTGTCAGTAGCGAGATAATATCGCGAGGCTGCAGCGGGGGGTCGGAACGATAATTGACATTTAATTTTCCGGGCGTTCCAGCAATGGTGATATCGACCGCAATGCCGCGCGTTTGGGTTTGCAGATCGAGATCGAGAACCGGTTCGATTTTGGCGGGATTCGAAAAATCGACTTCGCAGCGATTGATGCTGTACTTGGTTCCGAAGACTCGGATGTCACCTTGATTCGCCGAAACGCTACCCAACAGAACGGGGCTGCTGGCGCGCCCACGCAAACGTAAATCGATGTCGGCTTGAATATCGCGGCTCAAGGCGGAAGTCAACTGCAGATTGGGAGCGCTCTCCAGGTGAACGTCGAGCTGCAATCCCGAAAGGAACCCTTTTCCATTGATCGGCCCGGCAGGAGCAGAAGGCAGTGCTGCAAGGAGATTGCCGATGTCCGTATTCGGATTGAGGACCACGCGAGAGATGGACGCGGCACCCGATAAGAGGCTGTTTTCGGCAGTACCCGTGAGATGCAACTGAGCGCTCGCGGTGACGCTCGCGCTCGAAGCGTACCGAACCCGTACATTTTCGGCATTGGTTGTCAAATGGTAGATTAGATGGCCGTCCACCAGGTTCACGAAACCTTCGAACCCGAGAGTGCCGCCGCCGGATTGCGCCGTGAGTGTCTGGATGGTGGCGCGATCCTGATTGAACACGATGGTTCCGTTCACGTTCGAAAGACCAGTGTCGAGACTTTTCGGCTGAAATCCGGCGTTCCGGATCTGCAGTGTGCCGGTGATTGCGGGAGCTCGCAATGTGCCGCCAATGGAAGCTCCGATAATCGATCGTCCGGACACCTCAGCGGTAGGGTCGAGCAAGTGCAAAATACGGAGGTCGACGGCGCCGCCGAGATGCACATCGAGCGGCTTTCGTCCGAGATACCCGAATGACCCGGTGAGTTTGAGATTGGTATCGCGGCCAGCCAGTTCGAGGTGTTGGATCGCCGCCGAGCCTTTGGCAAGCTGAAAAATAATGGGTCCGGTGTTATGAAGGCTGAGATCGCTCACGGCCTCAAACCGGTCAACTTGCACAATGGCCTGCATGCGCGCGGGATCCTGGATGGGACCTTCGAACGTCAGAGCGGCTTCCAGATTGCCATCGAACGGAAGCGTCTTCTTGCTGGTGTATGGCCAGAGGCGCAGCAGAGTCGCCAGGCTGATCCGGCTCACATGGATTTCGCCGCGGGCGAGATTCTCTCCGGATATTTGAACCAGAGCGTTACCGTTGACACGGCTCTCGCGCAAATCGCCGGAGAAATTTGTATGGAGAACATGTCCATGAGTGGTCGCATTGGCCGTGAGATCGCCATAGGGGAGGCCGTCGACCGTGATGCGGTGAAAAGCCAAGGTTCCGTTGGCCGGTCCAGGTTGAATGCTTCCGGGCGCGATGTGAAGCGAGGCTTCGCCATGAACTTCGAACCGCGCGTTCAGGCCTGGTTCGAATCTGCGTAGCGACGTGAGCGATGCAAGCGGAAATCCGTTGCTGTCGAGTCTGCCGGTAAGCTCGCCGGAACGCCAGGATTGCGGATCGCGAGTGTAGTTACCGGAGAAGAGAATCCGGGCGGGACCGGCTTCGATTCTCCCCTGAGCAATCTGGATGTTTCTGCCGGCAAAAGCGAGGTTCATCCGAACAGCATTGAGGCGCTCGCCGTAAGCGGCAGCGTTTTGAATGCGCACCTCCGCGGAACCGCGCGGATTAACGAATGACCCGGCCATGTTTACGGTTGCGGAGGCGGTAGCCTGCGCGGGAGCAAACCGGCTGATATTCAAGCCTCGCAATTGACCTTGGAGCCGGATCGGGCCATCCTGACGAAGCGCCCAATTCGCGAGCGCCAATTGCGCATTTCCGGAGGCATGCAGTCCATCGCTATCGAGCGAGAGCGAAGTGAACTTGGCCTCCTCAGCCGAAAAATCTACAATCGAACGAAATTGATCTATTGGCTGCCCGTTCATTTTTGCGTGCGCGATGGCGAGTTGCCCTTGAATGCGCGGCGCACGCAGCGGCGAACTGATGGTCCCGTTGAATTGCAGACTTCCCCCGCTCGAAAAGGCGGGGAGCGGAACCGTCTTGGGCAATCGCGGCAGCACCGGCCCCAGGTCGGCGAGATCGCGCGTATCGAGCGTCAACGCGAGCATTTCGTTCAACTCTCCGGAAAACGAGATGGCGGTGCTCGGAAGATGAATCGCCGACGGCTGAAACTCGATGCGGTTGCCGCGCTGGTCATAGCTGAAGTCAACTGCGCCCGAGATCGGTGTCGGGCCAGCTATAGGGGTGAGTTGCAGAGCGGCCTGCATCCTCCAGTTGCGTTGCGATAACATCCCCGCCACCTTCACGCGTCCGGCTGCCCGGCAGGCCCAGGGCAGCGGAGTACGGTCGACAAGCGCTACCGCGTGCGGCACATTCAGGCCTGCGATTGAACCATCCATCTGCAATTCGTCAAGGTTGTGTAGTGTCGCTTGGCCGGTAAATTTGCTTCCCAGTGCAGTTAATACAAGATGGTTGAATTGAGCGTGGTCTTCGGAGGCGAGGACCTCGGAATCAACGCTGGTATTCTTGAGGGCGATGCGCCCGGAACGGATGTTCAGATTCCGGCCGTTCAGGGCTCCCGAGAAGACGATGCGGGCAGATGGATCGTAGCGGAGTTTGCCTTCCAAACCGATTTCCCCGCCCTGTAGTTCAGGCCGATTCGCAACTCTCGCCAATTGGGACGCGCTGACCCGGGCGCTCAGCTTCAGCTCCAAATCTGGCTTGGAAAAACCGCTCAGGACGCCCTCCGCGTGGACGGTGGATGCGCCGGACGAGAGACTTAACTGCTCCACGGATAAGCGATTGCGCTGCAAAACGGCATCGAGGACGGCACTTCCGGCGATGTGCGCAAAGCGATCGGACGCAAACTGCACTTGGGGAGAGTGGAAACGCAGCGAGTAACCGGATTGTTCCGGCCGGTAAGCGAGCAGAAGCTGCGTATTCTCGCTCGACGCATTAATCGCCGTGTGATGCGCCGCGATTTCTACTGTTCCGCGATTTACCTCGAAATGCTCGATCCGGAGATTGAGCAGCTCGCCGAAACGCCCGGTTTTGTAAGTTGCCGCTGGAATGTTAGTAGTCCCATCAGGATGGATGCGCACGTCGATTTTGGGAGTATCGATGACAAGCCGGGCCAGATCGGCCTCCCGCTTTAATAAACTGCGCACCTCTAACCCGATCCGAATGGATTGGGCCTGAAAGAGCGGCGGTTCGGACAGGGGTTCGGTTCCATGAATGACAACGTTTTTCAGTTCCGCGCTTAAACCGGACCAGTTGTACGAAAACGAGCCGATTTCTACGCGCCCGCCCGTCGCACGCTCTAGCGATGCCACAATCGACTCGCGCAGGCGCTGTTGAAACCAATTGGTCCGAAGCACCAAAACCGCGGCCGCCGCGAGGAGCAGCACGGCGCAAGCCGTAATGAGCAGCGGCTTAGCGAAGCGTCGCATCCACATACACGATACGCGCCTGCCGGCGAGCCTCATTCAGCCACGCATCCAGCGCCTGGTCCGTGCGCTCCTCCGTGAGCGTCTGGCGAATGGATTCTTTCACTTGTGACAAAGCAGGAGGCAGGCCGGTGTGCTGCGTGCTCCAGACCGAGAGCTCGCGTTGATAATACGCACTGATGTCAGCCTCGGAAACGACGGCTTCGGGTTTGAACCGGTATTCCACAAAACGCAACGTAATGAGTTGCAAAGCGAGATGAGCCTTCAGAGTATCCTCTGATAAATCGTAGCGGGAAAGGAGTTGTTCGAACTGCGAAGGCCCGCCCAGTTGCTCCTCGACTTTCTGCAAATAGGTATCGACGTCCTTTGGTTCCGGCAACGGGTAGCGGCTCAATTCCATTTCGCGCCTAACGAGTAACTGCTCGATCAGCCGATTGGCGGCCGCGCGCCGGGCTGAAATGCTCCGGTCAACAGGTTTTTGATTCAGCAGCGCTGTGACGCGCAGTTCTTCATCGAGCTGCAATTCGGTGATCACCTGGCGCCCGACTGTAATCGCAAGGCGGTCGATGACTTCGGCATGCGCGAGGAGAGCGAGGCAGAAAAAGACCAGAAGAATAGGGAAATTTGAAAACCGCTCCCTGGCCGTCTGTGGCAGACATCGCAGCGACTTCTTCCACAGGCTGCTCGCGGTCGCGGCTCTGCTGTCCATCAGAATGCCTGTCCTAACGAGAAATGGAATTGAAACGCATTAATTTTTTGGACGGTTGGGATAGCCGTTCCGTTTATCAAATCCTGTTCCGTCCCCTTTAGTCCGTAAAATCGCGGGGCATCCGGGCTGAAGGATAGATCCAAGCGAACCGGCCCGATGGGCGTCCGATAGCGAATCCCGAACCCGATATCTTGCACGGTGTAGTTGAAATCTGCCAAATTGCGCTGGCGGAAGCGCAGGCTGAAGTCGCCAGGCGAGGTATACACGTTGCCGGCGTCATGGAAAAGCACTCCCGTCAGATTATCGCCGTAAAGCGGGAAGCGCATCTCCAGATTATTGATGAAGAGCACGTTGCCGCCCACGGGAAAGCCGGTGGTGAGGTCTCGCGGACCGGCCTGGAAATCCGGGAAGGCGCGAATGGAGGTGGAGCCGCCGGAATAGAGACGCTCGGCAAGCGGAATGCCTGGTTTTCCGCCGGCGCGTTCAATCAGGCCGAATTGCGTGCTGCGGGCAAAAACGAAATCGTGATGAAAGGGGTGATACGTCGAGTTGCGGAACAAGCCTCGCGCAAAGTGAGTTTGAGAAGCAAGAAACCCGGGCGCGTAGCTCAGATCGATCGTGCTGTAAACTCCGCGATGCGCATCCGCCGGATCATCGCGCTCGTCCTGTATGAAAGAAAGCTCGGCAATCCCAACCGTCTCCGGCTGAGAGAGCAGCGGGACGAGCAGGGGTTCGATTTTCACGTTGGTAAGCGTGACATGCCGGAACACGAGGCGGTATTGCATGCTGTAGGCCCGCGAGATTCGCTGTCCGACTTGGATGGAGGCTTCGCGCCGTTGCGCGGTGAACGTACGGATATCGTTTGAATTTTCGAAAAGCGTGGTGGCCGTGAAGTTCAGATTATCGTTCGAAATGAATTGGGGAATGAAATAGGTGAGCGCCGCGCGCTGCTCAATGGTGGAAACCGCAGTTTGCAGTCCCACTGTTTGGCCCAACCCAAGAAAGTTAATCCGGGTAATTCCAAACGCGAGGCGGGGAGCGAAGCCAGTGGTTCCCGCGGGATTATCGAGAGTGGTCACGCCGCCGCCAATACGCGCGATCTGCGCGCCGACTCCAACGTTTACCGAATAATGACGCGCTTCGTCCACATCATAGAGGACGTTCTTTGGGTCCTCATCACCCGCCGGATTTTGAATCGCCGTATTCACACGCGCAAAGATTCCCAGCTCATAGAGCCGCCGCTGGCTATCGATCTGTTTCGCGAGGGAGAGCGGCTCGCCCGGTTTCAATTCGATTAGATCGTCTACAACGCTCTGGCGGGTGGTACGAGCACCCGTAACAAAGATGTTACGCACGTATTTACGAGGGCCGGGCTCAACGACGTAGCGAATGTCGACGCGATTGGGCTGCGCGGCAGGGCTTACAGAATAATCGAAATTTGCGTTTAAATATCCGCGGTCGTAGTAGTAATTGAGGAAATTCTCGCGATCATCGGCAATATTCGTTTCGCTGAAGGGTTGTCCCTCCAGACACATCAAACGGGAGCGGAGGGCCCCCACATCGTCTGGAGCCGCTCCTTCAATTCGCAGACTCGAAACCAGCCATTGGGGGCCTTCGCGTATGGTCAGAAAGACGGCCAGGTGGTCTTTCTTCCCGCGATAATCGTCTTCAATGTGCGATGAGACCTTTACATCACGAAATCCATTCGAGGTATAGAGATTTTCAATCGCGTGGACATCCTGGCGCAGGTAGGCAGCGCTGAAACGGCCGAAGGGAAAGCGCGGAAACACCGCCGGCTGTAAGCTCAGCCGCTCGCGAATCATCTGCGTATCGAAATAGTGGTTGCCCCGAACGCTGAGATAAACAAATTTGTGACGGGCGCCGCGGGAGATCTTATAAGTGATCACGCGTTCGTTTTCGTTTTGCATAGTCATGGCGGGCGTTCCCACCTCCGCGCCAAAATAACCCTCGGATTCAAGATATTCCTGAATATTGCGCTGCCCTTCGGCGAGCAGGTCCCGGTCAACGGCGCGCTCCTGAAATACCGGGACCAGTTGTTTGAGTTCACTGTCTCCAATGCTCACCCCGGTCACCCGAACGATAATCCGCGGACCGGCTTCGATATCGATTTTCGGTTGAACGGTGTTGCTGTGGCTGTGATAGTCGAGACTGGAGAGGGTCACGCGCGCGGCGAGGCGGTGATGCTTTTCGTAATAACGCCGGATGTTGTCCAGTCCTTGATGAAGGCGCGCTTCCGTGAGTTCCTGCCAACCCAGCAGGCCGTAGAGCCGTCTCCAGTGCGTCACGCGAATAATTTGTTTTGAGGTGCGTTCGGAGTGGCCGGTAATCTCTGGGCGTTCAAAATGCGCGCGCTGGCCCGTTCCTACGAAAAACCCGATGTCGGCTTCATCGGTTGCCGGGTGCTTTTCGACTTGGCTGTCGATGACTGGATGATAAAAGCCGTTCCGCCGCAGGAGAACGCGCAGGTCCTGAGCTGCGCGGCTCCGCTCCGAATCGAGATAAAGAGTTCCCAGCCGCAGTTTTGTGGTGCTGGCGAGCTGTCCGCTATTAGGCGGCGCCTTTACCCCGGTCACGAGGACGCGGCCCACAAAATAGGCCGGTTTGGTGAGAAAACGCAGTATCAGGCCGTTCCCTGTTTTATCCGCATCGACCGCGAGATCTGAAAACCGGCCGGTCGCGAACAAAGTCTGGATCGCCTGGCGTAGTTCCGCTTCGTGAAATGTCGACCCCCTCCGAAAGGGAAGCCGCTTCAGCAACTCCTCGCGGGAGAGCGGCTGGTCCGGCGGATCAAATTCAATGTGCGCGATCGTCTCGCCTTCATATTTGAGAGCTTCTTTGATCAGAGGAGGGCCGGCATCTTGAGCAGCGAGGGCTATACGGGAAGCGGCCACCAGCAGAAGCAAGGCTGTTAGGATCGTGCTGTATGAACGAGCAGGAAAAGGCCCGCTACTCCCGGCAGATTCTGTTTCAACCAATTGGGGAACCGGGACAGAGCAGGATTCGGAGCGCCTCGGTGTGTCTAATTGGCTGCGGTGCACTCGGAACCTTTCAAGCAGAGGCTCTCGTCCGCGCCGGAGTGGGACGGCTGCGGATCATTGATCGCGATTACGTTGACTATACAAATCTTCAACGGCAATGGCTTTATCAGGAGAGCGATGCCGAGAGCGAGGTTCCCAAAGCAGCGGCCGCCGCGCGCCGATTGCGTCAATTAAATCACGACGTCGCTCTGGAGCCGCTGGTTTCGGACCTGACTCCGTCCAATGCGGAAGAACTGATTGCGGGATGCGACCTCATACTCGACGGCACGGACAATTTCGAAACTCGATATCTCATCAATGATCTTAGCGTCAAACATTCGATCCCCTGGATTTATGGCGCCGCGGTTGGCAGCTACGGTGTGGTCATGCCCGTTGTTCCGGGCAAAGGCCCGTGCTTTGCGTGCGTGTATCCGGAGCGTCCGGCGGGCGCCCAGCCTACCTGCGATGTGAACGGCGTGCTCGCCGCAACCACCGCGTCCGTAGCGGCGCTGCAAGTGGCGCTGGCGCTTCGCATCATGGTTGGCTGGGATGACTTTGCGTGCCGCATCCAGACTCTGGATGTTTGGGAGGGCACTTCCAAGCATGTGAACGCCGGGCCGCCCGATCCCGAGTGCCGGGTGTGTCAGGCACACGAATTCCGGTATCTGGAAGGGCAGCGGCGAACCCCGGTTTCGCTTTGCGGCCGCAATGCCGTTCAATTACATGCGAGCGAGCGAGGTTTGGATTTACCCGAACTGGCGATGCGGCTACGGCCTCTGGGTGAGGTGCGCGTGAACGAATTCGCCTTGCGGATGAAGCTTCCCAAGTACGACGTAACGTTTTTCCCGGACGGACGCGCGATCGTCAAAGGAACCACGGACGTTGCCGTAGCACGCAGCGTCTACGCGCAACTGGTGGGGGCCTGATTTAGTACTGGCTGAACGATACAGCCAGCAACCGCTTCGGCCCCTTACCAACCTTAATACGCGCCACTTCCTTGCGCGTGCGCGTGTCAATCACGGAACAATCGTTGCTATCACTGTTGCTGACCGCGCAGTACCGCCCGTCGGGAGAAAACGTGATCCAATTCGGACACTCGCCGACGGATACATGCCCCAAGAGCCTGTCTGTGCGCGTGTCGTAGACGTATAGAAGATGATCCGCCAGACTCGTGACCCAAAGCTGCGAGCCATCGGGCGTCAGGCCCAGTCCGTGCGTGGGCGTGTGAGGTTCGAGCGGGCAGTGCGAGGGCGGCGCGGGAGGCAGTTCAACGCGCTTAATCACCTTGCACTGGGGAATGCTCGCGACGGCAAACCCGTGAAAATCGCTGAGCGCTGTGTAAAGCGTTTTCTCGTCCGCGCTAACGGCGTAGGGGCGCGGTATGCCGCCAACCGGAACCTTTTCGCTGTAACTCATGGTCCGCAGATCGATGCGATCAATCTCATTGCTGCCCATAGAGGAGACGTATAGGTCCTGGTTGTTTCCGGAGTTGTAGCAGTTATGGGGCACCTTCACCGGCAGGACTTTCACGACCTTTTGTAACTTCGTATCGACGATGTCCACGCTATTGCCGTCCCGAATGGGAACGCCGATATAGCGTCCATCGGGAGTGGCAGCGCATTGATTTGGGCGGCCGGTCAGCGGGATCACGCTCAGAATCTTCCCGGTTGCAGTGTCGATGATCTTCAAATTGCGCTCGGATTCGATGGTGGTGAATAGGCGGCGTCCATCGGCGGAGGCACAAATCCCGTGGACCTGCTCGCCTACTTTGAGGTCGCCAATCACTCGAAGCGTCTGGAGATCAATGACGGTAATATCGTCGCCCAGACTATTCGTTACATACAGCCGCTCCACGGTGTTGGAAGCGTACATCCTGGCCGAAGGCGCAATCGAAAGGAGCAGGAGGACAGCCAGAAAATAAGAAAAGAGGCGCATAGCAGACACCCGTCAGCCGATGTCTATCTTATCTGCAAGGAAATGACGACGGCAGTCTTGCATAATCGAAAGAGGAAGCGATCCGTAGATGGCCACCGCGCTCATTTCGGTCGAGGAGTATCTTCGGACCAGCTACAAGCCCGGCTGCGAATACATCGACGGAGTGCTCCGGCAGAAGAGCTTGCCAACGTACGATCATGCTTTCGTCCAGTCGCGCTTGATCGCGCTGATTTCCGCTTTGTATCGGGCGTATTTGGCACTGCCGGAGTTGCAGTGCAAGATTCGGGAGGGCGAATACCTGATACCGGATGTGGCGATACTCGAGGCCTCAAAACCGCAGCGGCCCTACCCGACTGAGCCAATTTTTGCCGGCGTCGAAATTCTATCGCCCGAGGACAGGGTCGGACAGATGCTTGCCAAATGCGAAGAGTATCACGCCTGGGGAGTTACCCATTGCTGGGTGATTGATCCGGAGCGGAAGACCGCCTGGGTCTACCGCAAGGGTTCGGAACCATTGCATGTAGATGGGACCGGGGATTTGGTTGCGGACGAAATGAAAATCCCCGTGGCCGACTTGTTCCCGCTGTAGGGTCGCCAGTCCTGGCGACGAGCCGGCTTCGGGAGCCGGCTTCAGCTTCGTTTTGTAAAATAGAAGAGGTCAAATCAGATAGACACACGCGACGGGCGAGTCCCCGTGTGTTTGACACGTATTTTTAAGATTCGCTAGACTGAATTGTTCGAGTTTTCGAACCGGAGAGAAGAAGTCTGTCCATGCGCACCGAATTCCCGTCCCAGCATGAGATTGTTCGTGCCTGGCACGTGATAGACGCGAACGACGCTGTCCTGGGAAGGGTGGCGAGCCGTGCGGCTATGCTCCTGATGGGCAAGCACAAGCCGATTTACACCCCGTCCCTGGATACCGGGGACCACGTCATTATTGTGAACGCCGCCAAGGTCAAGCTGACGGGCGGCAAGGAAAACCAGAAAGTTTATCGCCGCCACACCGGATATCCGGGCGGTTTGATCGAAACCGGGGCTCGGCGGATGCGGGAAACCCGGCCGGAGCGGATGCTCGAACTGGCGGTTTCCGGAATGCTTCCGAAGACCAAGCTGGGCAAGCAAATGTATCGTAAGTTGAAGGTCTACGCCGGGGAGCATCATCCGCACCAGGCGCAGAAGCCCACGCCGCTTGCGCTGAAGCGCGGTGCGGCTGAATAGAGAGAAAGGATCTTAGTTGCCAGCGAAGTTAGTGCAGCAGTTGGGAACCGGACGCCGCAAGACCGCGACAGCGCGGGTATTCTTGCGTCCGGGCAAGGGCCAAATTACCGTGAATCACCGGCCCTTCGAAAATTATTTTGTGAACGAATCGGCCCGGGCGTACGTGCGGCAGCCTCTGCTTGCCACCGAAATGGCGGAACGGTTCGATGTTTTGATTCTGGCCGATGGCGGCGGAGTCAGTGGGCAGGCCGGAGCGGCTCGGCTCGGCATTGCCCGCGCGCTGATTGAATTCAATTCCGAACTGCGAGGCAAGTTGAAGCAGCTCGGATTCCTAACGCGCGATGCTCGCGCGCATGAGCGAAAGAAGTACGGTCAAAAGGGCGCCCGCAAGCGTTTCCAGTTCTCCAAACGGTAGTACGTCTTTTCGTTCCCACCGCAAACAACGCAACAGGTACTTTTGCGGTTGCCTGTTGCTTAACCGGATTCGGTTCCAACCCGCGCAAATCTCGCTTTGGGCCGCGCGGGCGCGGGCTGCATCCGTTGAGTAAAACCAGGAGGCAGGTTGCCATCAATTTCCATGAAAGAATTGCTCGAAGCGGGCGTTCACTTCGGGCACCAGACCAAGCGCTGGAATCCAAAGATGAAAGAGTACATCTTTGGCGAACGTAACGGCATTTACATCATCGATCTGCAAAAGACGTTGAAGCTGTTCAAAGATGCCATGCGCTATGTAGGCGAAATGGCGGCGCAAGGCAAGACCGTGCTGTTCGTCGGCACCAAGCGGCAGGCGCAGGAAGCCATTGCGGAAGAGGCCAACCGCTGCGGCCAGTTCTACGTCAATCAACGCTGGCTGGGCGGACTGCTGACGAATATCGCTACCGTGCAGCGCTCCATCAAACGCCTGAAGGATCTCGACGCGATGTCGGCAGACAACGCGTACGAAGGGCGCGCCAAAAAGGAAGCGTCCCGCCTGGAGCGCGAGCGCAAGCATCTGCAACAGAATTTGGCGGGCATTAAGGACATGAACGGCCTGCCCGATCTGCTTTTTGTGATCGATTCCAATAAAGAGGCGATCGCGGTCAAGGAGGCCCGCAAGCTGGGCATCCCGGTGGTCGCCGTGGTCGATACTAACTGCGATCCGGACGAAGTGGATTACGTGATTCCGGGCAACGACGACGCGCTGCGGGCGATTCGCTTGTTTACCACCAAGATCGCCGATGCCGTGGTGGAAGGCCGCTCGCTCGCCACCGAACAGGAGTTCGCGGCGGAGAAGGTGGTGAGCGAGGAAGAGGCCGCGGCCGAGCATACGCCGGAAGAATACGCGCAGTACCTCGATCCGAAGTACGCCGAACAACTGATGTCGGAGAGCCTCGCGACCAGCAACGAGCCGGAAACACCTCCCCGCAAAGGACCTGGCAGCGAAGCTCCGGAGGAAGTAGCATCCACCACCGTCAGCGAACATTGATTGTTTGTCTGATCGAGATGGGGCGACCGGCCGCAAGTGCCAGGTCGCCCTACGTGTGTAAACAGAACCGCGACCGTGAGGGAGCGGCTTAAAGGTTTAGAGGAAGTAATGGCTGAGATTAGTGCCCAACTGGTAAAACAACTCCGCGAGAAGACCGGCGCGGGAATGATGGAATGTAAGAAGGCTCTGCAGGAAGCCAACGGAGATATGGCTAAGGCGGAAGACATCCTGCGCGTGCGCGGCATCACCGGCGCCGCCAAGAAGCAGTCCCGCTCGACGAAGCAGGGGATCGTGGGCGCGTACATCGGTCCGGACGCGAAACTGGGCGTGCTGGTGGAGGTCAACTGCGAATCCGATTTCGTGGCGCGCACTGAGGATTTTCAGAGCCTGACCGCGGACATCGCGGCCCACATCGCCGAGACCAAGCCCAAAGTAGTGCGCGTCGAGGAAGTGACCGAAGCCGAGCGCGCGAACTTCAAAGCGCACGAGGCTCTCTACGAGCAGAAGTTCTTGCGCGACCAGACTACGACCATCGGCGATCTGGTGAAAACTAAAATCGCCAAGCTGGGAGAGAACATTGCTGTCTCGCGGTTCGTCATTTATCAGGCGAACGGTAACGGCGTGGTCGGCGATTACATTCACCATGGCGCGCAGATTGGCGTCTTGCTGGAGGTAGAAACGCCATCGGCTCCCGTGACCGGCAAAGATGAGTTCAAGACACTGATGCGCGACATCGCGATGCAGATTGCCGCCGCTTCGCCGCAGTTCGTCCGGAAAGAGGATGTTCCCGCGCAAGTGCTCGAAAAAGAACGGGAGATCCAGCGCGAGCGCGCCCGCGGCGAAGGGAAACCGGAGAAAATGGTCGATAAGATTTCGGAGGGCCGTATGAGTAAGTTCTACGAGGAGGTCTGCCTGCTCGAGCAACCATTCATTCGCGAAAATACGATCTCGGTCGGCGAACTCATCCGCACGGCGGGCGCAAAGCTGGGCGGCAACATCAGCGTTTCCCGCTTCGTGCGCTATAAGGTCGGCGATGCCTCCGACCCCTCGGGCGCTCAGGAAAGCCCGCTTCCCGTAACCGCATAAAACGGACCGGCCATGAATACAGGGTCCAAGATCGAAACACTCGACAGCGCAAATTCCGAGCTGGATTTACCCGCGCCCTATTACCGACGCATTCTTTTGAAGATTAGCGGCGAGGCGCTGGCAGGCCCGCTGTCCTTCGGATTGGACCCCGATCGCGTAAAAGAACTCGCCGCGGAAGTAGCCGAGGTGGCGCGCACCGGCGTGCAAATTGGATTGGTGCTCGGCGGCGGCAACATTTTCCGCGGCGTTGCGGCCGCGGCGCATTCCATGGACCGCGTCACCGGCGATCACATGGGCATGCTCGCGACTGTCATCAATGCGCTCGCGTTTCAAGATGCGCTTGAACAGCAAGGTATCCCGACGCGCGTCATGACCGCGATCCAGATGCACCAGGTCGCAGAGCCGTACATCCGGCGCAGAGCCATCCGGCATCTCGAAAAGGGCCGCGCCGTCATTTTTGCCGCGGGCACTTCTAATCCCTACTTCTCCACCGATACTGCGGCGACGCTGCGCGGCCTGGAGATCCATGCTGAAATCATCGCGAAAGCCACGAGTGTCGATGGCGTGTATGACAAAGACCCCAAGAAATTCCCGGATGCCGTCAAGTATCCGGAAGTAAGCTACACCGAAGTCTTGTCGAAAGCGCTGGGCGTGATGGACGCGTCCGCCGTCGCGATGTGCCGCGACAATCGCATGCCGATTATGGTGTTCGATCTGAAAGTGCCTGGAAATATAATGCGAATGGCGATGGGCGAGGCCATTGGCACAGTGATCCGCTAGTCGCCGGAAGATTCGACTATGAAACAGGAACAGCAAACCGCGCCGGCTGGTCACGCGTTCAAGAACGTGAAGGAAGTGGAAGCGAATGCCCGGACGCGCATGGAAAAAGTACTGACGGAGTTGCAGCAGGAGATGGCGCATATTCGCACGGGACGCGCCTCCATCGGGCTGCTCGATAGCGTGCGGGTAGATTATTATGGCTCGCCGGTTCCACTGAACCAGGTGGCGCAGCTTCACGTTCCCGAACCCGCGTTGATCACGGTTCAGCCTTGGGACAGCTCCACCATTGGAGCCATCGAGAAAGCGATCCGCAATGCGGATCTGGGTTTCAATCCATCAAACGACGGAAAAGTTGTCCGCGTGCCTGTTCCGCCGCTTACCGAAGAGCGCCGCCGCGAGCTGGCCAAGAAGGTCAGCCATATCGCGGAAGAGCGCCGCGTCGGTTTGCGGAATATTCGCCGCGATGCCAATGAGCACTTGAAAAAGATGCTCAAAGACAAGGCCATCAGCGAAGATGAAGAGCGGCAGGCGCTAGACGCGATTCAGAAGCTCACCGACAGTCAAATCGCCAAAATCGATCAGGCCGCCAAGGCCAAAGAGAAAGAAATTCTCGAGTTCAAGTAGCTTGGAACTGCTCGGCCCGAAGGATCTGGCCTCGGTTGTCACGGTGGACGAGTTCGAGCAGATGGCTCAACGCCGCCTGTCGCACATGGCGTACGAGTACATCGCAGGCGGCGCCGGCGCCGACATCACGCTCGTTGAAAATCGCGCGGCATTCAATCGCATCCGGTTGAATCCGCGCATTCTTGTTGATGTAAGCCGGATCGACACTACGCTCGAAATCTTCGGCCGCAAGTATCCGTTTCCGATTCTGCTCGCTCCGGTGGGGTATCATGCGCTCGCACACCGTGACGCGGAAATCGAAACCGTAAAAGGCGCGAAGCTGAGCGAAGCGACGCTCGTCGCAGCCTCTTTTTCAAACGTCACGTTCGAAGCGATGGCGGAAGGCGCAGCGCGGCCACTCTGGTTCCAGTTGTACATTCAAACCGACCGCGAATTCACGAAAGATCTGGTGGACCGCGTGATCGCTGCCGGTTGCGAGGCGATCTGCGTCACCGTGGATGTTCCCGTCAACGGCCCGCGCGACCGCGAACTGCGCGCCGGATTCAGCCTGCCTCCGGGCGTAAAGCGCGCCAATCTGGCAAAGCTAGGCAACGTGCTGGCCAGCGCGGCGCATCGCCCGTCAGGACGCAACATTTATTCGGCTACACACGGCCCGGATGCCACCTGGAAAGACATCGAGTGGCTGCGCTCGATTGTGCCCATCAAACTCTTGCTGAAAGGGATTCTGCATCCGGCGGATGCACAGCGGGCCATCGCAATGGGCTGCGACGGCGTGATTGTTTCAAACCATGGCGGACGCAGCCTGGATACCGTTCCGGCGACCATCGATGCTCTGCCTCTGATTGCCGAGCGTATTGGCGGACACATACCGCTGCTGCTCGATGGCGGCGTGCGACGCGGGATCGACGTTTTCAAAGCCTTGGCGCGCGGGGCCACAGCGGTCTTGATCGGACGCCCGTACATATACGGACTCGCGGTGGGCGGAGCGCAGGGCATCGCACGTGTCGTCGAGATTTTGAGAACCGAATTGGAGATGACGATGGGACTGGCAGGTTGCACGGCGCTCTCGCAAATTTCGGCTGAATATCTGTGGCAATAAACTGTTGACAGGAGTACCTGTGCGTTGGGGGTTTCTTTTCCTGGCGGTAATCGTTTCGGCCCAAACGCCGAAAGCGGAGTTCTCCGGCAAGTGGAAGCTCGATCTCGCGAAGTCTGATTTCGGCAGCGCTCCCAAGCCGATTCGGATGACGGTGGTCTCAACCGTGCAGGGCGGCGTCATGCACGCCGTTCAGACCACCGAGAGCGAAGCCGAAGGTACCGAGACGTCCGAGTACACATGGTATTTGGATGGGAAGCGCCATCCAACGGATAAGCCGTTTCCTGGTTATTCCATCACCAAATGGGACGACAATACGCTGGTAAACGAGCGCCGGTCGAACGATGGAGCGTACCGGGAAACGATCCGCGTCAGCCTCTCGGCGGACGGCAAAACCGCGACCGAAAGCATCGAAAGCAAGAATCCCAACGGCAGCAATCACGAAAAGCTCGTTTGGCGGAAAGAATAGGAAGCTGTACGCCGGTGTGACATTAGCGTACACGAAACGTCGGGGCGATAGTTCAGAAGAAAGAGCGAACCTATGGACCGGACCGTGCATTTGGTCCGGTCGAGGTTTGCAACATGAAACTCTTACGATTCGCAATCCCTTTCGGGATTGCTCTTTGTCTCTCGGCTCAACCCGCGCCGACTTCCGGACGCGGTGTTGTCCGGCAACTCAACTACGACCGCGGGGGCGCGGTAAACGGATTCGTACTCGACAACGGCACTCTGGTGTTTGTGCCGCCGTTCGACTCCGGAAATCCGTCTGCCATCCGGCCAGGCGCGCGCGTTCAGTATAGCGGCAATGCCAGGCAGACACCTGCTGGGCGGACCGTGGTGGATGTTCAATCCATCACGGTAAATGGCCAAACCCTGACATTAGCTGCGGCCCCTCCTCCGCCGGCTCGGCCGGGCCGCGGTCCTCGGGGCGTCGCGCCCCCACCGCCGCCTCCGAGTTCGCCGAATCCTCCTCCCCCGCCCCCGCAATAAAGTAAGAACGAGGTGGACGGCTTGCGCACAGTCGTGGCGGTATTGCTGGCCTTTGGGCTAGGCGTACAAGCGCAGCAACCCCAACCGCCAGCCCCGCCGCCTCCTCCACCTCCTCCACCGAAGCCCCTACGAATCGAGGACGTGAGCCGCAAGCTGGCCCGAACACAGGCGGCGAACGAAACAGCAAAGGCGGCACTGGTGCAGGCGCGGGACTTTCTTCGCAGCGCGAAGGAGGCAGAGCGGAAACAGCGGGCGTTTGTTGCCGGTCGATATGCTGCTGCGGCAGATGCCATGATACGCATAGCCGAGCACCAGCAGCATTTAGCTCCAGCAGGCGGACCAGGTCGCCCGCAAGTGGCACACCATTTGGAGCGAGCGTACTTCCGGTTGCAGCAAGCCAACTATTTTCTTGCGCAGAGCCATGACGCAAGCGCGCGGAATCTTCCGGCACTCGGCAGAGGATTCTACGAAGATGGGGTGAAAGCCTTCGATGCAGGCAACTATGCTGCTGCGGACGAGTGGGCGAAGTGCGTCGAGGATACAGTCGCGGCTTTGGAAAATCTGGCGCAGGCAGCGACGCCTGTACCGCCGCCACCGCCGCCGCGGCGGCCCTGAGAGTAAGATGCACGGCAACATCGTAAGACACCGGCTTGTGCAGCAGCTCTTCTTCGCACTGCTGGCGACCGTTTCCGTTGCGGCCTTGAGCGTGCTGTTGATCACCCAGGCAGTGCGGCGCGCCGAGCGCGTCGTGGTGGCGGAAACAACGCAAGCTCTGACCACCGCGAATCACGAATTGGAACAGCAGTACCGGTATCGGGTCAGTTCGGACTCAGCGTGGAACACCTTGCCGGCCGCGGCGAAGGACGTTTCCCTGCGCGGCCTCACGCTCACCGTCTTGCGGTCTTATCCGGGCGTGGAAGGCGGGTTTTATCAGGGGTCGCAGTTTCTTGGATACGCGTTCCCGACGCACTATCGCGGCGAAGAAAAAACCGATGTCCCATCGCCCGAAAAGGCGGAAATACTGGAAACCCTCCGGGAGAGTCTGAAAAGCGGGACATCAAAGGAAACGCTGTTACGCGAGACCCCCGATCTGGTGGTGATTCGCGCGCTACCGGATAGAGCATCGGGTATTGCGGTCTGGACGATGAAACGGCTGGCCGGGCAAAGCGCGCCGAGCGCAGGAAGGCGGGACCTGCTGCTAGCCGGACTCGTATTTGCAGCGCTGCTAGCCGTTGTGGGAACCTTGGCAACCGCTGTCTCTTTCAGCCGGGGCGTTGCCGAGATCACGCGCGGACTGGAGCATTTGGAAAAAGATTTCGCGTATCGCCTGCCCCAGCGCCGCGACGAGTTCGGGCAGATCATCCAATCCATAAACAAGATGGCGAGTGTCCGGCGCAATTTGGAGGAGCGGCTGCGCCGCGAAGAACGGTTGACGGCGATTGGAAGACTGGCGGCCGGGATCGGACACGAGCTTCGCAATCCATTAAACAGCATCCGGCTCACGATGCAACTGCTCGAAATCCGGCTGCGCGATGGAACGGCGCGGCAGAAGGATGTCGAACTGGTGATGCGTGAAGTGGATCGCATGAATGGCCTTTTGACGGATCTGCTGGACCTGCAGCGAACGCGTAAGCCGCAACTCCAAAAGCAGCCGGTGATTCCTGTGCTTCAGCACTGCATTGCCGTGCTTGAGGCCAAAGCGGGCGCGCTGAAATGCACGATTCGGGTGCAACCTGCGGCGGACTACGAAGCAGTCTTTGACGAACAGCAATTGACGCAGGTACTGATGAACCTGATCCTGAACGCGCTGGACGCCTCGCCGGCGGGCGGGACGGTAGATGTCGAACTTCGCAGAGATACTGATTTTCTCGAACTCAGCGTGACCAATCCGGGACCGCAACTTACAGGAGAGCAACAGGAGCACTTATTCGAAGCGTTTTACAGCACGAAGCCAAACGGCACAGGCTTGGGCCTGGCGGTGTCGCGCGAGTTGATGCGCGCCCAGCATGGCGACGTGTATTACCGCCCCGGTGTTTCCGGCGCCACGTTTGTGATTCGAATTCCCACGGAGCAACAGGTTGAAACCAACTATTCTCGTAGCTGAAGACGAACAGGCCGCGCGGCTCTCGCTCACGGAGTTATTGAAAGCCGACGGGTGCTCCGTTTTTCAGGCGGAAGATGGCGAACAGGCGTTGTCGCTCGTATTGCATAAGGAGCCGGATGTAGCGCTGCTCGATATTCGAATGCCGAAAATGGACGGCTTGGAGGTATTGCGCCGGGCGCTGCACGGCGGCTCCAAAACCGCGTTCCTTGTTATGACCGCCTATGGCGATAGCAACACAGCGATTCAGGCGATGAAGCTGGGCGCATTCGATTACCTGGTGAAGCCCATCGATTTCGGGCAGGTGCGAACGCAGATCGAACGCGCCATGGAGCACCTGCGTTTGACGCCCGCTGCGGTACCGGACATTGGGGAATCCGACGGCCTAGCGATGATCGGTCACAGCCCCGCGATGCAGCACGTCTATAAGCTGATCGGACAGGTGGCGGCGAGCGATGTCACGGTTCTGATCCGCGGGGAATCGGGAACCGGAAAAGAGCTGGTGGTGAATGCGATTCATCACAACAGTTCGCGGGCGCGCGGACCGCTGGTCAAAGTGAACTGCGCGTCGATTCCAGAGGCGCTGCTCGAATCCGAGTTGTTCGGCCACGAGAAAGGCGCGTTCACGAATGCGCTCTTCCGGCGCGTCGGCAAGTTTGAGGAAGCCAGCGGCGGAACATTGTTTCTGGACGAAATCGGGGAACTGGCGCCGGCTTTGCAAGCTAAGCTGCTGCGAGCGGTTCAGGAAAGATCGATCGAACGCTTGGGCAGCAACACACCCATCCGTCTGGATATCCGATTAGTCACCGCGACCGCTAGAAATTTGGAGCAGATGAGGGCGGATGGAACGTTCCGCGAAGACCTTTACTACCGGCTCGCAGTGGTCACCATTCCGCTTCCACCCCTGCGGGAACGAAAGCAGGATATTCCGGCGCTCGTGCAATTCTTTCTGAGGCGGAGCAAGCAGCCGGTCTCGATCACGCCTTCCGCGCTCGCTTTACTCTGCGATTATCACTGGCCCGGCAATGTGCGCGAATTGGAGAATACCATCGCGCGATCCGCCGTGCTGGCGCGAGGAAACGTCATCGACGACGCGGATATTCAGCTTCTTTCCGAAGCGCCGCAAGCGCGGGCGAGCGATTGGACGCAATTGGTTCCGCTCCATCAAGGCTGGAAGCGCAACGTCGAGCGGCTGGAAAAGTCGATGGTGGAACGAGCGCTCGCCGAAGCAGACGGGAACAAATCAAAAGCGGCGGAGATTTTGGGGATTCATCGGCGGTTGTTGTATCAAAAGTTGCGGGAATACAAGATTTCGACGGAACGGGACTGAAGCGCAAGCCCGGAATCGCTACAATCTTCCGTGGTATGCGCCGCGCGCTTTTTATCTTTTGTCTTGCGGGAACCGCTTGCTTCGGGCTTAACTCAAACAGCTATTTCGCCGAAATGCACTGGCGGCTGATCGGCCCGTTTCGCGCCGGGCGAACGGTGGCGATCAGCGGAGTCGTGCAGCAGCCAAATCTGTTCTACATGGCTCCGAATAATGGCGGCGTCTGGAAGAGCACCGACTACGGCAATACTTGGATTCCGATTTTCGATGGGCAAGATACGGGATCGATTGGCGCAATGGCCGTGGCGCCGTCGGACCCGAATATCATTTACGTGGGCAGCGGGGAGGGCCTGCAGCGGCCGGATCTCTCCGTTGGCGACGGCATCTATAAATCGACCGATGGCGGCAACAACTGGACCCATTTAGGTCTGCGCGATGGCGAGCAGATCGGCTCGGTCATTGTCGATCCGCACGACCCGAACCGGCTGTTTGTCGCGGTTCTGGGCCATCCATACGGTCCGAACAAAGAACGCGGCGTCTACCGCTCGACGGATGGCGGGAAGAGTTTTCAGCAAGTTTTATACAAGGACGAAAACACCGGGGCGATTCAGGTAGGATTCGATCCGAGTAACTCCCAGGTGCTGTTTGCGAGTTTGTGGGCGGCGCGGCAGGCGCCCTGGGAGATTGGAAATTCGTTCAACGGCCCGGGAAGCGGGTTATTTAAATCCACTGACGGCGGGACGACCTGGCATCAGATCACGAACGGCGTCCCGACCATTGCACAAGGCTTGGGGAGAATCGGGTTTGCGATTGCGCCGAGCGATCCGAAGCGGATGTACGCGTTAATGGATGCCGCGCCTGCTTTCGGCGGGCTGTACCGGTCCGATGATGCGGGCGAAAGCTGGCACAAGATCAACAATGAACAACGCTTGTGGGGCCGCGGAGGCGACTTCGCGTGCGTGCAAGTGGACCCGAAAGACGCCGACAAAGTGTATATCGCAAACACAACCATGTACCGGTCTACGGATGGCGGTCATACGTTTCTCGCCATCAAGGGGGCGCCGGGGGGCGACGATTATCACAGTATATGGATCAATCCGGAGAATCCGGACATTATCTTTCTCGGTGTCGATCAAGGAGCCACGCTGAGCGTCAATGGCGGGAAAACCTGGAGTTCCTGGTACAACCAGCCGACCGCGCAGTTCTATCACGTGATTACCGACAATCGCCTTCCTTACTGGGTGTACGGCGGACAGCAGGAGAGCGGATCGGCCGGCGTAGAGAGCCGGAGCGACGATGGATCGATCAGCTTCCGGAACTGGCATCCGGTGGGCGCGGAAGAGTACGGGTATATTGCACCCGATCCGCTGCACCCGGATATTATTTACGGTGGGAAAGTTAGTAAGTTCAACTGGGTTACGCACGATGTACAGGACGTGAGCCCGCAAGTGCTGCGCGGCCAATACCGGTTCGTGCGCACCATGCCGCTATTGTTTTCACCGGTGGACCCGCACATCTTGTATCTGGGCTCCAGTGTCCTATTCAAGACGACCAACGGCGGCAACAGTTGGCAGATTATCAGTCCAGACCTGACACGTAAGCAATGGGCGATGCCCGCCGTGATTCAAGCTTTTGAATCGCAGGATCCGGAGCACGGGCAACATCGCGGCGTGATTTACACGATTGCGCCTTCGCCGAAAGACGCCAATCTGATCTGGGCCGGTACAGATGACGGTCTCATCCACGTGACGCACGATGGCGGCAAGAATTGGAAGGATGTAACGCCGCCGGAACTCACGCCATGGAGCAAAGTCTCGCTCATGGTGGCTTCGCATTTTGACACTCAATCTGCTTACGCGGCGATTAATCGTTTTCGGCTGGATGATTTGAGGCCGCACATTTACCGGACTTACGACGATGGAAAGACCTGGACGGAGATTGTGAACGGACTCCCGGATCGTGCCGTCGTCAACGCGGTTCGCGAGGACCCGGAGCGCAAGGGGCTCCTCTATGCAGGCACGGAGATCGGCGTCTTTATTTCCTTTGATGATGGAGATCACTGGCAATCCTTGCAATTGAATCTGCCGGTGACTTCCGTGCGGGACTTAGTAATTCATCAGAACGACTTAGTAGTGGGGACGCATGGGCGCTCGTTCTGGATTCTGGACGATATCACGCCGTTGCGTCAATTGACCACCGAGAGCACCCATTTATTTGCTCCGGAGCAAGCGATTCGCTGGCGCTGGAACCGGAACACCGATACGCCGCTTCCGCCGGAAGTGCCGGTTGGGCAGAACCCGCCGGATGGAGCCATCATTGACTACGCGCTTCAAAGCGCGAACGGGCCGGTAACGCTCAGTATTTACGATTCGAACAACCGGCTGGTGCGAATGTATTCCAGTGAAGATAAGCCCGAAGTCACGGAAGCGGAACTCGAAAAAGAACTGAATGTCCCCACCTATTGGGTGCGGCCGCCGGAAATTCTTTCGGCAGCAGCGGGATTTCATCGTTTCGTCTGGGACCTGCGCTATGCGCCGCCCAAGGCTTTAAACCATGAATATCCGATTGCGGCAATTATCCACAACACTCCGCGCACGCCGCGCGGCGCGCTCGTCGTGCCGGGAGAGTACACGGTCAAGCTGACCGCAGCCGGACAGACCTATTCGCAGCCGCTGCGGGTCGTGATGGACCCGCGGGTGAAGACTCCCGAAACGGGGTTGGAGCAGCAGCTTTCCGCATCCTTGCGGTTGACGCAAATGATGGAGCAGGACTATGACGCGGTGGAGCAAGTGCGCGCGGCTCGGGAACAAATCGAGAAGCTCGTGAGCCGGAACATGCCAGCAGATTTGAAGGCGGCGGTGCAAGGTCTGGACCAAACTTTGGCAGAGCTGGAGGGCGGCGGACGAATGCGCCGCGGCGGCGGCCAGCCGGGCCGGGCGACTCTGACCCAGCTCAATAATGAGCTGGCAACCGTGTTTGAAGTGCTGCAGGGGTCCGATAACGCGCCAACAACGCAAGCCATGGCGGCGCTCGATACGCTGCAGGGCCGGCTGCAAGATCAGTTGAATATCTGGAAGCGCGTGCAAACCGAGCAGCTTGCGAACGTGAATACTAGACTCAGGAGTGCGGGTCTGCCGGAAATTTCGCTTCAGCCGGTTAGTCAATCGATGCGGGGGGAATTGAACTCCGCCGACAAAGATGCCGAGGGTGATGAGCCTTAGACGCTGGTGCGTTGTTTTCTCCTGCTTGCAGTTTGCGGCACTAGCCCAGACGCCTGATACTGCGACAATCCGCGGCCGCGCCGAGGACCAGAGCCATGCTGCCGTTTCCGGAGTGCGCATCACAGTAACAAATGCGTTGAACGGCTTCGTGCGGAGTACAGAAAGCGATGCATCGGGGCGGTATTCGCTCGCTGGATTGCCGGTTGCGGGCCGCTATGAAATTTCGGCGCAGAAGCCAGGCTTCGCGACGGGAACGCTGAGCGATGTAACTCTTCGCGCGGGCGCAACTGCCACGGTCGATTTGGAGTTGCGGGTCGCCGGCCAAGTAACCGAGGCAACCGTAACCGGCATTGTAGGCGAGGTACGCGCGGACGAGCCGCAACTGGGCAATTGGCTGGGCTCCACCGAAGTGCAGAGCACGCCGCTGCTCAATCGCCGGATCACCTATTTGCCGTTGCTGAATGCAGCGAATCGCCCGGCCATCAATGAAGGCGATGTTTTCATGAATCAGAACCTCTTCACCACGAATGGATCGGGCCGCCGGCAGACCTGGTTCGAGGTGGACGGCAGCACAGGCAACGACACTTGGGGACGGCAGACGATTTTCACAAACATTCCGCTGGCGGCGATTGAAGATATGACTGTGCTCGAGAACGCGTTTTCCGCTGAGTACGGCGGCAGCACCGGCAGCGTGGTCAATATTGTGACCCGGAGCGGCGGAAGCCGGTATCACGTCGAGGTACTCGAATTGTGGCGGCCGTCGGGAACGGAAGCGAAACTGGCCGGCTTCAATACGAACACTGCGGCGAGCGGGAACGACCTGATCAACGATGTTCTGTATCAGACAGCGCTCTCCGTTTCGGGTCCGCTGGGCCATCGCACGCAATTCTTCTTAGCGGGTGAATATAGTTCGGAGAACCGGGCTTCCCCAGTGACCTCGCCCATTGCTCCAGGCAATTTCATCGGGCATTACCGGGACTGGCTCGGCTATCTTCGCCTTGATCATCAGATCAACGACAGCAACAATCTTTTTTTGCGAAGCGATGTAGATGCATTCAAAGATACAAATCCGAACGGCACGGTGGGCGGCAACAACCTGCCCTCGGTGGACCGTGTATTCAAGCGCCGCACGTATTCGGAAGAACTGGGCGAGACGGCCGCATTCTCGCCGGGGCTTCTGAATAATCTCCGCTTGCAGTTTCAGCTTGCTTCGCCGATTACGCAATTCTCTCCGGTTGTCGACGGGACCCAGTTTTCGGTGCCCATTTCGACAGGGGGAACATTTACCTCGGGCACTTCGCAGGCGGCTCTGCTGATGAACCGGCAATACGAAGTGAACGACACGTTATCTGCCATCAAGGGCCGGCATCAGGTGCGGTTCGGCGCGGACGTGATCGCGGCGCACAACGGAGGTAATAGCAAGGAGTTCGGCGGCCCGATTTACCAGGGTCAGTTCGTCTATAAGACCTGCACCCAGAGCCTCACTTTTTGCGAGAGCCCGGCTTATCTCAACAACATCGCAAATGTCCAAACCTATACCCAGAGTTACGGAAACGCAAACTATGTCGTGAATGATGTCCTCTGGGCTTTATTTCTGCAGGACGATTATCGCTTACGGCCCGATCTGACGATGAATCTGGGGCTCCGGTACGAGCAACAAACATTCACGGACTCGCGCAAGAATTTCGCTCCGCGCGTGGGATTTGCGTACAACTGGCTGGGCGATGGAAAGACCGTGATCCGAGGCGGATTCGGGATCTATTATTCGCAGATTGTCGATAACTCCGCCGCGAACTATGCGTTGACAGGACCGACGGGCATCTTCAATTACACGGCTGCACCGGGGCAGATCGGATTCCCGACGAGCATTGCGGCTGCGCCTTTGCCGGCGTTTCCGGCAGGCGCGATCGCTCCGCTGCGCAGTTTGTATATTCGTCCGGGCGAGAGCGTCTACTTGAACCAGTTTTTCCCAACATCGACGTTGATTGGTTATCCGGATCAACTGCTCAATCCGTATTCCGAGCAGTGGACATTCGGCGTAGAACGCCAGCTTCGGCCGAATTGGGTTCTGAGCGTGGATTACGTCGGCTCCCACACGATTCGGATCAACCGCCCGCTCGATGTCGATCCACCGGCGCCGTTTGTGCGCACCGCGCCGGGCGAAGTGCGTTCCGCGCAAGCTGCCAACTGCACGCGGCCGTATTGGATCTGGTGGTACGGCCAGCACGGGATGCCGTGTAACTCCAGAGCTGCGACCAATCCGCCGTATAGCGTGATCCAGAGCGATGTAAACGATGGCTACAGTTATTACGATGCGCTGGATGTGAATCTGAGCCATCGATTCGGGGGCCGCGGCTTTTTGCTGGCGAGTTATAGCTGGTCTCACACGATCGATAATGTCGATCCCGATGTTCCCGGCCAGAATCCGAACGATCCGAATTTCACGGGCCACGTTGAGAATGGCAGCGCGATTTTCGATCAGCGGCAACGATTTGTGTTGAGCGGCATGTGGATTGCGCCGCTGAACATCCACGTCGGCGGCTGGGCCACGCTTGGTTCGGGATTTCCGTACAACTTTGTCACTGGCCTAACAAACAGCGGCGACAATGGCGCGACCACGGACCGTCCGGTGATCGGCAACGCGGTGGTTGGCCGGAATGCCGGGCGTGGAGCCGCGATCTATGATGTCTCGCCGTTTATCGAACGTGCATTCCGGCTCTACAGCGATCGCATCGCGCTGGAGCTTCGGGCGGAGGCGTTCAATGTTTTGAATCACGCGAATTTTGTTGGATACAGCGGAACGTACGGGAACGGCGCGGTTCCAGGACCAGGATTCGGCCAGCCGCTGCCGGGGATTACGAATCAGCTTCCGGCGCGGTCAATGCAGTTTGAGGCGCGGTTCACGTTCTGAAAAAGGCCGCTCCCTCACGGTCGCGATTCTGTCTTTCACGGGAAGTAGAGCTGGCTCATTTTGCGGAGAAAGGCGAGGGATTCGACCATCTCCGGCATGCCGTTCATGCCGTCCTCAATGCTGACCCAGCCGCGATAGCTGTGCTCGGCGAGGATGCGGAAAATGGCGTGATAGTCATTCATCCCCTTTCCGGTGACGCCGTGCCGCAAGTTCTGCGAATAGCCGAGCGTTCCGTCGGCCTGACGTAAATCGTCGAGCGTGGTTCCTTCCGCGAGATAGCGATCGCTCGCGTGCATGCTGACGACACGATCGGCAACTCGCTTCAATAGCTCGATAGGATCGTCGCCGGCCACGATGGCGTTCGATGGATCGTACTGCACGCCGAAGTGCTGCCTGTCGTCAACCGATTCGATGATGTTCACGAAGCGGTCCATCTTCTGCGCGAACTCCGGGTATTGCCAGAAGCCGTCTTTATAGTGGTTCTCCATGCCGAGCACGACTTCGTTTTCTCTGGCAACGGGCAGGAGTTGATAAATCGCTTCGAGAACCCATTCCCTGCCCTGCTCCCAAGTCACTTCGGGATAACGCTGGCCGCTCAGGATGCGGCACACGGCTCCAGGACCGCCCAGACGCCGCGTAATTTCAATCATGCGCGCTTCGCGCTCGACCTCCTGTTTGCGCTTGTCCGGGTCAGGCGCGGTGAGGTCGGGCGAGCAGCACAACATCGGCATCGCGAATCCGGATGCATGGAGCGTGTCGCTCAGATGATCGAAATATGCGTTATCGAGGCTGGTGAAGAAGCCTTCGTACATCTCCAGTCCATCGGCATCGAGATGCATGGCCATCTCGATCCAGTCAAAGACGGACATCTCGCGTCTCGCGATCTGCTCGAGATAGCACTTGGGGAATGCGGAGAGGCGGACGGGCATCAGGGTTTCAGCACGGCTTTGATGTATTCGCCGCGCTCCATTTTCTCGAAGCAGTTGAGCCACTCGCCCAGCCCGGCCACGCGGCTGATGACTGGATCGAGATCGAGCTGGCCGGAATCGATCATCGAGATAACACGCTCCCAGATCGGCCAGTTGTGCGAGAAGCTACCGGAAAGCGTGATGTTCTTTTGCACGAGAGGATCGAGGCTGAATTGCAGCGGCTGCGGGCCCCAACCGATTTTGATGATTTGCCCGGCCGGCCGCACTGCCTGCAGCGCGATCTGCAGAGTGGCGGACGCGCCGGAAGCGTCAATCGCTACGTCGACGCCCAGGCCGTCGCCGAGCTTGGCGATGCGATCCACCACACCGCCTTCGAGCGTCACATCGGCGCAAAACCCGAGAGCGACTTCGAGGCGGTGACGATCGCTCGGCAATCCGGCGACAATGACGGAACCGGCCCCGCTGAGCTTCGCCATCTTGGCGCAGAGCAAGCCGATAGGACCGGGTCCCAGCACGAGAACGTTATCGCCCGGACGCACGCGCCCGTTCACGCAGACTGCGTTGTACGCGACGCAGCACGGTTCAGTCAGAGCGGCCTTTTCAAACGGCAGATGATCCGGGATGCGATGCAGACAGCGCTCCGGAACCCGGACGTACTCGGTCATCGCGCCATTCACGCCGTAGCCGAAACCGCGCCGCGTGGGATCGAGATTGTAGAGACCGCAGCGCGAGAGCGGCGAGCCTTCATCGATCACGGCAGCCGTCTCGCTGACCACGCGATCGCCTTCGTGAAAGCAGCGAACGCTCTTTCCCGTTTTCGCGACGGTTCCTGAAAATTCGTGCCCGAGGATGCAGGGATAGTTCACCGGCCAACTGTGGGACCCGCGCCACTGATGCAGATCGCTGCCGCAAACGCTGACCGCGCCGACGCGGAGCAGGACGTCGGTGTCGCCGATCTCCGGGATAGGGACGTCGCGCAATTCCACGGAGAAGGGTTCGCGCGCGTAGTTCACTAGGCCGGGCATATTCGTGCTCATGCAACGGACTCCTTCGCGACTTTCACGTCGCCATAGGCGTGCACCTTTTCGCAGATGAGGCGCAGCGTGCCTTCGAGATCGCCTTCGACCGTGCGGAAGGCATGCGCGTCAATCGCGAGCGGCGCTCCGATCACAACCAGCGGCGCGCCGTATTTCGGCGTGTCGGTCGCTTGTTCGACGGTCAGACCGCCAACGGCTTGAACAGGAATGGATACGGCTTCGACGATTTCGCGCAAACGGTCGAGCGGGGTGGGCGCAGCTTGTCCGCGTTGTCTCCGCAACGTGCGCATGTCGTAGCCGACGTGATGCACGATGTAATCGCAGCCCAGGTCTTCGAGCAGCTTCGCCCCGGCGACCGGATCGGGCATTGCCATGTTGTCTCCCATTACTTTGATGCCGAAATCGCGACCGGCTTTCACCACCAGTTCTACGGTTTCGCTGTGCGCCTGGCCCATCACGACCACCATGCTTGCGCCGGCTTTCGCCATCACCTCGGCTTCGAGCCAGCCGCCATCCATGGTCTTCAGGTCCGCGACGATGGGCAGGCGCGGATACCGGGCGCGAAGCTCGCGGACGCCGTGCATTCCTTCGGCGATGATGAGCGGCGTTCCTACTTCGAGCCAATCCACTCCCGCGCGGACCGCGATGTCTGCGGTGCGGAGCGCTTCCTTCAAATCAACTAAATCAAGAGAGAGTTGAACAGTCGCCTTCATTTTGTCGGTCCATTCAATGGTAGCGTTGGGTCGGGAGTACATGTTTTGAAAATCAATCTGAAGAGGCTTGACCGGCAAACGATTGTGATCACCGGGGCGTCCAGCGGCATTGGGCTGACCACGGCCCGAGAGGCCGCGCGCCGCGGGGCGAAGGTGGTGGTTGCCGCTCGCGCGGAGGATGCGTTGCGCCGCCTTGCCGAAGAGATCAACGGCTTCGGCGAGCAAGCGGAATATGTCGTCGCGGACGTGAGCCGCCGGGAAGATGTTCAGCGCATTTCTGCCACCGCCATTCAGCGATTTGACGGATATGACACCTGGATCAATAACGCAGGCGGCGGCGTTTACGGGCGGATTGTGGACGTGCCGGTGGATGACGAGCGCCGGTTGTTTGAAGTGAACTATTGGGGCGTGGTGTATGGTTCGCGGATTGCCGCCGAACATCTGCGCACGCACGGCGGAGCGATTATCAACATCGGGAGCGTGGCGTCGGATCGCGCGATTCCGCTGCAGGGCGCTTATTCGGCGTCCAAGCACGCAGTGAAGGCGTACACGGATGTGTTGCGGTTAGAGCTGAGGAAAGAGGGCGCGCCGGTTTCCGTCACGCTTATCAAGCCGACCGCGATCGACACGCCGTTCTTCAAACACGCCAAAACCTACATGGACGCACAGCCGGTCGAGCCGCCGCCGATGTATGCGCCCGATACTGTGACGCGCGCGATTTTGTACGCCGCCGAGAATCCTGTCCGCGATGTGCTGGTGGGCGGCGCGGCTCCGCTGCAATCGATGTTAGGGCGGTTGGCGCCCGCGCTCGGCGACAGATTCATGAACGCGACGATGTTCGAAGGGCAAAAATCGAAGCGTGCTCCAGAACCGGGAGATAACGGGTTTCCGGAGCGGTTTTCGGGCGATTTGCGCGAGCGCGGGAACTATGACGTCCATGTTTGCGAGAGCAGTTTGTATACGGAAATCGCGATACGGCCCATGGTCAAGATGGCCGTGATGACGGGCGTCGGACTGGGGATTGCCTCGGCGTTGTGGAAGCGGCGTGGCTGAGTTTTTACCGTCTATAAAAAAAGAGAACCGCTCGCCGGCGGTCACGGCTCGGTTCAGCATTTCACGACATATGCCCCCGATCATTTTTAGTCCACGCGTAATGTGTTTGATTTTAAAGCGAATAAAAATTGGCGACGGCTGTGAATAGACAACGCGCAGTGTAATCTGGCTTCATGCGAATCGCCATGCGGCTTCTTCTTGTGCTGGCGATCGTGTGCCTGCTGTACCCGGCGGTTGTTCTGGGGCCCTACTTCTTCTCCCCGCATGAAAACGCGGCGTTGCGGACGGTAGATACGCTGATCGTGCTCGGGTGTCCCGCCGAGCCGGACGGCTCTCCTTCGCCAGAGCAGCGAGAACGCGTCATGGAAGGCGTTCGCGAATTTAATAGAGGCGTCAGTCAACACATCATCATGACCGGGACCGCCGCGCACAACCGGTTTGTGGAAGCGGATGTTATGGCCAAGCTGGCCGAGGCCAACGGGGTTCCGGCAACCGCGATTGTTGAAGAAGATAAGGCCCACGACACGATCCAGAATATTTATTATTCCAACCAGATCATGAATGCGCATGGCTGGCACACGGCAGAAGTGATTAGCTCCCCCTATCATCTGGCGCGCACGGCGATGATTCTCAGTCACTATCCACGTTTGAAATGGGAAACGCATGCCGCGCCTTGGCCGCCGGCATATCCATTTTGGGAGCGGGTGCGCCTCAATTGGAGAGAAGCGCTCGTGACCTTCCGCATTCGCCTTCATGGATTCCGGGCATCGAAGTATCTTCCGAAATGATTCGTATGAGCTGTAAGAAATTCGCCGGATTTGTATGTGGTCTTCTTACGATCAGCTGGCGATTGGGGCCGAGCGCGTCAAGGATCTCGATTACTTCCAGCCGGCCGATCCTGATCTGCATACGCAGCAATAACTGGATGATCAGCGGAAAACTCACTGCCAATGGATACCGATGATGATGAACGATCCCCATCGCAGTCTAGAATAGCGGCATAGCCGGCCGGAGGCCCGCTCCACCTACCGTGTGTCATACTTCTAGTGATGCGGCTGTACCCGGACAGCTTTTAGAACTGAGGTTCAGCGAGAAAGTTTCGGAAGGCGGCCCACTCGGAAGGCGAGTGGGCCTTTTCCATTTAGGGCATTCGTGAGGAACAGATGATTATTTCGATGAAGCTACACGCAACGAGAGCGGAGATTGATGCCGTTTGCGAGCGGATACGCGAATTCGGCTACAAAGTGCATTCCATCGAGGGCGAGGAGCGCGTCGTGATTGGCGTCGTCGGGGTGGGCGACGTGACGGCGTGCCTGGAATCGCTCGAAGCCATGCCGCAAGTGGAGCGGGCCGTTCGGATCTCGGCTCCCTACAAGTTCGTGAGCCGGGAGTTCCGGCCGAACAAGTCGCAGATTCGCGTGAACGGCCACGAAATCGGCGGCGATGAGTTCATGGTGATGGCCGGGCCGTGCTCGGTCGAAAACGAAAAGCAGATCATGACGACCGCGCATTTTGTGGCGGAACACGGCGCACGGTTTCTGCGCGGTGGAGCGTTCAAGCCGCGGACGTCCCCTTACGATTTCCAGGGCATGGAACTGGACGGCCTGAAGCTGCTGCGCAAAGCCAAGCAGGAGACCGGCCTGGGGATTATCACCGAAGTGATGAGCGAAGCGCACGTGGAGATGGTCGCCGAGTACGCCGATATTTTGCAGATCGGCGCGCGGAACATGCAGAATTTCATGCTGCTCAAGATGCTCGGAAAAGCTAACCGGCCGGTGATGCTGAAGCGCGGGCTGAGTTCTACGATCAAGGAACTTCTCATGTCGGCCGAGTACATCGTGGCGCACGGAAATCCGAATGTGATCTTGTGCGAGCGCGGCATTCGCACGTTCGAAACGGCCACTCGAAATACGTGCGATATTACAGCGGTTCCGGTTCTGGATGAGCTATCGCATCTGCCGATTGTGCTCGATCCGAGTCATGCCACAGGGAAACGCAGCCTGGTTCCGGCGCTTTCGCGGGCGGCCGTAGCGATCGGAGCGGACGGATTGATCGTGGAAGTGCATCCGAATCCCGAAAAGGCCATCAGCGATGGAGCGCAGTCGCTGACGCTCGATCAGTTCGCGAAGATGATGGGTGAATTGAAGCCGTATATTGCGCTTTGGAAACAGGCGAGAGTCGCGGAACTGGCAACGGCGTGAAATTGAAGCGCGCGCCACAGCCCTGGGTGGTTTTTGTGGCGATTGCGGGGGTGGTGGCGGGGGCGCTGTTTGGCATTGACCGGTACCGGCACCGTTTTGTTCGCACCGATACCGATTTGGTCCGGCTTCTGCCGACTAAAGACGCGACCCGCTTCTTTGTGAACGTCGCGGCGCTTCGGCGGGCGGGCGTGCTGGACCTTTTAGGCGTATCGAAGCGCGAAGATCCGGATTACCGGAGGTTTGTTAGGGAAACCGGATTCGATTATCAACAGGATGCCGAAGCCATTGCGGGAGCGGCAGATTCGTCGGAGCTTCTATTCCTGGTTCGCGGCCGTTTCGATTGGGACCGCGTACGCCGATATGTGACGCAGCACGGAGGCCCCAACAAAGCGGGCCGGTGGGTCTCGTTCGTCGCAGTGCAGCCGGATGTGCTCGGTCTGGCGATCAGCGCGGACCGCTCTGCCGCCCGGAAGCTTTTGGTCCACAAAAGCAGGCCGGGCGGGAATCCGCCGCCGTACCCGGTTTGGGTCGAGCCCTCACAGAAGCTGCTTCACAATCCGGTGGATCTGCCATTTCCGGTGCGTGTGCTCGCCATCTGGCTGCAATCGGCCGATCCGGTGGTACTCTCGTTGGGGCCGGGCGCAAACGCTGAGTTTCAGCTACGCTTGGATGCAAGCTTCCCGAACCCGGTCACGGCCAAGACTACGCGCAATCAGTTAGAGATCGAAACCAGGATGCTGAAGCTGGAACTTGCGCGAGAGCGTCGCCAGCCGAGCGCCGATGACCTCACGGGGCTGCTCGCGGCCGGTAGGTTCGAAGTCTCCGGAAATCAACTGAAAGGCATCTGGCCGGTGCGGAGAGAGCTGTTGGAGAGCCTCAGGTGACCAGGCCACTTGCTTACGCGCGTGGTTCTGAATGCGCTGCAGAACCGCTCCCTCGCGGTCGCGGCTCAGAACAATTCAGCGGTGCCAGTGATCTAACCTATTAGTAAGCTAGATGGCAACCACGGTTTTGGATCCCCCGCAGGTCGAGGAGCTTTACCGCGGCCTGGAGGAGAAGGTCCGGGCGCAGCGGCCAAAGGAAGACCTGTCGGTGCTGGAACGGGCCTACCGTTTTGCTGCCGAGCACCATAAAGCGCAGAAACGCCGCTCCGGCGAGCCGTATATCACGCATCCGCTGGCGGTTGCACACATTTTGGCCGACATGCAGATGGATCTGGTCTGCTTGCAGGCGGGGCTGCTCCACGATGTCCTGGAAGACACGTCGGCGAAGCTGGAGGAGGTCAAGACCCAGTTCGGCGAGGACGTGGCGCGGTGTCTCGACGGCGTGACGAAGCTGAGCAAAATCAGCCTCGCCAATCGCGAGGACCGCCAGGCCGAGAGCCTGCGCAAGATGCTGCTGGCGATGACGACCGATATTCGTGTCGTGATCGTGAAGCTCGCCGATCGGCTGCACAATATGCGAACGATCGCGTCGCTTCCGCGCGAGCGGCAGGAGGCGATCGCCCAGGAAACCCTCGATATCTATGCACCGATCGCCCACCGCCTGGGAATGGGGAAGGTGCGCGGCGAACTGGAAGACCTGGCGTTTCAGACGTTGCAGCCGGAGGCCGCCGCCGATCTGATGCGCGAGATCGATTCCAAGCGCCACGAATACGAAGAGTGGCTGGCGCAGTTGCAAACGCAAATCGACCAGAAGCTGGCGCGGGAAGGCATTCCCGCACGCGTGGATGGCCGGGTGAAGCGCGCCTACTCGGTGTATCAGAAGCTGAAGCGCCAGCGGATCACGCTCGATCAGGTGTATGACATTCTCGCGGTGCGCATCATCACGGATTCGGTGAAGAACTGCTACGCGGCGCTTGGGGTGATTCACAACGAATGGCACCCGATTCCCGGACGCATCAAGGACTTCATCGCGATGCCGCGTCCGAACCTGTATCAGTCTCTGCACACGTCGGTAATCGGTCCCGGCGGCATCACGTTCGAAGTGCAGATCCGCACCGAGGAGATGCACAAGATCGCGGAAGAAGGCATCGCGGCGCACTGGAAGTACAAAGAGGGCGCCCACAAGGGTCCTGCAGAAGACGACCAACGGATCGCCTGGCTCCGGCAATTGGTCGAATGGCAGCGCGAGATGAAGGATTCGGGCGACTTCCTCTCCACGCTGAAAGTGGACCTGTATTCGGAGGAAGTCTACACGTTCACCCCGCGCGGCCGAGTGATTGTTCTGCCGCGTGACGCGACCCCCATCGACTTTGCTTACGCCGTTCACAGCGATGTCGGCAACACGTGCGTGGGCGCACGCGTGAACGGCGTCATCAAACCGCTGAAATCGATGCTGCGGAACGGCGATGTGGTGGAGATTTTGACGCAGCCGGGCCATCAGCCCAGCCGGGACTGGCTGGCGGTTGTCAAGACCTCACGCGCGCGCAACAAGATTCGCCATGTGATCAATGCTCAGGAGCGCGCGAAGGCCGTCGAGATCGGACAGAAATCGCTCGAAAAAGAGGCGCGGCGCATGGGCGTGAGCCTAGGCCGGATTTCCCAGGACGGGCTGGCATCCGTGGCGTCTGAATACGGCGTTAGTAAGACGGAAGACTTGTACGCGGCGCTGGGATTTGGCCGGTTCTCGGCACGCCAGGTGTTGCAGAAAGTCGTGCCGGAGACCGCGGTTCCGGAAACCGCGACGCCGCCAGCTCCGGTTCCGCGAATTCCGCAGATGCAGCCGGGGGTGGCACCGGGAGACGGCGACCTCACCATTCACGTGGATGGAGCGAACGACGTGATGGTCTATCGCGCGAAATGCTGCAATCCGATTCGCGGCGAACAGATTGTCGGGTATATCACGCGCGGAAAGGGCGTTGCGGTGCATTCGGCGCAATGTCCGAACGTGCAGAACCTGATGTACGAATCGGAGCGGAAGATTGCGGTCGATTGGGCGCGGAGCGCGAGCAATCCGCTGCCGGTGAAAGTAGTGATCTACACAGATGACCGGCCCGGCATTCTGCACCAGTTAACGTCGATTCTGAGCGCGGAATCGAGCAATATCCGAAGCCTGGAAGCGCGGGGCGATGAAAACCGCACGGACGAGAGCGCGGTGATCGATATCACGATGGAGGTGCGGGACAAGAAACAGTTGGAGCGCGTTCTGACCGCCTTCCGCCGTATTCCGGGTGTTCGGGATATCGAGCGTTCACCAAATGCTTAACCCAGAACCCGAGCATATCGCGATATCGAAATCCACCGGAATCAAAATTGATTGGCGGGATGGACACCATAGCGACTATTCACTAGCTTATTTGCGCGATGAATGCCCCTGTGCGACCTGCACGGGCGCACATGGAACCACGCCGCAGAAGACCAGCTATTCGAAGCCGAGTCCGTTTCCGATGTTTAAACCAGCGTTGAAGATGAATTCCGTGGAACCGGTGGGGCAATACGCCATTCGGATCTTCTGGAATGACGGGCACAGCACGGGCATTTATTCGTTCGACCATTTGCGGAGCATTTGTCCGTGCGCGGAGTGCCGGGGTTCTTAGCCACGGATGGACACAGATGCACACGGATTGAAAACAGATTTTACAGCAGGCGGAAGTTGACTTCGACCTGGGCCTGCGTAGCGACCGGATGGCCGCCCTTCATGCCTGGGCGGAAGCGCCACTTCATCACGGCTTCGATCGCCTTCTCATCCAGCCCGAGACCGAGCGGCCGGATCACGTGAATATCACGCGGCATTCCATTTTGGTCGACCACGATCGAGAGCAGAACCGTACCGGAATACTTCGCTTTGCGGGCCTCTTCCGAATACTCAGGCTCGACTTTATTGATCAGAATCGGCGCTGAGACGTCACCACCAATGCGGTAAACGCCGCCGCCCGTTCCACCACCGGTTCCGGGTCCATAGCCGTTGCCGTTTCCGGGGCCAATCCCACCGCCGCTACCGTTGCCTAATCCGTACTGGCCCTGACCACCGGAGAACGGGGCGATTTTGCTCAACGGATCGGCATAGTTATCAGCCTGAATCTGCGGTACCGGGGCGTTGATTTCCGGCTTCACTGGCAGCTTGGGCTGCGCGACCACCTGCGTAGGCGGCATGAAGGGCTTGATCGCCGGTTTCGGGGCCGCTCCTTTGCTCACCGGTTTCGGCATATGCATTCCGCCGCCACCGCCACCGCCCGCCTTCGTTGCAGCCGGAGGGAGTTTGTAGGGCGGCACATAGTAGATGTCCGTTACCTGCTTGACAATCTTCTTTCCCGCCGGGGTCTGAAAGACGATCAGCAGCAGCGCCACGACGCCCACATGAATGGCGATCGAGATCGCGCCGGATCGCTTCTCGCCGCCCGCATACGCGCCCCAGATGGAGCCAACCTCGACCGGCTTGGAGGTTACTTCGAGGGGAGGCAGCTTGGGCGGATGAACAAATTCCTTAATGTTCGATATGAGCGACTTGAACCACGGCTGTTCGATCTTGCTCATGTCACCGAGTTCGGCGGATTCGAGCGGCCTGGAGGTCAACTCCAGCGGAGGCAGCTTGGGCGGGTTCAGCGTCTCACGAATGCTGCGAATTACCGACTTAAACCACGGCTCTTCGAGATCGGTGGTCACGAATAGCCGATCGAGATGGGCATCGGGTTGAACCGCTTCGGGATGCTCCATAGTTTCCTTTTCTAGGCCGCTAGTCACTACACACTCCGCAACTTACAGCATTGCGCGACTGAATTTAACGAACTCGTTGACGCGATTCGGGAAATCACAGTTCCAATAAATACAGCGAACAAGTCCGCCAGCACCTTCAGTCTAGCTCAGTTCCACCGAATGGGAGCAGGTTGCTCCCGTTTTTCATAACGGTACTCGCCGGTTCCCAATAGAAACTGCCGCGACTCCTCCCAGATCGCCGGTAGCACATCGGTTAGCTCGTGCCCGGAGGGGAGCCGGACCAACCTTGTATTACTGTGCGACTCGGCAAAGGCGGCGGAGAGCCGGATGGGCACGACCGGATCGTGCTCGCCATGGAACAATAGCGCCGGTTGGGCGAAATCGGGGAATGCTTCATAACGGCCGGCGTCCTCCATCAGGTCGTAGCTGACCGGCATTTCGCGCTGCTCCCCATAATGAAAGACTGACATGGTACCGCGCTCTCGCCAGGAAAGTAAATCGTTTTGCGATAGTTCTCCGGCCCATAACTCCTGGAACTGGAACGCTGGAGCGAGCAGGAGGATTTTGGAGACCTCGGGATGACGGGCAGCATACAGGGCGGCGAGATAACCGCCCAGGCTCGAACCGATGAGAATGACCGGCTGGTTGGCGGCGACGCGGCCGACGACGTCCAGTTGGCGGGTAACGGTCGAGTGCTCGAAATCGCCTTCTGCTAAATCTGGTACTTCGACGGAAAAGCCCAGGGGCTGGAGTTTTTCCGCAAAGAACCGGGCCTTCTGCGACCCGGGACCGGAAGCAAACCCGTGCAGATATAGGACACGCGAATTAGGGGGCAACATCTACATCTTAGCCGTGGCGTGGTGAAGTATTGTTAATCTGGACAGGAAATGCGTGTGCGCCATGAATATGGGAGGCAAGGGAGACCCCTTGCGTACGCGCGGGGTTCTGTAGCGGCCCCAGTTTCATGTTTATGTTGCACACCTGCTGCTCATTTCCATCTAGCCCTATGAGGTAGTTTAGAGTTTTGGACCGGACAGCTTGGCCGGAGGAAGGACCTGTATGCCAGAGGAGAAAAATGTAATGTCGGTTGCCGACAAAGTAAAGCAGATCATCGTAGAGCAGTTGGGAGTAGATGAGAACCAGGTTGACCCGAGCGCGTCGTTTGTTGACGACCTGGGCGCGGATTCGCTCGACATCGTAGAACTCGTTATGGCGTTCGAGGAGGCCTTCGATCTCGACATTCCGGATGAGGATGCGGAAAAGATCAAGACGGTGAAAGACGCGATCGACTACATCGAGTCGAAGAAGAAGTAGTTTGAGCGGCCGGGCGCGGGGTTTCCGCCCCGCTGTGGAGAAACGAAATCCATGAGAGAGCCGCGCAGAGTAGTCGTAACGGGAGTCGGCCTGCTGTGTTCGGTCGGTCAAGGGACCGAGGAATGCTGGTCGGCAATTCGGAACGGCACCAACGGCATCGGACCCATTACGCAGTTCGATGCGAGCGAGTTTGCCTGCCGGATCGCCGGCGAAGTGAAGGGCTTCGACCCGCTCGTTTACGTCGACAAAAAAGACGTAAAAAAGATGGGCCGCTTCATTCAGTTCGCCATGGCGGCCTCCGAGTTCGCCGTGAAATCGGCCGGCTTGCAGGTAACGCCGCAAGACGCCGAATCGGTGGGCGTTTATATCGGGAGCGGCATCGGCGGATTCGAAGTCATCGAGCGCGAACACAAGATTCTGCTGGAACGCGGCCCGAGCCGGATGTCTCCGTTCTTCATTCCGTCGTGCATTGTGAATCTCGCGAGCGGCTACGTGTCCATTCGGTATGGGGCGAAAGGGCCGAACTCAGCCACCGCCACAGCCTGCACCACCAGCGCGCATTCGATCGGCGATTCTTACCGGCTGATTCAGCACGGGGACGCGGACGTGATGATCTGCGGCGGAAGCGAGGCGTGCGTGACTCCCATGGGCATTGGCGGATTCGCCGCGATGCGCGCGCTTTCGACGCGCAACGATGAGCCGCACAGAGCCTCGCGGCCTTGGGATCGCGAACGGGATGGATTTGTGGTGGGGGAAGGTTCGGGCATTCTCATTCTGGAAGAACTGACCTATGCCCAGCGCCGCGGAGCGCCCATTCTGGCGGAGATTGTGGGTTACGGCATGAGTGCCGATGCGCACCACATTACCGCGCCGCCCGAAGATGGCGACGGCGGCTACCGCGTGATGCGGAATGCGATACGCGATGCGGGTATCAGCCCCTCCCAGGTGCAATATGTGAATGCGCACGGCACATCCACGGGCTTAGGCGACAAGGCGGAGACGTGCGCGCTGAAGCATGCGTTTGGCGATCACGTGAGGCGCGTAGCTATTAGTTCCACCAAGTCGATGACCGGGCATCTGCTGGGCGGCGCGGGCGGATTGGAAGCGGGAATTACAGTGCTGGCGATTCGGGATCAGATCGCGCCGCCAACCATCAATTACGAGTTTCCCGATCCCGAGTGCGACCTCGATTATGTGCCGAATCACGCGCGGCCACTGGAGATAAAATACGCGCTTTCGAACAGTTTCGGGTTTGGCGGGACGAACGGGTGTTTGATATTTAAGCGGTTTGAGCGATAACGGCACCCCTTGCTTACGCGCGGGGTTCTGTTTCGTCCCTCTGGGCGAACATAGAAGTTGCGGATTACGCTTCTCATCCTCATTTTTCTGAGTTGGCAGCTTCCAGGCTGGGCCCAGAGCCCGCCGCAGAACTCGGTTTGGAGCCGGTTCTGGCTGTCGGGACAGGCGAACTTCATCAGCCAGCAGCATGGCGATTTCTACGCCGCGTACAGCGGACCCAACAGTTTTCGGAACACTGGACAGGAAGCTATTTCGCGGGTGCTCACGCTGTATACAGGTTTTGAAGCTAGCAAGAACTTCGAGATTCTGGTGGACGTGGAGAGCGCGGGCGGGCGCGGGCTCAGCGATGCGCTGGGGATCGCCGGCTACACGAACGTCGATGTGGTTCGGAATCCCACGTTGGGCGCGGCTCCTTATCTTGCGCGCGGGATGCTGCATTGGATTATCCCGCTGAGCCGCGATAGAAAAGAATCGTCCCGCAATCCGCTCTCGCTGTTTTCCACTCTCCCCGTTCGCAGATTGGAAGTCCGCGCAGGAAAGATGAGCGCTGCCGATTTTCTGGACGTAAACACGATCGGCAGCGACAGCCATACGCAATTCATGAACTGGGCTGCTGTTAACAATGCGGCCTATGACTACGCGGCGGACACGCGCGGCTACACGTATGGCGTGTTTCTTGAATACGACGATCGTTGGGGCGCGCTCCGGTTAGCCGAATTCCTCATGCCGACTGTGGCGAATGGCATCACGCTCGATTGGAATGTGGCGCGCGCCGGCGGAACGAACGCCGAACTTGAACTGCACCCCAGGCTTCTGAAGCGAAGCCCTACTGTCGTTCGCTTGCTGGGTTATGCGAATCGCGCGAACATGGGGAATTATCGGGAAGCCACCGATGCTTATTTGGCTGGACGGACACAAACGGCCGATATCGTTGCAGATCGCGAGCAGGGCCGCATCAAATACGGCTTCGGCTTGAATGTGGAGCAGTTCCTCAGCCGCGACTGGGGCGTCTACGGCCGCCTGGGCTGGAATGACGGGCGCAACGAATCGTTCGTCTACACCGAAGCCGACCGCTCCGCTTCGCTCGGAACGATGGTCTACGGCACGCGCTGGCGACGGCCCGCGGACAAGGCGGGCGCTGCGTTTCTGGTGGATGCAATCAGCGGCGATCACGCCCGCTATCTGCAACTCGGAGGCTTGGGATTTCTCCTCGGAGATGGCGGCTTGAGCTACGGCCTGGAAAAAATCCTGGAGACATTTTATACCGCGCACGTGTGGGGCGGCGTCTCCATCGCGGTTGACTGGCAGCACGTAACCGACCCCGGATACAACCTGGCGCGCGGCCCGGTATCGATCCTCAGTTTCCGGCTGCATCTGGAAGGCGCCGCGCCGCTGGATAAACTCAGCGCAGCCGCGCATTGATCATAGGTCTGTGATCTCCTGCCACCAGCTCACAAAACGATTCGGCGCCGTAACGGCTGTGAATTCGTTATCTCTGGAGGTTTCAAAAGGCAGTATTTGCGCGTTTCTTGGCCCGAATGGCGCCGGCAAGTCGACCACGGTCAAGATGCTTTCCGGGTTGCTCACGCCTACTTCCGGCCGGGCCTCCGTGTGCGGGCTGGACGTTGCCGCGCATCCGGTGGAGGTGAAGCGGCGTATTGGCGTGCTACCCGAAAACCTCGGCCTTTTCGACGACCTCACGATTCAGGAGCATCTGTTTCTCACGGCTGAGATCTATGGCCTCGCGAAGCAGGAGGCTCGCTCACGGATCGAGCAGCTCTTGCGCATGCTTGGGCTCGCGGAGAGCCGCGATACGTTTGCGGGGCACGGGTCGCATGGGATGCGCAAGAAGACCGCATTCGCCATGGCGCTGCTGCCGAATCCCGAGGCGCTGTTCCTGGACGAGCCTTTTGAGGCGATCGATCCGGCCACCTCCAAAATTATGCGCGAGATCCTGGTATCGGCAGCGGCTCGCGGGGTCACGGTGTTTCTCACATCGCACATTCTTTCGGTCGCCGAGCGCATCGCGCACCAATTCGTCATGATTCGCGGCGGGACCATCGTTTGGAACTCGCTGGCGGCGGAACTGCCACGCCCGCTCGAAGATTTATATCTTGAACTAGCCGAACCGCCCGTTTCGGAACAGTTGGAATGGCTCACGTCCGGGCGATCCTAATCGCGGTGGTCAGGGCCATGCGGCGCGACCTCCGCAGCGTGGGATCGTTCTCCGGCAACAACCTGTTCGTCGTCAGCGTGGTGTTTCTATTCCTGAAAGACCCGGATGTTTTTGTCGCACTGCTTGCGTTTATCGGCCTTGTTCTGTTTATTCCGCTGAGCGCGGATCCGCTGCGGGTCTTGCCGCGCGAACGGTTGGCCCTTTGGCCCTTGAGCACAGGCGAGCGCTGCCAGTTGCGAATGCTCAGTCCGTGGCTCAATCCGGTTACGTGGCTGGTTGTGGCGCTCGTGATTTGGAAGCACGCGTCCCTAGGCTTGTGCGCAGTGGCCGTGTCGATGTTCGCGATTGGATTCGTGCTTCCCTCGCTTTCCGCGGCTCGCAAAAGAGTGTGGCGGCACTTGCCTCATTTCCCAAGCCCGCTGAATCATCTGATTCGCAAGAATCTTCGCGAGATGCTTTCGACGCTGGACGCTTGGTGCAGCGTGGCAATCAGCGCGGTTGCGTTGGGCTTCCGAGCGGCGGGCCATTTGCCGCCCGCAGCGCTGCTGCCGATGACGATTCTGACCATGCTTGCGATCTCGACTTATGGGCAGACGCTTTTCGGTCTGGACGGAGAGGGTGGAATCACACGTTACCGGCTTCTGCCTATGCCTGGCTGGCAGATTTTGGCTGCGAAGGATGTGCCTTTCTTTTTGTTGTGTGTACTGCTGACGTTGCCTTTGGACCCGGGGGCCGGGGTGGCGGCCGCTCTGCTGGCATTGGCGATCGGGCATCGCGCGTCGGTAGCGCATCACACCGACCAGGCGCGCTGGCGGTTTTCGAGCGGCGTTGGGTTTGGCGACAGTCTTCTTCAGGTGATTGCGATGGGGGCCGCTGCCGCTGCGGTTCACTCGATGCCGGGGCTCCTGGCGCCGTGCACGGGTGTTTATGCGGGGTCCGTGTGGTGGTACGGGCGAGCGATTGAGAAAATGGCCGAATAGGGTGCACGCGAATTCCTGCGCTACCATGCGCGGACCCATGCTGCGGAATTATTATCCGGGCGCGCCTTGGTATTCCGCGTACGGGTTGTAGGAGCCCGGATTTGGTGTTACTTCAAGCGGTCCCTGCAAAGCGAGGGCTTGCGCATCGGCAATCGTGGCTTGCTGCGGCAATGCGGCACGGAACTCGGGCCAAGCCTGCACGGGAAGATATTGCGCGATTCGTTGGTGGAAGCTTCGTAATTCCTCGTCTCGAGCGTAATCGACGTAAAACTTACGGTCTACTCGCCCGGCGCGCGTTAATGCGAAATCCAGGGTCTCGGGACGGTTTGCAGTCATAAAAAGCACGCGGTCTTCACTCGCGCCGATCCCATCGATTACATTCAACAAATCAGCGATCGTCAGACTGTCTTTTGTGTTTGATTGCCGGGAGGTCGCGAGGCTTAAGCAATCGATATCTTCGAGCGCGATGAGGGAGGGCTTGCGGCAATTCGCCAGCAGCGCCGCGAGCCGCTCACCCGTAATTCCCGTTCCGCGCAGCGGCACCGAATAAATGGGCAGCTCGAAGTTCGAGGCCACGGCAAGAATCAGGCTCGATTTCCCGGACCCCGGCGGTCCAGCGAGCAGGTAGCCTCGCCGGTAAGGAATCCCGAGTTCTTCATACATCTGTTTCGAGTCAAGAAACATTCGGACATCTAGGAAGAGGTCCTGAACGAGGTCCGGAGGATGAAAGAGAGAAGTCAGCGGGCGGGGCGGAATGGCGCTGCCGGTCCAATCGCCGTAGGCGTCCGCACGAAAATAGTCAACCCGCTTCGACCGGGTCTGTTCGTAATTCATCCTCGCTTCCTGGAGGATGCCGAGGAGCATGCTTCGATCCCACGAAAGCCAGATTTGCAACCGAATCGAGCGTATAGGCCGCCTTCGATTGATATCGGGCTGAGCCTCTTTCCGATGTTCCGCCATCATGAAATGTCCCTTGTACATCAAGTAATAGGTGCCGTATTCCGGGATCATTTCGAACTCCGAGGGGCGCACGGAGTCATCATCGCTATCGTTCTGCCGCGTTCGCAGCAGCAGTGAATTCACTTTGCGCCCGCGCAAATTCTTCTCGACCCAGCAACTCAGCCAAAGATAGGCGTCTGTGTGTTCTACATCTTCGACGGTCAGAGATATGCTGACCCGTGTGATGGCGTAGCCAACGGTGTGCTCGTAGAGGAAGCGCCAAGCTGCCCGCAGCCCGCCTGTGATGAAGCCGAGCCCAAGGATCACCCAGGGCGGGAGTTCTTTTGCGAGATCGAGCATATTGGCTGCCATAACGGTTCTCCTTTCTTCTGAAGTGATTGATGCGTAAGTGGGCCGGGTCTCGGCAAGGCACACTGATCCGGCACGACGATACGTGATGTATCGGCGTTTTTAGAAGGCGTGATTATCAGGCGTTAGCGCAGCGTGGATTTCAATCCGACACGGAGGTCAGAAGAATAAGAGTTCGTCTTGATGTTTTCAACTGTAACCTCCTTGTCCTCAGATTTGTGGGATGGGTCCCAGCAACGAAGTCTAACATTCCTTTGCTGGAAGGCGCAAGTCTGAGAATTGTCCAACACAAGATGAGCCTGAACGAGGGGTTTGATTCCAATACAGCGGGAGCCTGAAAAGGGGAAGTGATTCCAACACAAGATGAGCCTGAGAATGGAGGGCCAGTGCATG
>Ga0070741_10000320_pt1 | contig 182821 bp, 197 predicted proteins | sample Coa_R1_4_FD_66440 | JGI IMG/M metagenome (GOLD analysis project Ga0070741, IMG submission 66440) | Surface soil microbial communities from Centralia Pennsylvania, which are recovering from an underground coalmine fire - Coalmine... | ecosystem: Environmental > Terrestrial > Soil >... | reverse complement strand
GGAGGCCCCGGCGTTATCAAGCGGAGGCCAGCAATGGTGATTGCCTCCGGGGGCCCGCGAAGCGAGCCGTAACCCATCGCGCGCGGGAATGTCGGGTTCGACGAGACCTGCGGTTTTACTCTCTAGCTAGTGCCTTCGACCCGCGAGGATCGAAGGTCCGTGGATCTCGCTGATCCCCGGCATCCAGCGCGCCCTTGGAGTTCTTCTATGCCGCGCCACCGAGCGACCGCGAGGGTCCGGCGCGGCCATTTCAAATGCTCGCGCTGGCCGCTCGCCTTCGGCTCGCCAGCGCGAGGGCGCTGATTTTCAAAAAAATCGACGCCGCGTCGAAATGGCGAAGCTTTGGCCGAGGCCAACGACGAGCCGGGCTGTTTGGCAAGTGAATCGGATGAAATGCGCTCAACGCGAGCCACACACTCGGCGTCATCGTCCGCGAAGGCGGACGATCCAGTAAACACTGATCTCTCGGTGTTTACTGGATGCCCCGCATTCGCGGGGCATGACGGCGGTGCGTGTGACGGAGTTGGGCAGCTACTCTGCGCGCTTGCCCTGCGTGCTGCGCAAGGCATCCCGACTTGCCGCCCCCATGGCGACCGGACTATCGTCCCGCCCGATTTTTTCCGCCACGCAACAGGAACCAAGCCATGCTCAAGTTCTATTACAGCGGTGCCCCGAACCCGATGAAGGTCGCGCTCTTCCTCGAGGAGGCGGGCCTGCCTTACGAAGCCATTCCGGTCGACACCCGCAAGGGCGACCAGCACAAGCCGGACTATCTGGCGATTAATCCCAACGCCAAGGTGCCGGCGATCGTCGACGGTGACGCGGTGGTGTTCGACAGCAACGCCATCCTGCTCTACCTCGGCGAGAAGACTGGCAAGTTCATGCCGGCAAACACGCCGAAGCTGCGCGGCGAGCTTTATTCCTGGTTGATGTTCGTCGCCTCGGGCGTCGGTCCCTTCGCCGGCCAGGCGGTGCACTTCCGCAATTACGCGCCGGAGAAGCTGCCCTACGCGATCAACCGCTACGTCTTCGAGGCGCTGCGCCATTTCGGCATCCTCGATGCGCGGCTCGGCAAGCACAAATACATGGTGGGCGATGCCTACTCGATCGTCGACATGGCGGTGTGGGGCTGGGCGCGGCTCATCCCGGTCGCGGTCGGCGAGGAGCACGCTGCGAAATATCCGAACGTGAAGCGGCTCATCGATGAGATCAGCGCCCGTCCGGCGGCGGCGCGCGCGCTCAAGGTCAAGGACCAGCACAAGTTCAAGACCGAGATGGACGACGAGGCCCGCAAAGCCATGTTCCGCCATCTGACGGAAAAGGTCGCGTAAGAGTGACAACTGGCGATCGACGGGTCTCGGACCGAGCCGATATCGGGTTTACCCGATATCGGCCCATCATCGATGCACAAGTCGGCTATAGCCGACTTGTGATGTCCGGGACGCGTTTTTTTTGAGGCTTAGCCCAGCTCCAGCGGCCGCCAGTCGATCTGCGCGTTGAACATTGCGGCGCGCACGCGCGCGACGGCATAGGGCAAGCCGAACAGCCGCAGTGTCTCCTTGCCCTCGCCTTGCACGATGACGATTTCCGGCGTGCCTTCGCCGCGCGCGAGCAGTCGCTCGCGCATCGCCTCAGCGAGCTCGTCGATTTCCAGCCGGTCGAGGATTTTGTCCTGCACGCGCACCACGTGGATCACGCGGCGCGGCGCTTCTTGAACCGTCCCGTGCAGCAGCCGATACGACATTCGAGCACGCGGTTGGTCGGTTCCGCCAAAAGGATGAGGCCTCCGGCTCTTCACCGGAGGCCTCGGCTTAGTGTCGCGCTATTGGAACAGCTTCATCGCGTTCGATAGCGTCTGCAGCACGCCCCAGGTGAGGGGAATGCCGACGAAGCCCCAGGCGAGAATGAGCTTGAGCTTCATCGAGCTGTCGGTGTTGGCTGGCATGTTCTTCTTCTCCCTTAAGCCCGAGCGCCGGCTGGTGCGACGGCGGACGGCGCGGCTGCTGATCCGTCGTGCGCGCGCGGATCGTTTTCCTTCATGTGATAGCGGGCGGCGACGGCCTTGACTGCAAGATTGCAGAAGAAGCCGATGACGAGGAGCACGGCCATCAGATACATGGTCGTGTTGTACGCCTGCGCCTTCGGCACGCCGTGGGTGACGTTGTACTCACGGATGTAGTTGACCAGCACCGGACCGAAGATACCGGCCGCCGACCAGGCGGTGAGCAGCAGTCCGTGGATGGCGCCGACATAACGTGTGCCGAAGATATCCCGCAGATAGGCTGGGACCGTCGAGAAGCCGCCGCCATACATGCTGATGATGATCAGGAAGCAGACCACGAAGGCGGAGACGCTGCCGATCGAGCCGGTCCACGGCACCAGGGCGTAGAGCACGGTGCCGAGCGCGAAGAACACGAAGTAAGTGTTCTTGCGGCCGATATAGTCCGACGTGGAGGCCCAGAAGAAGCGGCCGCCCATGTTGAACAGGCTCATCAGTCCGACGAAGCCGGCGGCCGCGATCGGAGTGACGTGACCGGGGAACATCTCCTGGCTCATGGCGGACGCTTGGCCGAGCACGCCGATGCCGGCGGTGACGTTGAGGCAGAGCACCCACCAGATGAACCAGAACGCCGGCGTCTTCAGCGCGTCATAGACGAAGACGTCGTTCTGCGTGATCAGCTTCTTCGGCACGGCCGGAGCCACATAGCCTTCCGGCTTCCATCCCGCAGCCGGGACGCGCACGATGATCGAGCCGACGATCATGAAGAAGAAGTAGACGACGCCGAGCACGATGAAGGTCTCGGCAACGCCGACATGCGTCGCGCTGGAGAAGCGCTGCATCAGCCACACCGAGAGCGGCGAGGCGATGAAGGCGCCGCCGCCGAAGCCCATGATGGCCATGCCGGTCGCCATGCCTGGACGGTCGGGGAACCATTTGATCAGCGTCGAGACCGGCGAGATGTAGCCGATGCCGAGCGCGATGCCGCCGAGCACGCCGTAGCCGAGATAGATGAGCCACAGCGTGTGGGCGTAGACACCGATTGCGGAGATGAAGAATCCGCCGGCCCAGCAACATGCGGCGGTGAACATCGCACGGCGCGGGCCGCCTTCTTCCACCCAGCGGCCGAACACCGCGGATGAGACGCCGAGGAAGAAAATGGCGATAGAGAAAATCCAGCCGAGCTCAGTGAGCTTCCAGTCCGCCGGCGTGGATTGTGAAATGCCCAAGAGCTTGGTCATCGGCAGATTGAACACGCTGAACGCGTAAGCTTGGCCGATGCACAGATGCACGCACAGCGCAGCCGGCGGCACCAACCACCGGCTGAATCCCGGGCCGGCAACCGTGTGCTCGCGATCGAGAAACCCCATCGCAACGTCCTCCCCTGTGAAGCTCTTTTTGCTTGTGCTGCAGGTGGACGAGCTAACTCCTCCCGCAATCAAGTCACAGTGCGAATTGGTTGATTTTGAATCAAGAAACGACTCTCTATCGCGCGATCGAACATTTCGATTTCGCTATAGCGAAGCGCTATGCAGACATGCTCCGCATGTCTGCGACTAAAGGCGTAGATCGCAAGCGAATGTGTTGAATCAACTAGCGAGTGTCGGCGCAATGCGCCGCGCTTCGGCCACGAGTGCCGAAGTTAACGGCGTCATTGGCTCGCGCGCGGGCACAACGAGGCCGATGGTTTGCACAGCTTCCGGCTCGACGATGGGGATCGCCCGCACCGTTTCGGTCAGGCCCAGTGTCTCCGCGAGCTTCGCCGGCATCACGCTCGCCCAGCGTCCGGTGCGTACGTGCGAGAACAACAGGATCATCGAATCGGATTCCAGCGTCGGCCGCGACTCGCCGCCGGCGCTGCGCAGCAGCCGGTCGATGATGCGCCGGTTCTGCATGTCGGGCGTCAGCAGGCAAAGCGGGACCTGCGCCACCTCCGACCAGGTCACTTTGTCACGCGTGCCCAGCGGCGCATCCGGCGAGGTCAGCAGCCGATAGCGCTCGCGGTAGAGCGGGATCACGCTCACCCGGCCGACCGGCTCATTGTCGAGATAGGTGATGCCGGCATCGATCTCGAGATTGTCGAGCAGCTCGAGAATCTCGATCGAGGTGCGCGACCACAGCGTGAACTGCACGTTCGGGTGCCGCTCGCGATACGGCGTGGTGAGCTCGGCGACCATCGGCAGCGCTGTCGGGATCGCGGCGATGCGCAGCTGCCCGGTGAGGCCATGGCGTAGCGAATTGATCTCCTGGCGCATCGCGCGCGCGTCGCCGACGATGCGCCGCGCGAAATCGAGCACCCGCTCACCCTCGGCGGTGAAGCCCTGGAAGCGCGAGCCGCGGTTCACCAGCAGCACGCCCATCTGCTCTTCGAGCTGCTTGACCCCCGCCGACAGCGTCGGCTGCGTCACGCCGCACACTTCCGCGGCCCGCCCGAAGTGCTTTTCCCGGGCCAGCGCCAGCAGGAAATCGAGTTTGTCGATCATGGCGAATTTTCACTACCGCCCAATGGCTTGATAGATTCCTTATATCACATTGGGCGGAAATATATGAGCAAAAAAGCGCCAGTCGATAGAAGTTCTCTATGGTTCAATGGAGCTGAGGGGGTTGTTCACCTCCGAAAAGGGTCGCATCTCAAGAGTTTGGAGACGGTCTAATGAATGTTCATGCGAGTCCGCCGCCGGGGGGCGGCGCCGGGTCGCGCAAGCAGCGCCCGCGCCGGACCCCCAAGGGGCGCCAGGTCGAGCCGGTCGCGCTCGACGAGATCCGCGCACTGCTTGGCGATCGTTCGCGCCAGCGCGATCTGCTGATCGAGCACCTCCACCTGATCCAGGACAAATACGGACACCTCTCCGCCGCGCATCTCGCCGCGCTCGCCGCCGAGACGAAGCTCGCGCTCACCGAGGTTTACGAGGTCGCGACCTTCTACGCGCATTTCGACGTGGTGAAGGAAGGCGAGGTGCCGCCGCCGGCGGTCACCGTGCGCGTGTGCGACAGCTTGAGCTGCGCCATGGCCGGCGCCGACAAGCTGATCGACGATCTTAAGGCGAAATACGGCGCCGACGTGCGCGTCATTCGCGCGCCCTGCATGGGCGCTTGCGATCGCGCCCCGGTCGCCGCCGTCGGCCATGTGCAGGTGATGCACGCCAATGCTGGCAACGTCGCGACCGCCGTGCAGGCGAAGCCGCATCCGCACGCCTATCATCCTGGCGCCGATTTCGCCGCCTATCAGGCGGAAGGCGGCTACGCGCTCTTGCGCGACTGTCTTTCGGGCAAGCGCACGCGCGACGAAATCATCGGTGCGGTGAGCGACGCGGGCCTGCGCGGGCTCGGCGGCGCAGGCTTTCCGACCGGTCGCAAATGGTCGCTGGTGCGCAGTGAGCCTGCGCCGCGACTGATGGCAGTGAACGGCGACGAGGGCGAGCCCGGCACCTTCAAGGATCGCTTCTATCTGGAGAAGGATCCGCATCGCTTCATCGAGGGCATGCTGATCGCCGCCTGGATCGTTGAGGCGCCCGAGGTCTATTTCTATCTGCGCGACGAATATCCCGAGGTCCGGCTGATGATCGAGGCGGAGATCGCCAAGGTCGTTGCCGGCAAGCTCGCCCCGCATACCAAGATCATCATGCGCCGCGGCGCCGGCGCTTATATCTGCGGCGAAGAGTCCGCGATGATCGAATCGATCGAAGGCAAGCGCGGCCTGCCGCGGCATCGTCCGCCATACGTCGCGCAGGTCGGCCTGTTCGGCCGCCCGACGCTCGAGCAGAACGTGGAGACGCTGTTCTGGGTGCGCGACATCGTGGAGAAGGGCGCCGCTTGGTTCACCTCACACGGCCGCCACGATCGCAAGGGCTTCCGCAGCTTCTCAGTCTCCGGCCGCGTCAAGAACCCGGGCGTCAAGCTCGCACCGGCCGGCGTCACCGCACGCGAGCTGATCGATGAGTTCTGCGGCGGCATGGCCGACGGCCACACCTTCAAGGGTTATCTGCCGGGCGGCGCCTCGGGCGGCATCCTGCCGGCGTCGATGGCCGACATCCCGCTCGACTTCGGAACTCTGGAAAAGCACGGCTGCTTCGTCGGGTCGCACGCCGTTGTGATCCTGTCCGACAAGGACGATATGAAAGCCGTAGCGCTCAACCTGATGCGCTTTTTCGAGGACGAGAGCTGCGGCCAGTGCACGCCGTGCCGCGTTGGTACCGAGAAAGCGGTGAAGCTGATGGCGCAGGGCCCGTGGAACACGGGGCTGCTCGACGAGCTCTCCACCGCGATGCGCGATGCCTCGATCTGCGGTCTCGGCCAGGCGGCGCCGAATCCGCTGACCTGCGTGCTGAAATATTTTCCGGACGAGCTGAAGAAGCCCTTGGGCAAATGGTGATGCGATGAGCAACAGCGGCGGACAAAAGCCGGAAGGCTACGGTCACGACAAGAAAGGTGCCGCTGGCGGCTCGGCCGTTGCGCAAGGCAAGCCAGGCGTCAGCAGCAAGGGGCCGATCGACGCCGTGTCCGGCGCCGCCGATGGCCCCAAGACCATCACCTTCATGCTCGACGGCCGCGAAGTCGTCGCTCGCGAAGGCGAGACCATCTGGCAAGTCGCCAAGCGCGAAGGCACCGAGATCCCGCATCTGTGCTACTCGCCAGAGCCCGGCTACCGCGCCGACGGCAATTGCCGCGCCTGCATGGTGGAGATCGAGGGCGAGCGCGTGCTCGCCGCGAGCTGCATCCGCAAGCCGACCGCGGGCATGAAGGTGAAGGCCGCCTCCGATCGCGCCAAGACCGCACGCAAGATGGTGTTCGACCTTCTGGTCTCGGATCAGCCGGCGCGCGAGACGCTCGCGCACGATCCGGCGTCGAAGCTCTGGTCCTGGGCCGACACGATGGGCGTCGAGGTCGGGCGCTTTCCGCAGCGCGGAAAGCCGACGCCCGACCGCAGCCATCCGGCGATGGCGGTCAATCTCGATGCCTGCATCCACTGCAATCTTTGCGTCCGCGCCTGCCGCGAAGTGCAGGTCAACGACGTCATTGGCATGGCTGGCCGCGGCATCCACGAGAAGATCGTCTTCGACTTCGACGATCCGATGGGGCAATCGACCTGCGTCGCTTGCGGCGAATGCGTGCAGGCCTGCCCGACCGGCGCGCTGATGCCTTCGTCGCTGGTTGACGAGAAGAACGTGCGCACCGAGTTTCCCGACCGCAAGGTCGACAGCGTTTGCCCGTATTGCGGCGTCGGCTGTCAGCTCACCTACCAGATCAAGAACGACAAGCTCATCGCGGTGACCGGCAAGGAAGGTCCCGCCAATCAGAACCGGCTCTGCGTCAAAGGCCGCTTCGGCTTCGACTACGTGCACAATCCGCAGCGCCTGAAGGTGCCGATGATCCGCAAGGACGGCGTCGGCAAGCGCGCCGACGATCTCGTCGACCCCGCCAATCCGTGGACGCATTTCCGCGAGGCCACCTGGGAAGAGGCGATGCAGCGTGCCGCCAGCGGCTTTATCAAGATCCGCGAGCGCGACGGTAGCAAGGCACTCTCCGGCTTCGGCTCGGCCAAGGGCTCGAACGAAGAGGCCTATCTGTTCCAGAAGCTGGTGCGCACCGGATTCGGCACCAACAATGTCGATCACTGCACGCGGCTGTGTCACGCATCCTCGGTGGCGGCGCTGCTCGAAGGCGTCGGTTCCGGCGCGGTCAGCGCCACCTTCAATGAGTGTAAGAACTCCGACGTCATCATCGTCATCGGCGCCAATCCAACCGAGAACCACCCGGTCGCCGCGACCTTCTTCAAGCAGGCCGCCAAGCGCGGCGCCAAGCTGATCGTGATGGATCCGCGTGGCCAGGCGCTCAAGCGCCATGCCTGGCAGATGCTGCAGTTCAAGAACGGCACCGACGTGGCGATGCTCAATGGCATCCTTAACGTCATCATCGCCGAGAAGCTCTACGACCAGCAATACGTCCAGACCTATACCGAGGACTTCGACAAGCTCGCCGAAAGCGTGAAGCCGTTCACGCCGGAAGAAATGTCGCCGATTTGCGGCATCGCGCCGGACGTGCTGCGCCTGATCGCACGCACCTTCGCCCGCGCCGAAAGTGCGATCATCTTCTGGGGCATGGGCGTCTCGCAGCACACCCACGGCACCGACAATGCGCGCTGCCTGATCGCGCTGTCGCTGATCACCGGTCAGATCGGCCGACCGGGCACCGGCCTGCATCCGCTGCGCGGACAGAACAACGTGCAGGGCGCCTCCGACGCCGGCCTCATCCCGATGTTCTTCCCCGACTACAAGTCGGTCGAGAACGCGGAGGTTCGTGCCAAGTACGAAGCGGCCTGGGGCGTCAAGCTCGACACCAAGAAGGGCAAGACGGTCGTCGAGATCATGGACGCGGTGCACGCCGACGAGATCAAGGGCATGTACATCATGGGTGAGAACCCGGCGATGTCGGATCCCGATCTCAATCACGCGCGCGGCGCGCTCGCGCATCTCGAGCACCTCGTTGTGCAGGACATCTTCTGCACTGAGACGGCGTCGTATGCCGACGTGATCCTGCCGGCCTCTGCCTGGCCGGAGAAGGACGGCACGGTCACCAATACCAATCGTCAGGTGCAGATCGGCCGCGCCGCGCTGCCGCTGCCCGGTCAGTCCCGCCAGGATTTGTGGATCATCCAGGATCTTGCGCAGCGGCTCGGCTGCAAATGGAATTACAAGCACGTCAGCGAGGTCTTTACCGAGATGGCCTCGATGATGCCGTCGCTCGACAACATCAGCTGGGAGCGCCTGGCGCGCGAGGATGCCGTCACCTATCCGGTCGACGGACCCGATGTCCCCGGACGCGACGTGGTGTTTGACAAAGGCTTCCCGCGGCCTGGCGGCGTCGGCAAGCTGGTGGCGACCAAGTTCAGCGCGCCGGACGAAGTGCCGGATGCGTCCTATCCGTTCATCCTTACCACCGGCCGTCAGCTCGAGCATTGGCACACCGGCGCGATGACGCGCCGCTCGGTCACCCTCGATGCACTCGAGCCCGGCCCCGTGGCGTGCCTCTCGCGCGGCACCATTGCTAAATTGGGCATCGCGGCGGGCGACATGGTGCGGGTGTCGACGCGCCGCGGCACCGTCGAGCTCACCTCGCGGCAGGACGAAGCCGTGCCGGATGGCGTGGTCTTCATCCCCTTCGCCTATGTGGAGGCGGCGGCCAATCTGCTCACCAATCCGGCGCTCGATCCGTTCGGCAAAATCCCGGAGTTCAAGTATTGCGCCGCCAAGGTCGAGCCGGCCGGCGAGATTCCGCGGCAAGCTGCGGAATAGCTTTTGGCCAGTTGAAGAACGCCACAATCTTCTGGTTTAGTTCTGGTGGACCAACCGGAGGGGTAGGGCCATGACAGCACGGCATCTCATCTGGCTCGGCTTGTTTCTGTCGGTGGGCGTGGCAAGCGCCGCGGCGAAGCCGGCCTATGTCGCGAGCACCGTCAATCTGCGCGCCGCGCCAGGCACCACCAACGAGATCGTCGCCAAGATTCCGGGCGGCAGCCTGGTCGATGCGGGCGCCTGCACCGACGGCTGGTGCGCCGTCACCTGGCAGGACAAGGAGGGCTTCGCCATCCAGACCGCGCTCGACCTGAGCGGCCGCGTGCCCTCGCGTGGTCCGGCAGCCGGACCGGGACCGGTCGCCGGGCCTTACGTTGTCGACGAAGGCCCGGTCTATGTCGCGCCGGGTCCCTACTACGCCTATCCGGGCTACTATCCCGGCTGCTGCTGGGGTGGATGGGGACCGCGTTGGGGTTGGCACCATCGCCGTTGGTGAGAGTGCGGCCCGACTTTCGCCACGCGGCCATGTGATACGTCAACGAGAGAGTTGAAGTGGGGGGGAACGAGATGCGTAAGCTCTTCATTGCTGCTTTCGTGCTGGCTTCGCCGATCATGCTGCTTTCGCTCGGCGCACCTGCCCACGCCCAGGTGAGCCTGGGGAACGGCTCCAACAATCCGCAAGCGCAGGCGGACATCGCCGAGAAGCGGGAGCGCGAAGCCGTCGATCGCGAGTACAAGGCGACGCTCAAGCGCACCAACCCCGTCGGTCAGGCGCAGACGTCGTCCGATCCGTGGCGCACGGTGCGCGACGACAAGCAGCCGAAGCGCTGACGCGTCTCGCAGCTACTCATTTTCTTCCGATCGTTCGCCCGCTCGACGGCGACGCGATTTCGCATCGTCGAAGAATTCGTTGATTGTGAGCATGCACGGAGCGCATGTTCGCTATGTGCCACAATTGTAAATGCGACTACGTCGCTACCATTTTTCTGCGTCGGCAATTCAACACAATAAAAACAATCACTTATCCACGTACCATTTGCGCGTGTGCCGCGAAAAGATCGCGCGCGCTCCACGGAACCGACTCGAAGTTGCCCGAATTGCTGAGGACAAGCCGCGCCTCTCCAAAACAATTCGGAGCATCAGTATGCGAAAAGTCATTCTCGCGTTGGTCCCATTCGTGTTCGCAACGCCAGCCCTCGCCATGGAAGGCTCGGTGCTTCCGGTCAATCCGGCAGCGACCTCTGCATTTGCTGCCGCCGATGCGGGACCCTTCGCGCAGCCGCGCATCCGCACGCGCATGACGCGCGATGCCGCGATCGGCCAGTACGATTCGATGATCGCCGCGCATGCGGCGGCTAACGGAATTCCGGAGTCGCTCGTGCGGCGCATCATCAAGCGCGAGAGCGGCGGGCGTGCCGGTGCGGTCAGTCGTGGCAATTATGGTCTCATGCAGATCAAACTCGCGACCGCGCGCGGCCTTGGCTACACCGGCTCGGCGGCGGGTCTGCTCAACCCCGAGACCAACATGACCTATGCCGTGAAGTACCTCGCCGGGGCGTATCGCGCGGCCCACGGCAATGAGAGCCGCGCCGTCGGCTATTACGCGAGCGGCTATTACTACGCCGCGAAGCGTCAGGGCATGACGGCGTCGACGTCGGCGACATTCGCCACGCCGGGGACGATGGCAGCCGCGACGGCCGAACCGCGGACATTCACGGCGGCGACCGAGCGCGCCATGGGAGAAGCGACGCCGGCTCTTGTCGCCATGAGCGACACGAGCTTCGCCATGAGCCCGGCGCATCGGCATCATCGCCACAAGAGGATCTGATCCGCGCCGATCCGGCTTGACCCTCCGGCCGCCGTCACCGAATGTGCATTCGTGACGACGGCCGGGTTGTTTTCGGGATCACATGAGGGTGCGGGCGAGGTGGATTCGATATCCGCCTGGCGCCGGCTCGCCATTGCCGTGCTGCTGGCCACCATCGGCGGCGTCGGCATGTGGTCGGTTCCGGTGGCGTTACCGGCACTGCAGGCCGAGTTCGGCGTCGCCCGCGCCGACGCCTCGTTGCCCTTCACCTTGAACATGATCGGCTTTGCGCTCGGCGGCATCGTCATGGGCCGTCTCGCCGACCGCTTCGGCATCACCGTCCCGGTGGTGCTCGGTGCCGTGATGCTCGGCCTCGGCTATGTCGCCGCCGGCGCATCGGCAAGCCTGTGGCAGTTCGCGCTGGCGCAGGGCGTCCTCATCGGGCTCGGTTGTGCGTCGACCTTCGGACCGCTGATGGCCGACATCTCGCATTGGTTCGTACGCCGTCGGGGCATCGCTGTGTCGATCTGCGCGGCCGGAAACTATATTGCAGGCACCATTTGGCCGGTGGTGCTGCAGCATTTCATCAGCACGCATGGCTGGCGCGCGACCCATATCGGCGTCGGCATCGTCTGCGCCGTGACCATCGTGCCGCTCGCCTTCACGCTGCGGCGGCGGCCGCCGCCGCATGACGAGGCTGCCGCCGGTGCTTCGGCGCATCTGCACGCGCAAGGCATGCTCAACCTCTCGCCCAATGCCTTGCAGGTTCTGCTGTGCATCGCCGGCGTCGCCTGTTGCGTCGCGATGTCGATGCCGCAGGTGCACATCGTCGCCTATTGCGGTGATCTCGGTTACGGGGTGGCGCGTGGCGCCGAGATGCTGTCGCTGATGCTGATGTTCGGCATCGTCAGCCGCGTCGCGTCGGGCTTCATCGCCGACCGCATCGGCGGTCTGCGCACGCTGCTGCTCGGCGCTGCGCTGCAGGGGCTCGCGCTGCTCTTCTACTTGATGTTCGACGGACTTGCGTCGCTCTATGTGATCTCGGCACTGTTCGGCCTGTTCCAGGGCGGCATCGTGCCGAGCTATGCGATCATCGTGCGCGAATATTTCCCGCCGCAGGAGGCCGGGATACGCGTCGGCCTGGCGCTGATGGCGACGCTGTTCGGCATGGCGCTCGGCGGCTGGATGTCGGGCGCGATCTTCGACCTGACCGGTTCCTACCAGGCCGCTTTCGCCAACGGCCTTGCCTGGAACCTGCTCAACGTCACGATCACCGTGTGGTTGCTGTGGTGGCCGCGCCGTCGCTTAGCGACGGTCTAGAGACATTGCCTGCGGATCTGGTCTTGCTGCGCGTCTTGGCCGGCTGCGGCTGTTGGCCGGGCTGATTGTTCTGCGTATTGAAGAAGAACGGGAACGGGAAGTTTTGCTGACCGGTCGCGGTCGTATTCGCCGCGGCCTGGACCTTGGGCTTGCGCCGGCGATGCTTGCGCACGACCTTGGCGGGCGGCTTGGCGTCGGTCGCCGGTTTGATCCGCACCGGTTCAGGCGGCGGCTCGGCCGGGCGGGCGACCGGTAATTCGGTCGAGCTGGTCTCGCCGATGTCGACCGGCATGGCCGCGTTCGCCGGCGCAACGATCGACGGCGTCGTGTCGTCGGGAGCGGCCTCCTGCGTCGTGCCCGGAAGATCCGCGGTCTTTGGCTGTGAAACCGGCGGTGGCGCAGACGGCTCCGGCGGCTTCACCTCGGTGCGCATCGGCGTATCCGGAAGCTCACGCAGACGATTGAGCTCGTCGGCTCGGCGCAACGCCGCGCGCAGCAGCAGGCCGCGCCAGTCTGGCGGATCGGCACGCACGACCAGCGCGCGCCCATCGGTGCGGCTGATTAGCTGGGCCTGTGTCGTCAGGGTTAGCCAGCCCGCCACGACGAAAAATCCGACGAGAAAGCCGGTGATGATCAATCGGGGCGCGGGAAACATGTGGAACTCATAACTGAGTCGCGACTCACTGCATACAAAACGCCAACTACAATCACGGCTTTCTGCCGGTCCGCATCGCCCACGTGCACGGTGACAGGGCCCCAGTCGATTGCTAGGAACTCTCGCCGCCAGTTCCCGCGGCCTTCCCACGGAATAATCGCCATGATGCAGAAGCCGAATTGCCCCATCGTCGCCATCGAGGAGCACTACTGGGACGCCGAGCTCGCGGCCCAGTTCACCGGGCTCGAAGCCGGTCGTGCCGACGAGACGCAGAAGCGGCTCGAGGATTTCGGCACGCTGCGCCTCAAGGAAATGGACGAGGCCGGCATCGACATGCAGGTGCTGTCGCACGGCGCGCCTTCGGGGCAGAAGCTCGCTGCCGATATCGCCGTGCCGCTGATCCGCCGGGTCAATGACAGGCTCGTCGCCACGATTGCGGCCAATCCCAAGCGTTTCGCCGGCTTTGCCGCGCTGCCGACGGTCGACCCGGCGGCCGCTGCCGACGAGCTCGAGCGCAGCGTCAAGCTTGGGCTCAAGGGCGCGATGATCCACGGCATGTCGCATGGCGAATTCATCGACGGAAAGAAATACTGGCCGATCTACGAACGGGCGCAGGCGCTCGACGTGCCGCTTTACCTGCATCCGTCGCTGCCGCATCCGGCGGTGATGGACGTCTATTACAAGGACTACGCCAAGGACTTCCCGCTCGTCGTTCGCCCGGCCTGGGGCTACACCGTCGAGACCGCGACGCAGGCGATCCGCCTCGTCCTCTCCGGCGTCTTCGACGCCTACCCGCGGCTCAAGATCATCCTCGGCCATTTCGGCGAGACGATCCCCTTCCTGCTCTGGCGCATCGACCAGTCGCTCAAGCGCCCGGGACAGAAGCCCATCAGCTTCCGCGACATTTTCTGCGGCAACTTCTATCTGACCACCTCAGGCTTCTTTTCCAATCCGGCGCTCCTTTGCTGCGTCATGGAGATGGGGGTCGACCGCATCCTGTTTGCCGTCGACTGGCCGTTCGTGGCCGACAACAAGCCGGCCGTGCGCTGGATGGAGGGGGTGCCGCTCGCCGACGAGGACAAGGCCAAAATCCTCAGCGGCAACGCCAAGCGGCTGTTGCGGCTCTAAGCGGGTTCTGCCTCGGCCTCATGGCTAAATCCTGGGCTCGTTAAGCCCATTGCACTGATTTTCTTCCTATTTCGGCGGTTTTCGGGGCTCTATAATGAGCCCGCCTGATCGCTCGCCAGCCCGGGTCTCGGCTGCTAAAGGATCGGCCAACCTGGAGCCTCGCTTGAACTACGGCAGCACTGCAACAGCACCGGAACGCAGCCGGACGGCGACCGACGCCGACCTCACGGTCGTGGGCGGGGCCGGTCACGTGGGTATTCCACTGGTGCTGGCCTTCGCCGAGGCCGGGCTCACGGTCAACGTCAACGATCTGAATAAGGATACTCTGGCGACGCTGCGTGCTGGCAAGCTGCCGTTCATCGAATACGGCGCCGCGCCGCTGCTCACCAAGGCGCTCGCGGAACACCGGCTGACCTTCAGCTCGGCGCCGGCTGAGATTTCGCGCAAAGGACCGGTGATCGTCACCATCGGCACACCAGTCGACGAGTTCCTCAATCCGGTGCAGAAGGAGGTGCAGGCCTGCATCGACGCGCTGCTGCCGCATCTCGCCGACGACCAGCTGCTGATCCTGCGCTCCACGGTCTATCCTGGCACCACCGATTGGCTCGACGGCTACCTCAAGCAGCTCGGCCGCAAGCTCAAGCTCGCGTTCTGTCCCGAGCGCGTCGTGCAAGGCCACGGCATCCGCGAATTGCGTGAGATGCCGCAGATCGTGTCGGGGACAACGCCCGAAGCGGAAGCGGAAGCGGCGGCGCTGTTCCGGCGGATCGCGCCCGAGCTCGTCGTGGTGAAGCCGCTCGAAGCGGAATTCGCCAAGCTGTTCAGCAACGCCTATCGCTACATCGAATTCGCCGCGACCAACCAGTTCTACATGATCGCGAAGTCGGCGGGCGCCGACTATCAGGCGATCATGAAGGCGATGAAGCACAAATATCCGCGCCTCGCCTCGATCCCGCGCCCCGGCTTTGCTGCAGGACCCTGCCTGTTCAAAGATACGATGCAGCTTGCCGCCTTCGCGCGCAATCAATTCGGCATCGGTCACGCGGCCATGCAGGTCAACGAAGGCCTGGTGCTGCAGGTGGTCGACGATCTGCGGCGCAATTACGACCTCGGCACCATGACCGTCGGGCTGCTCGGCATGGCGTTCAAAGCCGAAGTCGACGACACGCGCGCCTCGCTCAGCTACAAGTTCAAGAACGCGCTGCGCGCCTGCGCGCGCGACGTGCTGACCACCGACCCGTTTGTCACCACCGATGCCTCGCTGCTGCCGCTCGACACTGTCATCACGCGCAGCGATCTGCTCATTTTGTGCACGCCGCATTCCGCGTATCGCGACGCCGACCTCAAGGGTAAGCCGGTGGTCGACGTCTGGGGCTTCCTTGAGAACGCCAACCGCGTCTACTGATCGATGACGCCGCGCCTCGACATCGTCATCCCGGTCTACAACGAGGGACCGGTCATCCTTGGCACTCTCGCGGCATTGCGCCGGGAGGTGAAGACGCCGGCGCGCATTCTCATCTGCTATGACAAGCCCGACGACGACACGCTGTCGACCATCGCCGCGCATCCCGAGCTGCAACAGGATCTCACCATCGAGTACGTGCTCAACAAAACCCGGGGCGCGCATGGCGCGGTGATGACCGGCTTTGCTGAAAGCCGCGCGCCTTACGTGCTGATGTATCCGGCCGACGACGATTACAACGCCGGCATCCTCGACGGCATGGTGGCGAAGGCCGAGGAGGGCAATGCCATCGTCTGCGCCAGCCGTTTCATGCCTGGTGGTTGCATGGTCGATTGTCCGTGGCTGAAAGCGGTGCTAGTGCGCGCAGCCAACTTCACGCTCTTTCATCTGGCGCGGCTACCGACGCGTGACGCCAGCAACGGCTTCCGTCTGTTTTCCCGTCGCGTCATCGACGGCATTACGGTCGAGTCCGAGACCGGCTTCTGCTACAGCCTCGAGCTCCTGGTCAAAGCGCATCGGCTCGGCTGGCGCGTCGGCGAGGTGCCGGCCCGATGGTTCGAGCGCAGCGCCGGCACCAGCCGCTTTCGCGTGCTGCGGTGGATTCCCGCCTATCTGCGCTGGTATCTTTACGCCTTCGCCACCACGCTCTTCCGCCTGCCGGCGAGCACGGTTCGCATGCGCCAGGCGCTGCAACGGACGCCTTGATCATGTTGCGACGCCAGCGCCTCACGCCCCGCCAGATGTTGATCGTGCTGCACGATCTCGCGATGACCGCCGCGGCGATCCTCGTTACATTTCTCATGCGCTTCGAGGGCTCTGAGCTCACCTCGCGCCTCGTCGGCCTGAAATATCTGCCGCTGTTCGTCGCTTATGCCGGGATCATTTATTTCGTCTTCCGGCTGCACTGGAATAAGTGGCGCTTCACCTCGGTGCCCGATCTCTACAACATCTTCCGGGCCACCACGGTGCTGGCGGTCTCGCTGCTCGCGCTCGACTACGTGCTGCTCGCGCCGAACGTCTATGGCACCTTCTTCTTCGGCAAGATCACCATCCTGCTGTATTGGTTTGTGCAGCTGTTCTTCCTCGGCGGGTCGCGCATTGCCTATCGTTATCTGCACTACTCACGCACCCTGCACCGCGCGCGTATCGACGATGCCGCCCGTGCGCTGATCCTCGGCCGCGCCGCCGATGCTGAAGTGCTGCTGCGCGGCGTGGAAAGCGGTGCGGTGAAGAAGATTTGGCCGATCGGCATTCTGTCGCCTTCGTCGGCGGATCAGGGGCAGGCGGTGCGCGGTGTGCCGGTGCTCGGCGACGTTGATGACCTCGAAGGCGTGGTGGCGGAGTTCGTGGCGCGGGGTAACCGCGTCACCCGGCTGATTCTGGCCCCGTCGGCGCTGGCGCCGGAGGCGCGGCCGGAAGCGATCCTGATGCGCGCGCGCCGTCTCGGTCTCACCATGAGTCAGATGCCCTCGCTGGCCGCCGGCGGCGAGGCGGTGCGGCTGCAGCCAGTCGCGGTCGAAGACCTGCTGCTGCGGCCCAGCGTCTCCATCGACTATGCGCGGCTCGAAGGCTTCGTCAGCGGCAAATCGGTGGTGGTGACCGGCGGCGGCGGGTCGATCGGCTCGGAAATCTGCGATCGCGTCGTCACCTTCGGCGCCGCACGCCTCATGGTCATCGAGAATTCAGAGCCGGCGCTGCACGCGGTGACCGAGGCGCTGGCCGCAAAGCACGGCGGCGCGGCGGTGGAAGCGCGCATCGCCGATGTGCGTGATCGCGAGCGCATCACGGCGCTGATCGCCGCCTTCAAGCCCGATATCGTGTTTCATGCCGCGGCGCTCAAGCATGTGCCGCTGCTCGAGCGCGACTGGGACGAGGGCATCAAGACCAATGTGTTCGGCTCGGTGAACGTCGCCGACGCCGCGGCCGCCGCCGGCGCGACGGCGATGGTCATGATCTCCACCGACAAGGCCATCGAGCCCGTCTCGGTGCTCGGCGCCACGAAGCGGCTTGCTGAGATGTATTGCCAGGCGCTCGATAATGACTTCGCGCATCACGGCAATGGCGGAAAGGCGCCGATGCGGCTGATCTCGGTGCGTTTCGGCAATGTGCTCGCCTCGAATGGGTCGGTGGTGCCGAAATTCAAGGCGCAAATCGAGGCCGGCGGCCCGGTTACCGTCACGCATCCGGAAATGGTGCGCTACTTCATGACCATCCGCGAAGCCTGCGATCTGGTGGTGACCGCGGCGACGCATGCGCTCGGGCCGCAGCGCAGCGATGTTTCCGTCTATGTGCTCAATATGGGTCAGCCGGTGAAGATCCTCGATCTCGCCGAACGCATGATCCGCCTCACCGGCCTAGAGCCTGGGCGCGACATCGACATCACCTTTACCGGCATCCGTCCGGGCGAGCGGCTCAACGAGATCCTGTTCGCGCGCGAAGAGGCCAATACTGATATCGGCATCGCCGGCATCGTCGCCGCCAAACCGGTGCAGCCGTCGCTCGAGACCATGCGCGCCTGGCTTACGACCTTGGAGCGCGGGCTCGCCGGCAATGATCGCACCGCGATCTATCGCGTCCTGCGCGACGCGGTGCCGGATTTCCGCGGCGAAGCGGCTTAGGGAGGAGGCGGGCGTGGACGTTGCAGCATTCTTCAAAGCCGAGTTCGCGGAGCACCGCGAGGTGATGACGCGCACGGAAGCAGCGCTGGGCGATGCGTTCGCCGGCCTGCTCGCTGCCTGCGTTGGCTCACTTCGCTCCGGCGGCAAGCTTTTGTTTTTCGGCAATGGCGGCAGCGCTGCCGATGCGCAGCATCTCGCGACCGAGCTCGCCATCCGCTACAAGAAAAATCGTCCGGCGATCGCGGCGATCGCGCTCACCACCGACACCTCGGCGCTCACCGCCGCGGGCAACGATCTCGGCTTCGAGGCAATCTTCGCCCGCCAGATCGAGGCGCTCGGCAAACGTGGCGACGTCGCCGTCGGCATCTCCACCTCCGGCAAAAGTCCGAATGTGCTGGCCGCGCTCAAGCAGGCGAGGGCGCTCGGCCTCGTCACCGCCGGGCTCACCGGCGGGACCGGCGGCGAATTGCCGAAGCTCGCGGACCATCTTCTTCTCGTGCCCTCGAGCACCACGGCCCGCATCCAGGAGATGCACATCACGCTCGGGCAGATGCTGTGCGGGGCGATTGAGATCGAGCTCGACCTCGCTTAGAATCTGACAATCCATCAATTGGTTAGGCGCTCGTCGAGGAGAGGGTCCTTTCGCACCATTTTCGTGTTATGAAAGTCCAATTCGCCATTTCGAAAATTGCTTGACTTCAACCCTTCGGACCCATTTGCTTCGGCCGACCATTGAGGGGCCTGTCATGGACGCCAAGGCTGAGACCAAGCCGGTTGCGAGCATCAAACCGAAGGCGCGCACCGGCGCGGAGCGGCACAGCATTCAGTCTGTCGATCGCGCGCTGTTCCTGCTCGAGACCATCGCCGAATGCGGCGGCGAGGCGACGCTGACCGAGCTGTCGAACCGCACCGGGCTCAACATCTCGACCTGCCATCATCTTCTGGCGACGTTGATTATGCGCGGCTTCGCCGCCAAGGTCCCCGGCCGCAGGCTTTACGCGCTGGGGGCGCGCATTCTCTATCTCGGCCATGCCTGCCTGCAGGTCGACCTGCCGCGCCGGGCGCAGCCGTTCATCGACCGCATCAGCCGCACCACCGGCGAAACCGTGCTGCTCGCCGCATTGCAGGGCGAGGCGATCGTTACGCTGCTGACACGGGAGTCGCGGCACGCCGTGCGCGTCACCACCGGCGGCGCCGGCCGCACCGAGGCGGCACATGCCACCGCGATCGGCAAGGCCATGCTCGCCTGGCTGCCCGAGGACGAGATGCGCCGCATCCTCTCCGGCGGCATGACGCGGTTCACGCCGCAGACCATCACCGATTTTGCCGAGCTGATCGAGGATCTGCGCCTCGTCCGCCGCAAGGGCTTTGCCTTCGATCGCGAGGAATTCCAGCCGGGCGTGATCTGCATCGGTGCCGCGATCCGCGACCAGGCCGGCACCGTGGTCGGCGCGATCAGCGCCTCGACCCCGAGCATGCGCGCAAGCGATGAGCACATCGAGCTGATGTGCACGGAAGTGGTCGCTGCCGCGCGCGGGCTCAGCGCCGAGCTCGGCGCGCAGATCGAACGGCCACAAGCCGCGGAATAAAGCCGGAGTAGTCCGGAGCGAATGACGATTGGGAGACAGTGATGTACGCGCCCGCCGGTGTGAAGACCAGCAAGGAGTTTCCGGTCCCGGATACGATGAAGGCCTGGGTGCTCGGCGATCCTGGTCAGCTCATCCTCAAGGACAAGCCGGTGCCGGTACCCAAGCGCGCGGAAGTGCTGGTGCGCATCGACGCGGTCGCGATCTGCGCCACCGACCTCGAGATCATCTATCACGGTCCGCCGGCGATCATCCAAGGCGGCGCGCCCTATAACAAGAACTTCACGCCTGGGCATGAATATATGGGCACGGTGGTCGCGCTCGGTCCCGGCGTCGACGAGTACAAGATCGGCCAGCGCATCGCGGTGGAGATCCATGCCGGCTGCGGGCAGTGCAAACGCTGCCGCGAAGGTATGTACACCTCGTGCCACAACTATGGGCTCAACTACGGCGACGTGGACAAAGGCCACCGCGCCAACGGCTTCACCACCGACGGCGGCTTCTGCGAGTACCAGGTCAACAACATCAACACCCTGGTCGCCATCCAGGACGACATGTCGGATGAGGAGGGTACGCTGGTCGTCACCGCCGGCACGGCGATGTACGGCCTCACCGAGCTCGGCGGCCTCGTTGCCGGTGAGAGCGTCGCGGTCACCGGTCCGGGTCCGATCGGCCTGATGGCGGTCGCGGTCGCCAAGGCGCTCGGCGCGCAGCCGGTCATCCTCACCGGCACGCGCGACAACCGGTTGAAGATCGGTCAGGAGCTCGGCGCCGACCACGTCGTCAATGTGCGCAAGGAAGATGCGGTCGAGGCCGTGCGCCGGCTCAATGGCGGCAAGGGCGTCGACTACGTGGTCGAATGCTCCGCGGCGGCGAATGCCGTCAATGAAGCCGTGCGCATGGTCAATCGCGGCGGCCGGGTCTGCCTCGCCGCGTTCCCGCACGAGGATGCCGCGGTCGATATCGCGCATATCGTGCGCAACAACATCTACGTTTACGGCATCCGCGGCGAAGGCAAGAGCGCCACGCATCGCGCCGAAGCCTTCATGCGGCAGAAACGCTTCGACGCGACCAAGATCCATACCCACACCTTCCCGCTGGAGGATCTGCCGACAGCGATCCGCTACGCCAAAGACCGCATCGAAGACGCGATCAAGGTGGTGGTGAAGCGCAAGATGGATGCCGTGCAGAAGGAAGCTGCGGAGTAATTCCTCCTGATCCTCGCTGATCGCCGGGATCAACAAGGAAATGCAGACGTGCTCACCTGCGACGACTACCTGACGCCGCGCTCGCTGGATGAGGCGTTCGACGCGATGGACGCCCATCGCGGCGCCTATCGGATCGTCGCCGGCGCGACCGACACGCTGCCCTGGGCGCGACAAGGCCGCGCCGGCGACGTGCATATCCCCGCTCTGATCGACGTGACCCGCATTCCCGAGCTGCGCGAGCGGCGCGTCGAGGAGAAACGCGTCCGCCTCGGGGCGGCGACGCCGATCCAGCGCTTTCTCGACGACCCGGCGTTGCAGCGCGCCATGCCTGACATGCCGCGTTGCGCGGTGTGGTTCGCCGATGATCAGATCCGCGAGCAGGCGACGATCGGCGGCAATCTCGTCAATGCCTCGCCGGCCGCCGACGGCACGCCGTGCCTGCTGGCACATGATGCGCAGATCGAACTTGCTGTGCGACAGCAAGGCCAGATCGTCCGCCGGCGCATGCCTCTCGCCGCCTTCGTCCGCGGTGCCGGCAAGACGGCGCTCGAGCCGGGCGAGCTGCTCATCGCCATTGAATGCGACGCGCTGCCGGGTTACGGCGGTAGCTTCGAGAAGGTCGGGCACCGCCGCTCGCTGGTCATTTCCACCGTTTGCCTGGCGGCGCTGCTGCGGCTCGATGCGGCTGGTCGCGTCATCGAAGATGCGCGGCTGGCGCTCGCCGGCGTTGCCGCGACGCCGCAGCGGCTCGCCGAGGTCGAGGGCGCTCTGCGCGGCGCCGTGCTGTCCGTGGATTTGCTGGAACGCGCCGCTGAGATGCCGATCGGGCGCGTCGCCTCACGCACGCGGCAGGAGTATCGCCGCGAGGTGGTGCGCGGCTTTGTCGTGCGCGGGCTCTTCAATGCCGCGCGCCGCGCCGGCGCCGATCCGCAAGCGCTCGCGCCCGCGCTGGAGGCGGCCTATGCCTGACCTCCACATCGAGGCCACCGTCAACGGCCGCAAGGTCAAGCGCAATGCCAAACCGTATCAGCGGCTGCTCGATTTTATCCGCGACGACCTCAATCTCACCGGCAACAAGGAAGGCTGCGGTGCCGGCGAGTGTGGCACTTGCTCGGTCTTTGTGGACGGTGTGCTGCACAAGTCTTGCCTGATGCCGGTCGCCAAGGCGCAGGGCGCGAGCATCGAGACGGTCGAAGCGCTGGCCAAGACCGGCGAGCTCAGCGTGCTGCAGCAGGCGTTCCACAAGGCCGGCGCCAGCCAATGCGGCTACTGCATTCCCGGCATGGTGATGGCGGCAACCGCGGCGCTGCGCGCCAATCCGTTCGCCGATCGCGAGGAGATCAAGGAACGGCTCGGCGGCAACATCTGCCGCTGCACCGGTTATCAGAAGATCTTCGACGCGGTCGAGCTCGCTCGCGATGTGCAGAACGGCCGACTGCCGGCGACCGCGCTCGCCGAAGCGGAAGCCGACGAAGGCCACTTCATCGGCGCCAATGTGCGGCGCATCGATGCGCCCTCGAAGGTCTCCGGCGCGCTCAAATATGCCGGCGACATGCTGATGCCCGGCATGCTGCATGTGCAGGTGCTGCGCTCGCCGCATCCGCATGCGCGCATCGTCTCGATCGACACCTCAGTGGCTGCCGCGATGGACGGTGTCGAGGGCGTGATCACCAGCGCCGATGTGCCCGGCGTCGATGGCTTCGGTGTCTTCGTCAACGATCAGCCGATCATGGCGCGCGACAAGGTGCGCTATATCGGCGAGGCAATCGCGGCGGTTGCCGCGGAAGATCCGTTGACCGCGCGGCGCGCCTGTGATGCGATCAAAGTGATCTACGAGCCGCTGCCCGCGGTGTTTAATCCCGAGGCGGCGAGGCAGCCCGGCGCGCCGGTGCTGCACGACTACGCGCCGGACAACCTCACCAAGCACATCCCGATCCGCGTCGGCGATGTGCGCAAGGGCTTTGCCGAATCCGATCTGGTGGTCGAGGAGACCTATGAGACGCAGCCGATCGAGCACGCTTATCTAGAGCCCGAGGCTGGGCTTTCCTACGTCGATGCCGACGGCGTGGTCACGGTGGTGTCGCCGAGCCAGAACATCACGCATCACCGCCACATGCTGGCGCGCATCATTGCCAAGCCGATCAGCAAGGTGCGCTTCATCATGAGCCCGGTGGGCGGCGGCTTCGGCGGCAAGGAGGACATGATCTACCAGGGCATGCTGGCGCTGCTGGCGATGCAGACGCGGCGGCCGGTGCGGCTGGTCTTCACCCGGGAGGAATCGATCGTCTCCACGGCGAAGCGGCATCCCTCGCGCACCACCTTGCGCATGGGGCTGACGCGGGAAGGGCGCATCCTCGCCTCGCACATGACGATGATCTGCGACGGCGGCGCCTATGGGCTGTCGACCGAGGGCGTGATGCGCAAGGCCGCGATCCTCGGCGCCGGGCCCTATGCCATCCCGAACGTGCAGGTGGACACCTACGGCATCTACACCAACAACACGCCGTCCGGCGCTTTCCGCAGCTTCGGCGCGCTGCAAACGCAATTCGCCACGGAGACGCATCTCGACATCTGCGCCGAGCGGCTCGGGCTCGATCCATTCGCGATCCGTCGTATCAATGCCATGCGCGACGGCGCGAGGACGCACACCAAGCAGACGCTCAATTCGGTGAGCCTCACGCGTGTGCTCGACGCGGCAGAGGAGGGCTCCGGCTGGGAAGCCGGCGCACCGACCTCGCGCGGCGCCACGCGGCGCGATCTCAATCGCAACGGCATGCGTCCGCCCTGCGCGCTGGGCGCACGGTTCAACAACCCCGACCGGCAAGAGGCGGCGGAGTAGGCGATGGCTCGCAAGCGCGGCAGGGGCATGGCGGCGTGCTGGTACGGGATCGCCCGGACCGCGACGGTCGATCGCGCCGGCGCCTGGGCCGAGCTCGACGACGGCGGCACCGCCAAGATCGTCACCGGCGTCACCGAGATCGGCGAAGGCATCCTCACCGTGCTGGCGCAGATCGCCGCGCAGGAGCTCGGCATCCGTCCGCAAGACATCGTGATCGGCGACAACGACACCGCACGGTCGCCGGAGGCCGCGCATGCCGGCGCGACTCGACAGACCTACATGATCGGCAATGTGGTCGCGCTCGCTTGCCGCGAGGCGCGCGGCAAGCTGGTCGATTTTCTCGCCGGTCAGTGGGATGTCGCGGCCGAGCGCATCCACACCGCCAATGGCGAGGTGTGGGCCGACGACAGCAATCATCGCATCACCATGGACGAGGCGATCAAGCTCGCGAAGTCGCGCGGGTTGGTGCCGGTTGGCTCCGCATCCTTCGGCACCGATACCGGCGGGCTCGATCCCGTCGACGGTGCCGGCAAGCCTTGGCAGGCCTATGTGTTCGGCTGCCAGGTCGCCGAGGTCGAGGTCGACACGGTCACCGGCGAAGTGCAGGTGCTCGGCATCTGGGCCGCGCACGACGTCGGCCGTGCCGTCAACCCCAAGGGCGTCGAAGGCCAGATCGAGGGCGGTATCGTGCAGGCACTCGGCCAAGGCCTGATGGAGGACTACAAGCTCGAGCAGGGCCGCACCAGCACATCGGGCTTTGCCAAATACATCCTGCCCACGTCGCTCGATGTGCCGCAGATCAACTCGATCATCGTCGAGGATCCGGATCCGATCGGACCACTCGGCGTCAAAGGCATCGGCGAGCCGGCCATGGTGCCGACCATTCCGGCGATCATGAACGCGATTTATGATGCCGTCGGTGTGCGCATCACCTCGCTTCCGGCGACGCCGGAGAAGGTGCTGATGGCGATCCGCGACAAAGAGCGCCGCGCTGCACTGCAGGCGGCGGAGTAGGATGCGCGCATGAGTGCAGTGAGCGCAGCGAGCAGGACGGAGGCTTGGGCGGCGGAAATCCCGTTCGACGTCGATCTGCCCATCGTCCGCAAGCTGGCGCGTGTGCTTCCCGGCGCGCTGCCGATTGCCGTGAATGGCGCGCGCATCGCCGCGAGCATCCGTCCGCAACGCTTCGTCATCGAGGGTGGCGACGACACGCCGGTGACCATGCCGCGCACTGCCTATCAGGTGGTCTATCCCGACTGCACGGTGATGATTGATTCGGGCTTCGATCAGACCACCCACGAATCCTTCGGCGGGCAGGAGCCGTATTTCCCGGAGGAATTCGCGAAGCTCAAGCGCGCGCTCGACGCTGCGCGGCTGATCGTGCTCACGCACCATCATGCCGATCACGTCGGCGGCGTGCTCACTGCGGCGAATTTCGCCGAGCTGGCGGGGAAAACCATCGTCAGCAGCGAGATGGCGCGCTGCATGGTGGAGACACCGCACCGGCCGCATCTCAAGCTCGCGTCTGAGGTCGTGAATCGCTTCGTGCTGCTCGACTACCGGCAATATTATCCGGTCGCGCCAGGTATCGTGCTCATCAAAGCGCCCGGCCACAGCGTCGATTCGCAAATGGTGTTCATCGCACTCGCCTCCGGCCGCGAGGTGCTGCACAGCGTCGACTCCGCCTGGAACATGGAGAACATCCGCCGCATCAAGGGCAAGGCTGCGCCCTGGGTGAAAGAGGATGTGCCGCGGATCATGGGCCAGCTGCGCTGGCTCAATGCTACGAGCCGCAATGAGCGCGAGCTTGCGATTCTGGTGACCCATGATGATGCGCTGTTTGCCTCGCTGATCAAATCGGGGTTGCTCGGCGGACAATTGAAGCTTTGAAGACGACGGACAAGAACACTGGGAATAGGGAGACGATGTGATGCGTGGGGTTCGGAAAGCGGTGGTTGCGGGCGCCGCATTGCTGTGCATGGCCGCATCGGCCGGAGCACAAAACTACCCGTCGCGCACCATCACCATGATCGTGCCTTACCCTGCCGGCGGGCCGAGTGATGTTGTCGCGCGCATCATGGCCGACGGCATGGGGCGGGTGCTGGGGCAATCGGTCATCATCGAGAATGTCGGCGGTGCCGGCGGCACCATCGGTACTGCGCGTGCCGCGGCGGCTGATGCCGACGGCTACACTTTGCTCGCCGCCAGCATGGGCTCGCATGTTGCCGCGCCGGCCTTCTACCCGAACCTGAAATACGACTCGACCAAGGATTTCACGCCGATCGGGCTGACCGCGCACGCGCCGGCGGCGATCATCGCGCGCAAGGACTTCCCGGCCAAGGATCTCAAGGAGTTCATCGCCTATCTCAAGGAGAACGGCGATAAGGTGAAGCAGGCTCATGGCGGCATCGGCTCGTCCTCGCACATGGCGTGCCTTCTGTTCACCGCCAAGCTCGGATTGAAGCCGGCGCTCGTCGCCTATCGTGGCACCGGCCCGGCGCTCAACGATGTGATCGGCGGACATGTCGATTTCTTCTGCGAGCAGATCGTCAGTGTCGCCCCGGCCGTAAAGAGCGGGACCGTCAAAGCCTATGCCGTCTCGGCGCCGGCGCCGGTGCCGGCGTTGGCCGGCGTGCCGCCGGCGATCACTGCAGGCGCACCGGACTACCAGATGAGCATCTGGAGTGCGATCTTCGCGCCAGCGGGCACGCCGAAACAGGCTGTCGACAAGCTCGCCGAAGCGCTCGACAAGACCCTCGATGATCCCGCCGTGCAGCAACGTCTGATCACGCTTGGCGGCTCGGTGCCGCCCAAGGAGGAGCGTGGGCCGGCCAATCTCGAGCATCTGCTCACCACCGAGATCAAGCGCTGGGGGCCGATCCTCAAAGAGGCGGCAGCGAAGACGAACTAGGGCTACTCCAATGCTCGATCGTGAGACCGATCCTCATGCCGCGATGCACGCACGCGCGCGCGCCATCCGCGAGGCTGGCGGTCTTGCGGCGGCGCTGTCTCACGGAAGTTTCCCGAAGCTGATCGAGACGACGCTGTCCGAAGCGCTGGTGCTTGGCTTGCTCAAGCAGGGCGTGCGCAAATATTTCGCCATCTTCGGCCACGGCTCGACCGATCTCGGCGAGGTGCTGCGCATCTATGAAGCGGAAGGCGTCACCCGCACCATCAATTGCCGCAACGAAGTGGAGATGGCGCACGCGGCGACCGCGCTGCGCTGGGAATATGGCGAAGTCTCCGCAGTGGTGACCTCGATCGGGCCTGGCGCGATGCAGGCCTTCGCTGGATCGCTGGCCAGCGCCTCGAACGGTGTCGGCGTCTATCACATCTATGGCGACGAGACGACCTTCGGCGAAGGCTACAACATGCAGCAGGTGCCGAAGGAGGAGCAGGGCCTGTTCGGCCGCATGACCGCGACGCTCGGCCAGTCCTATGTGCTGCATACGCCGGAAGCGGTGCGTGACGCGCTACGGCGCGGCGCGCTCTGCGTCAACCATCCCTATCGCGCCGGCCCGTTTTATCTGCTGTTGCCGCTCAACACCCAGCCGGCGCGCCTGACGGTGAACGTCGCGGCGCTGCCCGAGCGCCCGCAATTGCCGAAGCTCGCGCCGGCAGACGATACCGCAATCGACCAGGCGGCGGCGCTGATCGCCAAAGCAGCGAAAGTCGCCATCAAGGCCGGCGGCGGCACACGCGGACATGACGCGGCGCTGCGTCGGCTCGCCGAAGCCGCGGGCGCCGCGGTCGTGCTCTCACCCGGTTCGACCGGTGTGCTTCCCGACGCGCATCCGCAAAACATGCATGTCGGTGGCTCCAAGGGTTCGATCAGCGGCAATTTCGCGATGGCCGAGGCCGACCTCCTCGTCGTCGCGGGCTCGCGCGCCGTGTGTCAGGCCGACTGCTCCGGCATCGGCTACAAGTCGGCGCAAGCGGTGATCAATATCAACGGTGATCTCGCCGACGCCTTGCACTACAACAAGACGTTGGCGCTCATAGGCGATATCGGCGCCGTCGCTGACCGGCTGGCGCAAAAGCTTGAGGCGGCGAAGGCGAGCAGTAACAAGCGTGCCTGGCTCGACGCCTGTGCCGCCAAGAAGGCGGAATGGGCCACCTATAAGCGTGCACGCTTCGACTCCGGTCCCTTGGCCGATGCCGCCTGGGACAAGGCGGTGCTGCCGCAGCCGGCGGCGATCAAGATCGTCACCGACTTTGCCAAATCGATCGGCGCGGCGAAGTTCTTCGACGCCGGCGACGTGCAGGCCAACGGCTTCCAGATCGTCGAGGACGACCGCACGGGCGACACGTTCACCGAAGCCGGCGCCTCTTACATGGGCTTCGCGCCGAGCGCGCTGCTCGCCTCAGCACTAGCCGACAAGCCGCGCTATGGCATCGCCTTCTGCGGCGACGGTTCCTTCATGATGAATCCGCAGATCCTGATCGATGCGGTCGAGCACGGCGTTCGCGGCATGATCGTGATCTTCGACAACCGCCGCATGGCGGCGATCACTGGACTGCAGCTCGCGCAATATGGGCAGGACTTCCGCACCAATGACCGTGTCGCGGTCGATTATGTGCGCCTGGCCTCCGCCGCGTCCGGCGTTCACGCACTGAATGGCGGGCTCGATGCGGCGAGCTTGGGGGCCGCGCTGAAAGCCGCGCACGCGCATGACGGCCTCTCGGTCGTCCACGTGCCGGTCTATTGCGGGGCGCACGAGCTCGGCGGTCTCGGCGCCTGGGGCGAGTGGAACGTCGGCAACTGGTGCGAAGACGTGCAGCGCAGCTGGATCGAGCAGGATTTGTAGCGGGAACTCCCGCTTGGCGGCGGCGGTTGACCAACATGGCCGAGCTGCCCGCCATCAGGACCCTGAAAGCGCTGCGCGACGCCGAGGCTAGCTGCACGCGCTGCCCGCTTTACAAGCACGCGACGCAGGTTGTGCCAGGCGAAGGGCCCACACGGGCGCCGATCATGATGGTCGGCGAGCAGCCGGGCGATAAGGAAGACATCGCGGGGCAGCCGTTCGTCGGGCCGGCCGGGCGCATGCTGGATCAGGCCATTGAAGAAGCCGGCATCGACCGCAAGAAGGTTTTCGTCACGAATGCGGTGAAACACTTCAAGTTCGAGCCGCGCGGCAAGCGTCGCCTGCACAAGCGCCCGAATGCTTACGAGATCGAGCGCTGCCATTGGTGGGTCGACCTCGAGCGCACGATCGTCAGGCCACAGCTCATTGTCGCGCTTGGCGCGACCGCGGTGCGCAGCATCTCCGGGCGGCCGCTGACGATCTCAAAAATCCGCGGCACGGTGATTCCGCTTGCAGACGGCGGCAGCATGATTGCGACCATCCACCCGTCGTATCTCTTGCGCATCGACGATGAGGCCGACAAGGCGGCGCAGTACCGCGCGTTCGTTCGCGACCTCAAGGGCTGCGTGCGGGCGCTCGGTGAGCTGGCCGCCGCATAAGCCTACGTCGTCAACAACTTCTCCAAGCGGATCGGCAGTTGCCGCACGCGCACGCCGGTGGCGTGATAGACCGCATTGGCGACCGCGGCAGCGGTGCCGACATTGGCGAGCTCGCCGATGCCTTTGACGCCGATGGGATTGACGTCGTGATCCTCCTCCGAGATGAGGATTGCTTCCATCTCCTGGATGTCGGCATTCACCGGCACCAGGTAGTCGGCGAAGTTGTCGTTGATGTAGCGCGCATTCCGTTCGTCGATCTCGGTCGCTTCGTGCAGCGCCGAGGCAATGCCCCAGACCATGCCGCCGATATACTGGCTGCGCGCGGTGCGCGGATTGACGATGTGGCCGCCGGCAAAAGCGCCGATGATGCGCGGCACGCGAATTTCACGGGTCAACGCGTGCACGCGCACCTCGACGAATTCAGCGCCCATGGCATACATCAGCTTCTTGCCCATCGAGCCGCCGCCGAGTGACGGCTGCCCGGCATAGAGCTTCTGCATCGCGTCGGGCTTGCTGCCCTCGGGGAGGAATTCGGCATATTCCTCGATGGCCCCGACGCCGAGCTTCTTGAAGGCGGTCTCGCGCAGCTGTCGCGCATCCTGCGGCGCCGGGGCGCCGCGGCCTTGCGTTTCCGGCACGTTGGCGGGCGGTCGCCGCTGCGGTGCTTCCTGGTTGGCGCCGGCGCGCGCCAGGCGATCGCGGATGGCGTCGCAAGCCTTCGTCACCGCGCAGCCGGTACTGGCGGTGTTGTTCGAGCCACCGGCAACGGGGCAGGGCGGCAGGTTGCTGTCGCCAATTTCGACGGTCACCGCTTCGACCGGAAGGCCCAGGCGTTCCGCGGCCATCTGCCCGATCACGGTGTACGCGCCGGTGCCGATATCGTGGCCGGCAATTTGCACGATCGCTTCGCCGTTCGACATAAGCCGGACGCGCGCCGCCGCGGCGCCGACATGGCTCGGATAGAACGCGCTGGCGCAGCCCCAGCCGATCAACCAGTTGCCCTCGCGCATCGATCCCGGCTGCGGATTGTGCCTCGACCAGCCGAAGGCCTCCTTCGCCGCATCGTAACACTGCATCAATGAGCGGCTACTCCAGGGCTTGCCGGTCGCGTCCTGCATGGCGTCGTTGACGCGGCGCAGCTCGACCGGATCCATGTTGAGCTTGATCGCGAGCTCGTCCATGGCGCTTTCCAGCGCGTAGATATAGGGCACCACCGGCGGCGAGCGCATGAAGCCCGGCGTGTTGCGGTCGGCATGCACAATCGTCACATGCGTCTTCACCGCGCCATAGCCGTACATGCGCGCACTGTCCTCGACGCCAGCGACGCAGTACGGATCGGGCCGCGAGGTGACCTCGAAGCCTTCGTGGATGAAGGAAGCAATCTTGCCGTCACGCTGCGCGCCCATGCGGATGTGATGCTTGGTCTCGGCGCGATAAGTCGCGATGGTGAAGCCCTGGTCGCGCGTGGGGACGAGCTTCACCGGCCGGTTCAACCGCTTGGCGGCGAGCGCAACCAGCGCCGTGCGCGGCGTCTGCTGCGCTTTGGAGCCAAAGGCGCCGCCGACGAAGCGGCTCACGGCACGCACCTTGTCGGGGCTGATGCCAAGCCGCTGCGCCGTTGCGTTCTTCAAGCCGTACATGAACTGGCTCGGCTCGTGGACGGTCAATTGCCCGTCGGTCCACGCACAGGTGGTGGTGAACAGCTCCATCGCATTGTGATGCTGGGTCGGCGTGGCGTATTCGACGTCGAGCTTCACCTCGGCAGAGGAGAATGCCCCTTCGGCGTCGCCGGCTTGCGGCAGCTCCTTCGCCCGCGCCGAGGCTTTGCTGGCGTCTTCTTCCGAGGCACCTGGCGCGCCGAAACTGGCGCTCGGCTGTTCGGATACGTAGTCGATCTTCAGCTTGTAGTGCGCCTCGCGCGCCGCCTCGTAGGTTTCGGCGACGACGAGCGCCACGATCTGTCCGTCATGCGCGATTTCCGGTCCGTAGCCCTGGATCGAGGTGCTCGGACCGCCGCCACCGGGGGCGTATTTGATCTGCTTGAGCTCCTGCGTGTTTTCGTAGGTGAGGATGTCGAGCACGCCGGGCACGGCCTGCGCTTCGCTCGCATCGATCGTGTTGATGCGGCCTCGGGCGATCGGGCTCGTCACCAGCATGGCAAAGGCTGGATTTCCGACCGGCATGTCGGAAGGGTAGCGCGCTTCGCCGGTGACCTTGAGCCGCGCGTCGTAACGCGGGACGGGCTGGCCCATATTGGCTTTGGCTTCGGGAGCGGCTCGGTTCATGTCAGATCTCCATGGCCGCGGTCTCGCGCAGCGCGCGGATCAGGGTGCGTTTGCCGAGCTCGACCTTGAAGGCGTTGTGGGCGCGTGGCGCCGCATTGGCGAAGGCGAGATCGGCTGCGCCGTTGAGCGCCTCGTCGTCGAGCGTGACGCCTTTGAGCCGCTCTTCCGCGGTGCGCGCACGCCACGGCACGGTGGCGACGCCGCCGAGCGCGATACGCGCCTGACGCACCGTGTTGCCGTCCATCTCGAGAGCGACCGCGGCGGAGGCCAGCGCGAACTCGTAGGATTCGCGATCGCGGACTTTGAGATAGCGCGAGCGCTTGGCGAACGGCAGCGCCGGGATCGAAAACGCGACAATCAGCTCACCCGGCGCCAGCGCCGTTTCGAGCTGCGGCGTGCTCCCCGGCAGGCGATGCAGCTCGGCAAAAGGAATGTTGCGCGAACCGCGCGTTCCCGCCACTTCGACCTTGGCGTCGAGCGCGATCAGCGCCTGGGCGAAGTCGCCGGGATACGTCGCGATACACTGATCGCTGACGCCGAGCACGGCGTGCGTGCGGTTGACGCCGTCCATGGCCGCACAGCCGGAGCCTGGATTGCGCTTGTTGCATTCGGTGTACGAGACATCGCGATAATAGCTGCAGCGCGTTCGCTGCAGCACGTTGCCGCCGAGGCTCGCCATGTTGCGCAGCTGCGCGCTGGCGGCCAGCGCGAGCGCTTCGGCGATCACGGGATAATTCTGCTTCACCTCGGGATGGTCGGCCACCTGCGCCATGCGCGCGAGCGCCCCGAGCCATAGTCCGTTCCCGTTCGTCTCGATGCGGCCGAGCCGCCCTTGCCCGAGCGCATTGATATCGACGAGCCGCTGCGGCCGCATGATGTCGAGCTTCATCATGTCGATCAGATTGGTGCCGCCGGCTAGATATTGCACGGGGGTCAGCACCGAGGGCTCTTTCGCCGGCGAAGCTGCGGTCATGCCGGCCTGCACGGCGGCGTGCGCATCGGCGATGCGCTCGTATTGGAAGGGGCGCATGTCAGGCCTCCTTCATCTTGGTCTTCGCCTGATTGATGGCGTCGACGATGTTCACATAAGCGCCGCAGCGGCAGAGATTGCCGCTCATGTATTCGCGTATCTGCGCATCGCTCCCGGCGTGTCCTTCGTTGACGCAGCCGACTGCCGACATGATCTGGCCGGGCGTGCAATAACCGCACTGGAAAGCGTCGTGATCGATGAAGGCCTGCTGCATCGGATGCAGCGTCCCATCTGCCTTGGCGAGACCTTCGATGGTGACGACCTCATGGCCTTCGGCCACCGCGGCGAGCGTCAGGCAGGAGAGGACGCGGCGCCCGTCGATGAGCACCGTGCAGGCGCCGCACTGGCCCTGATCGCAGCCTTTCTTGCTGCCGGTGAGCCCGATGTGCTCACGCAGCGCATCGAGCAGCGTGGTGCGCGAGTCGAGTGCCAGGTGGTGGTCGCTGCCGTTGATGCGCAACGTCATGGATAGAGGGCTGCGCACGTCGGATGGCGTCGCGGCCGCGGGTTTGGCGGCGGACGGCCGCTCGAGGAGGCTGACACTCATGGTCGATACCACCGTGGAGGTGAGGAAGTTCCGCCGGCTGAAGCCGCGTGAGGAGGACGATGGAGCGGGGCGAGACGCTGTCATGGGCTCAAATTCGGCTTGTTGCGTGGATGCGCGCCGCCGGCTGGGCATGCGCGCTTCCCCGGGGAACGTCCCGCCGCCTTGGCAGTTCCTATAGTGCGGGAAATTCAACGAGTTCCGTTGCTTAAGGTGTTTGCGGCATGGCGCCGCTTATCCATGGAGACAGGCATGAATCGCCATCAACACCCCGATCCGCATTTGGAAAAGGATAAGGGGGACAAACAGCAAAAGCAGAAGGAGCGCAGCCAGGTCAGCGCCAAGGACGATGAGGTCGTGATCAGTTCAGAAGACAGCTTCCCCGCCAGCGATCCACCGAGCTGGACCGGCGTGATCTTGGGCGAAGCCAAGAAGAAGGTCAGGTCGCACTAAGAATGCGGGCTAGCTGAACTTCATATTCAGCAGCCGCTCCGCGTTCCCACAGAGAATTTTCCGGCGATCTTCGGCGGTGAGCCCGAGCGCATCGATGGCCTTGATCGTTGGTGCGATCGGGCCGAGCGGTGTGTCGGTAGCGAACACCACGTGCTCGGCGCCGAAGAATTCGAGCCCGCAGCGCACGGCATGCACACCGCCGCCGAACAGCGCGGTATCGCCGTAAAAGTCGTGCAGATAGTCCATGTGCGGGCGTTTGAGCGATGGTAGCACCTGCGAATAGTTCTCATCCGAGGTGCGGGCGCCGAGCACCTTCAGGCCGGGGCCGACGCGTCCGTCATAGAACGGGATCATGCCGCCGAGATGGTGGGTGATGATCTTGAGCTTCGGATAGCGGTCGAGCAGGCCGCTAAACACCAGGCGCAGCATGGCGACGGAGGTGTCGTAAGGCCAGCCGAAGCACCACCACATCTCGTAACGTGACTTCTGCTCGGACGGATAATCCGGCATCGCCGCGGTGCGCACCGGATGCAGCCACACCGGCAGGCCGTGCCTCGCCAGTAACGCAAAGAACGGATCGAATTTCGGCTGATCGAGGGGCTCGCCGGCGATGCTGGTGAAGATCTGTACGCCGCGCGCCCCGAGCGTTGTGATCGCGCGCTCGGCCTCCTTGATCGAGCCGTCGATGTCCGTAAGACAGATAGCGGCGGCGAAAGCGGGGAAGCGCTTGGGGTGCTTGGCGCACAGCTCTGCCATGGCGTCGTTGGCGATGCGCGCAAGCCGCAGGCCGACATCCGGCTTGACCAGATCCTCGATCGCCGGATTGGGCAGCGAGATGATCTCGCGGTAATCGCCGAACTGATCCATTTCGCGGAAGCGCTCATCGAGGTCGAACAGCTTCTTGATGCCACGCAAGCGCATGCCGATATTCTCGAGCTTCGGTGCGGCCGCGGTCATCTCCTGGAAGAAGCGGTCCGGGAAGATATGGCAAAAAATATCGATGATCGTGTCGCTCATGCTCATCCTTCCTCGGGCGTGCTGACAATGAGCCGCCGCTGCAGGGGGAATGCCTGCCAGCCGAAACGCGCGACGACAAGCCCCCACAGACCTTTCGGCGCCCACAGCATGACCACGATCGCCACGACGCCGAGCATCATCAGGTAGAGACTGCCGAGATCGGCCAGCGTCTGCCGCAGCAGGAAGAAGATGACCGTGCCGATGATCGGCCCTTCGACGCGGCCGATCCCGCCGATCACGGTGATGAAAATCACATAGGCGGTCCAATCGTTGACGCTGAAGGCGGTGTCCGGCGAGATGCGCAGCTTCTGCAGGAAAATGAGCGCGCCGACCATCGCCGTGCCGAAGGCGGTGATCACATAGACGATGTATTTGATGCGCAGCACGTTGACGCCGTTGCTGCGCGCCGCGAGCTCGTTGTCGCGGATGGCGGTGAGCGCCAATCCGTAGCGCGAGCGCAGCAGCATGACGATGGCGGTGATGATCCCGGCGACGAGCACGAGCGCCAGCCAATAGGTCTCGAACTCGCGCAGCGTCCGCGTCGGCGCCATGCCGATGACGATCGAGGCCGGCAGGCTGACGCCGGAGCCGCCGCCCAGCACAGAGATCTGCGCCGCCACCAGGCGGAAGACTTCCGCCATCACCCAGGTGCCGATGGCGAAATAGTGGCCCCGCAGCCGAAACATCAGCGCGGCGACCGGCACCGAGACGATGGCGGCGGCAAACCCGGCAATCGGGATGGCGAGGAGCGGATGCACGCCGGCGAGCATGGTGAGCGCGAAGAGGAGATAACCGCCGAAGCCGACGAAGGCCTGCTGTCCGACCGAGACAAGGCCGGCATAGCCGGCGAGCAGGTTCCACAGACTGGCCAAGGCGACGAAGGTGTAGATCTCCGCGAGCAGCCGCAGGGCCTGCCGGTCGCCCCAGAGTGGGGCGGCGGCGAGGATCACCAGCGCCAGCGCGAACAGCGCGGTGCCGATCTGACTGGAGCGAGTGGCATGTGCGACCTTCATGCCGCAACCTTCGGAAACAGGCCGCCGGGGCGCAGCGCCAGCACAACGAGAAAGGCGACATGCCCGGCGAGCACCTGCCAGCCGGGATCGATCTGCGCGCCGACGGCCTGCGCGACCCCGAGGATGATACCGCCGGCGAGCGTGCCCCACATGCTGCCGAGGCCACCGATGATCACCGCCTCGAACCCGAAGATCAGCCGCGCCGGGCCTATGGCCGGGTCGAAATTGGCGCGCACCGCAAGGAACACGCCCGCAATGGCGACGACGGCGAGCGACAGCGCCATGGCCAGCGCGAAGACGCGGCGGGTATCGAGGCCCATGAGTTGCGCCACCGCCTGGTCGTCCGAGGTGGCGCGAAAGGCGCGGCCAAGCGCCGTGCGATAAAACAAGAGCTGCAATCCGCCGATGACCGCCACCGCAACGACGAATTGAATGAGCGGCAGCACGCCGATCCACACATCGGGAATCGCCTGGAAGGCGGCGACCTCGATCGATCCCGCCTGCAGCTTGCGGCTGTCGGCGGTGAACAGCTCGAGCAATCCGTTCTGGATGATGATCGAGAGCCCGAAGGTGACGAGGAGTGGTGGCAGGAGATCGTCGCCGAGCGTGCGGTTGAGGAGACCACGCTGCAGCAGGTAGCCGATCGCCGCCATGATCGGCACCACGAGCACGAGCGAGACGAGCGGATTGAGCCCGACCGCGCTCGTCACCATCAGCGCCACATAGGCCGCGAGCACGATCAGGTCGCCATGGGCGATGTTGACGAGCCGCATCACCCCGAAGATCAAAGCGAGGCCGGCGGCGAACATGGCGTAGAGCCCGCCCACCAGCACGCCTTGCAGGATGATGTTGACCCAGTTCACGCATCACATCCCGAAATACGCCGCGGAGATCGACTTAGCGGTGAGGCTCGCGGCCTCGCCTTGCAGCGCTACGCGGCCTTCCTGCAGGCAGGTGACGTGGCGCGCGGCCTTGAGTGCCTGCACGATGTCCTGCTCGACGATGACGAGCGATGAGCCTTCGCCGACGATCTGCGGCAATCGCGCATAGATGTCGCGCACGACGATCGGTGCCAGGCCGAGACTGATCTCATCACACAAGAGAAGCTTCGGGTTCGCCATCAACGCGCGGCCGATGGCGACCATCTGCTGCTGGCCGCCGGAGAGTGCCGGCGCCGGCATGTGCTTGCGCTCGGCGAGCATTGGGAAGAGCTCGTAGACGCGTTGCAGGGTCCATGGTCCGGGTCGCCGCAGTTGGCCGCCGATCAGCAGATTTTCTTCGAGCGATAGCGACGGGAACAGGCGGCGGCCTTCCGGCACCAGCGCAATGCCGCACCCGACGACGCTGAATGCGGGCAGGCCGCCGATCGGCGCGCCGTCGAACAAGATGTCGCCGCGTTGCGGCCGCATCAGCCCGGCGATGCTTTTCAGCAGCGTCGACTTGCCGGCGCCGTTGGCGCCGATCGCGGCGACGACCTCGCCCGCCTCGACGCGCAGGTTGACGCCGAACAGCGCCTGGAAGTCGCCGTAATAGGCGTCGAGCCCGCGCACTTCGAGCAGCGGCTCAGGCATCGGCGGCGATCCCCATATAGATTTCCGCGACCTGCGGGCTGCGGATCACGGTCTGCGGGTCCCCTTGCGCGATGAAGCGGCCGCTGTGCAGCACGAGCAATCGATCCACGCTGGCAAGGAGCGCATGCACCACATGCTCGATCCAGATGATGGAAATGCCGCTCGCGCGCACCTCCTTGATCAGCGCGATCAGCGCCGCGCATTCGTGCTCGGTGAGACCGCCCGCCACCTCGTCGAGCAGCAGCACGCGCGGCTGCGTCGCCAGCGCACGCGCGAGCTCGAGCCGCTTGCGGTCGAGCAGCGTCAACCTGCTGGCGGCGCGATTGGCCTTGTCGGTGAGCCCACAGCGTTCGAGCAACTGCGCGCTCGCCGCATAAACGTCGCGCTCCGCGCGCCCTGAACCGAACGCGGCCGCGACGACGAGATTCTCGAACACGGTCATGCCGCCGAACGGCTGCGGGATCTGGAAGGAGCGGGCGAGGCCTTTGCGGCAGCGCCGCTCCGGCGTGAGCCTCGTGACGTCTTCGCTCCCGAGCAGCACGCGGCCGGCATCAGGGGCAAGCGTTCCAGTGATGATGCCGAACAGCGAGGTCTTGCCGGCGCCGTTCGGGCCGATGATCCCGAGCGCTTCACCATCCGCGAGCGCGAGGTCGATGCCGTCGGCGACGACAATGGCCCCGAACCGCTTCGCGATATTTTCGAGCGCGAGGATCGGGGCCATGCAGTGCCGGCGATTACGAGAGCGGCTTGAGCTTGCCGCCGAGCGGGATATCCGGCGCGGTCTTGTTCTCGGCGATCACCAGCTCGAACTTGTCGCCCTGTTTCTGCCACTGCCCGGCAACGAGCGGCGTCTTGGTGACGTTCTTCACCGGCTGTCCGGTCCATTTCACCGGGCCAACGATCGACTTGTAGTCGGTGGCGATAATGGCATCGAGGATCGACTTGGCATCGGCTGGATTCTTGGCGCGCTTGAGCACGTCTATCGCCACCTCGAACAGCGCGTGCTGGAAGCCGATCGGCTGCGTCCACGGCCGCTTGGTCGCGGCGGTATACGCGTCGGTGAGCGCCTTTGCGCTCTGGCCGGTGAGGCCTGACTTGTAGGGATGGTGCGGCGTCCACCAGACCTCGCTGGTGAGCCCGTTGCCGCGGACGCCCAGTGAATCGATCACCGACGGGAAGAGGAGCGCCTTGCCGATGGTGACGACCTTCGGCTTGAAGCCCTGCTGCGCCGCCTGCGACCAGAAGGTGGCGAAGTCGGGCGGGATCATGTTGCCGGTGACGATCTCCGCGCCCGCCGCCTTGAACGCCGAGATCTGCGAGGTGAAGTCGTTGTTCATCAGCTGATAGCGGCCGGGATCGATGAGCTTGTAGCCGGCTTTCGACAAGGAAGGCGGCAGGCCGAGCTTGGGATCGCCCCAGGCATTGCCGTCGGCGTCGTTGGGGAATAGGCCTCCGACAACCTTGTTGGTCGGCAACTCGTCCCACAAAGCCAGGAACGCGCCGATGACGTCTTCGAGCCCCCAGAAGAAATGGTAGGTCCAGGTGAAGCCCTTCGCCGGATCGCCGTTACGGCCGAAGAAATAAGGCTGCCACGGGCAATTGGTGGTGATGCAGGGGACCTCGTTGACCTCCGCCTGGTCGGCGACCGGATTGGTGGTGTCGGGCGTCGCCGAGGCGATGATCAGGTTGACCTTGTCGCCGAGGATGAGCTCGGACGCGACTTCCGACGCACGGCTGGCATTCGACTGGCTGTCCTTGGCGATGATCTCGACCTTGTAGGTCTTGCCGCTATTGCTCAGACCCTTGGCGAGCACGCTGCGCACCTGGTCGATGATGAAGCCGTCGGCCTCGCCGAAGCCGGCCAGCGGTCCGGTGCGTGGGCTCACCAGGCCGATCTTGATCACTGCCGATTGCGCCTGCGCGTCACTGACGCCGAGCAGCGCCGGCGCCGCCAATGCGCCGATGCCAGACTTGACCAGCGTCCGCCGTGAGATCGTCGTTTGCTGAGCCATGGTCGTCTCCCTTAGTCCTGCGCCCGCGCGTTCTTCAGGTGCTCCAGCACTTTTTGGCGCAGCGCAGCCTGCTGCTCCGGGCTCCAACTGCGGAAGCCTTCGCCGCTTTTGAAGCCCAGCTTACCGGTTTTCACCAATGCTTCGAGATAGGGCGAGGGGCCGGGACGGCTGTCGATATCGCCGAGCACGGTCTTGTGGATCGCCAGCGTCAGATCAGTGCCGACCATGTCGGCATTCTCCAGCGGCCCAAGGACCGCCAGCCGGCGTCCGAACGCGGCCTTGATCACCTCATCGACGGTCTGCGCATCGCAAACCCCGTGCTCGACCAGCGCGATCGCCTCGCGCCACAAAGCGTGTTGCAACCGGTTGCCGATGAAGCCCGGCACGTCCTTCTTCACATGCGCCGGCTTCTTCCCCGCGTCGCGATGCAGCGCCATGGTCCAGTCGACGACCTTTGGCGCGGTCCACTGCGTCTCGATCACTTCGACCAGCGGCACCAGATAGGGCGGATTCCACCAGTGGGTGCCGAGCGCGCGTGAGCGATCGCGCAGGCCCTCCATGATCTTGGTGATCGGGATGACCGATGTGTTGCTGGCGAGGATGGTGTTGCCGCGCACATGCTGCTCGATCTCGGCGAACAGCTTCTGCTTCAGCGGCAGATCCTCGAGCACTGCCTCGACTACATAATCGGCGTCGCGCACGGCTTGCGCGAGGTCCGCGATCGGCGTCACCCGTTCGACGGCGGTCGTGTCGTCGCCGAGATCGCGCAGATTGGCGGCGACGCGCTCCTTGGCGCTCGACAGCGTCGCGGCGAAAGAATCGTAGATGCTGACGTCATGGCCGGCGAGCGCGAACACCTGCGCGATGCCGTGGCCCATCAGCCCGGCACCGATCACGGCGATACGCGCTTTGCTCATAATATCAGCCCGCCGTATAGCCGCCGTCCGCGTAGAGGATGTGGCCGGTGTAGAAATCCGATGCGCGCGAGGCGAGGAAGAGGAGCGGTCCGGCGAGGTCGGACGCTTCGCCGAGCCGGCCCTTCGGCACGCGGGCGAGGAACGCCTTACGCACGTCCTTGGCGCGATCGGTGTCATCGAACATCCATGCGGTCAGCGCCGAGCGGAAGACGGTCGGCGCGATGGCGTTCACCGTGATGCCGGTGTCGCCCCATTCGCAGCCGAGCGCCTTGGTGATGCCGTCGACGGCGGATTTCGACGCGCAATAGGCGGTGTAGCCGGCCGGATGGCCGAGGAGCCCGCGCGCGGACGACATGAGGATCACCTTGCCGCCCTCGCCCTGCTTGAGCATCTGCTTGCCGGCGGCGCGTGCGATCAGCCAAGACTGCGTGACATTGGCGTCCATGACATCGAGGAAACGCTCCGGTGCCATGTCGGTAATCTTCGACACATCGTTCTTGCCGGAGCCGACGACGAGAATGTCGACGCGGCCGAATTTATCGACCGCGGCCTGCACGATTCTGTCGCAATTGGCTTCCGAGCTCGGGCGCACGGCGACGCTCGCGGTCTTGGCTCCCAGCGCCTCGCATTCGGCGGCGACCTTCTTGAGCTCGTCGGCCTTGCCGGCGGCGAGCACGACATGCGCGCCGGCGCCAGCCAGCACTTTCGCCGCCAGCGCGCCGAAGGCGCCGGACGCACCAGTCACGATGGCGACCTTGCCTTTGACGTCGAACAGCGACAGCGGATTTTTCAGAAAGTCTTCGGACATGGCGTTTCCTACCTGCACAGCCTGTCATGCCCCGCGAAGGCGGGGCATCCAGTAATCACAACGGTCGGCGTTTACTGGATCGCCCGCCTGCGCGGGCGATGACGCCGGCGCTTGTTGTTGCCCTCAGTTCATTTCACCGGCGCGACCGCGACCGCAATCGTGCAGACATCATGGCCGCGATTGATGATCTCGCGGCTTTCGTTGGGACCGATATAGCAAGCGTCGCCGGCTTTGATGACCTGCTCTTTGCCGCCGGCGATCACGGTAAGCTCGCCGGCCAGCACGTAGTAGATCTTCTCCGGCGGCGAGGAGTCCGGCCCGGCGCCGCCGCCCGGCAGGAAGTGGGAAATGCCGAAGACGAGCGTTTGCGAACCGCCCATCTCGGCGCCGAACACGCGGAACGACTTGTACTCGCGATGGTTCGGTGCTTCGTAAGGTTTGGCTTCGGAGAATTTGCGCACGATCATCAGAACTTCTCCCCGCGCTCGATCCGGAATTTCTGTTTCGGATCGAGCATGGCGACGAGGCGCACGATGCAACCGTCGCCACGATCCCAGTTCCACGGGAAATAGGCGAAGGTGCAGCGCCGGCCGGTGACCTTGTCGATGTCGCCGCCGACATTCTCGATGCCCATGATGCCGTTCTTGAACAGCGCGCGGTGCACCGGCTCCCATTCCGGGAAGTCATCCTTCCAGTCGCGGCCGCCGGACCATTCCTTGTATTCCTGGGCGAGATGCGGATGTAAGGGGCCGTTGCGCTGCGGACCGATGGCAGTGGCGAGCGGATGGTCGTTGGCCTGGGTGTCGTGGCCGACGACCTTCACCTTCTTCTCGATGAACCATTTCGCGGCGGAAGGCACGAAGCCGGGCGAGCGGCAGAAATAGTCCTCGCTGTCGTCGTAGAGCTTGTGCCAGCCGGTGTTGACGATCACCACGTCGCGCGGGCGCACGATCTTGCCGGCGGCCTTCTGCAGATCGTCATAGGTGATCGGCTCCCACTTCTTCTTCGGGATCGAGATCACGATGCCCGAGCCGAAGAAGTGCGGCAGCGGCACCTCGTCGATGAATGGCGTGCCCTGCACCACATGCGCCGGCGCGTCGATATGCGTGGTGTTGTGCATGGACGTCGTAATGCGCTGCGACAGCACGCCCGACTTCGCCATGTAGTGGATGCGTTCGATCTTGACGTCTTCGAAATACGGCCAGTTCGGGGACTGATAGCCGAAGCGATGGGACAGGTTGTAGAACTGCAGCCCCATGCTGTTGTTCAGGTTTTCCTCGAACATGACGCCGCGAATTCTTTTGGCCACGGCTTAGTCTCCTTGTTGCAGCGCTGGCGCGCCTTGCGTTTCTTGATTCAGCGCAAGCCTGACGCTTACGCCGCGATCGAGTTCATGTGCGCTTCGAGCGCGTGCTTGGTGGCGGAGAGGCGCTCGGCAATCATCGCGTGCTGGTTCTGGAAGCGCAGCGTCGGCACCGGCACCGAGATCGCGACCCAGTTGCCGAGCGGATCCTGCATGGCGACGCCGGTGGCGCAGATGCCGAGCGTATGCTCCTCGCGGTCGAAGGCGACGCCGCTCCTGCGCACCGGCTTGAGCTCGGCGCTGAGCGTCTCGAATTTGGTGAGCGTCTTCGGCGTGCGCGCCTCATAGTGGCGGCCGATCAGCCGCTCGATCGCCGGATCGTCGAGTGTGGCGAGGTAAGCCTTGCCATTGGCGGTGCAATGCAGCGGGAAGGTCTCGCCGACCGCAGACACTGTGCGCAGGCGGTGCGAGCCGATCACCTGGTCGATGAACACCAGGTGATCTTTCTTCACCATCGACAGGTCGACGGTTTCGCGTAGCTCGTTGGACAGGCGCACCAGGAACGGCCGCGCCATGGAGACGAAGTCGCTGCGCACCGAAGCGGCGAGCCGCAGGATGGTCGGTCCGAGCCGCACGCGGCCGTTCGGCGAGGCGGCGATGACCAGCTTCTCGGTCTCCAGCGCCGCGACGATGCGTTGCACGGTTGAGCGGGCGAGGTTCACGCGCTGCGCGATCTGCCCGAGGCTCAGCCCGGCATTTTCATCTTCCAGCGCGCGCAGGATCGTCGCCGCGCGCGCGATCACCTGCACCTGGCTCTTCTCGTTGGGAACGAGCTGCTTGTTCATGGGATACGCGACGCTCCGCCCTGGACTTTGTCCGCAGCAAGGTTCTTATGCCTTGTATCGCGGTACACTTAAGCTCAATATACGGTACAAGAAACACCAAATGCGCCGGACAGGCAAGTGTCCGGATTCTGGGAGAGGCCGTGGTCAAGAAAATCGCGCTGGAAGAACACTTTCTTTACCCCGGCTTCGAGGATTATTGGCGGCCGACCATGAGCGAGGTCGCGCCCGAGCGCGTCGATCGCCTGATCAAGCAGCTCTCGGATTTCTCCGGCCAGCGGCTCGAGACCATGGACCGCTGCGGCATTACGCGCGCGGTGCTCTCGATCACCGGCCCTGGTGTGCAGGCCGAGCCCGATGTGGCCAAGGCCGTGCGCACCGCCAAAGCGGGCAACGACTTCCTCGCCAAGGAGATCGCCAAGCGCCCGGATCGTTATTCAGGCTTTGCGCATCTCGCCATGCAGGACGCCAAGGCCGCCGCCGACGAGCTTGAGCGTTCGGTCCGCGAGCTCAAATTCTGCGGCGCCATGATCAACGGCCACACCAACGGGCAATATCTCGATCACCCGTCGCTGGCGCCATTCTGGGAGCGTGCCGACGCGCTCGGCGCCGTGATCTATATCCATCCGACCGATCCGGTGTCGGTAGCGGGCGTTCTCGACGGCCATCGCGCGCTGCGCCGCGCCACCTGGGAATGGGGCTTTGAGACCGGCTCGCATGCGTTGCGGCTCGTCTTTGCCGGCATCTTCGAGCGCTTCCCGAAGGTGAAGCTGATGCTCGGGCATATGGGCGAGACGCTGCCCTATCTCCTCTGGCGCTTCGACAGCCGCTCCAAGCTCTACGGCTTCAGTCTGCCGCATCCGCCGTCGTTCTACATCAAGCGCAATCTCTACGTGGCCAATTCCGGCATGTACTCCAACGAGCCGCTCGACTGTGCCATTGCCGCGCTCGGGCTTGATCACGTGATGTTCGCGGCGGATTATCCGTTCGAGTCTTCTGACGAGGCCGCGCAATACATGGACGGTGCCGCAATGGACGAGAAGGTGAGGATGGCTGTGGCTTACGAGAACGCGGCGAAGTTCTTCCGCCTCTAAGTCACTTCGCCGGAATGACCCTTACCGGCTTGCCGTCGAGCCAGGCGCGCAGGTCTTCGACGAACTGCACGAAATAGCCCTTGTAATTTTCGGCGGTGACATAGCCGAGGTGCGGCGTGGTGATCAGATTGTCGAGCTTGCGGAACGGGTGGTCGAGCGCCAGCGGCTCGACATCGTAGACGTCGAGCGCGGCGCCTTTGATCTTCTTGCCGCGCAGCGCGGCTTCGATCGCCTTCTCGTCCGCAATGGGACCGCGCGAGGTATTGATGAAGTAAGCGGTCGGCTTCATCAGCCCCAATTCGGCGGCGCCGACCAGGCCCTTGGTGCGGCCGCTGAGTTGCAGATGCACGGTGACGAAGTCGGATTGCTTGAACAGCTCTTCCTTGCTCACCAGCGTGGCGCCGGCCTCGGCGGCCTTTTCGGCGGTGAGGTTCTGGCTCCAGGCTATGACTTTCATGCCGAAGGCCTTGCCGACCTTGGCGACCCGTGAGCCGAGCTTGCCGAGCCCGAGAATGCCGAGCGTCTTGCCGTTGAGGTCCTCGCCGATCGTGATCTGCCACTTTTGCCCGGCCTTCATGCGGGCGTTCTCGTAGCCGATGTGGCGGGTGAGCTCGAGCATCAGCCCGAAGGTCAGCTCCGCGGTCGGGTGGCCGAGCGACTCGGTGCCGCAGACCGGGATGCCGCGCTCCGCCGCGGCGTTCACGTCGATCGCCGCGTTGCGCATGCCGCTGGTCAGGATCAGCTTGAGCTTGGGTAGGGCGTTGATCACGTCGGCGCGGAACAGCGTGCGCTCACGCATCAGGCAGACGATCTCGAAGTCCTTGAGCGCGGCGACCACCTTGTCCGGCCCGCCGAGGATCGGCTCGTTGAACACCGTGAAATCGATGTCCTTGGTCACGCCCGACCAGTCGGCCGTCTTCAGCACCACGTTCTGGTAGTCGTCGAGAATTGCCCCGCGATACGCCATGTCCCTGTCCTCATCGCCACGCCAAAAGCCCGCCGACTCACCACAGGCGCGGGCAAACGACAAGGACCCTCCGCCCTCGTCATGCGCGGGCTCGTCCCGCGCATCCATCAGATCAAGCAAAGGGGATGGGTTGCCGGGTCAAGCCCGGCAACGACAAGCAGTGGATCAGCTCAGAAGATGGCGATTTGGCCGTGCTTCTCGCGCCATTTCGGGCCGGGGCCGCGCATGTAATGGCGCTCGGGATGGTAGGGGTTGAACAGCTCGCGCAGCATCTTGCGGAGCGCCTCGACGGCTTGCGACGGGGCGAAAATCGCGGGACGGGGCAGCAGGGCTGCGGCCTGGATCGAAATGGCTGCGATTGCGCGTCCCATGACATCGTCCCCGGAACTGCGACCTTGATCGGCCGCATGTCCCTTGGTCGCGCCTTGACGCGACCCGGTTCATGGTTGGCAGTATGCGCCCGAAGGTCTTAAGGGTGGGTTCGCGCGGCAGCCCGCCACCGCCGATTTCCGAACAGCCTTTCCAGAGCCTTTACTGAAGGAACCGCGGCTTGCTCTTTCGCAGCCGCGCCGCTACATCAGCGGCGATTTTCCCGACAATGTCAGCGGTGGCGACTAGTGCCCCGCTTCCGAAGTTCGTGAAACATCGCGGCACTCTCGGACACGAACTTCGGAAGCAAAGGGGCACTAGCAAGCATATGATTCTAGTGCGGCTTTTCGATTTTGAAGTTCCTGAACGAAATCGCTGCGGGTGGGACAGGAACTTCAAATCGGCCGCACTTGTAAGGCGGCCTTTCCGCGCACGAGGACGTCAATGAACGGTCGCCAATTCATCTACCACATGCAGGGCCTGTCCAAGACCTATCCGGGCGGCCGCAAGGTCTTGGACAACATCCATCTCCAGTTTTACCCGGACGCCAAGATCGGCGTGCTCGGCGTCAACGGTTCCGGCAAGTCGACGCTGCTGCGCATCATGGGCGGCATCGACACGGAGTTCAGCGGTGAGGCCTGGGTCGCGGAAGGTGCGACGGTCGGCTACCTGCCGCAGGAGCCGCAGCTCGATCCTGATAAGACGGTGCGCGAGAACGTCATGGAGGGCGTCGCCGCCAAGCGCGCGCTGCTCGACCGCTACAACGAGATCGCCTCCAACTATTCCGACGAGACCGCCGACGAGATGGCGAAGCTGCAGGACGCTATCGACAGCCAGAACCTCTGGGATCTCGATGCTCAGGTGACTCAGGCCATGGATGCGCTGCGCTGCCCTGACGACGATGCCGACGTCGCCAAGCTCTCCGGCGGTGAGCGCCGCCGCGTGGCACTGTGCAAGCTTCTGCTCGAGCAGCCGAATCTGCTGCTGCTCGACGAGCCGACCAACCATCTCGACGCCGAAAGCGTGGCCTGGCTCGAAGGGCATCTGCGCAACTATCCCGGCGCCATCCTGATCGTGACCCACGACCGCTACTTCCTCGACAATGTCACCGGCTGGATCCTCGAGCTCGATCGCGGCCACGGCATTCCCTATCAGGGCAACTACTCCTCCTGGCTCGGGCAGAAGCAGAAGCGCCTCGAGCAGGAAGGCCGCGAGGAAGAGGCGCGCCAGCGCACGCTCGCGCGCGAGCAGGAATGGATCGGCGCCTCGCCGCGGGCGCGGCAGGCCAAGTCGAAAGCGCGCTATCAACGCTACGAGGAGCTGCTCAAGCAGGCGAGTGAGAAGCAGACCCAGACCGCGCAGATCGTCATCCCGGTGGCGGAGCGGCTCGGGCAGAACGTGGTGGACTTCGAGCACCTGCGCAAAGGCTACGGCGACCATCTCCTCATCGATGATCTGACCTTCAAGCTGCCGCCGGGCGGCATCGTCGGCGTGATCGGCCCGAACGGTGCCGGCAAGACCACGCTGTTCCGCATGATCGTCGGCCAGGAGAAGCCCGACGCCGGCTCGATCAAGGTCGGCGAGTCGGTGCAGCTCGGCTATGTCGACCAGTCGCGCGACGCGCTCGACGGCAAGAAGACCGTGTGGGAGGAGATTTCCGAGGGCAACGACATTCTCCTCCTTGGCAAGCGCGAGGTGAACTCGCGGGCTTATTGCGCGGCCTTCAACTTCAAGGGCTCGGACCAGCAGAAGAAGGTCGGCCAGCTCTCCGGCGGTGAACGCAACCGCGTGCACCTCGCCAAGATGCTGCGCTCAGGCGCCAATCTGCTGCTGCTCGACGAGCCGACTAATGACCTCGACGTCGACACGCTGCGCGCGCTGGAAGAGGCGCTCGAGGACTTCGCCGGCTGCGCCGTGATCATCAGCCACGACCGCTGGTTCCTCGACCGCATCGCAACTCACATCCTGTCCTTCGAAGACGAGAGCCATGTCGAGTGGTTCGAGGGAAACTTCCAGGAATACGAGCAGGACAAGATGCGGCGGCTGGGTACGGATTCAACGATCCCGCATCGCATCAAGTACAAGAAGTTCTCGCGCTGACTTGCCGCAGCCGTCATGGCCGGCCTTGTGCCGGCCATCCACGTCTTTCAAGCTGTGATTCGGACAAGAAGACGTGGATGCCCGCGACAAGCGCGGGCATGACGAGAATGCGGATCGCGCTTTCGATAATTCTGACCGGTTTTCTGCTCGGCGCACCTGCGCGCGCGGCCGATCCCGAGTTCCAGCAATTCCTGCAAGCGCTTTGGCCCGAAGCGCAAGCCAAGGGCGTCTCCCGCGAGGTCTTCGATGCCGCGATCAAGGACCTCGAGCCCGACCTGACGCTGCCTGACCTCATCATCCCTGGCCGCGTCGAGGCGCAGCCGCCGCAGGCCGAGTTCGTGCAACCACCATCGGCCTATTTGAAGGAAGCGACCTTCGATCGCCTGACGGCCAAGGGCCGGGCGCTGGCGGTCCAGCACAAGGCCACGCTCGATCGCATCGAGAAGGAGTTCGGCGTCCCCGGCCCGATTGTGCTGGCGATCTGGGGCCGCGAGACCGATTACGGGAGCTACAAGGTCGGACGCGATGTCGTCCGCGTGTTGGCGACGCAAGCCTATCTCGGCAACCGCAAGGACATGTTCCGCGACGAGCTGATCATCGCCTTCAAGATGCTGCAGGACGGCGTGCCGCGCGCGCAAATGCGCAGCTCCTGGGGCGGCGCCATGGGCTTCGTGCAGTTGATGCCGTCGGAGTACTACCTCTACGGTACCGATTTCGACGGCGATGGCCGCATCGACATCTTCAACTCGGTGCCCGACTCGCTCGCGGCCGCCGCCAAGCAACTGGTGGTGAAGGGCTGGCATGCAGGCACCCCCTGGGCCTACGAGGTGCGCGCGCCGGCGAATGCCGATTGCAGCGTGGGGAGCCCCGACCACGCCTTGCCGATGGCCGAGTGGCTCAAGCGCGGCTTCGTGCCGGTTTACGGGCGCAAGCTCTCAACGGCCGAGCTCGCGGAAGACGTCTCGCTGCTGCAGCCCGAAGGCAGTTACGGGCCCGCGTTCCTGATCACCCGGAACTACCACGTGCTCAAGGGTTACAATCCATCCGATCTCTACGTGCTGTTCGTCGGGCACCTTGCCGACCGCATCAGCGATCCGCGGCCGTTCGCGACGCCTTGGAGCAAGACCGACCAGCTGCGCAGCACCGACGTGCAGGCGATGCAGCGCGTGCTCAGCGAGCGCGGCTTCTACAAGGACAAGATCGACGGCAAGGCCGGCATGTTCACCCGCGCGGCACTCGGCGCCTATCAGAAGGCCAACGGGCTCAAGGTCGACTGCTGGCCGACGCCGGCGCTGCTCGGCGCGATGCGGAACTAAAGCTTACTGCCGGCGTGGGTTGTCGAGGCGGTTGACGTCCTTCGGACACTCGTTGCTGGCGACGAGTCCGCGGGTGCTCGGCTGTGCCGCCGGTGCGGTCGGCTCGGCGCGTCCGCCGGTCGCGGCATCGGCGACGGCGTGGTCCGACGCGCGCCAGCCGGGCGGATAAGCTTCCTCGGCTTTGAGGCCTGATCCGGACCCTGTCGTGGCCATCGCTGCCGACGGCACGCCCGGGCAGGGCTGCGCCTGCAGGTTCGGCGCTTGCGCGAAGGCGGGAACGCTGAAGGTCACCGCAGCGGCAACAACAAGTGACGAGATCGCGCGCATGGCATCCTCCACAAAGGTTGGGAAGACAACGTTCGCGCGCCGTTCCGGTTCGCCTCGCGTGAAGGCCTCGCGAATGAGTCCTGAAAATGAAAGCGCCCGGCAATCAGCCGGGCGCTATGCATTGCGTGATCGACAAACGCGGTCAGTCGCAGACCTGGATCCGCCGCCAGCGATAGGCGTAGCCGTCCCAGAATTGCTGGCGTTCGATATGGCAGACCGGCTCGTCGACATATTCCACCGGCGGCGGCGCATAGACCGGAGCCGGTGCGACATAGACGGGGGCCGGTGCAGGCGGCCCGGCGAGCGCCGAGCCGATGATGGCGCCGGCGGCAAGGCCGCCGATCACGCCAGCGCCCACGGCGCAACCGCGACAGCCGGCGTCGGCAGGGGCCGGCGCCAGGGCGGCGAACGTCGCGGTCGCGGCGAGCGCGATGATGGCTTTCCTCATGACTTTCTCCACGGGGTTGTCGTGGCGGCGATCATGCGGGCAAGCCCGTTACGCGTTCATTAAGGACAGAAGAAGCGCGGACGGCTGTAGCCGACCACGTTACCGAAGCGGTCGTAGAGCGGGCGACGCGCCCAGTAGCCGCCCGGGCAGCCATAGGGAGCCGCAACCGCGTATCCCGGATAGGCCACGTAGCCCGGAGCCGGCGCGTAATAGCGCGGCTGGCTGTTGGCGATGGCCGCGCCGAGGATGGCGCCGCCAACGATGCCGGCACCGACGGCGCAGCCGAAGCAGCGGGCGTCAGCCGGTTGCGGCGCGGCGAAAGTCGCAGCCGCCAGCGTGGCCGCCGCGGCGAGAGCAATCAGGCCTTTCTTCATTGGGTCTCCCTCCAAGGTCCGGACCGGACCAAGGAGGAGCCTTAGTCAAGCGCCGGAACCTGTAAAGAGGGGTCCGCAATTTGGCGGAAATTTGTTGGTGGAACCCGCCCTGCGACCCACACAAAAAGCGAAAGCCCGGTTTCCACAGAGGAAACCGGGCCTTTTTCGTCAGGCGGATTGCCTGCCGGCCGGACCGCTAGTCGCAAACGCGGACGCGGCGGAAGCGCCAGCCGTAGCCGTCCCACCAACGCTGATGGGTCCAGTAGCAACCACCGTAATAGCCGGGCGCCGCACCATAGTAGTAGGGGCCGGGGCCGTAGCCGTAATACGGGCCGTTGGCTGCAGCCGAGCCGATGATCGCGCCGGCGGCCAGGCCGCCGATGATGCCGGCGGCAAGGGCACCGCCACGAGCCTCGGCCGGTTGCGGAGCCGCGACGGCGGCAACCGCCAGCGTCGCAGCCACAGCAAGGGCTGTCAGGATCTTGGTCATGGCGTCACCTCTTTCTCAATAAGTCGGAGCGTTAACTTTGAACTTGCGCACAAGGTTCCGATTTTCGCGGTGAACGGCCGGTGAATGGCTTGTTTTAAAAGGCGTTTGCACGCGATTCCGCGGATTAAATTTCGGTCAGGTTATTCGCGGCTCGGTTGCGCGTTATTCGCGGCTCGGTTGCGCGGCGACGCTTACGCTTTCTGCGCCTGCTTCTCGTCGCGCGCAGTGACGCTCGCGCCTTGCGGCAATTGTGCGAGCTCGCGAATGCGTGCGGCACCATGGGCGAACGGCGCCAGCATTTCGCCGGCGAACGTGTGCGCGTCGGCGCGATTGGGATCGACGCCGAATGACAGCTTCTCTGGCGTGCGCGCGGGGATGTAGAGCGTTCCGAACATCCAATCCCACAGCGCAAGGCAGCTGCCGTAATTCTTATTGAAATGCTTCGGGTCGGCGGAGTGATGCACCTGGTGATGTGCCGGGCTCACCAGCACGCGGCCGAGGGCGCCGGTGAAGGCGATCCACAGCTCGGTGTGCTGCAGATGCACGTAGGTGTGGATGAAGAACACCAGGATGATGTTCGTGTCCGACAGCGCATATTGATACGACATGTCGCCGAACATGTAGCTGCCGAGCCCGTTGGCGGCCGCCGCGGTGAAGGCGAGGATGTTGGCGAACACCCAGGCATAGATCGGGTGCACACGGAAATTGGTGAACGGCGTGAGCACCGTCGCGGTGTGGTGCACCTTGTGGAATTCCCAGAGCAGCGGCACGCGATGCGCGAGCCAATGATTGAGCCAGTAGCCGAGCTCGTAGGAGAGAAACAGCATCACGGTGATGATCGCGCGCTGCACGAAGGCGGGCAGGGCACTCGGCGCCGGCGCGCCGAAGGCGAGCGCGAGCAGATGCGTCAGCCCGTTGGCGATGACCTGATAATGCAGCACAGCCCAGCCGAAGATGATGCCGAACATGAAGACGTTGAACGCCATGAAGCCGAGGTCGGCGATATTCGAGCGGCTCTTGAGGATGCGGGCCGGAAACAGCGCGCGCCACAGCGTGCGCACGCGGATCCGGCGTCCACGCTCGAGGCGCTTCAGGATGAGGAAGACGATGGCGAACAGCATCGCCGCGACGAGCGACGTCACCGAGAAGTGCGAGCCCAGCGAGAAAAACAGCCGCTGCATCTGGCCGAGCACGAAGGCGATGACGGGCGAGAAGTCCAAGGCAAGGCTCCGGGTGGAACGACCGGATTCAAGCGCGTCGGGGTAAATTTTGGCTTAGGAGAAAAGCGGGTTTTTCCGGCTTTTTGCGCGACAACAGAGGCTTATGGTGCCCACCGCATGCGGTTCACCGGCTTACCGGAGACCGGGTTCTTGTCCTCGCCGGCATAGACGAAGCCGTGCTTCTCATAAAAGCCGATGGCGCGAGTATTGTCCTTGTTGACCAGGAGCTCGATGCCCGACGGCGAGCGGCGCTTGGCTTCGTCGAGGAGCGCCTTGGCGACGCCGCCGCCCCAGGCTTCCGGCGCGACGACGATGGAGTCGAGGTAGCCGGTCTTCACGTCGATGGTGACGAAGCCGGCCATGGCGCCGGCCTGATCGGCGACAACGATCTGTGCCACTGGGACGAGCTCACTGCGCCAGCGCTCGCGCCACCACTCGACGCGCGCGCCGAAATCGATGTGCGGATAATGCTGCTGCCAGGTACGCCGCCACAGCTCGATGGCGGCGTCTTCATCGGCGGCGATGTAGGGGCGGAGCGTGAAGGACGGCATCGACAAGAGCTCAGATTCTCCGCCGTCACCCTGAGGTGGCCGCGGAGCGGCCCTCGAAGGGCGACGGCCCGGGCCGTGCATCCTTCGAGGCTCGCTGCGCTCGCACCTCAGGATGACGGAGATGGGCCATGAGGCGCGAGACGCTCAGGCTCACCGCTCGGTGAGCTTGAGCTCGATGCGGCGGTTCTTCTTGAAGGCGTCTTCGGTGCGATCGGTGTCGAGCGGCTGGAATTCACCAAAACCGGCGGCGACCAGGCGCTGCGGCGAGATGCCTTTGCTGATCAGATACTGCACCACCGAGATGGCGCGTGCGGCAGAGAGGTCCCAGTTCGACTTGAAGGTCGGGCTATTGATCGGGCGCACGTCGGTGTGGCCGTCGACGCGCAGCACCCAGGCGATATCCGCCGGGATCTGCTGCTGCAGGTCGAGCAGCGCGCTCGCGATCTTGTCGAGCTCGTCGCGGCCCTCGGGAAGGAGATCAGCCTTGCCGGTGTCGAAGAACACTTCCGTCTGCAGCACGAAGCGGTCGCCGACGATGCGCACGTCAGGGCGGTCGCCGAGGATGGCGCGCAGCCGGCCGAAGAAGTCAGAGCGGTAGCGCGAGAGCTCCTGCACGCGCTGCGCCAGCGCAAGGTTGAGGCGCTGGCCGAGCTCAGCGACGCGCGCTTGCGAGTCCTTATCTTTCTGCTCCGAGGTGTTGAGCGCATCCTCCAGCGCAGCGAGCTGGCGGCGCAGCGCCGCGATCTGCTGGTTGAGCACCTCGACTTGGGCCAGCGCGCGCGAGGAGATCTGCTTCTCGCCTTCGAGCTGCCCGGCGAGCTCATTGGCGCGGCCCTGCGCGGCGGCGACGCTACCGCCGGCACCTTCATAGAGCCCTTTCAGGCGCTCGCGCTCGCTTTCGGCGCCGGCGAGACTTGCTTGCAATTGCGCGAGCTGCTGCTGCAGATCGACCTTGCCCGTCTTCTCCATGGAGAGGAGATCGGTGAGCTGCGCGATCTGTGCATTGAGGCGGCTTAGCGCGGTATCTTTTCCGGCCACTTCCTGCTGCAGATAGAACTGCACGACGACGAAGACGGTGAGCAGGAAGATGATGCTCAGCACCAGCGTCGACAGCGCGTCGACGAATCCCGGCCAGTAATTCATGCCGCTTTCGCCGCGGCGGGCGCGGGCGAGGGCCATCGTTACAATTTACTCGTTTCGCGCACGAGCACTTCGAGGAGCTTCTTGATGTCGCGATGTTGCTCGGCCTGGGAGTCGACCCAGTCGCGAATCATCTGCTGCTCGGTGCGCATGTGATGGACGAGACCCTGGATCGCCTCCGCGAGATTGGCCATGGCGCTGGTCGCGGCCTTGCTCGATCCGGCTTCGCCGATCGCTTCCTTGAGCTTGTCGATGGCGTTGCGCATCTCGCCGGAGACGGCCGGCGCGGCGCCCACGCCGGGCTCGGTGCCGATGTCATAGACTGTGGTCGAAAGCCAGTCTTCGAGCTCGGTGTAGAAGCGGTTCTGTCCCTGGCTCGATTGCAAATCGAGGAAGCCGAGGATCAGCGAGCCGGCGAGGCCGAACAGCGAGGACGAGAATGAGATGCCCATGCCGCTGAGCGGTGCGGCGAGGCCCTCGCGCAGCGAGTCGAACATGGTGCCGGCATCGCCGCCGGCCTTGAGGCCGCTGATGACGGTACCGACCGAGCCCACGGTTTCGATCAGGCCCCAGAAGGTGCCGAGCAGGCCGAGAAAGACCAGCAGCCCGGTCATGTAGCGGGAGATGTCGCGCGCCTCGTCGAGGCGGGTGGCGATGGAGTCGAGCATGCTGCGCATCAGCTGCGCCGACACGGCCATGCGGCCCATGCGGGTGCCGAGGATCGCGGCCATCGGCGCCAGCAGGGTGGGCGGCCGCTCGATGGCGAGGCCGGGATCGGCCAGCCGCAAATTATTGACCCAGGAGATCTCCGGATAGAGCCGCACCACCTGGCGGAAGGCGAACACGATGCCGATGAGCAGCACGCCGATGATCAGCGCGTTGAGGCCCGGGTTGGATTGGAATGCCACCATCACCTGCTTCTGCAGCAGGAAGGCGACCAGCCCGCAAAGCACGACAAACACCAGCATCCGGACGAGGTAGATGCCGGGGGAAGAAAGCTTCAAAGGGTCGATGTCTTTGGCCATACGCGCTCGGTCAGTCGCTCTTGGTCAATACCGGGCAAGTTCGAAGAAGCCAGCCCCAAGAACTATGCCACAGACCCGTGACGGGAAAAAAGCGGACTTCGTTGAAGGCATTAACGGGCGGATTGAGTTGAAATTGCGGTCTTAGGCCCCGTTAACCGGCGGCTTTCAGGACCCGCAGCACGTCCCGGTGCAGGATCTCATTGCCGGCGATCACGTGGCCCTTCTCGAGGATGGCATCGCCGCCGTCGAGATCGGTTGCAAATCCTCCTGCCTCGCGGACAAGGATGATCCCGGCGGCCAGATCCCAGGGCTTGAGATCACGTTCCCAATAGACGTCGAAACGTCCGGCGGCGAGCCAGGCGAGGTCAAGCGCCGCGGCGCCGAACCGCCGCAGGCCGGCCACCTGATCCTGCAGGGCGGCGACCTCGCGGCGGTTGCGTGGGATATCGCCATGGCCGAGATGCGGCAGGCCGCAGGCCGCGACGGCCTCATTCAGCCGCCGGCGGGCGGCGACGCGAATGCGCTGCTCGTTGACGAAGGCGCCCTTGCCGCGCTCGGCGATGAACATCTCGTCGCTCGCCGGATTGTAGACCAACCCGGCAACGATCGTGCCCTCGCGCTCGAGCGCGATCGAAATGGCGAAATGCGGGATGCCGTGCAGGAAGTTGGAGGTGCCGTCGAGCGGGTCGACAATCCAGGTATGGGTCTTGTCGGCGCCGTCGCGGTGTCCGCCTTCCTCGCCGAGAAAGCCGTAACCGGGGCGCGCTTTGGTCAGTTCGGCAAACAGCGTTTCCTCTGCGCGCCGGTCGGCGGCGGAGACGAAGTTGGCCGGACCTTTCATCGAGACCTGCAACTTCTCGATTTCGCCGAAGTCGCGTTTGAGCGCGCGCCCGGCTTTGCGCGCTGCCTGGATCATCACATTGAGGAGGGCGGAATGGAGCATCTTCTTCCTTTTTCCCTCCCCCGAAAGGGGAGGGTGGGCCGAGCAGAGCGAGGCTCGGGAGGGGGCGCTTAGCACATTTGAATTGATCACCCCACCCCGGCTCGCTAACGCGAGCCGACCCTCCCCTGAAGGGGAGGGATGAAGAAAGGCGCGTCAAGGCCGGGAGGGCGCGTCGCTTAATTGCTCGGTAGAGAGCGTCACCCCTGGCGTGCCAGCGTCGCCAGCCAGTGCTCGGCGGCGGCTTCGCCGGCGGAGCGGACGTCCGGCTTCTGCCGGGCCATGAAGTCGTCGAGCGCGGGATCGGCGGCACCGCCGGATTTGGCGATGATGTGCCACTTGATCGCTTCCGTTGGATTGGCGGGCAGACCGCGGCCGACCGCCAGGAGATTGGCAAGGCGGTTCTGCGCGATCGGGCTGCCGCGATGCGCGGCCTTCTCGAGCAGCGCCGCCGCGGTCTTCTCGTCCTTGGTGATGCCTTCGCCGTTGAACAGCATGATCGCGTATTCGACGATGGCGTCGAGATTTTCCGCAAGCGCCGCTTGTCCCATCAGCCGCGCCGCCTCGCGCGGATCCTTACTGACGCCGCGGCCTTCTTTGTACATCGTGGCCAGCGCGTATTGCGCATCGGGATTGCCGGCGCGCGCGGCCGCGCGAAACAGCTCGCCGGCGCGCGTGAAGTCCTGGGGAAACTGCTGGCCTTCGAGATAGAGCAGCCCGAGATTGTACGCCGCGCTGGAATTTCCGAGCTTGGCTGCGGAGGCGAGGAGTTTCGCGCCCTGGTCGCGATTGGCAGCTCCGCCGCGCCCATCCATGTAGAACATGCCCAGCGCGAACATGGCCTCACGGTCGCCGTGGTCGGCCGCGCGCTTGTACCATTCAGCGGCCTTCTGATCGTCGCGCGCTACGCCGAGGCCGTTGGCATAGAGCTCGCCGAGCAACGTCATGGCCTTGAAGTCATTCTGCTCGGCGCGTTTGCTCGCCTCAGTGAAGGCGGTCATGTAGAAGCCGCGCTGGAACGCGCCATAGGCGATATCCGGTGCGTGGCTGTTTGGCCTCGCCGTCTGCGCCGCCAGCGGGTGCGCGCCCAACCCGAGTGCGCCGATCACGCCGAGCCCGAGGATGAGCTGCCGGGCGTTCACGCGCCTGCCTCCGCCAGCGCCAGGCGTGATGCCGCGTCGGTCATGGCTGCAGCCGCACCGCGCGGGTCCTCCCAGACGCAATTGCCGAGCGCGATGAAATCCGCGCCGGCCGCGGCAAGCGGCGCGACGTCCTCGATGCGCGCGGCATAGCCGACGCAAGGCGCTTCGAACACTTCAGCCCACCACTGCACGCGCTCGAGGATAGCGTCGAAGGCCGGACGTTGTCCGCGTGCATTCGGTTCACCGAACATCACATAGTCGGCGCCATTCTCGGCGGCGATCATCGCGTCATGGCGCGTGACGAGGCCGCCGGCGCCGGCGATGCGCTCGGGCTTCAGCCCGGGAGCAGCAGCAAGAAAAGCCTCGATTTCGGCAAGGTGTGCGCCGTCGGCGCCGGCCCGTGCCACCAGATCCGGATGTCCGTAGAGCACCAGCGCCGCCGCTTTGTCCTGCACGATGGTGGCGAGCGCCTTCACGCGCTTGGTGAGCGCGTTCTCGCCGTCCGGCCTGAGCCGCAGCAGCACCGCGGCGACATCGGCCGCACCCATCGCGGCGGCGAGTGTGCCGGCAAAGGCGGCCGCGTCGTCAATCTCGGGTGTCACGAGATAGAGACACGGCTCGGGGCGGGAGGCGGGACGGGGCGCTGCCATGGGAATCCCATGTTAGCGCATCGTGGAAAAATGGGGGCGGGGACTAGTGCCCCGAACCGAAGTTCGCACAATTTCTGCCGCGAGTCCGATTGCGAACTTCGGGTTCAAAAGGGGCACTAGTATCATAAGCTTGCAAGTGTCCCTTTGATTGCGAAGTTCGCTCCTGACTGGCTGCACAATCTGGCGAACTTCGCAATCGGGACACTTGCGACGCTTAGCCTCTCCCCCTGTTGAAACCTCGGCCCTTTCAGTGCCGAGGCCTTTTCAGTGCCGGTGTCCGCTCATGGCGATGTGCACCCTCTTGGCGGCGGCCGGATGGCCCTTCGCCGCCACCCGCGAATGGGCGCTGAGTTGGATCGGGGCCGGTGCCGAGCCGCGGCGCGGAAGCGCGGCGATCTTGATCACCATGCTCATGCGGCCTTTCGACTTGCGCGGCACCAGCGCAATGACCTTCTGCGCCGGCTTGGCCACTGGCTCCGCCGCGACGACCTGCGGCGCGGGGTCAACGGGATGCGGTGCGTTCATGGCGGCGATCAGCGCTTCACGCTGGCACGGCGCGTGACGCGGCACGGTCATCGCAGCCTGCGCGCTCGCTCCCTTCCAACGCTCCGGCGCCTGGCCGGTGATGTTGGTCACATAGGAGCGGGTTTCCGCCGGCAGCTTGCCGCGATGGCTGACCCAATCGGAGATGCGTTTTGGTCCCGCGTTGTAAGCGGCGGCCGCGAGACCGAGATTGCCGAATTGCTGCACGAGACCGCGCAGCAGCCGCGCCGCGGCAGCGACCGCCTGCAATGGGTCGAACGGATTCTGCAAGCCGACGGTGCGCGCTGTCTCCGGCATGAATTGCGCCATGCCCTGCGCGCCGACGCGGCTCACCGCCTTGGGATCGAAGCCGCTTTCCTGCCAGATGAGGCGGATGAGGAACGGCACCGGGATGTCGTTGTTCTGCGCCGCGGATGCAAGCTGCGCGCAGACTTCCGCGCGCGACGGTTCACGTCGCACCGGCAGCGGAACGTTTGCCGGCTTCGCGATGCGATCGGCAACCGCCGGCTTCGCAGCGCGGTCGGCGGCCTTTTCGGCGATGAAGCTGTCGGTCGGGTCGCGCAATTCCGGAGCCAGCGTTGTCACCGGCGGCGGCAACGGAATGTCGATGTCGATCTGCGAGTTTGTCGGCGTGTCCTGCGTATCATCATTCGGCGCAGGATCTTCGCTCGTTGCCGGCGCGGTTGGCGGCGTCTGCTCTGACGTAGCGACGCGCGTCGTCTTGTCGATCACAGTGACCGTCTCCGCCTCCGCGGAGTTCAGGAGCTCTTCCGAGCCGGTCATTGTCGTCCACACCAAAAGAAACACACACGTCGGAAGCGAGAGCCGGCGCATCGGTGGCACATCCCTGTCGCAGGCGTGGCTCTTCGAACGCGGCCACTGCCCGTTGTTGTTTTTTGATGGAGAAGTTTTCCCCGCGAATGAGTGCGCGGACGTGCCGTTCGATGCTGACGAATTTGTGAACGCGCGAAGGCGCGAAATTGAAATTGTGATGGAACGCGCCGCGATGTTGCCTCAGTTCCCTTCGCGCTTTTCTGATTTCGTTGTCGGTGCGCGAGCTTAGCGAGTTCCTTCGTGGAGTTCCGCGATGCGTGCATGCCTTATTTTTTTGTCGCACGTGTCATTATCACCGCGCTTCATCGCCGCACGCGATGACCGACTTCGCATCATCATACCGCTGAGGCCACGCGACGCTGCACGCGGGCGAATCGTTTCCGCTCTTGGAAAGCGAATGGCCGGATGCTCGTCAGCGGGAGCCCGGCCATCGCAGGCGGATTAGCGTGTCGCGATCGCCTCTAGGCCGGCATCGGGATCGGGCCCATGTCCTTCGGAACCTTGTAGCCCTTCTGCACGGCCGGCCGCGCGGCGATGGTCTCGTACCAGCGCTTCACGTTCGGATATTGCTTGAGGTCGATGGTCTGCCACTCGAAGCGCGAGATCCACGGCCAGATCGCGATGTCGGCGATGGAATAGTCATCGGCCACGAACTCGCGGCCGTCGAGTCGCTTGTTGAGCACGCCATAAAGCCGATGCGCTTCCTTGAGGTAGCGCTCTTCGGCGTAGGGCGCCTTGCCCGGATTATATTTCACGAAGTGGTGCACCTGGCCGAGCATCGGGCCGGGGCCGCCCATCTGCCACATCAGCCACTCGATGGTGCGATAGCGGCCTTCACCGGACTTCGGCAGCAGCTTGCCGGTCTTGTCGGCGAGATAGATGAGGATCGCGCCGGACTCCATCAGCGACATGCCGTTGTCGCGATCGACGATCGCCGGGATGCGGTTGTTCGGCGCGATCTTGAGAAAGTCCGGCTTGAACTGTTCGTCCTTGCTGATGTCGACCGCATGCACTGTGTACGGCAGCCCGATCTCCTCGAGCATGATGGAAGCCTTGCGGCCGTTCGGCGTGGTCCAGGTGTAGAGATCGATCACGGTCTGGGTTCCTTGGCTGGAAAAGGAGGGGGAACGTCGACGACGGGTTCGACGTTCTCACAAGGTTCCCTTAGCAGGAGGCGACGATGAAACTCAATGTCCTTGCCATCGCTCTGGCGGTGAGCGCATTCACCACGCTGGGTGCTGGCGCGCAAACGGTGATCGAGGAGCGGCGCGATCCCGGTGTCGTGATCGAGAAAGACAGGCCGGCACCCTCGGTGACCATCGAGAAGCGCGACGCTCCGGTGGTGGAGAAGAAGACGAAAGTCGAGACCACCGGCTCCGGCTGCGACAGCAAGACGGTGCACAAGGAAGGGCCCGAAGGGTCCAAGACCGTGAAGAAGACAGAGTGCTGATCGAGCCGGCTATCGCCATATGAAAAAGGCCGCGGGTGACCGCGGCCTTTTTGCCTTTACTGTTTGTCTCGAGGGTCAGGCCGCCTTCTTCTCCAGATCGGCCTTCCACTGACCGAGCGCGGCGAGCCCGTTCATGCGCGCGCGGTGATTGAAAGCGCGCTGCGCCGCGGCGACGTTCTCGGTCTTGCCCGACCATGCCTTCTGCGGCGCGTGCTGCAACGCGCGGCCGTAGGAGAAGGTGAGCTTCCACGGCAGATTGCCGATCTTGTTCATGGCGTCGAGATGCGCGGTCGCCTCTTCGTCGGACTGGCCGCCGGAGAGGAAGGCGATGCCCGGCACGGCTCCCGGCACGCAGGCCTTGAGCACCTTCACGGTCCGCTCGGCGACCTCCTCGACGGAGGCCTGCTCCGCGCTCTTCTTGCCCGAGATCGCCATGTTCGGCTTGAGCACCATGCCTTCAAGCGCGACGCGATTATAGAACAGCTCCTGGAACGTCTCCTTGAGCACCCATTCGGTGACCTCGGCGCAGCGGTCGATGTCGTGACCGCCGTCCATCAGCACTTCCGGCTCGACGATCGGCACGATCTGCGCCGCCTGGCACAGCGCCGCATAGCGCGCCAGCGCGTGCGCATTGGCGTGAATGCAGGTCCAGCTCGGGATGCCGGCGCCGATGTCGATCACCGCGCGCCACTTCGCGAAGCGCGCACCCTGGTCGTAATATTTCGGCAGCCGATCGCTGAGCTTGTCGAGACCGACGGTGATGACTTCGCCGGGGCAGCCGGGCAGCGCCTTGGTGCCTTCATCGACCTTGATGCCGGGAATCGAGCCCGCCTTCTTGATCACCTCGACCAGCGGCGTGCCGTCCTTCGCCTTCTGCCAGATGGTCTCGTCATACAGAATGACGCCGGAGATGTGTTTCGACATCGCTTCGTTGCTGCGGAACATCAGCTCCCGATAATCGCGGCGGGTGTCTTCGGTGGATTCCACGCCGATGGCATCGAAGCGCTTCTTGATCGTGCCCGACGACTCGTCGGCGGCGAGAATTCCCTTGCCGGGCGCCACCATCGCCTCGGCGACCTTGTTGAGTTCAGCAAGATTCATCGCGCTCTCCCCTTCATTCGCATCAAGCCCGCAGGCGCATTGCGCGCGGACCTCTCTCCACACTATTGTACCCGTAACACCTCGACACCGGGCAAGGCCTTGCCCTCCATCCACTCGAGGAAGGCACCGCCTGCCGTGGAAACATAGTTAAGCCGATCGACCACGCCTGCGGCATTCAAGGCAGCCACTGTGTCGCCGCCCCCCGCTACGGAAACAAGCTTGCCGGCCTGCGTCAGTTCCGCGGCAGCTTCCGCGACCTCGATGGTTCCGGTATCGAACGGCTCCATCTCGAAGGCGCCGAACGGGCCGTTCCAAACGAGCGTCTTTGTGCGCGCCAGCACCGACACCACGTTCTCAACGCTGCGCGGTCCGATATCGAGGATCATCTCGCCGTTGCCGACCTTGTCGACGCCGACCGCGTGCGAGGGCGCATGCGCCTCGAACCTCTCGGCGACGACGGCATCGACCGGCAGCACAATCTCGCGCTGCTTGGCTTTCGCCTTGCTCATGATCTCGCGCGCGGTATCGAGCAAATCTTTTTCGGCCAGCGATTTGCCCACCGTCTTGCCCTGCGCGAGCAAGAACGTGTTCGCCATGGCGCCGCCAATGATCAGCACATCGACCTTCTCGAGCAGATTGCCGAGGAGATCGAGCTTGGTGGATATCTTGGCGCCGCCGACGATGGCGGCGAGCGGTCGCTGCGGCGCTTCCAGCGCCTTGCTCAGCGCCTCGAGCTCCGCCTGCATGCTACGCCCCGCATAGGCCGGGAGCTTGTGGCCGAGCCCTTCGGTCGATGCGTGCGCGCGATGCGCGGCAGAGAACGCGTCGTTGATGTAGATGTCGCCGAGCTTGGCGAGCTCGGCAACGAAAGCCGGATCGTTCTTTTCTTCTTCCTTATGGAAGCGCGTGTTCTCGAGGCAGAGCACGTCGCCGGGCTTCATCGCCGCGACGGCCTTCGCCGCGATCTCGCCGATGCAGTCGTCTGCGAAGGCGACCGGCCGTTTGATGATCGCGGCGACCGCTTCAGCGACCGGCTTCAGCGATTGTTTCGGATCGCGACCCTTCGGCCGGCCGAAATGTGAGAGCAAGATGACTTTGCCGCCCTTGCCGGCGATCTCATTGATTGTCGTCGCCGCGCGCTCGATGCGCGTCGCATCGCTGACCTTGCCGTCATCCATTGGGACGTTGAGGTCGACGCGCACGAGGACGCGCTTTCCACGAACGTCAACGTCATCAAGCGTGCGAAATGAAGACATGCTCTTACCTCGATCGTCACCCTGAGGTGCGAGCGGCGAAGCCGCGAGCCTCGAAGGGTGACAGCCGGGGCCGTTCATCCTTCGAGGCGCGCTTCGCGCGCACCTCAGGATGACGGATTGACGGCTATAAAAGCTTCCCCATCGCCACCGCTGTGTCGGCCATGCGGTTGGAGAAGCCCCATTCGTTGTCGTACCAGGACATCACCCGCACGAAGGTCCCGTCCATCACCTTGGTCTGGTCCATGTGGAAGACGGACGAGTGCGGATCGTGGTTGAAATCGATCGAGACGTTGGGTTGCGTGGTGAAGCCGAGGATGCCCTTGAGCTGCTGCTCGGCGGCGCGCTTGATGGCGCCGTTCACCTCGTCCTTGCTCGTTGACTTCTTGGCCACGAACTTGAAGTCGATCACCGAGACGTTCGGCGTCGGCACGCGCACGGACACGCCGTCGAGCTTGCCGTTCAACTCCGGCAGCACCAGACCGACCGCCTTGGCGGCGCCGGTCGAGGTCGGGATCATCGACAGCGCCGCGGCGCGCGCGCGATAGAGATCCTTGTGCACCTGGTCGAGCGAGGGCTGGTCGTTGGTGTAGGAGTGGATCGTGGTCATGAAGCCCTTGTCGATGCCGATCGCATCGTTGAGCACCTTGGCCACCGGGGCGAGGCAGTTGGTCGTGCACGAGGCGTTGGAGACGATCTTGTGATCCTTGGTCAGCTTGTCATGGTTGACACCGTAGACGACGGTGATGTCGGCGCCGTCGGCGGGCGCCGAGACGAGCACGCGCTTGGCGCCGGCGGTGAGATGCGCCGAGGCCTTCTCCTTGGCGGTGAAGATGCCGGTGCACTCCAGCGCGATATCGATGCCGAGATCCTTCCACGGCAGCGTCGAAGGATCCTTCACCGCGGTGACCTTGATCTTGCCGTTGCCGAGGCTGATCGTATCGCCCTCGACCTTCACCTCACCGGGGAAGCGGCCATGGACGCTATCGAAGCGGAGCAGATGCGCGTTGGTCTCCACCGGCGCGAGGTCGTTGATGGCGACTACCTCGACGTCCTCGCGGCCGCTTTCGGCGATGGCGCGCAAAATGTTGCGGCCAATGCGGCCAAATCCGTTGATGGCGACGCGAACACTCATCTCACAATCCTTTCGGCTAAATCTGCGAAAGCTTCGTTGCTGCCGCCTCGGCCACTGCTTCCGGTGTAATGCCGAAATGGCGGAAAAGGTCCTTGTATGGGGCGCTCGCCCCGAAACCGGTCATGCCGACGAAAATACCGTCCGAACCGATGATGGCGTCCCACCCTTGCCGCACGGCGGCCTCAACGCCAATGTTTACTTTCGCATGGCCGATCACCGCGCGGCGCACGTCCGCCGGCGCTGAGGCGAGGAGCTCGAAGCAGGGCACCGAGACCACGCGTGCGGCAATGCCTTTGCCGGCGAGGAGCTTCTTCGCCTCGACGGCGAGCGGGACTTCCGAGCCGGTGGCGAAGATCGAGACTTGCGCTTCGCCGTCGGCTGCCGCGATCTCATAGGCGCCGTTGGCGCAGCGGTTCTGCGCATCGACACCTTGGCGCAGCTGCGGCAGGTTCTGCCGCGTCAAAGCCAGCACGCTCGGGCGGTTGCGGGCTTCGAGCGCGAGTTGCCAGCACTCCAGCGTCTCCACCGCGTCGCACGGGCGGAATACCAGGAGGTCTGGAATGGCGCGCAACGCCGCGAGATGCTCGACCGGTTGATGCGTCGGGCCGTCTTCGCCGAGCCCGATCGAGTCGTGCGTCATCACATGGATCACGCGCTCGCCCATCAGCGCCGCCAGGCGGATCGAGGGCCGGCAGTAATCGGCGAACACCAGGAATGTGCCGGAATACGGAATGATGCCGCCATGCAGCGCCATGCCGTTCATGGCCGCGGCCATGCCGTGCTCGCGGATGCCGTAATGGATGAAGCGGCCGGAATAATCCGCGGCCGACATCGCCTTCATCGATTTGGTGCGCGTGTTGTTCGAGCCGGTGAGGTCGGCGGAGCCGCCGACCATCTCCGGCACCGCCGGGATCAGGCTTTCCAGTGCGAGCTCGGAGGCCGAGCGCGTCGCGATCTCCTTCGGTGCGGCGGCGAGCTTTTCCTTGAGCGCGCGCACCGCGGCGGTCAGCGCTTCTTTCGGCACATCGCCGCGCATGCGGCGCTTGAACTCGCTACGCTTGCCGGGCTCGAGCGCCTCGAGCCGCTTCACCCAGTCACGTTGCGCCGCCTTCGAGCGCTGCGCGGCCGAGAGCCAGGCCTCGCGCACGTCGCTCGGCACTTCGAACGGCGGATAGGTCCAATTGAGCGCCGTCCGCGCACCGGCGATTTCCTCGGCGCCGAGCGGCGAACCGTGGGATTTCTCGGTGCCGGCTTTCTTCGGCGCGCCATAGCCGATCGTGGTGCGGCAGGCGATCAGCGTCGGCCGCTCCGCGCTCTGCGCCTTGGCGAGCGCGGCGGCGATTGCCTGCGGATCGTGGCCGTCGACGCGCGACGCCGTCCAGCCTGCGGCCTCGAAGCGCTTCACCTGGTCGACGCTGTCGGAGAGCGACAGCGCGCCGTCGATCGAGATGCCATTGTCGTCGAACAGCACGATCAGCTTGTTGAGCTTGAGATGCCCCGCGAGCGCGATGGCTTCCTGGCTGATGCCTTCCATCAGGTCGCCGTCGGAGGCGAGCACGTAAGTGCGGTGGTCGACGAGGTCGGCGCCGAACTCAGCGGCGAGGTGCCGCTCGGCAATCGCCATGCCCACCGCATTGCCGAGCCCCTGGCCGAGCGGACCGGTGGTGGTCTCGACGCCGGCGGTGATGAAATTTTCCGGATGTCCCGGCGTCTTCGAGCCGAGCTGGCGGAAGCGCTTGATCTCCTCGATGCTCATGCCCTCGTAGCCGAGCAGGTAGAGCAGAGCGTAGATCAGCATCGAGCCGTGGCCGGCGGAGAGCACGAAGCGGTCGCGGTCGGGCCACTGCGGGTCCGCCGGATCGAATTTCAGGAACTGCGAGAACAGCACGGTGGCGATGTCGGCCGCGCCCATGGGCAGGCCGGGATGGCCGGATTTCGCCTGCTCGACCGCGTCCATGGCGAGCGCCCGGATCGCGTTGGCCATTCGATTGTGCAGAGCGGGCAGTGACATCGGATCCTCATGGCGTTTGCTGTGCGCCACGGCGTTCGACGATGCAGGTGAGGTCATGAAGGCGCCCGGGTTGTGGCGTCGGGATAGCATCTTAGCCCCCGGAGTCAATGCAACGGGCCGATCTCGGTTAGCCCATGCACAGGCCCGAGAAAACAGCGGGGCATATCGCTTTCCGGGCGTTGACGCCCAGGTCTTGCGACACGTAAGCTTCCCTTTCTAAGGCCTTGCTGTCCAAAGACATTTTCCGAGTGCACGCGTCATGACGGACCAGACGGCGATCGATGCGGCGGTCAAGCGCCTGGCGCTCGCGCTCGACGCGTTGGACGCCGCTGTCGAGCACCGCCGCGAAGCCGATGGCCGCGAGGACGGGCTCGCCAATCAGGTGCAGGCTTTGGGCAACGATCGCGCGCGTCTCGCGGCCGAGCTCGACGCCGAAACAGCGCGCGCGCGTGGGCTGGAGACGCTCAATCGCGAGGTCGCCAAGCGCCTCGATACCGCGATGGCGACGATCCGCACGGTCATCGAGGCCAACGAGCACGAGAACTGACGATGGGGCAGGTCAACGTCACCATCAATGGGCGCCAGTTCCGCATGGCCTGCGAGGACGGCCAGGAAGAGCACCTGCAGACGCTCGCCAACGATCTCGATCAGCGCATCGACATGCTGCGCAAGAAGTTCGGCGAGATCGGCGACGCGCGGCTCACCGTCATGGCGGCGATCACGCTCGCCGACGAGCTCAGCGAAGCCAAGCGCGACCTGCGCAAGCTCGAGGAAGAGATCTCCGGCCTGCGCGATGCCCGTGTGCTTTCCGCCGACCGCGCCCGCACCGCCCAGACCGCGGTCGCCGCGGCGTTCAATTCCGCGGCCGAGCGCATCGAGGGCATCACCCGCAAGCTCAAGGACACGATCGGCGACGGCGTCGGCATGGGGTAACCAGCCCACTTTATGCTGGTGGCATCCGCCGGCTATCGCGCTTACATTGCGTGACGCGGGGCTGCGGGGCGCGTTAGGAGATCATATCCCCGGGGCCTTATCGATCCTTAAGGGAGCTGTCCCTGACCGGGCTCGTGGGTCCGGACATATGGCGCCCACCTACTTTCGTAGGGAACCCGGGATCGATATCTCCGACGGCCACTGTGGCTCCGCACTTCGTTTGCCAATGTCGATCCAGTCACCCAATCCCGATGCCAAGGCTACGCTGCGCGCCGAGGCGCTCGCCAAGCGCGACGCGCTGCCGGCCGAGATGCGCGCCGTAGCGGCAGAGACCATCGCCGCGCGCGGGCTGCCGATCGCGGTCGCGCCGGGCGCCATCGTTTCCGGCTTCATGCCGATGAAGACCGAGATCAACCCGCTGCCGCTGCTGCGCCGGCTGGCAGGCGATGGAGCCAAGCTCGCGCTTCCGGCGATCGCCGGGCGCGGCAAACCGCTGATCATGCGCGCCTATGCGCTCGGCGATGAATTGGCGCGTGGGCAATGGGGCATCCGTGAGCCGAAGCCCGAGGCGGGCGATGTCGATCCTGACATGCTGATCGTGCCGCTCGCCGCCTTCGATCGTACCGGCCACCGCATCGGCTACGGCGCCGGCTATTTCGACATGACCATTTCCCGCTTGCGCTCGCTCAAGCCCATCGTCGCGCTGGGCATCGCCTTTGCTGCGCAGCAAATCGACGCGGTCCCCGCGATGGCGCACGACGCGCGGCTCGACTTCGTGCTAACCGAGCGCGAGATCATCGATTGCCGGAAGTTTTGAGAGATGCGCATTCTTTTCGTCGGCGATGTGGTCGGGCGCAGCGGGCGCGCCATTGTGCTCGAGCGGCTTCCCGGCCTGATCGCCGACTGGAAGCTCGACCTCGTCGTCGTCAACGGCGAGAACGCCGCCGGCGGCTTCGGGATCACCGAGGTCATCTACAATGACCTGATCGAGGCCGGCGCCGACGCGGTGACGCTGGGCAATCACGCCTGGGACCAGAAGGAGGCGCTGGTCTTCATCGAGCGCGCGCCGAAGCTCATCCGTCCGCTCAACTATCCGCCGGGCACGCCCGGCCGCGGCGCTGCGCTCGTCGACGCCAAAAACGGCGCCCGCGCCCTCATCATCAACGCCATGGGCCGCATCTTCATGGATCCGCTCGACGATCCCTTCTCCGCCATCGAGCGCGAGCTCTCCGCTTGTCCGCTCAAGTCGGGCGCGGACGCGGCGATCATCGACTTCCACTGCGAGGCGACGAGCGAGAAGCAGACCATGGGCTTCTTCCTCGACGGCCGCGCCAGCCTTGTCGTCGGCACACATACGCATTCGCCGACTGCCGACCACCGCATCCTGCCCGGTGGCACTGCCTTCATCTCCGATGTCGGCATGACCGGCGATTTCGATTCGGTCATTGGCATGGGCAAGGATCAGCCGCTCGAGCGCTTCCTGCGCCGCATCCCGACCGCGCGCTTCGAGCCCGCCAATGGCCCGGCCACCCTGTGCGCCCTGGCGGTCGAGACCGACGACGGTACCGGACTGGCGACGCGCGTCGCCCCGGTGCGTCTGGGTGGGGTGCTGGAGCAGACAGTGCCGGCCTTCTGGACCCGCCAGCTCTGAACTTTATTTCCCCCGCGCAGCCTTCTATATAGGCGCCATCACGGGATCATTATCAGGCACGCCGCTGCAACAGCGGGTGCCGGAACCTTGCTGGTTAGGGGCCATGGCCGGACATTCGCAATTCAAGAACATCATGCACCGCAAGGGCAAACAGGATGCCGTGCGGTCGAAGCTCTTCGGCAAGCTGGCGCGCGAAATCACCGTCGCGGCGAAACTTGGCTTGCCAGACCCGGCGATGAACCCGCGCCTGCGCGCCGCCATCATCGCCGCGCGCGCGGAAAACATGCCCAAGGACAATATCGAGCGCGCCATCAAGAAGGCGAGCGGCAGCGACTCGGAAAATTACGAGGAGATCCGTTACGAGGGCTACGGCCCGGGCGGCGTCGCGGTGATCGTCGAGGCGCTCACCGACAATCGCAACCGCACCGCCGGCGAAGTGCGCGCGACCTTCACCAAGAAGGGCGGCAATCTTGCGGAGACCGGCGCGGTCTCCTTCATGTTCGACCACGTTGGCGTCGTCGAATACGACGCCAAGGTGGCGAGTGCCGACGCCATGCTCGAAGCCGCGATCGACGCTGGCGCCGAAGACGTGACTTCGACGCCTGACGGTCATCAGGTGATGACGACGACCGACACGCTGCGCGACGTGTCGAAGGCGCTGGAGGCGAAGTTCGGCGAGCCGCGCAAGTCGGCGTTCATCTGGAAGCCGCAGAACACGGTCGCGGTCGACGACGCCAAGGGCGAGCAGCTGATCGAGATGATCGAGGCGCTGGAAGAGCACGACGACGTGCAGAACGTCTACGCTAATTTCGAAGTCAGCGACACGCTGATGCAGAAGATGAGCGCGTAACCGCGGCCGTCAGCTGAACGCGAACAGTGCCAGCGCCGCGACGGCCACGGCAAGCCCGATCCATTTCCGTGCACTCAGCTGCTCACGGAACAGCGCCGCACCAAGGAGCGCCGTGAGCACAAAGCCCATCTGCGCCACCGGCACCAGTACGCTCGCCGGCCCGACCGCGAGCCCGCGCAGCAGCAGCACAAAGCCGATCAGGAGCAGCACCGCGGCCGGGCTCGCATAGCGCCAGGTGCCTGGCGTCCAGTTGAAGCGCCGCTCGCGCATCCAGGCGAACAGCGTTGCGGTCGACGAAAACGCCCACGCCTGCGTCGCCACCATGGTCTCCGGCAGCGCGCCGCCGCGCAGCCCGAGCTTGTAGAAGAAATTGGCGAGCGCGATGGCCACGGTGGCGATGAGAACGCGCATCAACGAACTCGTGTCCGAATGCGCGCCGCCATTCGTCCGCTCGCCGAGCAAAAGCCAGACAGCGAGGAGTGCGCCGAGAAGGCCGCCGAGCTTGGCCAAGGTCAGCGGCTCGCCGAGGAGCGCGATGGCGAGCGCCGCGGTGAGGATGAAGTTAAGGCGGAAGATCGGCGCATTGGTGCTGACCGCGCCGCCTTGCAGGCTGCGGGCGAAATTGTAAAAGCCCACGATCGAGGCGATGCCCGCCGCCGCGCCCCACAGCGCGGGGAGGTGCGGATCGAGCGTTCCGGTGAGCCACGCATAGATCGTGATGCTCGGGCAGAACACCCAGGCCTGCCACATCACGAATTGCCGCGGCTCGACACCATGCGCCGCGGCGCGCTTGTAGATGAGATCGCCGGCGCCGAAGCAGGCCATGGCGACGAGCGCAAGTCCGATGCCGGGTGTCATTCCAAAATGCCGGATCAGCCGTTGTACTCGAGCACGTAAAGCCCGCCATTGTAGTCGGTCGAATAGATGATGCCGGCCTTGTCGACGAAGACGTCGGCAGACTGGATCACCTGCGCGCGGTTGGGCCGCCCATCCATCATCCGCGCGGGGGCCGGCGGTACGAATGCGCCGACTTCCACCGGGCGGAATTGATCGCGGATGTCGAACACGCGCACACCGGCATTCTGATAGGTGGCGAAGATCAAGTCGGATGAGACGAAGCTGTCCGGCCGGTTCTCGTGGACATTGTGCGGGCCGAAATGGCCGCCCTTGCGCACATAGTCCGCTTCCGAAGGCGTCGGGAAGGTCGCGATGCTCACCGGATTGCGTTTGTCGCGGTTGTCGAACACCCAGATCAGCTTGAGCCCATCCTCCTGATGGTCGAGCACGGCCTCGTCGAGCACGATGAGCAGATCGCGATCGGGGAGCGGCAGGCAATTATGCGTGCCGCCGCCGAAGGGCGGCGCCCAGTTGCGATGCGTGATCAGCTTCGGCCGCGTGCGGTCGGCGATGTCGATCACCACCATGCCGGCGTCGCGCCACGCCGCGTAGGCGGTGTCGTCGTGGATGATCGCGTGATGCAAGCCATAGCGCGCGGTCGGCGCCCAGGACGGCATCTCGCCCTCAGCCTGATGCATGCCGGGGATCCAGTAGCGCCCTGCTTCGCGCGGCTGCGCCGGATTGCTCATGTCGACGGTCATGAAGATGTAATCGGTGAAGCCGTCGAGCAGCGCCGAGACATAGGCCCATCGCCCGCCGGTATACCAGATGCGGTGCACGCCGCCGCCCTCGACCGGCATGAAGCCGATCTGTCGCGGCGCCTCCGGCTTGCTGATGTCGTAGACCGCGAGTCCCGCCGTCCAGTTGCGCGTCGCAGCCTTCTTCTCCGCGGTGCCGACCACCTTGCCGAGCTGGCCTTTGTAATAGGCGCGCTCGTCGGCGAACTCGATCGCGGCGAACATGTCCTTGGCGTTGATCACCAGGAGCAGCTCGTCATGCGTCTGCAGGTGGATGGTCCAGGTGTTCGGTGGTGCCGGAATATAGTTCACCGCGCGCGGATGTTTCGCATCGCGCACGTCGAGAACGCTGAAGCCCTTGGAGAACATGTGGCCGATATAGGCGTAGCCGCGATGCACCATGATCTGCACACCGTCGGGCCGGCCGCCCTGATCGCTGTGCGCGATGAGCCGCATATTGCGTGCATGGTCGGGCTTGGGAAGATCGCTCATCGATACTCGTCCAGGAAATTCGGCACCGCGATCCAGTCCATCATGGCGCGCGGCTCCTGCAAGAGCGCATGCATGGCGCGGTCTTCATCTGTCTGCAAGTTTACGCCCATATGCGTGCCAAGCCGCCGGCTGTGCTTGACGATGGTCGCGCCGATCGGCTGGCAGACGCGATTATACTCGGCGAGCGCCGCGTCGATGTCGTCGTGGTCGCGCAGCGCCAGCGCCAGCGCATGCGCGTCGCAGCCGGCTTTGGACACGCCGAACCCCATATGCGGCCGCGCATTGGAGGCGGCATCGCCGATGAGCGCGACACGGCCGAGCGTGATGCGCGGTGCGATGAAATCGTAGATCGGCGTGAAGAACGGGCGATCGATCGCGGCAAGGCAATCGTTGAGCGCGGGCGGCAGCGCGTCTTGTGCTTCGGCGCGCAACGCCGCGATCAGATCCTTGCGGATGAGCGGCGGCGGCACCGAGTGTTCGTGCTGGTGGCCGTTGTCGTCGACACACATTTCTTTCAGCAACGCGGTGTCGGCGACGCGATACCAGATGAAGTTGAAGCGCCGGTGTCCTGGGCGCAGGTCCTCGTTGAAGCCGGAGATCGGATAGCAGATCACCTCCTGCTGCGGCGGCAGGAAGAAGGAGAAATACGGAAACACCTCCTTCAGCGCGCGGGGCGACAGGTCCGCCTCGTTCGGCGCGCCGCGCCAGATGAAATAGCCGGCATAGATCGGCTGCACCTCCGGCATGATCGCGGCGCGCACGCCGGAGCGGATGCCGTCGCCGCCGACAAGGATGTCGGCGTGCTCGCTGCGGCCGCCGGAAAAGCGCACGTTGACGCCCGAGCCGTCCTGCTCGACGCCTTCGAACTCCCAGCCGAGATGGTAGTGCGCCGCGTCGATGGTCTCGCGCAGCAGCCGCTGCAGCCGGTCCCAGGAGGTGAGGATTTGCGTCAGCGGCTTCTCGGCAATGACCTTGCCGTCGCGGTCGAGCGCGATGCGCAGGTCGACGGTGACGCCGAGGTCCTTGGTGCCGGCGCCGCTCGCCTCGAGCATGGCGATGAGTTCCGGATGGGTGGTGATGCCGGCACCGCGGCCGACGAGCTCCACCGCGGAGCGTTCGTAGACGTCGACGTCCCAGCCGATCTGCCGCAGGAACGCCGCGGCAAAAAGGCCCGACATCGAGCCACCGATGATGACGGCACGGCGCGCACGCGGCATGGATGGAAGCCCGGCTGGCAAACTTGAAAATCAGTGTGCGAATTCAACGCCGTGCTGTCCAGGCGGTGCGTCGCATGGCCACAATGCGCCGCTCGGACAGACGCTCCCCCGGTAGGCCCAACAGCCTGTTCGGGCTATCAACGGGGTCGCATGCGCCGCCCGATTCGCATCCTCGGCATCGATCCGGGGCTCCGCCGCACCGGCTGGGGCCTGATCGAGGCTGAGGGCAACCGGCTGATCTTTATTGCCTGCGGCTCGGTAGAGACGAGCGAGAAGGTGGCGCTCGGCGGGCGGCTCGTCGCCATCCATGACGGGCTCTGCCGCGTGATCGACGAATTTGCGCCGCATGAAGCGGCGGTGGAAGCGACCTTCGTCAACGGCAATGCGGTCTCGACGCTCAAGCTCGGCCAGGCGCGCGGCATTGCCATGCTGGTGCCCGCGCGCGCCGGCATCGAGGTCGCCGAATACGCGCCGAACCTGATCAAGAAGACCATCGTCGGCTCCGGCCACGGCGAGAAGGGACAGATCCGCATGATGATCGGCGTGCTGCTGCCCAAGGCCGATCCGCAGTCGGAGGACGCCGCCGATGCGCTGGCCATCGCGGTGACCCATGCGCATCATCGCACGAGTACGCTCGTGAGAGCGAAGGTGGGCTGATGACTTGCTACGCGATCAGCGCGCTCCCTCACCCGCTTGCGGGGGAGGGTTGGGGAGGGGGAATGAATATCTCGGCAAATGCCCCCTCCCGCCGCGCTTCGCGCGTCGACCTCCCCCGCGAGCGGGGGAGATGAAGGAAGAAAGCATGATCGGCAAGCTCAAAGGCATCATCGACTCTTACGGCGAGGACTTCATCATCCTCGACGTCAACGGTGTCGGCTATCAGGTGCACTGCTCGGCGCGCACGCTGCAGGCGCTGCCGGGGAGCGGTGAGGCCGCGGTCATGTCCATCGAGACCTATGTGCGCGAGGACCAGATCAAGCTGTTCGGCTTCGAGAGCGATCTCGAGCGCGAGTGGTTCCGCCTGCTGCAGACCGTGCAGGGTGTCGGCGCGAAGGTGGCGTTGTCGGTGCTCGGCACGCTCAAGCCCGCGGATCTCGCCACCGCCATCGCCACCCGCGACAAGGCCATGGTGGCGCGCACGCCCGGCGTCGGCCCGAAGGTGGCCGAACGCATCGTCACGGAGTTGAAGGATAAAGCGCCGGCTTATGCCAGCGTCGATCCGGCGGTGGTGCAACTGTCCGGCGCGCTCGACGAGAAGCGCGCGCCGCGGCCCATCGCCGACGCGGTCTCGGCCCTGGTCAATCTCGGCTATGGTCAGCCGCAGGCGGCGGCCGCGATCGCCGCCGCCGCGCGCAATGCGGGCGAGGGCGCCGATACGGCGACCTTGATCCGCCATGGGTTGAAGGAACTGTCCCGGTGAAGCACGCCGCCGTCTCTCCGCTCACCGCCAAGGATCGCGAGTTGATCGCTGCGGCGACGCAGGCGATCAACGAGCGCTACCGCAACGACTGGCAGGAGGTCGGCGCGGCGCTGCGCAGCCGCTCCGGCAAGATCCTCACCGGCGTCAATCTCGACGCCTATCTCGGCCGCAATGCGGTGTGCGCCGAAGGCGTCTGCCTCGGCAAGCTCGTCACTGACCTCGGCGAGACCGGCATCGACACCATCGTCGCCGTGCGCCATCCGCGTCCGCACGAGCCGGACCAGACCGTGGCCGTGGTGTCGCCCTGCGGCGCCTGCCGCGAGCTGATCTGGGATTATGATCGCAATGCGCGGGTGATCGTGCCCGGTGGCGCGAGCCCGGTGGTCATCGAGATCGGCGAGTTGCTGCCCAACAAATACAGCCGCGAACGGAATCTCTAGTGGCCACACAGCCCAAACGCTTGGTCACCGGTGAACGCCGCGACGAGGATGTGGATGCCTCGTTGCGTCCGTTGTCGCTCGCCGAATTTGTCGGCCAGGAAAAGGCACGGGCGAACCTCTCGGTGTTCATCGAGGCGGCGAAGGCGCGCAACGAGGCGCTCGACCACGTGCTCTTCGTCGGCCCGCCCGGGCTCGGCAAGACCACGCTGGCGCAGATCGTCGCGCGCGAGCTTGGCGTCAACTTCCGCGCTACCTCTGGCCCGGTGATTGCCAAGGCCGGCGATCTCGCCGCGCTGCTCACCAATCTCGAAGCCCGCGACGTGCTGTTCATCGACGAGATCCACCGGCTCAATCCGGCCGTGGAAGAAATCCTCTATCCGGCGATGGAGGACTTCCAGCTCGATCTCATCATCGGCGAAGGCCCGGCCGCGCGCTCGGTGAAGATCGACCTCGCCAAATTCACGCTGGTCTGCGCCACCACGCGCGCGGGCCTGCTCACAAATCCGCTGCGCGACCGTTTCGGCATTCCCATCCGCCTCAATTTCTATTCCGAGGCCGAGCTCGAGCAGATCGTCAATCGCGGCGCCCGCGTGCTGGGCATCGGCATGACCGCGGATGGGGCGAATGAGATCGCGCGCCGCGCCCGCGGCACGCCGCGCATTGCAGGGCGGCTCCTGCGCCGCGTGCGCGACTTTGCCCACGTCGCCAAGGCCGCAACGATCGATCGCAAGATCGCCGACCGCGCGCTCGGCGAGCTCGAGGTGGATGGCGCCGGGCTCGATTCCATGGATCGCCGCTATCTCACGACCATCGCCGAGAGCTATGGCGGCGGCCCGGTCGGCGTCGAGACGCTCGCCGCGGCGCTCTCCGAGCCGCGCGACGCCATCGAGGACATCATCGAGCCGTTCCTCATCCAGAAGGGCTTCATCCAGCGCACCCCGCGCGGACGGCTGCTGACCTCGCACGCCTTCAAGCATCTCGGCCTTGCCGAACCGACGCGCGATCCGGCGCAGTTCGGGTTGTTTGGCGGTGAGGAAGACGACGCGTGATGACGGCCGAAGTGCCAGACGATCCGCAGGAACGCGCTGACAAATTACGTCGGCTCAAGCAGGATATTGACCGAGGCATGGCCGATATAATGTCTGGCAGGGTTCGGGAGTGGGATTTCGGTGCGTTCTTGCGCGAGGCTCGTTCGTCGCAGCGCTCACTAAAGCCGGACAACGGAGCTTAATCCGCCTCATCCTGAGGAGCGCCCGCAGGGCGCGTCTCGAAGGATGGCGGCCACGGTGCCGACCTCATGGTTGGAGACGCGCTTCGCGCTCCTCACCATGAGGTCGATCGAACTCGGAGCGTGTTGTGACCAACCTCGCCCTCGATGGTGAAATCCGCGACGGCCGCCACGTGCAGCCGGTGCGCATTTATTACGAAGACACGGATTTTTCCGGCATCGTCTATCACGCCAGCTATCTGCGCCTCATGGAGCGCGGGCGTACCAACTATCTGCGCCTGATCGGCGCCGACCATCGCGCACTGTTCGAGCAGACCGAGAAGGAGGCGCCGGGCTTCGCCTTCGTCGTGCGCTCGATGACCATCGATTATCTCAAACCCGCGCGCATGGACGATGTGCTCGAGATCGTCACGCATCCCTCCGAGGTGAAGGGCGCCTCGGTGACGCTGCACCAGCTCGTCACCCGTGACCGCGAGACACTGGTCGAGGCCTCGGTGCGCGTCGCTTTCGTCTCCGGCGGCCGCGCGCGGCCGATCCCCAAGCCGCTGCGCATTGCCATGCGCGCGGACAACGAGGCGGCGAACACTTAAGCTTGCCGGCTGAGCGGCCGTGACCTTGCCATCGGACTCATGTTAAAGCCATTAACATGAGCTGGAAGGACCGCGCTTCGCGCGGCTATCACCACGGCAATCTGAAGGAAGCGCTGGTCCGCGCCGCGCTCGAGCTCATTGCCGAGAAGGGACCGGCGGGCTTCACCTTCGCTGATGCGGCGCGCTGGGCCGGCGTCAGCCCCGCGGCGCCCTACCGACATTTCCGCGATCGCGACGAGCTGCTCGCCGACGTGGCGCGGCGTGGCTTCGACCTCTTCGAGACGGCGCTGACGCGCGCCTGGAATGACGGCGCGCCCGATGTGATCACTGCCTTCGAGCGGCTCGGTCGCGCCTATCTCGACTTCGCCAAGAGCGAGCCCGCTTACTACTCAGCGATGTTCGAAGCCGGCATTCCGCTCGAGGCCAACGCCGATCTGCGTGCGGCCGGCGAGCGCGCCTTCGGAGTGCTGCGCGGCGCTGCCGAGAAGCTTGTGCTGCAGGTGCCGTCGCGCCAGCGCCCGCCGGCGCTGATGGTGGCGCTGCACATGTGGGCGCTCACCCACGGTATCGCGTCGCTGTTCGGACGCGGTGACGCAGCCCGGCGGGCCTTGCCGATGCCGGAACACGAATTACTTGAGGCCGGATTTCTCCTGTACCTGCGCGGCCTGGGCGTCTCCGAGGGAACTGGCCCCACTTAAAATCTTGCAGGTCTTCTTGACAGCCCGCGGCCTCAGGTCTAGCTATGTAAATGTTATTTACATTCACACGCGAGGCCGTCATGTCCTACGCCGCCGATGCCAATGATCGTCCGCAGGGTCCCTGGGGTGCGTCTCGCCACGGCTACTACGAGCACCATCACCACTGGCACCCGGGTCTCTTCATCCTGATGATCCTCGGCTTCATCTTCTGGTGGCCGATGGGGCTGGCGATGCTCGCCTACATCTTCTGGAGCAAAGCCATGGGCGGATGTTGGCGTCACGGTAGCGAGCACTGGCAGCACAAGATGGACCGCATGCGCAGCAAGATGGAGCGCTTCGGCGGCGGGTTTGGCGGCTGGGGCTCAGCACCCTCGAGCGGAAACCGCGCCTTCGATGAGTACCGCACCGAGACGTTGCGTCGCCTCGAGGAAGAGCAGAAGGAATTCCGCGATTTCCTCGATCGCCTGCGCTTCGCCAAAGACAAAACCGAATTCGACGCGTTCATGGCCGAGCGGCGCAATCGCCGTCCTCCCGAGGCACCGCAGCAGCCCCCGCAGAGCTGAGGGTCTTTTCGGTCAGGAAAGCAGGGCCGCCGTTCCCCGACGGCGGCCCTCGCTTTTTGGCAGGGCGTTCGGAGACAGAGCCGACACGTGTTCGGGCACATCGCCGAAGCCTTGCCCCCTCCAGCGTCGACGCGCTAACGCTTCCTTAACCACAATCGGGCTGGTTAGGCCGGCGACGACCGATCAGATGCCCTAGTTTGGTCAAGTTTCGCGGGGATTTCCTCGCCTGCCGGTGGCGGGCACGCGGGTTTTCGCGAAAATTGGATCTGGGCATCGCGCTCTTACGGCGCGCCTGACCGTTTGCCGCGCCGTACGACCCGGTGGAGCGACGGAGCCGGACAGCCGAAAGGACGTGCCCATGAATCCCGCCGACGTGGCACAGTCGGTGTTGCCGCTGCCTGCCTCCGAAGTTTCCCTGTTCACGCTGTTCTGGCAGGCGCACTGGATCGTCAAATCGGTGATGATCGGGCTGCTCGTCTGCTCTGTCTGGGTGTGGGCGATCGCCATCGACAAGACCTTCCTCTATGCGCGCACGCGGCGCGCCATGGACCAGTTCGAGCAGGCGTTCTGGTCGGGCGAGTCGCTCGAGGAACTCTATCGTTCGCTGCAGGCGCGGCCCAACCATTCGATGGCGGCTCTGTTTGTCGCCGCCATGCGGGAGTGGAAAAGAAGCTTCGAGGGCAGCGCGCGCTCCTTCGCAGGCCTGCAGACCCGTATCGAAAAGGTCATGGACGTGACCATCGCCCGGGAGGTCGAGCGGCTCGAGCGCAGGCTCCTGGTGCTGGCGACGGTCGGCTCGGCCGGCCCCTTTGTCGGCCTGTTCGGCACCGTCTGGGGCATTATGACGAGCTTCCAGTCGATCGCCGCCTCGAAAAACACCTCGCTGGCGGTGGTGGCTCCTGGTATTGCCGAGGCGCTGTTTGCGACCGCAATTGGCCTCGTTGCTGCCATCCCGGCGACTATTTTCTACAATAAATTCGCATCCGAGGTGAATAAGCAGGCCCAGCGGCTCGAGGGGTTCGCCGACGAGTTCTCCGCGATTCTGTCGCGGCAGATCGACGAACGCGGATAGGGGACTGATGGCGATCAACGCCGGAACGCCGAGCATCGGGAAGCGGCGGCATCACCGCCGCTCGGTGATGAGCGAGATCAACGTCACGCCGATGGTCGACGTGATGCTGGTGCTGCTCATCATCTTCATGGTGTCGGCGCCGCTGCTCACCGTCGGCGTGCCCATCGATCTCCCGCAGACCAAGGCCACCAATCTCGACCAGGATAAGGAGCCGCTGACCATCTCGGTCAACGAGAAGGGCCAGGTGTTTTTGCAGAACACCGAGATCAAAGTCGAGGAGCTGTTGCCGAAGCTGCAGGCGGTGGCGGCCGCGCGCGGCGGCACCGAAGCGCGCATCTATGTGCGCGGCGACCGCAAGGTCGACTACGGGACGGTGATGAAGGTGATGGGGCGGCTCTCTGGCGCCGGCTTCCATAAGGTCGCGCTCATCACCGAGGTGGAGCAGGGTTCGTGATGCCGCGCTTCGAGATGAAAGCCTCGACAGTCGCTTCCGTGGCGCTGCACGCCGCGGTGCTCGGCTGGGCTTTGATCTCGTTCTCCAGCAAGAGCTTCGAGGCGACGCCGCCGGAATCGATGCCGGTCGACATCATCTCCGCCGATCAGTTCTCCAAGATCACCAAAGGTGTCGAGAAGGCGAAGCCGTCGGAGAAGCCGAAGCCGTTCGTCGAGACCAAGGCCGAGCAGCCGAAGCCGGTCGACGACATGACCCCGAAGGTCGTCGAGAAGAAAGAAGAAGTGAAGCCGACGACACAGCAGCCGCAGCCGGAAAAGCCGCCGGAGAAGAAGGTCGAGCCAAAGCAGGAGCAGAAGAGCGATCCGATCGCCGAGGCGATCAAGAAGGAAGAGAAGAAGCCGGATCCGCCTAAGCCGAAGAAGCCCGAGCCGAAATTTGATCCGAACAAGATCGCCGCGCTGCTCGACAAGCGCACGCCGCAGCGCACCGCCGCGGCCGGCGACGTCGTCAATACCGATCAGTCGCTCGGGCGCGCCAACGCGACCGCGGTGAAGCTATCGCAGAGCGAGCTCGACGCCATGCGGCGACGCATCAGCGAATGCTGGAATCCGCCCGTCGGCGCCGAGAACGCGCAGAACCTGGTCGTCGTTTTCCGCGTGATCTTCAACGCCAACGGCACCATTAAGGAGGGTCCCGACGTGATCGAGGGGCCGGCCACGAACTATGGCGCAGCCGTCGCCGAAAGCGCGAAGCGCGCCATTCTGCAGTGCCAGCCCTACACCATGCTGCGTCCGGAGACCTTCTCGGTCTGGCGCGACATGGAGGTCGGGTTCAATCCGTCCGACATGTTTCGCAACTGACCAACCGAAGATCATGTGATGAGCGTTCTTGCATTGAATTCATCCCGCATTCGTTTGACCCGCCGCCAGCTGCTCGTGGCCGGCGCCGGCGCGTCGCTTGCCGCGAGCCTGGCGAAGCCGTCATTCGCGGCGACGCGCATCGACATCACGCAGGGCAACGTGCAGCCGATGCCGATCGCGCTGCCGGATTTCATCGGCGGCGCGCCGGGCGAGAATGACACGGCACGCAACATCACCGGGATCATCACCGGCAATCTGCGCCGCTCCGGCCTGTTCGCGCCGATCGATCCGTCGGCCTATATCGAGAAGATATCCAACCCCGACGCGGTGCCGCGCTTTCCCGACTGGAAGGCGATCAATGCGCAGGCACTGGTCACCGGCCGCATCACCCGCCAGGGTGACGGACGGCTGCGCGCCGAATTCCGCCTGTGGGACATCTTCGCCGGCCAGCAGCTCACCGGGCAGCAATATTTCACCACGCCCGACAACTGGCGGCGCATCGCTCACATCATCTCCGACGCGATCTACGAACGGCTCACCGGCGAGAAGGGTTATTTCGACAGCCGCATCGTGTTCGTCGACGAATCCGGTCCCAAGGACCGGCGCGTGAAGCGGCTCGCCATCATGGACCAGGACAGCGCCAATCTGCGCTATCTCACCCGCGGCGACGACCTCGTGCTCACGCCGCGCTTCAATCCGTCGACGCAGGAAATCACCTACATGTCCTACGGGCAGGGGGATCCGCGCGTCTATCTGCTCAACATCGAAACCGGCCAGCGCGAGATCGTCGGCAACTTCCCGGGCATGACCTTCGCGCCGCGCTTCTCGCCCGATGGTCAGCGCGTGATCATGAGCCTGCAGCAGGGCGCCAATTCCAATCTGTTCGTGATGGACCTGCGCTCGAAGGCGACGACGCGGCTCACCGATACGCCGGCGATCGATACATCGCCGTCGTACTCGCCTGACGCGGCGCGCATCTGTTTCGAATCCGATCGCGGCGGCAAGCAGCAGATCTATGTGATGGGCGCGTCCGGCGGCGGCGCCCAGCGCATCAGCTTCGGCGACGGCGCCTATTCGACGCCGGTGTGGTCGCCGCGCGGCGACTACATCGCCTTCACGCGACAGGCCAACGGACAGTTCGGCATCGGCATCATGAAGCCCGACGGTTCCGGCGAGCGCATGCTCACCGAGGGGTTCCACAATGAGGGTCCGACCTTCGCGCCGAACGGCCGCGTCATCATGTTCTTCCGCGATCCCGGCGGCGGACCGTCGCTGTTCACCATCGACATCACCGGACGCAATGAGCTCAAAGTTCCGACGCCGAGCTTCGCATCGGATCCGGCGTGGTCGCCGCTGCTCTCCTGAAGTTCCCGCGCCATATTTCCACCGCCTTATTTTCACCCCCCTTTAACCATCACAAATGGTTTCCGGGGGTCGCACGATTTTAGTGCTTTGTCGCAAGGCCTCATCAAGGTTGACGGAAGGTTCGCTTAACCAAGGCGGATTAGACCGGATGCTTGAATGCGTGTCCGTCCAAAGCGGACGCGCGCTGTAACAGCTCCGGCAACACATCCGATAAGGAGGCACCGGAATGATGCGTTTCACTCAGATCGTCCGCGGCGCGAAATTCGCGGCCTTCGTGGTCGCGGCGCTCGCCGTCGCCGGCTGCGCCAAGCAAGGCGAAGACGCGATGGCGAATGCCGGCGCGGGCGGACCGCCCGGAAGCCAGCAGGACTTCGTGGTCAATGTCGGCGACCGCGTGTTCTTCGAAACCGATTCCAGCGAGCTCACCCAGCAATCGCGCGCCACGCTCGACAAGCAGGCGCAGTGGCTGCAGAGCTACAACCGCTACACCTTCACCATCGAAGGCCATGCCGACGAGCGCGGCACGCGCGAATACAACATCGCGCTCGGCGCTCGCCGCGCTCAGGCGGTGCGCGACTATCTCGCCTCGCGCGGTATCGAAGGCCAGCGCATGCGCACCATCTCCTACGGCAAGGAGCGTCCGGTCGCGGTGTGTGACGACATCTCCTGCTGGTCGCAGAACCGCCGCGCGGTGACCGTGCTCAACGCCAGCTCGTAAGGCGATCCATCAAGCTCCGATTTGCATGGCCGGGATTCTGTCCCGGCCATTGCTTTTATGAGCCTCGGCGAGCGCAGCAGGATCCCTTAGTCACAATTTCGACGCAGCCGCTCCTATGCTATGCCTCGTTTTCAGGGGGATGGCCGTCAGCCGCCGCATCATGAGCTCGTCGTCGCATCGTAGCCTTCGCGTGGCGCTCCTCGCCGCGTCCGTCATCGTGCTGGCCGGCGCCGCATCCGCACAGGAGCAGCAGCGCCCCGGCTTCATCGACGAGCTGTTCAAGCGTGGCGGCGACAGCGCGCCAGTCACCAAGGCGCAGGCGGGCGACGACAGCGATCTCGTGGTGCGGGTGGAGCACCTGCAAGAGCAGATCCGGCAGATGACCGGCACGATCGAGCAGCTGCAATTCCGCAATCAGCAGCTCGAGCAGGCGCTCGCGCGCCTGCAGGCGGAGAACCAGCAGCTTGGCGGACGCGCGGGGCCTGCGACGGCTGTGCAGCCGCCGCGCGGAGCCGCTCCGATGCAGCCGATCTCGGCACCGCCCGTCGCGAGCGGGCCTTCGCCGGTTTCGACCCCGGTCACACCCGGCCGTCGCGCCGATGTCTTTGATCCTTCGCAAAACCCGAATGCGCCCGGCGCGCCGCGCGCGCTCGGTGGCGGTGGTCCGATGATTGCGACACCCGAGCCCGAGCCGCCGCCGGTCGGCGCGCCCGGTGGTCGCCCTGCTGGTGCACCGCTCGACCTCTCGACGATCTCGACCAATGCGCCCGGTGTTCCGGGTGCCGCCGGCGCTCCGGGCGGCGTCACACAATTGCCGCCGCCCCCGCCGCGCAATCCGAATGCGACGGGGCTTGCCGCCGTGGCGCCGCCGTCGAACACGCCGAAGGATCAATACGATCTCGCTTACGGCTATTTGCTGCGCAAGGATTATGCGCTCGCCGAGGACACGTTCCGCGCCTTCCTCAAGCAATATCCGAGCGACCACCAGGTGCCAGAGGCGCATTATTGGCTCGGCGAGAGCATGTTCCAGCGGCAGCGTTATCAGGACGCGGCGGATTCCTTCCTCGTCGTGGTGCGCAATTACGACAAATCCGGCAAGGCACCTGACGCCTTACTGCGCCTCGGCCAATCGCTTGCTGCCATCGGGCAGAAAGAGATGGCGTGCGCGTCGCTCGCTGAAGTTGGTCGCAAATATCCGCGTGCCTCGGCGAGCGTGAAGCGTGGCGTCGAGCAGGAACAGAAGCGTGTCCACTGCTAGTGCCCCCGAACCCGAAGTTCGCGCACACTGTGCGGCGAACCCAATCGCGAACGTCGGGTTCAAAAGGGGGACTAGAATCAAGATACTGCTAGTGGTCCTTTGATTCCGAAGTTCGCTCCGGAGCGTGCTGAGATGTATGGCGAACTTCGGAATCGGACCACTAGGAAGGCAGTAACCGCACAAGAGGCAAACGCGCTGTTTGCCGATCTCCAACATTCCAAGGCGATCGTTCTTGCAGTCTCCGGTGGTCCCGACTCCACCGCGCTCCTCTGGCTCGCGGCGCGTTGGCGCAAGACGCGCAAGCATGGGCCGGCGCTGATCGCGGTCACCATCGATCACGCCCTGCGCCGCGAAAGCGCCGCCGAAGCACGCGTGGTCAAGCGGCTGGCGAGAAAACTCGGCGTCGCGCATCGCATCGTGCGCTGGCGCGGACGCAAGCCGAAGACCGGCATCCAGGAGGCCGCGCGTCAGGCGCGCTATCGTCTGCTCGCCGATGCGGCACAATCAGCCGGTGCCGCCTGCGTTGTCACCGCGCACACACTCGACGATCAGGCGGAGACGGTGTTGTTTCGGCTCGCGCGCGGCAGCGGCCTGACTGGTCTCGGCGCGATGGCACGCATCGCGGCGCTTCCCGCGGCGGCGCAGACAAGGGAGGCGCCGAGGCTTCTTCGTCCGCTGCTCGAGATCCCGAAATCCCGCCTCATCGCCACATTGCGTGCGGCCAAGGTTCCCTTCGCCTCCGATCCGTCAAATGACGATCCACGCTTCACGCGCCCGCGCCTGCGCGCGTTGATGCCGCAGATCGCGGGCGAGGGCCTGGATGCACGCCGGCTGGCGACCTTGGCGCGGCGCTTGCGCCGGGCTGATGCCGCCATCGAGGTTGCGGTCGACGCCGCGCAGATCGCCGTCTCGTACGCGCCGTGGCCGCCACAAGGGTCGATCACCTTCGATGCCGCCCGATTTTGCGCTCTGCCATCGGAAATCGCTCTGCGGCTCCTCGGCCGCGCCATCACGTTGCGGGCGACCGAAGGCTCGGTCGAGCTTGGCAAGCTTGAGGATTTGGCGACTCTGGCCGCTGGCGCGCCAAAGGCCGGAAAGCCGCTGCGGCGGACCCTGGCCGGAGCCCTGGTGAGCCTGGCAGCCGAGCGCATCGTCATCGAAACCGCCCCGCAACGTCGTAGGAAGCCTTAACCACGCACCGATCCAGGGGCGCGGGCTGTCATAAATCGCGATAGAATGCGGGGATTCGCGGCTGTTCCCTTGGCAGTGCCTGTCACGCTCCTTACATTGCTGGCCTGGGGACCTGAAATGGCCATGAAGTTCGGGCAGTCGAACGGAAAGAGCCCCAAGGAACGCCGCGCAGTGCGGTGATTAAGGACGCCGATGAACGCGAATTTGCGCAATTTCGCCCTCTGGGTGATCATCGTTCTGTTGCTGCTGGCTCTCTTCACGCTGTTCCAGAATCCCGGGCAACGCACCAATACGCAGGACATCTCCTTTTCGCAGCTCCTGAACGAGGTCGATCAGGGCCGCGTGCGCGACGTCGTCATCCAGGGTCCGGAGATCCACGGCACCTTCTCCGACGGCCGCAGCTTCAACACCTATGCCCCGAACGATCCGACGCTGATTCAGCGGCTCTACGGCAAGGGCGTCTCCATTACCGCGCGGCCGCAGCAGGATAACGTGCCCTGGTTCGTGTCGCTGCTCGTCTCCTGGCTGCCGTTCATCGCGCTCATCGGCGTGTGGATCTTCCTGTCGCGGCAGATGCAGGGCGCCGGCGGCAAGGCGCTCGGTTTCGGTAAGTCGCGCGCCAAGCTGCTTGCTGAAGCGCACGGCCGCGTGACCTTCGAGGACGTCGCCGGCGTCGACGAAGCCAAGCAGGACCTGCAGGAGATCGTCGAGTTCCTGCGTGATCCTGGCAAGTTCCAGCGCCTCGGCGGCCGTATCCCGCGCGGCGTGCTGCTGGTCGGCCCTCCGGGCACCGGCAAGACGCTGCTCGCCCGCGCCATCGCCGGCGAAGCCAACGTCCCGTTCTTCACCATTTCCGGCTCCGACTTCGTCGAGATGTTCGTCGGCGTCGGCGCGAGCCGCGTGCGCGACATGTTCGAGCAGGCGAAGAAGAATGCGCCGTGCATCATCTTCATCGACGAAATCGACGCGGTCGGCCGCCATCGTGGCGCCGGTCTCGGCGGCGGCAATGACGAGCGCGAGCAGACGCTCAATCAGTTGCTCGTCGAGATGGACGGCTTCGAGGCCAACGAAGGCATCATCCTCATCGCCGCGACCAACCGTCCCGACGTGCTTGATCCGGCGCTGCTGCGTCCCGGCCGCTTCGACCGTCAGGTCGTGGTGCCGAACCCGGACGTGGTCGGCCGCGAGCAGATCCTGAAGGTGCATGTGCGCAAGGTGCCGCTCGCTCCCGACGTGAACCTGAAGAACATCGCGCGCGGCACGCCCGGCTTCTCCGGCGCCGACTTGATGAACCTGGTCAACGAGGCCGCGCTGATGGCGGCCCGGCGCAACAAGCGCATGGTGACCCAGCAGGAGTTCGAAGACGCCAAGGACAAGGTGATGATGGGCGCCGAGCGCAAGTCGTTGGTGATGACGGAGGAGGAGAAGCTCCTCACCGCCTATCACGAAGGCGGCCACGCCATCGTCGCGCTCAACGTCAAGGCCACCGATCCGGTGCACAAGGCGACCATCATTCCGCGCGGCCGTGCGCTCGGCATGGTCATGCAGCTGCCCGAACGTGACAAGCTGTCGATGTCGCTCGAGCAGATGACCTCGCGGCTTGCCATCATGATGGGCGGCCGCGTCGCCGAAGAGATGGTGTTCGGCAAGGAGAAGGTGACCTCGGGTGCGTCTTCCGACATCGAGCAGGCGACCAAGCTCGCTCGCATGATGGTGACGCGCTGGGGCCTCTCCGACGAGCTTGGCACGGTTGCCTATGGCGAGAACCAGGACGAGGTGTTTCTCGGCTACCAGGTGGCGCGCCAGCAGAACATCTCGGAAGAAACCAGCCGCAAGATCGACGCCGAAATCCGTCGGTATGTGGAGGCCGGCCTCGCTGAGGCGAAGCAGATCCTCACCGACAAGCGCGCCGATCTCGAGGTGCTGGCCAAGGGGCTGCTCGAGTTCGAAACGCTGACCGGCGACGAGATCACCGACCTGCTCAATGGCCGCCGGCCGGTGCGCGAGAGCGTGATCGAGCCGACCACGCCGCGTTCCTCGGCAGTGCCGAAGGCCGGCGCCGGCCGTCCGCGGCCGGAGCCGCCGAGCGGCGAGATCTCGCCGCAGCCGCAGGGCTGAGGGGTCGCTTCGAACGGATAACGAGCCGCCCGCCGCAAGGCGGGCGGTTTTTTACTTTTTAGATAGTGCGGCCCGTTCGATGTCGGTCTTGCTGAAGTCTTCGCCAATGAACAGCAAAGGGCACGCGTGCTCTTTGGCGACGTCGTAGGCGAAGCAATCGCCGAAATTCAGCCGCGCGCCGTGAGAGCCCTTCCCCCAGCGCGCGTGGGCTCGTGCGATCCGCCGCGCCGAGGCTGCCGTTACGGTGACAACGGTGAGGCCAAGGCCGTCGACCAACTCCGTCATCTCCTGGTCCAAGTTTCGTCGCTGCGCGACGATCAATGCCTCGGCCATCGTCCCGGCGGAGATCAGAATCTCAGGTTCGTTTTCGAGCACCTTGATGCAGGCTTCCGCATCGGGCTCATCCAGCACAATTGCCATCAGCGCCGACGTATCGACCACAATCATTTTGGCAAACCATCGTCGTCATACAGGAAGTCTTGGCTTCGAGCGGCGCTCTCTCCGCTTTTGGCCTTTGCCGCGCCCGACGCACGCACGGCTTCGAGAAGCTTGCGACGGTCTTGCGGTCGTTGCGCCTCGACGGCTGGCACCAAACGGACGGCAGCTTGGCCATGGCGCGTCAAGATGACTTCGTCGCCAGCTTCGGCGCGCCTCACCAGTTCAGTCAGCTGTCCCTTGGCATCAGTGACGGAAATCCGCATAAGACTTATCCATAATGGACTAGTTTATAGTCCATTATATTAGACTATCAAATGGTCCAATTCAAGCCTTTTCTTCAAGTTGGCAACTGGATCAGTCGCCTTTCCCGCGTGGCGCATAGGTCTGCAGGACGCGTTTGACCCCGTCGGTGACGTGCTTCGACGACAGCGTGGCACCGCTGATGTTCTTGATGTCGGCATTAAGCTGCAGCGCTGAGGCCGCGCTCTTGCCGACGAACTGCGCACGCCACGATGCTTCGCGCACCTCATAGCCATATGACTCGTTGTATTGCAGGATCTCGACCTGCTTCACCGTGCCATTAGGATTGATGCCGACGGCAAAGGTGATGAACTCGTGCTTGCCGACGACGCGATCGACGACGAATACGCGGCCGTTCGATGTGTGCCAGACGCCGGGCTTCCCGGTGCTGATCAGGCTCGCGCCGGGAAAGATCAAGCTCTGCGCCTGCTCGGTGGACAGATACGTCGTGGCGCTGGCGCTCGATGTGATCGCGGCCAACGGCAGCAGCAGCCAGGGATGCGCTCTCATAAATGTCCTCTCTCCTGAAAATCAAAACGTGTAGCCCGCCTTGATGCGCAGGCGGAAACGCTCGAAGTCGTTGTCGAGCACCAGCCCGTTGACCAGCGTGCCGGGCACCGTGTCGGTGTGCGTCGTCGCCCAGGGCATCTGCCACAGCGCCGTCACGGTGAGGAAGAAGCGCTCGCCGCCATAGTGCAATGTCGGTCCGAGAAAATAGCCGCTGTTGGATTCGTGATAGAACCAGAAGCTGTTGAACTCGCGCTCGTTGACGAGCTCGAATCCGGCGGACCAGTTCGGCATGAAGCGATAGGAGACGCCGAGACTGAAATTGATGTCGGTCTCTTCCTGCCAGCTGCTCACGCTCGGATCGTCGTCGCCGGGCAGGTAGCGGAATTCGGGCGCGTAGGTGAAGTTGAGGGCGACGGTGAGCAGGTCGTCGAAGAAGTTCTTCTGCAGGATGATCTTGTTCTCCCACTCGAAGAAGTTCTTCCCGATCGTCGGCTCGGTGTAGACGGCAAGCCCGATGACGTCGGTATACGGGCTCAGGATCCGGTAGATCGCCTCGCCGGAAACGCCGACAAAGCGCGTCTTGTTGAAGCGGTCATTGGGGCCGACGGCGAAATCGGAAAACTGCTCGGGCGGCGTCGTCGCGCCATAGGGGCCGTTCTGATAAGCCTGCGTCCACGCGTAGTTGGCATAGAGCGCGACCTGCAGGTCGTCGGTGAGCCCGTATTCGAATTCGGTGCGCCCTTCGATCTGATTATAGGTGCCGCCGATCTTCTGGTGCCGCCAGGTGAGCCCCTGCTCGATCTCCTTGCCGCCCTTCGGCAGCAGATCGGTGGTGTACACGTAGCCGAACATGGATTCTTCGGCGGATGCCGTCGCGCTGATGAGCATCATCAATAATACGACGAGCGTCGAATGGACATGGAAGTGTCGTGCAAAATGCAAACGCATGGCCAGCCCCACTTTTGATCCCGGCTCGGGATCGCGTTGTTGGCTGGCTGCCGATGCCCTGCGGCAAAGGTGGCTGGCTGAATTTTCGAGTACGCGACTACTTCGTCAGGATGAGTTTTCCAGCCGCGGTCAGCTGCAGGCGATAATCCTCCCCTTCATGACGGATCACGATCAGCTTTCCGCCGCCGAGCAGCTTGCGGCTCGAGATCGTGCGCGGTGTTCGCGTGTCTCGCTGCATCGTCTCTGGACCGCTCTCGTTCGCCCCGTTCGGCATCACGCGCTGCTCGTCGCCGTTTCCGTCGTTGCTGTCTTAGCGACGCGAGCGAAATTGCGTCAACAACTATGTTCTTGAACTGGACCAGTTCGAAGATGCTGCAGGCGCATCGATCGAGAGACGATCCTGGTCGTGATGCGCGACACAAAGGCGAGGCGATGTGGAAATCGTGAGCAACCTGTTGGCAGCCTGTTGGCAACGCGCGTTTGCGCTTTCCTTCGCGCGTCACGCGCCTATACCAGTGTTTATCCCGTCCCAATACCAAGGGGCGCCTGATCAAACGTCTACAGTCGCGGGGCGGGATGCGATGGCCGAATGACGGGTGCAATCGGACGAACACCCAATCCATCCGGCGGCCCAAGTCGCGACGGTCCTGGCGCCGAAGGCTTCGGCGTTATGAGGGTGATCCGGAGCGCAAGCTCTCAGAGCCCTTCCAGCGGAGGTCATCAACGGTCTTGCCTCCGGGGGCCCGCGAAACAAGCTGTAACCCATCGCGCGCGGGATATCTCGATCTGACGAGACCTGCGGTTTGACTACCATCTGCCTTCGTTCCGCGAGGGGCGAAGGATCCGTAGATCCCGAAGGATCACGGATGTCCCGCGCGCCCTTGGACTTCCAACGGCGCTGATTTTCAAAAATCGACGCCGTCGAAAGTGCGCAGCGTTGGCTGTTGCAGGCTGTTGGAAAAGTGAATGGGATGAAGTGCGCTCAACGCGAGCCACACACTCGGCGTCATCGTCCGCGAAGGCGGACGATCCAGTACTCACTGGCCTTTCGGTGTTTACTGGATGCCCCGCATGCGCGGGGCATGACGTCTGAGCGGGTGGCGACGCGCTTACCCAACCATCGCCGCCTTGATCTTCTCCACCGTCATATCCGGGGCGCGGGCGGCGCCGATGATCGCGGCTTCTTTCTTCAGCAGCTTCTCCAGCGCCGCCGGCATCGCGTCGATGGTGTTGAGCGGTACCACGACGGCGCCGTGGCGGTCGGCATGGATGAGGTCGCCGCTCTTCACCGCCATGCCATGGATGCTGACATCGATGCCGAAATCGACCACATGCACGTAAGCATGCGAGGGGCCGATCGAGCCCGCGAGCATCTGGAAGCCTGGCGGGATCTGCGGAATGTCGCGGACTGAGCCATTGGTGATGGTGCCGAGGCAGCCGAGCGCCTTGTGCACGTTCGACTGCACCTCGCCCCAGAACGCGCCGAATCCGGCCGGCTCGTCGAGATCTTGGATGACGGCGATGCCCGGCGCCGGGGCGGAGGCGACATAGTCGAGATAGTCGAGGCGCTTGTTCATGTAGCCGGCTTCGCCGAGTGGCACCTTGTCGCGCGCACGCATGGTCACGGTCTTGGCGAAGCCGACCATGGGCGGCAGATCGGGAAACGGGCAGTGCAGATGCTGCACGGTGTAGCCGTGGCCGCGGCGCTCGGGCGCGACGATCTCGAGCAGATTGCACACGGTCGGAGTGTCGATCGAGCGCAGAAATTCGGCGTGGGCCTTGGTCAGCGACATGCGTTCCCCCGGAGGTTTTGCTTACGTTGCAGGTGTCGGCGGCAGCTCGATCGTCTTCGGCGGCGGGATGCTGCCGCGCGCCCAGAAGACGATCACGATGGTGGCCATGATCGCAAGCATCACAATCAGCATGGCCACGCAGGCGGGCCAATGGCCGTAGGTCCAGGCGAAGCCGCCGATGGCGGCACCGAAGCTGCCGCCGACGTAAAAGCTCGTGACATAGAGCCCGACGGCGGAGGAGCGTCCGGCATGGGCGATAAGGGTCACCGCGCTCGTCGAGATTGCCTGGCAGACCATGCCGCAGCCGGCGCACAGCGCGAGGCCGACGAGGATCAGCGGCAGCGGCGACGCCAGTGTTATCGCCGCGCCGGCCATCCACAGGAACATCAGCGCCACGACGAAATTCCGCCGGCCGAACCGGCGCACCGCGGCGCCCGCCATCGGTGTCGCCGCGGTTCCGACCAGATAGACCACGAAAATCGTCCCGAGCCATGTCGGCGACAGCGAGTAGGGCGGCGCCGCCAGATGGAAGCTCACATAGGTGAAGGTGGCGATGAAGTTGAACAGCACGCCGAAGCCGACCGCGTAGGTGGCGACGAGCTGCGGATTGCGCAGGTGCCCCAGCATCTGCTTGGTGGAGGCGATCAGTCCTTCCGAGCGCACGAAGCGCCGCTCGCGTGGCAGCATCACGTAGACGGCGGCGGCGCCAGCGAGCGTGACCACCGCGAGCACGTCGAAGGCGTAGCGCCAGCCGATGAGATCGGCGAGCAGCCCGGTGAAGAAGCGGCCGGAGAAGCCGCCGAGGCTCGCGCCGGATGTATAGAGCCCGACCGCTGCGGTTGCCTCCTGCCGCGGCCATTCCTCGCCGATATAGGCGATGGTCACCGCGAAGACCGGCGGCAGCACCAGGCCCTGGACGAAGCGCCAGAACACCAGCGCCGAGAGCGTCGGCGCCAGCGCCGCCATGATCGTCGGGATCGCCAGGATCGCCATCGCGGAGACGATCACGCGCTTTCGGCCCAGCACGTCGGCGACGGTGCCGGTGAACGGCGCGGTCAGCGCCACTGCCAGCGTGCTCGCCGTCATGATGCCGGAGATCTGCGCCGGGCCGGCGCTGAATTCCCCGGCAAGCAGCGGCAGGATCGCTTGCGGCGCGTAGAGATTGATGAAGGCGCAAAAGCCTGCGAGCCCGACGGCGAGACGCCGCGCGGTGAAGCTGGTCGTAGGCTTGTCAGTTTGCATGCAGGGACTCGAGCTTTTGCCGGACCTAAGCATGGCGGTCGCCGGCGCGGCCAGGGCTAATGGCGAGGCCAGCGCATTGTGTCGTGCATAGCTGCGTCCCGGAATGCCCTGTTGGAGCCATGATGCGGACTGACAATCGACTGCTCATGCCCAAGGAAGGATTTCGTGTCAGTCCTGTCGCATGAATTCAAGCGCATCCGGCTCAACCTCGCCCGCTCCAAGGATTTTCCGCAGGGCTCGGCGCGTCATGGCTACGAGTTCGTGGCGCCGCTCGATCACGCGGGCCATATCGACGCGACCCTTTGGCGCAAGCACCGCGCGCATTGCGGCGTGCGTCGCTTCTGGGACGTCGAGGAGGAGCATGGCCGTCTCGTGCATCGGCCCGGCGGCGGCAAGGATCGTGGGCGCTGGGTCTTCGATTACGACGACGCGGCCGAGGAGGATGACGAGGCCGGCTACCGCTTCGCCTCGCATGCGTTTCGCCCCGGTGAATATGTCTCGATCCGGGACGAAGACGGCGAAATGCATACTTTTCAGGTGGTATCGGTCGAGCCCGCGGCTTGAATTAAGCGGAATTCATGGAACTTGGGCTGGAAACTCTCGTTGGCCCAACAACGAGTGCACGATTTTCAAAGCCCATCATCTATGCGCGCATTGACCGTCCAGCCCGGCGTTGCCCATTCCCTGAAACTCGATGATGTCGCGGAGCCGCCGGCAAGCGACGGCGAACTAAAAGTGCGGGCGCTGGCGCTCGGCGTTTGCGGCACCGACCGCGAGATCGTCGATGGCGATCTCGGCAGCGCGCCGCCTGCAAGCAAGCGGCTGATCCTCGGTCACGAGTCGCTCGGCGAGGTCATCGAGGCGCCGCGCGGCTGCGGCTTCAAAACCGGCGACCTCGTCGTCGGCATCGTCCGCCGGCCGGATCCGGTGCCGTGCCCGGCCTGCGCCGCCGGCGAATGGGATATGTGCGAGAACGGCCGCTATACTGAGCGCGGCATCAAGGATCGCCACGGCTACGGCGCGGAGTATTTTCGTGTCGAGCCGGATTTTGCGGTGAAGATCGAGCCAGCGCTGGGTGCGCTCGGCGTCCTCGTCGAGCCGACCAGCGTCGTCGCCAAAGCCTGGGATCACATCGAGCGCATCGGCGCGCGCGCTCCGTTCTGGAAGCCGCGCACCCTGCTGGTGACCGGCGCCGGGCCGATCGGTCTCCTCGGTGCGCTGCTCGGCGTGCAGCGCGGCCTCGACGTTCACGTCTTTGATCGCGTCAACACCGGGCGCAAGCCCGAGCTCACGCGCGCGCTCGGCGCCACCTATCATGACGGCAATATCGATCAACTCGAGCCGGACATCGTGCTCGAATGCACCGGTGCGCCGACCGTGGTGCTCAAATCCATCCACCGCATCGGGCACAACGGCATCGTCTGCCTCACCGGAATGTCGCCCGGCGTGCATGCGGTCGATTTCGACGTCAGCGGCTTCAACGCCGCGATGGTGCTGCGGAATCAGCTGGTGTTCGGCACCGTTAACGCCAATCGCGAGCATTTCCGCAAAGCGGTGGAGGCGCTGAGCCGCGCCGATCCGAAGTGGCTTGGCGGCGTAATCAGCCGCCGGGTGCCGCTCGAGCAGGCGGCGGACGCGGTTGCGCATCGTCCCGACGACATCAAGGTCGTCATCGATTTTGCGAGCTGAGCAGACATGGGCCTGCGCATCGAAGACTATGCCCTGATCGGCGATTGCCAGAGCGCGGCGCTGGTCGGACGCAATGGATCGATCGACTGGCTGTGCTGGCCGCGCTTCGATTCCGATGCCTGTTTTGCCGCGCTGCTCGGCGATGCCAGCCACGGCCGCTGGCTGATCACGCCGCAGGATCCGCACGCGCGGATCACGCGCCGTTATCGTCCCAACACGCTGATCCTGGAGACGCGGTTCGAGACCGCCGAAGGTGCGGCAACGGTCATCGACTTCATGCCTGGCCGGCCGAACGGCTCGAGCCTCGTGCGCATCGTCGTCGGCGAGCGTGGCCAGGTCGCGATGCGCACAGAGCTCGTCATCCGCTTCGGCTATGGAGCCGCCGTGCCCTGGGTCATGCGGCTTCCCGACGGCGCGCTGCGGGCGATCGCCGGGCCCGACATGTTGTTTTTACGCACTCCCGTGGAATTGCGCGGCGAGAACATGAAGACGGTCGGCGAGTTCTCCGTGTCCGACGGCGACGCAATCCCGTTCTCGCTCACCTATTCGCCGTCGCATTGGCCGCCGCCGGAGCCCGACGATCCGTTCGAGCAGATCTACGCCACCGAGTCATTCTGGACCAAGTGGATTGCCCAGGCACATCCGAAGGGACCCTGGGCCGATCAGCTCACCCGCTCGCTGATCACGCTCAAGGCGCTCACCTTTGCGCGCACTGGCGGCATTGTCGCGGCACCGACAACCTCACTGCCCGAGGCGATCGGCGGGCCACGCAATTGGGACTATCGCTTCTGTTGGCTGCGCGATGCGACCTTCACGCTGCTCGCACTGCGCAATGCCGGCTACCACGAGGAGGCGCAGGCTTGGCGCGACTGGCTTCTGCGCGCTGCCGCCGGAAGCCCGGATCAGCTGCAGATCATGTACGGTATCGGCGGCGAACGGCGGCTGACGGAATGGGAAGTGCCGTGGTTGCCCGGCTACGAGAATTCGATGCCGGTGCGCATCGGCAACGCCGCGCATAATCAGCTGCAGCTCGACGTCTATGGCGAGGTGGTCGATGCGCTCTACCAAGGGCGGCAAGCGGGCCTCGGACCGAGCGAGTATGGCTGGGAGCTGCAGACGGCGCTGCTCGCGCATCTGGAAACGATCTGGCAGGAGCCGGACGAGGGGATTTGGGAGGTGCGCAGCGGACGCGAGCACTTCACGCATTCCAAGGTGATGGCCTGGGTGGCGTTCGACCGTGCGATCAAAGGCGCTGAAGCCTTTCTGCTGCCCGGTCCGCTCGACCGCTGGCGCGCCGCCTGCAAGGCGATCAAGGACGAGGTATGCGCGAAGGGCTTCGATGCCGAGCTCGGCAGCTTCGTGCGTTCCTACGGATCGAAGGAGCTCGACGCCAGCCTGCTGATGCTGCCGGGCGTTGGCTTCTTGCCCGCGAACGACCCGCGGATCCGCGGCACGGTCGAGGCGATCGAGCGGCGACTGTTGGTCGACGGCTTCGTGCAGCGCTACGACAGCGGGACGGCGACCGATGGGCTGCCTGCGGGCGAGGGTGTGTTCCTCGCCTGCAGCTTTTGGCTCGTCGATGCCTATGTCCTGCTTGGCCGCACGAAGGACGCGCGCAAGCTGTTCGAAAAGCTGATCGGGTTGACCAACGACGTCGGACTACTCAGCGAGGAATACGACCCTGCGGGCCGGCGGCAGCTCGGCAATTTCCCGCAGGCGCTTTCGCACATCGCGTTAGTCAACTCCGCTTTCAACCTCGGCCATGCCGCGAAGCCGGTGCACCAGCGCGCAGAACCGGAAACCACCCCTGCGGAATAGCGTATTGACGGCCTTCGCCCGGGCCGAAAGAGTCCGCGCACGCCGCGAGGCGATACCAATTGCAAAAGGGAGGAGCGCGTGCTCGTCGATCATCGGACCTATACCGTGAAGCCTGGCATGATGAAGACCCAGCTGGAGATCTATGAGAAGTACGGGTTTCCCGTGCAGGTTCGCCATATCGGCCAGCCGATTGCCTATCTGCAGGCGGAGAGCGGCGAGCTCAATACGCTGGTGCATCTGTGGGCCTATGAAAGCGCCGCCGACCGCGAGCAGCGCCGCGCCAAGATGCAGCAGGACCCCGACTGGAAGGTCTATCTGCAGAAGAATGCCGAGGCTCAATGCCTGTCGGCGCAGCGCACCTCGCTGATGGTGCCGGTGGGCTTTGTCCCGCTGAAGCGCTAAACCATCTCCAAGCAGCGGCCGGACTTTCGCAAGGCCGCCGCAGCTGGAGTCTCGTGTTCGTCGGAAACGGATAGGGCGCCATGCGCGGCAAAGAGAATATGCGAACGGCCGGCGAGATCCTGGTCGATCAATTGGTTTTGCACGGCGTGCGCCACGCGTTTTGCGTGCCAGGCGAAAGCTATCTTGCCGCGCTCGACGCGTTTCACGATCGCAAGGTGGCTTTGACCGTGTGTCGTCAGGAAGGCGGCGCCGCGATCATGGCGGAGGCGATCGGCAAAGCGACCGGTCGCCCAGGTATCTGCTTCGTGACCCGCGGCCCCGGCGCCACCAACGCGTCGGCGGGCATCCACATCGCCAAGCAGGATTCGACGCCGATGATCGTCTTCGTCGGCCAGATCGGCCGCGAGATGCGCGAGCGCGAAGCCTTTCAGGAGCTCGACTACCGCGCGGTGTTCGGCACCATGGCCAAATGGGCGACCGAGATCGACGATCCGGCGCGCGTCCCCGAGATCATTTCGCGCGCCTTCTACACGGCGACCAGTGGCCGTCCTGGCCCGGTGGTGATCGCGCTTCCGGAAGACATGCTCACCGAGCGCGTCGGCGTTGCTGACGCGCCGCCATTCGAGCCGATCGAGATCTGGCCGGGCCTCACCGACATGAGCCGCCTGCAGAAGCTGCTCTGGGCCGCCGAGCGGCCGATCGCGGTGATCGGCGGCAGTCGCTGGTCGGAAGCCGCTTGCGCGACGCTGATGCGCTTTGCCGAACGTTTTGCGCTGCCTGTGTGCACGACCTTCCGCCGCGCACATCTCTTCGACGCGCTGCATCCCTGTTACGCCGGTGACCTCGGCATCGGACCCAATCCGAAACTTCTGGCGCGCGTGAAGGACGCCGATCTCGTGCTCATGATCGGCGATCGCATGAGCGAGATGTCGTCACAGAGCTATACGCTGTTCGACATTCCCGGGCCGCAGATGAAGCTCGTGCATGTGCATCCCGGCGCCGAAGAGCTCGGCCGCGTCTATCGCCCGCATCTGGCGATTAATGCCTCGCCGACCGCGTTCTGCTCCGCGCTCGAAGGTCTGCAGCCGCCGAACAGCATCGCCTGGAATGGTCAGGCGAAGATCGCGCATGACGATTATCTCGCCTGGACCACGCAACCGACCAAGGTACCGGGGCCGGTTAATCTCGGCGAGATCATGGTGTGGCTGCGCGACAATCTTCCGCCCGGCGCCATGATCACCAACGGCGCCGGCAATTTCGCGACCTGGATCCATCGGTTCTATCGCTTCCGTCAGTTCGCCACGCAGGTGGCGCCGACGTCGGGCTCCATGGGATACGGCGTGCCAGCGGCGATCGCGATGAAGCGTCTTTATCCCGAGCGCAGCGTCGTGTGCATCGCCGGCGACGGCGACTTCCTGATGAACGGCCAGGAGTTTGCGACCGCTGTTCAATATGGCCTGCCGATGGTCATCGTCGTCGCCGACAACGGCATGTACGGCACTATCCGCATGCACCAGGAGCGCGACTATCCTGGTCGCATCGTTGCCACTGCGCTGAAGAATCCGGACTTCGCCGCTTATGCGCGCGCCTTCGGCGGTTTCGGCGCCACGGTTGATCGCACCGACGACTTTGCCGCGGTCTTTGCCGCCGCCAATGCTTCTGGCCTGCCGTCGGTGATCCACCTCAAGATCGATCCCGAGGCGATTACGCCGACGGCAACGATTTCCGGCATCCGCGAAAAGGCACTCGCCGCGGCTGCGGCACCGAGCGGGACGCACAAAGCTTAGAGAGCGCTTGCCAAACGGCGGTGAATCACCATTCATCCGTTGAATGGCCTATCGCCGCACCGAGAACGTCGTGCGCCGGCTCGCGGCCCGCGAGCAGGCGATCCTCAAGGCTGCGGAGAGCGCGGCAGCCGAGGGCGGCATGGGCGCGGTGCAGATCGTTCCGGTGGCGCAGCGCGCCGGCATCGCCGCCGGAACGGTCTATCGCTACTTTCCCTCGAAGACCGAGCTCGTCGCCGAGCTCATCGCCGATGCCAGCGAGCGCGAGCTGACTGCCATCCGCGCGGCTGCCGATGCAGCGCCGGGTCCGCTCTCGGCGCTCGCCGCCGCGATTACGACGCTTGCGGCGCGCGCGTTGCGCAACCGGCGCTTCGCCTTCGCCGCCATGGCTGAGCCGGTCGACGCCGAGATCGACGCGGCGCGGTTGCGCTATCGGCGCGCGCTCACTGACGAGCTGCGCGATCGGATCGAAGGCGCCATGGCCGGCGGGCATTTGCCGGAGCAGGACGCGGCGATCGCCGCGGCGGCGGTGCTCGGCGCGTTGGTCGAAGGGCTGATTGGGCCGTTGGCTGCCGATGTGAGCGAGGATCCGGCCAAGGCGCGTGCGGCGGTGCAGGGCCTCACGCTCCTGGTGCTGCGAGGGCTCGGGGTGGTCGACGCCCGTGCGCGCGGCCTCGTCGTGCAGACCGCGCTGCCGGCAGAAGGCGACGCCTGAGCCGCCCGTTCATTGCGACGAGCCTTGCGGCACGCCGTCGAGGTCGAGAACCTCGACCTTCACGCCGGCCTGAACGTCGGGGCCGAGGTGAAATCCGAGCTCCTGGCACATCCGCAACATCGTCGTGTTTTCCGCGAGCACCTGTCCGTGCACGCGCTTGAGACGCTTGGCCTTGGCGTATTCGATCATGCGCTGCATGAGCAGCCAGCCGAGCCCATGGCCCTTGAGCGCGGAGCGCACGATGACCGCGAATTCGGCGCTACGCCCGTCGGGGTCATCATGCAGGCGAACGACGCCCAGCATCGCGCCAGTCGTCTCGCTGATGGCGATGAAGGCCATCGCCGTCGCATAGTCCAGATGCGTAAGCCGCTCGATCAATTCGGGGCGCAGCTCGCGCAGCGCCGCAAAGAAGCGCAGCCGCAGATCGTCCGCGGTCACATGCGTCAGGAAGTCGGGATAAAGGGCCGCATCCTCCGGCCGCAAAGGACGCACCAGCACTTTGGTCCCATCGCGGAGAACCTCATGGCGCGTCCAATCTCCGGGTGCGAGCGTCAATGGGACATCAGCGTCGGCACGGTCATCGATTGCAGGATGCCGCGGGTGACGCCGCCCAGAACGAATTCGCGCAGCCGCGAATGGCCATAGCCTCCCATGACGATGAAGTCGGCCCCGGCATCGGCGGCGTGGGACAAGACGATATTTGCCACGTCGACGTCGCCGGCGCTGATGCGTTTGACGTCGACCTTGACACCGTGGCGTGCGAGATGCTGCGCAATGTCGGCGCCGGGGAGCTCATCGCTTTTGCCGCGCTCATTCGCCACGATCAAAACCTCGACCTCCGTGGCTTTGTGCAAGAGCGGCATTGCATCGGCGAGCGCGCGCGCCGCCGTGCGGCTTCCGTCCCAGCAGACGAGGACATGATCGAGCTTCAGCCCGCCTTTCTGGATGAAGGGGACAATGATCACCGGCCGGCCGCCGCCGAACAGGGCGCCCTCGACCAGAATGTCTTCGGGCACCGGCTTTTCCGGCTCGGGCTGCCCGACCACGACGAGGTCGAAGCGCCGGGCCATGCCGCCGAAGGTGTCCGCGGCTCCTGCGATGCTGGCATTGAGTATGCGCGTCTCAGCCGAGACGCCGACGCGGCGTGCCGCCTCGGCGAAGCGGGCGACGCCCCTATTCGCCGAGGCTTCGGTATCGCGCCGCTGCGAATCGATCACCTCGGCGGGAATGCTGCCCGTCACGACGCTGGGGATCAGCGGTTCATAGACAAAGGCGGTGCCGAGCAGATGCGCGCCGAAGGCATCGGCGACCGAGAGTGCGTAGTCGCTGGCAGGATCGCGTGATCCGAGGCCGAGATTGACGATGATGTCCTTGATCATGCTCTGCTCCTTCGCCGGACATGCGATCGGGTGCAGTCTGCGCGACGCCGGTTCGCCGGCGTTGATCGGGATCAACCGCCGGCGCGCAGAGCGTGGCGCTATTTCGAGCCGTCGGCCTTGAACTGCTTCAGATAGGCCCAGAGGTCCTTCGCTTCCTGCTCGTTCTTGATGCCCGGGAACACCATCTTGGTGCCCGGCACCTTGGCCCGGGGATCCTTGATGTATTCGAGGAAATTCTGCTCGTTCCAGGTGATGCCGGAATTCTTGTTGGCGTCGGAATAGTTGTAATTTGCCGCAGTCCCCGCCTTGCGACCGTCGAGACCATTGAGCTCCGGCCCGACCTTGTTCTTGGCATCAGGGCCAACCGAGTGGCAGGGGAAGCATTTCTTGAACGAAGTCTCGCCCGCCGCCGCGTCCTGCGCCTGCGCCGTTGCGATCGATGCGGCGAGAGCCACCGCAGCCAGTGCCAAGGCTTTCATTCTGCTTGCTCCTTTGTCCTGACGTCGCCATGTTCCATTGGGACGAGGGGTTGTACAATCTCTCGCCAGCATAAATCCAGGGCGACAACACAAGGGGACCGATGTCCGTTCGCATGCCTGCTGCCGATCAGGCGGTTCTCGAGCGCCGCGCAAAGATCGTCGCGACGCTGCGGCAGATTGTGCCCGGCGAGGGCGTGATTGCGAGCGAGCGCGAGATGCGGCCTTACGAGTCCGACGGGCTTACGGCCTATCGGCAGCTGCCGATGGTGGTCGTGCTGCCGGAGACCACGCAGCAGGTCTCGGAGGTGCTGCGCTACTGTCATGAGCAGGGCATCCGCGTGGTGCCGCGCGGCGCCGGCACCTCGCTGTCGGGCGGCGCGCTGCCGCTCGAGGACGGTGTCCTCCTCGGCATGGCCAAGTTCAACCGCGTCCGCGAGATCGACTTCGACAATCGCGTGGTTGTGGTCGAGCCGGGGGTAACCAATCTCGCGGTCAGCAACGCGGTGGCGCATGCAGGTTTCTACTACGCGCCGGATCCGTCCTCGCAGATCGCTTGCACCATCGGCGGCAATATCGCGGAGAATTCGGGCGGCGTGCATTGCCTCAAATACGGCGTGACCACCAACAATGTGCTCGGCATCGAATTTGTGCTGATGAACGGCGAGGTGCTGCGCATCGGCGGCAAGCATCTCGACGCCGGCGGCTACGACCTTCTCGGCATCATCACCGGATCCGAAGGGCTGCTCGGGGTCGTCACCGAAGTCACCGTGCGCATCCTGAAGAGACCGGAAGTCGCCCGCGCCGTCCTTGTCGGCTTTCCGACATCCGAGCAGGCCGGCGATTGTGTCGGCAAGGTCATCGGCGCCGGCATCATCCCCGGCGGCATGGAAATGATGGATAAGCCCGCGATCCACGCAGTCGAGGAATTCGTCCATGCCGGCTACCCGCTCGATGTCGAGGCTCTGCTGATCATCGAAGTCGACGGACCGCAGGCCGAGGTCGACCATCTGACCGGGCGCGTCGAGGCGATCGCGCGCGAATGCGGCGCGGTGACCTGCCGCGCCTCGACGTCGGAGGAAGAGCGGCTGCTGTTCTGGGCCGGCCGCAAGGCCGCCTTCCCGGCGGTCGGACGCATTTCGCCCGACTATTACTGCGTGGACGGCACCATCCCGCGCGCGAAGCTCCCGCATGTGCTCGCGCGTACCCGCGAGCTGTCGGAGCATTATGGGTTGCGCTGCGCCAACGTCTTCCATGCCGGCGACGGCAATCTGCATCCGTTGATCCTGTATGATGCCAACAAGCCCGGGGAGCTGGAAAAGACCGAGGCCTTCGGCTCCGACCTTCTCAAGCTCTGTGTCGAGGTGGGTGGGGTGCTCACCGGCGAGCATGGCGTTGGCGTCGAGAAGCGCGATCTGATGCCGGTCATGTTCTCGGAGAGCGACCTCAACCAGCAGCAGCGGCTCAAATGCGCCTTCGACGAGAAGGGCCTGCTCAATCCCGGCAAGGTGTTTCCAACGCTGCACCGCTGTGCCGAGCTCGGCCGCATGCATGTCTCCGGCGGCAAGCTTCCATTCCCCGACATCCCGCGGTTCTGAGTTCGATGAGCGACACGCTAAAGCCGCGCGACGGCAAGGACGTCGAGGACGCCATTCGCTTCGCGTTGAGCGACGAGAAGGCGCTGGAGATCGTCGGTCACGGCTCCAAGCGCGCCATCGGCCGTCCCAGTCAGACCGATCTGACGCTCGATCTCTCCGGCCTCTCCGGGATCACGCTCTACGAGCCCGAAGAGCTGGTGCTCTCGGCCAAGGCCGGCACGCCGCTCGCGGAGATCCAGGCGCTGGTCGCCAAGCACGGGCAGGAGCTGGCCTTCGAGCCGGTCGATTACGGGCCGCTGATGGGCCGTAGCGCCGGCGAGGGGACCATCGGTGGCGTTCTCGCCGCCAATCTGGCCGGGCCGCGCCGCATCAAGGCCGGCGCCGCCCGGGACCACTTCCTCGGCGCGGTCGCGGTGACGGGTCGCGGCGACACCACGAAGATCGGTGGCCGGGTGGTGAAGAACGTCACCGGCTATGACCTCTGCAAGCTGCTTGCCGGCTCCTGGGGCACGCTGGCGGCGATGACCGAAGTCACGATCAAGACGCTGCCGCGCGCTGAGACCGAAGCGACCATCATCGTCCGCGGTCTGGATGACGCGCAGGCGATCGCGGCCATGGCGGCGGCCATGGGCTCGTCCTGCGATGTGTCGGCCGCCGCGCATTTGCCCGACCACGTGGCGGGGCGCTTTCCCGCGCTGCCGGTGTCGCAGGCGTCGACGGCCTTGCGCATCGAGGGTTTCGCACCATCGGTGGCGCACCGGAAAGAAACCTTGGCCGCCCTGATGGCGGGGTTCGGTTCCGTCGCGGTGCTCGATGAGGCGCCCTCCCGCGCCCTGTGGACCGATATCCGCGAGGTGCGCCCCTTCGCCGTCGAGGGCGAATTGGAGCGGCCCTTGTGGCGGGTGTCGACGACCCCGGGACGCGCTGCCGAGGTATCGTCCTTCATCTCACCAGGCGCGCAAATGTTTTACGACTGGGCCGGCGGGCTCATCTGGATCGCCATGCCGACGCCCGAGCCCGATGCGGAGAGCGTGCGTGCGGCAGTCGTCGCGACCGGCGGCCACGCCACCTTGATCCGCGCGCCAGCGGCCGTGCGCGCCGCGGTCGAGGTGTTTCAGCCGCAGGATGCCGGCACGGCGGCCTTGACCAAGCGCGTAAAGGACAGTTTCGATCCCAAGGGCGTACTCAATCCCGGGCGTATGTGGGCCGGCGTATAAGATGCAAACACACTTCACTTTGGCGCAACTCGCCAATCCGCAGAATGCGGCGTCGGAAAAGATCCTACGTGCTTGCGTGCACTGTGGCTTCTGCACGGCGACCTGTCCGACTTATCTGCTGCTCGGCGACGAGCTCGATAGCCCGCGCGGCCGCATCTACCTGATCAAGGAGATGCTGGAGAATGACCGGAAGGCCTCGCGCGAGGTGGTCAAGCATATCGACCGGTGCCTCTCCTGCCTGTCCTGCATGACCACCTGCCCGTCGGGCGTGCATTACATGCACCTCGTCGACCACGCCCGCGAGCACATCGAGAAGACCTACCGCCGTCCGCTGCACGATAGGGCTCTGCGCGCGCTGCTGGCGCGCGTGCTCCCGGATATCGGGCTGTTCCGTTGGGCGCTCGTCCTCGGCCTCGTCGGCCGGCCGTTTGCACCGTTATTGCGCGCGCTCGGCTTCAAACGTCTTGCGGCACTGCTGCGCCTGACGCCCCGCAAGCTGCCGGCGCCGCCAAAGGTCACCGATCAACGGGTGTTCCCCGCCGAGGGGCCGCGCCGCCGCCGCGTGGCGATGCTCTCCGGCTGCATCAATCCGGTACTGTCGCCGGCGACGCTGCAGGCCGCCATCCGCGTTCTCAACCGTCATGGCTGCGAAGTGGTCATCGCGCCGGGTGAAGGCTGCTGTGGGTCGCTCGTCCACCACATGGGGCGTGAGCACGAGGCGCTGGCCATGGCGCGCAACAATGTCGACGCGTGGACGCGCGAAATGGAAGGCGAGGGGCTCGACGCCATCCTCACGACGGTGTCGGGCTGCGGCACGACCATGAAGGACTATGGCTTCATGCTGCGCAGCGACCCGACTTACGCGGACAACGCGCGGCTGGTGTCCGAGCTGGTGCAGGACATTTCCGAATATCTCGCCAAGCTCAAGCTCGAGCCGGTGCGGACATCATCCGGCACGGTCGTTGCTTATCATTCGGCGTGCTCGCTGCAGCACGGACAGAAAGTGACACGCGAACCGAAAGAATTGCTTTCCAAGATGGGTTTCGTGGTCAAAGATATACCGGAGCCGCATCTGTGCTGCGGCTCGGCAGGAACCTACAACATCCTGCAACCGGAGTTGGCGGGGAGATTACGGGAGCGCAAGGTCGCGAACATCGACAAGATCAAGCCTGACGTGATCGCTGCCGGAAACATCGGCTGTATCATGCAGATCGCTGCGGGCACGTCGATTCCGGTCGTCCATACTGTCGAGTTGATCGACTGGGCGACCGGTGGACCGGTCCCGGAAAATCTCGAGGGGCTACGGACGGATGCCGTGCCGGCGCGCGAGCCGGAGGCGGCTTTGTGATGAGGTGGCCGCAGCGAGCGGCTTTGGCTGACACGAACCGATCGGGAGGACGATCATGGCGAAGAAGCGGAAGAAGTCGAAAGTAAAGAAGGCGAAAAAAGCGAAACGCGCGGCTCCGGCACGCAAGAAAAAGAAAAAAGTAGCAAAGGCCGCGCCGCGGAAGGCGAAGAAGAAAGCCAAGAAGGCGAAAAGGGCCGCACCGAAGAAGGCCGCAGCTCCGAAGCCCGCGCCAGCGCCCGCTCCGGCACCTGAGCCGGCCCCGGCACCGATGGAGTATCGCAGCCCGTTTTCGACCGGCGGCGACGGCTCGAGCAGCTAGAGCGCGCCGAAGAAGATTGAGGGCGGTCGCGGCCAAAAGGCGCGGCCGCCTTTTTCATTGGCAGCGCTTTGATTGGCACTGCCGCATGCGCGAGGCAGGCAAAAGAAAGCCGTCCGATCGCAAGCGATCGGACGGCTGCGGAGTGGGAGGTTTTCTCAGTACGCGCCGGAAGGTCGGATCGTCGCCCAGGTGCGTGCCGCGGCGCTCGGCTGCGGCGCTTGGGCATAGGCAGCTGGTTCGGGCTCGGCGTGGCGGTGCGCCATGGCCGTCTGCGGCAGTACCACGACTTTGGCGCCGACTTTCACCCGATTGTAGAGATCGGTGACATCCTCGTTCGTGAGCCGGATGCAGCCGCTCGACACTTGGTGACCGATGGTGTCCGGATTGTTGGTGCCATGGATGCGATACTCGGTGCCGGCGAGATACATGGCGCGGGCACCGAGCGGATTGCCGGGGCCGCCTGCCATAAAGCGCGGCAGATAGGGTTGGCGCGCGATCATCTCCGGCGGCGGCGACCAATCCGGCCATTCCTTTTTGTCGCCGACGGTGCGGATGCCCGACCAGGTGAAGCCTTGGCGGCCGACGCCGATGCCGTAGCGGATCGCTTTGCCGCCGCCGAGCACGAAGTAGAGATAGGTGTGCGGCGTATCGACGATGATCGTGCCGGGCGCTTCGTTGCTCGCATAAGAAACGATCTGGCGGCGCAGATTGGCGCGCAGACCCTCATCGTCGGCGCCTTGCTGCTCGGGCTCGGTTACTGATGGCGAAGCCAAGGAGACCGGCTGGGCCTGCGGAGCGAACGGAGCGAACAGGGAGGAAAACAGCGTCTGTGCCGAAGCGCTGCTGCTGATGGTGGTGGCCGCGGCGGCTGCAAGCAACGCGCCGGCAAGGCGGATCGTGCGGACTGAACTGGACATCTCACCCTCGTCAATGGCTCGATGAATATTCGTCGTTGCAAGCGCAATGGCGGTTCAAAGGTTCGATCACCTTCCTGCGACCGGTTTTCAATCAGGAAACAAATGCCTGCGAGCGCGTTGTCAGAACCGGACGACCGCGGCGAGGATGCTGCCACGCAGACGTGCGGATTCCGCTCTGTTTGCCGTGATAATTTTAGGCAAATGCCGCTAGTTCAGGCCTTGCCTTTGCGGTCGGCGTGCCAGCCGACATGCGCGTCCGGCACCGCATCCACCGAAGCGAAATAAGGCTTGAGGTCGAGGAGCGCAGTGCCGTCGAGGCAGTCGAGCCCGACGACCGAAAGCCGCGTGCCGTCGATGCCGATGAGCTTCGCAGCGCTCACAGCGATGGGATTGGGTCGGGCCGGCGAGCGCAGCGCGAAGGTCCCGCGCTGCTCGCCATAATGGCGCGGCACCTGCAGCACCAGGTCGCGGCGGGCCTGGTCCATCCAATAGAGCACCAGGAGATGCGAGCAGGTTTCGAGGTCCTTGAGGCCGTCCGCCCACCGCGCATCGATCTCGATTGTGCACACCGCCTCGGATTCGCGGGCGTTCTTCGGGCAGTCCTCGCGCCGCGTCCAGGGCGTGCGGATGCGGCCGATGAAATAGAGGCCGGCATCGAAATCCGCGGGCAGGTCGATCGCGACCTCACGCGGACGAATTCCAGGGCTGCTGTCCGGCATCGTCACCTCGCATTCCAGGATGCCAGTCCTCACATGGTCCCGGCGGTCCGTCGAGGGTTCGTTAACGATGGGCAGAATCCCTCCAAAAAACCCCAATAAAATCTTTGCTTGGCCCTCTTGCACGCATAAAGATATCTTTATATAGGCTTTGTTAGAGCCTGCCCGAGGATAGTGGGAATCATGTCCACGCCCGCCCAATTGCCGTTTGCCGCGCTCAACACCGCCCTCAAGGCGGCGGGCGAGGCCACGCGCCTGCGCATCCTCGCGCTCCTTGCCGATGCCGAGCTCACCGTTTCCGACCTGACCGACATCCTGCGGCAGTCGCAGCCACGCATTTCGCGGCATCTGCGGCTTCTTGCCGAGGCCGGGCTGGTCGAGCGCTTCCGCGAAGGCACCTGGGCGTTCTTTCGCATCGCCGAGCATGGCGGCGGCGCCGAGCTCGCCCGCAGCCTCGTCGCGCGGCTTGATCCTGCCGACCACACCATGCAGCGCGATCGCGAGCGTCTCGTGGCGGTGCGCTCGGCCCGGGCCGCCGCGGCGCAAGCCTATTTCCGCCGCCATGCGGCGGAGTGGGATCGCATCCGCAAGCTACACGTGGCTGACGAAGCGGTGGAGACCGCGATCCGCGACGCGCTTGCCGACCGACCGTTCCGCTCCCTGCTCGACCTCGGCACCGGCACCGGGCGCATGCTCGAGCTGTTCGCGCCGCAAATCGAGCGCGGGCTCGGCCTCGACCTGTCGCTCGACATGCTGGCGCTGGCCCGCGCCCGGCTCGAACGCGCAGGGCTGCGCCATTGCAGCGTGCGGCAGGGCGACATCTACGACCTCGCCATTCCCAACGACAGTTTCGACGCCGTCATCGTCCACCAGGTGCTGCACTTCCTCGACGACGGCGGGCGTGCAATCCGCGAAGCGGCGCGCGTGCTGCGGCCCGGCGGCCGGCTCACGGTCGTCGATTTCGCCCCGCATGAGCTCGAATTCCTGCGTGAGCAGCATGCGCATCGCCGCCTCGGTTTCACCGAAGAGACGGTGACGCAGTGGATCGATGCCGCCGGATTGAAGATGACGAGCTTCAAGAGCCTGGTTCCTGAGCTCGGATCGGAAGGCAAAATCGCGGTCTCGCTGTGGCTCGCGCGCGACCCCCGCACGCTGATCGCCGACGTCGGCCGGGAGGTGGCGTGATGGCTGAACCCGCCGCCCGCGCGCGACGCTTCAACAACGGCAATGCCCGTGCGATCCGCGTCTCCTTCGAGTTCTTCCCGCCGAAGACGGAGGAGATGGAGAAGAACCTGTGGGATGCGATCGAGCGCCTGGCGCCGCTGGCGCCGAGCTTCGTCTCCGTCACCTACGGCGCCGGCGGCTCGACGCGCGAGCGCACGCACTCGACCGTCAAGCGCATCCTCGGCGAGACCGCGCTCATTCCCGCCGCGCATCTCACTTGCGTCGAGGCGCGCCGCGAGGAGGTCGACGAGGTGGTGCGCAATTATCGCGCCGCAGGCGTGCGCCACATCGTGGCGCTGCGCGGCGATCCGACCGGCGGCATCGGCTTGAAATATGAGCCGCATCCCGGCGGTTATTGCAACGCGGCCGATCTCGTCGCCGGCATCAAGCGCACCGCCGATATCGAAGTGTCGGTGTCCGCCTATCCGGAGAAGCATCCCGACAGCCCGTCGGTCGAGGCCGACATCGACATGCTCAAGGCCAAGGTCGATGCTGGCGCGTCGCGGGCGATGACGCAGTTCTTCTTCGAGAACGACCTCTACTTCCGCTATCTCGACCGCGTACGCGCCCGCGGCATCGATATCCCGATCGTGCCGGGCATCCTGCCGGTGCAGAACTTCAAAACCGCAGCGAACTTCGCGGCGCGCGCCGGCGCTTCGGTGCCGAAATGGCTCGCCGAGCGCTTCGATGGCCTCGATGCCGATCCGGCAACGCGCAAGCTCATCGCTGCGGCGGTCGCCGCCGAGCAGGTGCTCGATCTTGTCGATCGCGGCGTCAACGACTTCCACTTCTACACCATGAACCGCGCGGACCTGGTCTACGCGATCTGCCATCTGCTCGGGCTGCGGCCCGAAGCGAAGCAAGCCGCCTGAAAGATTGTGAACGTATGAGTCTGTCGTCGCGCAAAAACATGTCTGCCGCTGAAATCGAGCTGCGCAAGATCGCGGCCGAGCGCATCCTTGTGCTCGACGGCGCCATGGGCACCATGATCCAGGCGATGAAGCTCGACGAGGGCGGCTATCGCGGCGCCCGCTTCGACGCCTGGAACCGCGAGGTGCGCGGCAACAACGACCTGCTCAATATCACGCGGCCGCGCGCCATCCGCGACATCCACTATGCCTATTTCCGCGCCGGCGCCGATATCTGCTCGACCAACACCTTCTCTTCGACCTCGATCGCGCAGGCCGATTACGGGCTGGAGAGCCACGCCTACGAGCTCAACCATGCAGGTGCGCGGCTCGCGCGCGAGGCCGCCAACGATGCGCAGGCTGAGGACGGCCGCCGCCGCTTCGTCGCCGGGGCGCTAGGGCCGACCAACCGCACCGCCTCGATCTCGCCGGACGTCGCCAATCCGGGCTTCCGTGCCATCACCTTCGATCAGCTGCGCGACGCCTATGCCGAGCAGATACGCGGCCTGCTCGATGGTGGCGCCGATCTGTTGTTGATCGAGACCATCTTCGACACGCTCAATGCCAAGGCGGCGATCTACGCCATTGCCGAAGCCTTCGAGGCGCGCAGCATCGAAGTGCCGGTGATGATCTCCGGCACCATCACCGATCGCTCCGGCCGCCTGCTCTCCGGGCAGACGCCGGCGGCCTTCTGGCATTCGATCCGCCATTCCAATCCGGTTTCGGTCGGGCTCAATTGCGCGCTCGGCGCGCGAGAGATGCGCGCGCATATCGACGATCTCGGCCGTGTCGCCGACACGCTCATCTGCGCCTACCCCAACGCAGGCTTGCCCAACGAATTCGGGCTCTATGACGAAAGCCCCGAGGCAATGGCCGAGCTCCTTGGCGAGTTCGCTAGCGCTGGCCTCGTCAACATCGTCGGCGGCTGCTGCGGCACCACGCCGGATCACATCCGCGCCATCGCGGAGGCGGTGCGTGGCAAGGCGCCGCGCGTCATTCCCGAAATCCCGCAGCGGCTGCGGCTCTCAGGCTTGGAGCCGTTCGTGCTCACGCCGGAAATCCCCTTCGTCAATGTCGGCGAGCGCACCAATGTCACCGGCTCGGCGAAATTTCGCAAGCTGATCACCGCCGGCGATTACGAGTCGGCGCTCACGGTGGCGCGCGATCAGGTGGAGAACGGCGCCCAGATCATCGACGTCAACATGGACGAAGGTCTGCTCGACTCCGAGCAGGCGATGGTCACCTTCCTCAATCTGCTCGCCGCCGAGCCCGACATCGCCCGGGTGCCGGTGATGGTCGACTCCTCGAAATTCTCGGTGATGGAAGCCGGGCTGAAATGCCTGCAGGGCAAACCGGTGGTGAACTCGATCTCGCTCAAGGAAGGCGATGAGGCGTTCGTCCATCATGCGAAGATCGTGCGGCGGCACGGCGCTGCGGTGGTGGTGATGGCCTTCGACGAGCAGGGGCAGGCCGATACGCTGGAGCGCAAGATCAAGATCAGCGCGCGCGCCTACGACATCCTGGTCAACAAGGTCGGCTTCCCGCCGGAAGACATCATCTTCGACCCCAACATCTTCGCCATTGCCACGGGCATGGAGGAGCACAACGGCTACGGTGTCGCCTTCATCGAGGCAGCGCGCTGGCTGAAAACCAATCTGCCGCATGTGCATATTTCCGGCGGCGTCTCCAACCTGTCGTTCTCGTTCCGCGGCAACGAGCCGGTGCGCGAGGCCATGCACTCGGTGTTCCTGTTCCATGCCATCAAGGCGGGCATGGACATGGGCATCGTCAATGCCGGGCAGATCGCGGTCTATGACGATCTCAATCCGGAGCTGCGCGAAGCTTGCGAGGACGTGGTGCTCAACCGCCGGCCCGATGCGGCGGAGCGGCTGCTGGCGCTGGCCGAGAAATTCCGCGGCCATGGCAAGGAAGCGAAGGAAGCCGATCTTGCCTGGCGCGAGCGCGCGGTCGAGCAGCGGCTCTCGCATGCCCTCGTCCACGGCATCACCGATTTCATCGAAACCGACGTCGAGGAGGCGCGGCAAAAGAGCAAGCGGCCGCTCGATGTCATCGAAGGTCCGCTGATGGACGGCATGAACGTCGTCGGCGACCTGTTCGGCTCAGGCAAGATGTTCCTGCCGCAGGTGGTGAAGTCGGCCCGCGTGATGAAGCAGGCCGTCGGCTATCTGATGCCGTTCATGGAGAAAGAGAAAGAAGAGCGCCGGCGCGCCGGCGGTCCAGCCGAGCGCAGCTCCAATGGCAAGGTGGTGATGGCGACGGTGAAGGGCGACGTCCACGATATCGGCAAGAACATCGTCGGCGTGGTGCTCCAGTGCAATAATTACGAAGTCGTCGATCTTGGCGTCATGGTGCCGGCGACGAAGATCCTCGAAACGGCGAAGGCGGAGAATGCCGACATCATCGGCCTCTCCGGCTTGATCACGCCCTCGCTCGACGAGATGTGCCATGTCGCGGCGGAGATGGAGCGGCAGGGCTTCGAAGTGCCGCTGCTCATCGGCGGCGCCACGACCAGTCGCGTGCACACCGCGGTGAAGATCCACCCGAATTATCGGCGCGGGCAGGCGGTCTATGTCAATGACGCCAGCCGCGCCGTCGGCGTGGTGCAATCGCTGATGTCGGCGACCGCGCGTGCGCCTTACGTCACGGAGTTGCGTGGCGAGTATGCGCGCATCGCCGCCGCGCACGCGCGCGGCCAGGAAGAGAAAAACCGGCTGTCGCTTGCCGCTGCGCGCGCCAATGCGCCGAAATACGACTGGTCGGGCGCCTATCAGCCGCCGAAGCCGTCGTTCATCGGCCGCAAAGTACTCAAGGATTATTCAGTCCCCGAGCTGATCGACGTCATCGATTGGACGCCGTTCTTCTCCACCTGGGAATTGAGCGGCCGTTTCCCGGCGATCCTCGACGACGCCAAGTTCGGTCAGGCTGCGCGCAGCCTTTATGCCGACGCGCAGGCGATGCTGAAGAAGATCGTCGACGAGCAATGGTTCAAGGCGCATGCCGTGTTCGGCTTCTGGCCGGCGCAGGCCAATGGCGACGATATCGCGGTGTTTGCCGACGAGGCGCGCGAGAGGCCGATCGCCACGCTGTACTCGCTGCGCCAGCAGCTCACCAAGCGCGAAGGTCGGCACAATGTCGCGCTCGCCGACTTCGTGGCACCGCGCGCGAGCGGGCTTGCGGACTATGTCGGCGCCTTCACGGTGACCGCGGGCATCGGCGAGGATGACGTTGCCGATCGCTTCAAGCGCGCCAATGATGATTACTCCGCGATCCTGGTCAAGGCGCTGGCCGACCGTCTCGCCGAAGCCTTCGCCGAGCGGCTGCATCAGCGCGTGCGCAAGGAATTCTGGGGTTACGCCGCTGACGAGACGCTCAGCAACGAAGAGCTGATCGCCGAGACTTATCGTGGCATCCGTCCGGCGCCCGGCTACCCGGCGCAGCCCGATCACTGCGAGAAGGCGACGCTGTTCGGCTTGCTCGATGGCGAGCGCTCGATTGGCGTCAAGCTCACCGAAAGCTTTGCCATGTGGCCCGGCGCGTCGGTGTGCGGGCTCTATTTCAGCCACCCGGAGAGCCACTATTTCGGCGTCGGCAAGATCGAACGCGATCAGGTCGAGGACTACGCACGTCGCAAAGGCTGGTCAGTCGGTGAAGCCGAGCGCTGGCTGGCGCCGGTCCTCAATTACGATCCGGCGTCGGCGCGCAACGCCGCGGCATAGCGCTTCATCGCGAAAAAGAAAAACACCGGAGAACCGCTCCGGTGTTTGCATGAGCTGTAGCGCAGTTTGCGCCGAGAATTCAGCTGGCGATCGACAATCCTGGATTCAGAACGCACCCAACAGGATCGCGCCGACGAAAACGAACACGGCGCAGATCGCCAGCATATTCAGTCGCAAGGCAATGTCCACGGGTGTGCTCCTGTTCGTTAGCGCGAGGAGCCTAGCAGACTGCGACCTGCGGCCGAAGGGGTGCAGCCACGCCGCGCCCCCGCAACGACGCGATCTCGTGGATGTGTATGGTTCATAACGTGCGACCAAGGCTCTGACGCAGCGTGTGAAAGAAGCTGACAATGCGGCAGTGCGACGCAGCAAAGGTGAGTGCAAAAAAATTTTATTGCGCGAGCTGTTTCGCCGTCCTGCGGTTGAATTGCACCGACGACTCGCTCGCTTGCAAACGAGTTGCAGTTCAGAACATCAAGCTCTGCTTCCGAGCAACGCGACCAGTTTTTGCGTGACGCCGCGCGCGAGCGGAATGGCGACGAAGGCGGTCACTGCGGCAACCGGCCAGCCGATGCCGAAGGCCTTGAGCCAGCGCGGCACGAAGTCGGCGCGGAAGCCGATGTTGGTGAAGGTCACCACCGCGCTGACGACGAAGACGATGATGGCGGTAATGATCACCGGAAAGATGTAGCGCGCCTTGCCGTCCATGACCCTAGTGCCCGGTTTTCGAAGTTCGTGAAATGTCGCTGCGCCCTTTGACCGAACTTCGAAAACCAAAGGGCACTAGAAACTCGATGATTCTAGTGCCGCTTTCGATTTGAAATTCCTGAGGGAGTCTGCGGCAGGTGGTGCAGGAATTTCAAATCGGCGGCACTAGTCCCCCAAGAAACGCGCGATGTGATCGCAAAGCGGAGAGGCGCGCAAGCAACGATTTCTTATCCTTAACAAATTCCTTGCTGCGCGCGAGCATTCATCATTGAAGAGTCCTTAAAGACCTCGCTCGCATTTTGCGGAAATGACCCGCAGAGTGCGTTTGTATCTCGTCGGCACCGCCGCGCTGGTCGCGCTGGCAGGGTGCGGGCGCGGCTTGATGCCGTTCCAGGAACGCGAAGCTTGGCGCCATCAGGCCGAGGTCGACTGCCTGAAGTCGAACGGGGTCAAGATCGGCTCGAGTGTCGTGCAGATCAGCCCGATCGAAGGGCCGGGCATGTGCGGCGCCGATTTCCCGCTGAAAGTTGGAGCCCTCGGCGACAGCGCGCCCATGGGCTATGCCGACGATCTGCGCCCGCCGGGCAGCATTCCCAATGCCTCGCCGGCCGGGCCGCGCTGGCCGATCTCGGAGCCGCGGCCCTATACGCAGGCGCCATCCGTCGAGATGCCGCCGCCCGACGCGCGTTACGCGCCGCCGAGTTATCCGCAGCCGACCTACCAACAGCCGACATATCCGCAGCAGAGTTATCCGCAGCAGACTTACGCGCCGCCGCAGAGCCGCATGGCGCCGCCTGCCGGCGCGCCGCTGTCGATCAATCCGCCCGGCATCGCGCCGCCCGATGACGATGACATTCCCGATGATGCCGAGCTGCCGGCTTCGCGCGCGCCGCAGACGCGCCCAGCCTACAACACGCCGAATTATCCGCAGCCGCCGCGCCAGCCGCTGCCGGCGCTGGGGCCGACGAAGCGCTATGCGGGTCCGGTCGGGCCGGCGGTGGTGACGCCGGCCGCGACGCTCGCCTGTCCGATCGTCTCGGCGCTCGAACAGTGGGTGTCCGGGGCGGTGCAGCCGGCGGCACTGAAATGGTTCGGCCAGCCGGTCGTCGAGATCAAGCAGATCTCCGCCTATTCATGCCGCGGCATGAACGGCAATCCCAATGCGCATATTTCCGAGCACGCCTTCGGCAATGCGCTCGACGTCGCCGCCTTCGTGCTGGCCGACGGGCACCGCGTCACCGTGAAGAACGGATGGCAGGGAACGCCGGAAGAGCAGGCCTTCCTGCATGACGTGCAATACGCGGCATGCCAGACTTTCACCACGGTGCTGGCCCCTGGCTCGAACCGCTATCACTACGATCACATCCATGTCGATCTGATGCGCCGGGCGCGGCGCCCGCGCATCTGTGAGCCGGGACCGATCGACGGCGAGGTCGTGGCGGCGCGCGCGCAGAACCGCCTAGCGCATCTGCGCGATCCGGCGAGCACCGGATCGATCGGCCGTGCAGAGACGAAGAAGGCGGCGGAGCCGGGCGCGGATGACATCTGGGATGACGAAGATCAGGCGGAAGAGGCGACCAAGGACATTGTCGATGTCGAGCCGCACCGCTCCGTAAAGCCGGCTCCCGCGCGCACGCATGACGTCAACGTGCGGCCCGACGCCTGGTGAGTGGCGTCGGTCCGAACGTTTGGCAGCGTCGCCTTACTGCTGCTTGATGAAGGTGCCGTTGCGCAGCTCGGTGACGGCCTGGCGCAATTCCGCATCGGTGTTCATCACGATCGGTCCGTACCAGGCGACCGGCTCGGCAATCGGCTTGCCGGAGACGAGCAGGAAGCGGATGCCCTGCTCGCCAGCCTGCACGGTGACCTCGTCGCCGCGATCGAACACCACCAGCGAACGGTCGCCGGCCTGCTCGCGCACCAACAGCTCGCCGCCCTGGCCATCGTCTTTTTCCGTGAGCACGCCGAACGGCTTCGAGGCCGAGCGGAACGCGCCGGAGCCGGCGAAGATGTAAGCGAAGGCGTGGCGGTCGACCTCGACCGGCAGCGTCTTGCGCTTGCCTGGCGGGATCGAGATGTCGAGATAGCGCGGATCGGCGGCGACGCCCTCGACCGGGCCGCGCTTGCCCCAGAAGTCACCGCAGACCACGCGCACGCGCGTGCCGTCGTCGTCGACGACCTCCGGGATGGCGTCGCCCTTGATGTCCTGATAGCGCGGCGCGGTCATCTTCAGCGACGACGGCAGATTGGCCCAGAGCTGGAAGCCGTGCATGCGGCCGAGCGCATCACCTTGCGGCATCTCCTGATGCATGATGCCGCTGCCCGCGGTCATCCACTGCACGTCACCGGCACCCAGCGTGCCGCGATTGCCGAGGCTATCGCCATGGTCGACCGTTCCGGCAAGCACGTAAGTGATGGTCTCGATCCCGCGATGCGGATGCCAGGGAAAGCCGGCGAGATAGTCGCTCGGCCGATCGTTGCGGAAATCATCGAGCAACAGAAAGGGATCGAACTCGGTGGTGTCGCCGAAGCCGAAGGCGCGCCGCAGCTTGACGCCGGCGCCTTCAATGGTCGGCTGCGATTGGGCGATGCGCTTGACCGGTCGAATGGACATGACGGACCCCTCTTAGTCACAAATTGATACTCGCACTACGTATGTGACTAGAGGCAATCGGCAAGAGCGCACATTTTTGATACTGCCTCGACGCTGCGGCGGTCACCCGCGCTGGAACAGCGCCTCAATCACCAGCGCCGCGAACAGGATCAAACCGGCGTCGCGGTTCGACTTGAAGAGCCGCAGGCAAAGCGCCGGGTCGGCGATGTCGATCGTGCGCACCTGCCAGGCGAGATGCGCGGCAAAAGCGGTGAGGCCGAGCAGGAAGATCGCTCTGCCGCCGGCCATGAGCCCGGCAATGCCGATGAGCACGACCGCGCCGGCATAGAACAAGGCGAGCATCGGCTTGGTGCGCTCGCCGAACAGCAGCGCCGTCGACTTGATGCCGATCAGCGCGTCGTCCTCGCGATCCTGATGCGCATAGATGGTGTCGTACCCGATCACCCAGGAGATCGAGCCGGCATAGAGAATGAAAGCCGGCCAATCGAGCCGGCCGAAGATCGCAGGCCAGCCCATCAGCGCGCCCCAGGAGAACGCGAGGCCGAGCACGATCTGCGGCCAGTAGGTGATCCGTTTCATGAACGGATAGACCGCGACGATCGCCAGCGAGGCGATGCCGGTGGCGACCGTGAAGCGGTTGAATTGCAGCAGCACCGCTAGCCCGACCAGGGCCTGCACGATCAGAAACGTCGCGGCCTGCGCCACGCTCACCTGGCCCGACGGGATCGGCCGCGAGCGCGTGCGCTCGACCTTGGCATCGAGATCGCGGTCAACCAGATCATTCCAGGTGCATCCGGCGCCGCGCATGGCAAAGGCGCCGACGAAGAACAGCGCGATGTGCCAGAGATTGGGGGCGCTGCCTTGCGCGACCGCGGCCAGGCCAGACGACCACCAGCACGGCATCAGCAGCAGCCAGGAGCCGATCGGCCGGTCGAGCCGGGCGAGTCGCAGATAGGGACGGACCTGGACCGGCGCGAGACTATCGACCCAGTTGCCGGTGGCGTCGGCGACGCGGCCGGTCCCGCGCATCGTCACTCTATCGCTCGCTGCCGAGCGGCGTTCCGGTGAGCGTGTCGAAGGTGCCGCGGCCGCGCTTGATGTTCTGCGTGTCGGGCAGATTGCTCGAGCCGAGCGCGTCACTCAGGCTCGGGCCTGCTGGCGCGCCGCCGCCCATCGCTGCGGCCTTGCAGATGCGTCCCTCCATCATCACCGTCTGGCTATGGTTGGCCTTCATCTGCGTGAGCATTTGCGGAGGGATGCCGCACCAGGTGCTGTTGTCGGTGGCGTATTTGATCACCTTGGCCTCGGCCGCCGAGAAACTCTTGAACAGCTTGCAGGCTTCGATCGCCGGGGCGTGGCGTTCGCTGGCGGCCTTGATCGCCTCGGCCTTCTTCTGCGCGTCGTCGCGCAGCGGCACGAACTCGTTCATGCAGGGAGGCGCCTGGCCGCCGAATTGCGCCAAGGCCGGCGCCGCCGCCGACATCAGCAGCGCGACCGCAAGTGGAAGCGCGAGCTTCATCCCTGAACCCTCTCTCTGGAACCGTCTAGTGCCGCCAGCACGCGTGGGCAGTTTACACACCCGATGCATAAAGGTTGAGCGGTAACAACCCGGTAAATCCGGCGATATGGCGGCGGGACGGCTATCCAGGCCCTGAGACACCCTGGCGGAGGGGCATCAGGCCCAGTAAACCCAGGGTCGATGGCGCCCTACGACTTCAAAAGCCCCCGCCTGTTCCTCGACGCGCACTTTGCCGCAGGGGCCGAGATCAGGCTCGAGGCGCCGCAGGCCAACTATCTGGTCAACGTGCTGCGGCTCGCCCGCGGCGACGCCGTCCTGGTGTTCAACGGGCGCGATGGCGAATGGCGGGCAACGCTCGCGGGAACCGGCAAACGCGCCGCCGCGCTGCGCCTCGACGAGCGTGTCCGCGCCCAGACCGCGGCCTGCGATCTGCAGCTCCTGTTCGCGCCGCTCAAGCACGCGCGCCTCGATTACACGGTGCAGAAGGCGGTGGAGATGGGCGTCTCGCGTCTCATTCCGGTGCTCACGCGTCATACCCAGGTCGCCCGGGTCAATCTCGAGCGCATGCATGCCAACGCCGTCGAAGCCGCCGAGCAATGCGGCATTCTCGTGCTGCCGGAGATCGAGGAGCCGCAGCCGCTCGACAGGGCAATCGCCGCGCTGTCAGACGAGCGCCTGCTGGTGTTCTGCGACGAAGACGCCGGACTTGCGGATCCGATCACGGCGCTGGCGGCGCAGCGTGCACGGGCAAAGTCGATCGCGGTGCTGATCGGTCCTGAAGGCGGCTTTGCGGAGGAGGAGCGCTCGCTCCTCCTCAAGCGGCCGCAATTGGTGCGGCTGGCGCTCGGGCCGCGCATCCTGCGCGCCGACACGGCAGCTGTCGCCGCGCTGGCGCTCGTTCAAGCAGCGCTCGGCGACTGGAGCGGCGCCGCGTCGTAGCGGCAGCCGCGGTCAATACCAGAACCAGCGCAGATTGCGCTGATAGCGGCGGTCGAAGTTGCAGGAAAAGGCGATGTACTGGCCGTACTTCGCATAGACGCTGGTGATGCGCGCGTACTTGCCATACCAGGCGCAGTGCTGGCCGGCGAGATCCTTGGCAAGCACCCGGTTGGCCGGCGAATACGGGATGATGCCGCCCGTATCATTGCCGGTTACCCAGGGCCCCGCACTGGCGCCGGTCGTCAACAGCACGCCACTGACCAGCGCCGCGAATACAGACAGACGACGAAACATGACAAGGACCTCGACCTACAACATTGCATAAGCACTCGACGCCATGCCGACCGGCCGGCGATCAGCCGCACTGTACACCATCACATGGCCGAACGTCGTCGTTCGTGCGACGCGTACCACACGGGCATCGGCCACCACGTCGAAGTTGACCGGACGGAGGAAGTGCACCGTCTGGTCGATCGTGGTCATCGGCCGATACCCACTCCACGCCGCCGCGCAGGCGAACACCATGGCTGTGTCCGCGAGCGCCATCAACGCCTGCCCGCAGACAACGCCGCCATCGCGGCAGTTATTTTTGGAAAACGGCATACGCAGGACTGCCCCCGGCTGCCAATCATCCGGCGCGCCGGCCGGCCTGCCGCTTTCGATCGTTTCAACCACCAGACCCAGACTCTGAACCCACGGAGCAAACACCTCGGTCATCAGGCGCTCAGCCGCTTGGAGACCGAACACTGTGTCGGCTGTTTCCAGCCGTCGCAGTGCCAAAGTCATCAATGCCTCCCGAAAATGGTTTCGTGAGCTGGACCTCCGCTACTTACTTGATTCGCAAGGATTATGATGCAGTTCCGGTATCCCATTGCGGAGTCCGGCCTGTGCATAACTCGTCGCAGGTGATGCATTTGCGCGACAGGGGCGTGTGCTAAGGTCCGTCCGACGGGTGGAGGAAAATCATGTCCGGTCGCGTTCGTGGGCTTGGGATCGCAGCAGCGGTTCTAGTGAGCACCTTGCTGTCATTGGCGCCGGCCCGCGCCGCCAACTGGCTGGAGATGAATTTCTGGATGTCTGGGCCGCGCTATGACGCGGTCGTCCCCGGCTGCGAAGCGGCCTTGCCCTGGATCGTGTCGCGGTTCTCGGAAAAGGAAGGCCATTATTGGAATTCCGAGCTGCAGATCACCGGCTTCGAGCGCGTGCGCGAAACCGCCTTCATGCCCTGGGCGCAAGGGACGATCCCGCGCCGCTATTGCAGCGCCACGGCTTTCGTCACCGATGGGCATAAGCACCACGTGAGCTATTCGATCGCCGAGGACGCCGGCGTGATCGGCGCCACCTGGGGCGTCGACTTCTGCGTGGTCGGGCTCGATCGCAACTGGGCCTACAATCCACGCTGCAAAATGGCGCGCCCCTAGGGCACAAGCGGCGTCCGGCCGTCTGATCCTTTTTTGTTCTATTTTGTTCTTGCAATGTTCCTGAGGGGCAGGTTAGCCTCCGCTCGTCTTTAACGTGTGCCCAGGGGGCTCCTATGTTGCGTCTTTCATCGCTACGTCTTTCCTCACCACGTCTTTCCTCGCCACGCCGCTCGCTATCACGCCTTTCGCTGTCGCTCGCGCTGCTGCTCGCATTTCGCGTGGCCGCGATCGCGGTGCTTCTCAGCCTCGCCGTTCAACCCGTAGCGGCGCAGGATCAGCGCCAAGGCGAGCCAGGCAAGTTCGATTTCTATGTGCTGTCGCTGTCGTGGTCGCCGTCCTATTGCGACACCTCGCGCGAGCGCTACGCCGACCGCACGCCGGACCAGCAGTGCACCACGCGGCCCTATTCCTTCGTCGTGCATGGGCTGTGGCCGCAATACGAGGAAGGCTTTCCGTCCTATTGTCAGGTGCCGGCGCCCCGGCTCGATCGCGGCGTCGTGGCCTCGATGCTCGATCTGATGCCTTCGCCGCGGCTGATTTTCCACGAATGGGATCGGCACGGCACCTGTTCGGGCCTGTCCGCGCGCGCCTATTTCGAGACCGTGCGCAAGGCGCGGGCCGTGGTGAAGATCCCGCCGGAATATCTCGCGCTCAACGAGGCGCTCACCATTGCGCCGACCGAGATCAAAGAGGCGTTTCTCAAGGTCAATCCGAGCCTGCCGCAGGATGCCATTGCGGTTGCCTGCGACAACAAGCGACTGACCGAGGTGCGCATCTGCGTCAGCAAGGAATTCGGCTTCCACGAATGCGCGCAGACCGTGGCGCGCGCCTGCAAACGCGACAAGATCGTGATGCCGCCGTTGCGGCAGAAGAGCAGCACCGCCGACGCGCGACAGGCCGAAGTCCAGCAAGAGCCCAAATAGTAAGTCTTCTGCCTCCCCAGTCTCCGGCCCCCGGCGGTTCACACGACGGCGTATAGTATGTCGATGTCGAACCGCCGGGATTTTTCGTGAACTATCGCCACGCCTTTCACGCCGGCAATTTTGCCGATGTCGTCAAGCACGCCGTGCTCGCGCGCATCATCGCGCATCTGCAAGAGAAGCCTGCGGCCTTCCGGGTCATCGACACGCACGCCGGCGCCGGGCTCTACGATCTCGCCGGTCCGGAAGCGGCGCGCAGCGGCGAATGGCAAAACGGCATCGCTCGCGTGATGGCGGCGCAATTTCCTCCGCACATCGCCGCGCTGCTGGCGCCCTATCGCGATGCGGTTGCTGCGCTCAATGGAGAACGGCTCACCAGCTATCCCGGCTCGCCGGCGCTGGTGCAGGGCTGGTTGCGGCGCCAGGACCGGCTCATCGCCTGCGAGCTCGAGCCCGGCGCCGCGCGGGCGTTGACCGCCAATCTACGCGGCGACCAACGCGCGAAGGCAATCGTGCTCGACGGCTGGACGGCGCTCAGCGCCTATGTGCCGCCGAAGGAACGGCGAGGACTTGTCCTCATCGATCCGCCGTTCGAGCGGCCTGACGAGCTCGCGCAATTGGCCAAAGGGCTTGCTGCGGCGCACCGTAAATGGGCGACCGGCATCTACATGCTCTGGTATCCGATCAAGGGGCGGCCGGACCCGGATGCGTTGGCCAAGAATCTGCGGCGGCTCGGCATTGCAAAGATCCTGCGTGCCGAATTGTGCATTGCACCACTCAATGACCCGAGCCGGCTCAATGGCTCGGGACTGATCATCGTCAATCCGCCCTGGCGCCTCGATTCCGAGCTGAAAACGCTGCTTCCCGCGCTGGCCGCGGTGCTGGGCAATCCGCGCGGGACCGCTCGTGTCGACTGGTTAGCGGTAGAGGCGGCCCAGACCGGCGCCAGATGACATGACGGTATTGGGCGGCTTTCCACAGGGCGCGCCTTGGTTTAGGTTTTAGGACTGGCTTTGACGTTCCGCCTCCTTTGGGGGGCCGGCGGAGTGACTGAGGCCTTGCTGGCTGACGCTATCCCCGTTTGTGAATGTCCGGTCCGGACGCCGCGCCATTGGGGCGCGCGGCGGAGAACTTTTAGGGGAGTGGGGTTGCAATGGCGCAGCAAGGTACGGTCAAATTTTTCAACACCGAACGCGGCTACGGTTTCATCAAGCCGGACGACGGCGGACGCGATGTGTTCGTGCACATCACTGCGGTCGAGCAGGCCGGGATGAAATCGCTGAACGAAGGGCAGCGCATCAGCTTCGATGTCGAGCCCGACAAGAAGGGCAAAGGTCCCAAAGCCGTCAACCTTGTGGTGACTGGCTGATCCGCCCGGGACCGGTCGCACGCGCCATGGCGCGGCGTCCGGCTCCGACCTAAAGCTGCACTCGCATCGTCTGCCGCAAGCGCGTCGCGCGCTTGCGCATCGGAGTACTGTTTTCGATGATGATCCTGCGTAACGCCGCGCCTTCGCCGTTCGGCCGCAAGGTGCGTATCGCCGCCGCGCTGCTCGGTCTCTCCAGCGAGATCACGATCGAGGCGGCCGACACCAACAATCCGGCCGATCCGCTTCGCCAGCAAAACCCGATCGGAAAAATCCCGACGCTGATCGCCGAAGACGGTGCGGCCTATTATGACTCGCCGGTGATCCTCGAATATCTCGATCACCGTGCCGGCGGGGGACGCATTGTTCCGCGCGATGCGCCTGCGCGTTTCGCCGCGCTGCGGCTGCAGGCGCTGTGCGACGGCATCCTCGATGCGAGCCTGCTGCTCGTTTACGAAGCGCGCTGGCGCGCGGCGGAGCATCACGATCAGAAATGGATCGCGTATCAGCGCGAGAAGGTGGCGCGGGCGCTCGCCGTGCTCGAGGCCGCTCCGCCGGCGATCACCGCGCCACCCGATATCGGACAGATCACGCTTGCTTGCGCACTCGGCTATCAGGATCTGCGCTTCGAGGGCACCTGGCGCAAGGACCATCCGCGACTCGTCGCCTGGCTCGATCGGTTCGCGGCACAGGTGCCCGCGTTTGTGGAAACGAAGTTCGTCGCGCAGTAATCGCGCGTCGAGGATGTGCCACAGCAAAAGCCCCGGACGAAACCTCCGGGGCTTTCGCGTCTTTGCAAATGTCTTGGCGCGGAATCAGAACCGATAGTTCAGGCCGGCGCGCACGACATTGGCTTGGAATTTCGCGTCGCCGGCGAGTGCCGGGATGCCGCCGCCGCGGCCGAGATCGACATAGAGATATTCGACCTTCGCGGTCCACGGACCGGCAATGGCAAATTCGAGACCGCCGCCGAGTGTCCAGCCGGCCCTGGTGCTCGAGCCGGTGCCGAAGCCCGCGACATTGGTGTTGATGTTGCCGTAGGCGAGACCGCCTGTGATGTACGGCATCACCCGATCCCAGGCATAGCCGACACGGCCGCGGAATGTGCCGAGATAGGTATTGCTGGTCGAGCAGGTGGTCACGCCGCAGGCGCCGCTGCCCTTGATGCCCGACCAATCGAGATCGGTTTCCAGACCGAACACGAACGGGCTGCCTTGCGCTTGCCAGTTGTAGCCGAGCGTGCCGCCGACGAGACCGCCGGAGGTGTTGAACGCGGCCGGGAAAGCGGGGCCGGAGAAGTCAGAGCGGCCGAAGCCGCCGCCGCCGTTGATACCGACATAGAGGCCGGTCCAGTTATAGGCGAGCGGTGCGACATAGGCCGGCGCTTTCGCCGGCAATCGGCGCGGCAGATCCGCGGCATTGGCGGAGAACGCACCGGCACACAGCGACAGGATTCCCGCGCTGGCGAGCAGCAGTTTCTTCATGGCTGGTCTCCCCTGTGGCGACACGCTTCGTGCGCAGCGTGCCGAACTCGTGGACTGGGCACTTAACTCGAATCGCAGGGCGTTGGTTCCTGGTGCTGGATTACGTCGTGTTTCGCTTTGTGAGATTCGGTCGAGTTCCCTCGATCGCCCCGCCACAAACAAAAAGCCCCGGGCGCAAGGCCCGGGGCTTTGACGCGACGATCGCTGTGGCGATCAGAAGCGGTAGTTGACGCCGCCGCGGATCAGGTTGGCGTTGAACTTGGCATCGCCGGCGAGGCCGGCAATGCTGCCGCCACGGCCGAGGTCGGCATAGAGATACTCGACCTTCGCGGTCCACGGACCGGCGACGGCGAACTCGAGGCCGCCGCCCAGCGTCCAGCCGGCCTTGGTGCTCGAGCCTGAGCCGAAGCCCGCGACGTTGGTGTTGATGTTGCCGTAGGCGAGACCGCCGGTGAGATACGGTAGGAAGCGGTCCCAGGCGTAGCCGAGACGGCCCCGGAACGTGCCCAGATAGCTGTTGCTGGTCGAGCAGGTGGTGACGCCGCAGGCGCCGCTGCCCTTGATGCCGGACCAGTCGATATCGGTCTCGAGACCGAACACCGCCTGATTGGCCTGCCAGTTGTAGCCGAGGGTGCCGCCGACGAGGCCGCCCGACACGTTGAACGCGGCCGGGAAGGCCGGGCCGGAGAAATCCGAACGACCGAAGCCGCCGCCGCCATTGATACCGACGTAGAAGCCGGTCCAGTTGTAAACCGGCGCATAAGCCGGCGCCTTCACCGGCATCGCCGCACGGCGCGGCAGATCGGCGGCGCTAGCCGCGGTGGCGCTCAGGGCCAACAGGCCGACAGCTGCCAGAACGAGACGCTTCATTTCCAGAACCTCCAGTGAGAATTGCACCCCAGAATTCGCAGCCACACTATTCGCAATTATACGAGCGTCTAGTGCAGAAAAGACACATGGATCGCTAAACTAGACTTCAAATTGTGTCGACTAGCCTTGGAGATGCCACGATTGCGCCACGATCTACTTTGTCGATGGGTCGGATATAGATAACGAATACTTAAATGCGGGATCCGCTGAGCGGCAGCGCGCCAAAAGAAAAGGCCCCGAGGATCAGGTCCCGGGGCCGTTCAGGAAGTGGGGGGCGTTTCTTCGCTTGCGACTTAGAAGTGATAGTTCACGCCGAAGCGGAGGATGTTCGCCGAAAGCCCGTTGCTGACGCCGCCGGTCACCGAATAGGCGCGGTCCGACAGGTTCATGTACATGTATTCGGCGCGCGCCGACCATTGCGGGGTCAACCCGAACTCGAAGCCTGCGCCGCCGGCCCAGCCGAGATGCGTCTTGGTTTCGCTCAGGCCGAGATTTTCGCCCTTGAGGCCGCCATAGGCGAGACCGAGGGTGCCGTAGAACAGCATGTTATTGACCGCTATGCCGGCGCGGCCGCGCAGCGTGCCGAACCACGTATTGGAGAACTTGTACGGCGCGAAAGTGTCGTCGGCGCCGGACACCTGTAGGTCGGTCTCGCCGCCGAACACGAACTGGCCGCTCTGCCAGTTGTATCCGCCCTGCACGCCGCCCGCGAGGCCGGTTGGGTTGGTGTTGTTGTTGTGGATCTGGCCCCACTCGTAGCCGACATTCACACCCGCGTACCAGCCGGCCCAATTATAAGCCGTCGGAGCCGGTGCCGAATAATAGGGAACGTTGCCGCGCGGGAGGTCAGCGGCGCCGGCAGTTCCGGCGGCAGTGACGGCGAGCGCCGCTGCGGCGTAAATCATCTTCTTCATATCACCCTCCACTTCAGTCCTTGCTCGGCGGAGCCGAACCGACGCGACGAAGCTGGCGCAGCGGCGGACGAACTCATTTTTCGTGGAAGATTTATCGGGTATTTGAAGTTAAACGGTTATGAATCGCTAAGTAAGAAACAGACAACCGTAGTCCTTATCCCTAAAGGACCGTTATTCGTCGCGATGTTTCCGCCGATCTATTTACTATCTCTCGTGACCAACCATTTACTATAAGAACAGCAGCGCGACAGACGCGACGAAGACTCTCGCGTCTCTACGATCTGGCCCGCTGCAAAACGACCCACTAACTTTTCAAGCATGAACGGCACCAAAAAGGACATCGAGCCGGAAACCGAGCTCGTCGACGACGAAGAAGAGGCGTCGCTGCCGGAGATCGAGGAGGAGCGCGCTCTCGATCTCACGGAGACGCCGGGCACGCTCGCCGCCGGACGCGCCGCGATCCTGCGACATGCGCGCCACGCGCCGTCCCGCCCCGGCGTCTACCGCATGATCGATGCCAAGGGCGACGTGCTCTATGTCGGCAAGGCCAAGAGTATCAAGAAGCGCATCACAGCCTATGCGCGGCCGACCGGTCACGACAGCCGCATCACCCGCATGATCGCCGCGACGGCGACGCTCGAATTCGTCACCACCGCGACTGAGACCGAAGCGCTGCTGCTCGAGGCCAATCTGATCAAGCGGCTGCGTCCGCGCTTCAACGTGCTGCTACGCGACGACAAGTCGTTTCCCTACATCCTCATCACGTCCGACCATTGGGCGCCGCAAATCCTCAAGCATCGCGGCGCGCGCACGCGCAAAGGCAATTACTTTGGCCCGTTCGCCTCGGTGTGGGCGGTCAACCGCACCATCACCGCGCTGCAGCGCGCCTTTCTGCTGCGCTCCTGCTCGGATTCTTTTTTTGAGAGCCGCACACGACCCTGCCTGCTGCATCAGATCAAGCGCTGCTCGGGCCCGTGCACGCAGGAAGTCTCCTTCGCCGACTATTCCGAGCTGGTGCGCGAGGCCAATGCGTTCCTTTCCGGCCGCAGCCACGCGGTGAAGGAGGAGCTCGCGGCGGAGATGGAGAAGGCGTCCGAGGGCATGGCGTTCGAGCGCGCCGCGATCTACCGCGATCGTCTGGCGGCGCTGTCCGCGATCCAGTCGCATCAAGGCATCAACCCGCGTGGCGTCGAGGAGGCGGACGTCTTTGCCGTGCACCAGGACTCAGGGTTCACTTGCATCGAGGTGTTCTTCTTCCGCACCGGGCAGAACTGGGGCAACCGCGCCTATTTCCCCAAGGCCGACCGCGCGCTCGGGCCCGGCGAGGTCTTGGGGGCTTTCCTCGCGCAGTTCTATGACGACAAGCCGGCGCCGAGCGCGATCTTCCTCTCCGACGAGGTCGAGGAGCGCGCGCTGCTCGGCGAAGCGCTGAGCACCAAGACAGGCCGCAAGGTCGAGATCCTGGTACCCCAGCGCGGCGAGAAGAAAGATCTCGTCAATCACGCGCTCGCCAATGCCCGCGAGGCGCTGGCGCGCAAGCTTGCGGACACCTCCTCGCAGCAGAAATTGCTCAAGGCACTGGCCGAGACCTTCGCGCTGGCGCACCCGCCGCGCCGCATCGAGGTCTATGACAACAGCCACATCGCCGGCACCAATGCGGTCGGCGCCATGGTGGTTGCCGGGCCGGACGGCTTCCGCAAGAACCAGTATCGCAAGTTCAATATCCGCTCGAGCGAGCTCACGCCCGGCGACGACTATGCGATGATGCGTGAGGTGTTGCAGCGCCGCTTCAAGCGGCTGATCGACGAGGCGCCGCGCGCGACCCCCGCCGACGCGACGGCTGATGCGGACGCCGAGGGCGCCCTCGAGCGCGACGAGGAATCGCCGTGGCCGGATCTGGTGCTCATCGACGGTGGGTTGGGGCAGCTCAAGGCGGCGCAGGAAACCCTATCGGAGCTCGGTCTCACCGACGTGCCGCTCGTCGGCATCGCCAAGGGACCTGACCGCGATGCGGGCCGCGAGACGTTTTTCCTGCCGGGGCGGGCGCCGTTCAAGCTGCCGCCGCGCGATCCGCTGCTCTATTTCATCGAGCGGCTGCGCGACGAGGCGCATCGCTTTGCCATCGGCTCGCACCGCACGCGGCGCAAGAAGGATATCCGCGAGGCCGGCCTGCAGGAAATCCCCGGCATCGGCCCGACGCGCAAGCGCGCACTGCTGCATCATTTCGGCACGCTGAAAGCCATCGAGCGCGCTTCATTGCCCGATCTGGCGCAGGTGCCTGGCATCAATGCCGAGACGGCGCGCAAGATCTACGATTTTTTCCATGAAGCGGCTCGCTAACGTTCTATAAGAAGCGTCGCGACCAAGGGGTAAGGCATGATCATCAACCGGCAACAAGACGTCACCACGGCGGTGCTCGACGCCTTCCAGAATATCGAGGATGCGCGGCTGCGCGAGATCATCTTCGCCTTCGTGCGGCATCTGCACGAGTTCGCCCGCGAGGTGCACCTGACCGAGGAGGAATTCGAGAAGGCGATCGGCTATGTGGTCGCGCTCGGGCAGAAGACCACGCCCACGCACAATGAGGCAGTGCTGATGTCGGGCTCGCTCGGCTTCTCCACACTCATCTGTCTGCTCAACAACGGCAACAATGGGCAAACGGAAACGACAGCCAATTTGCTCGGTCCGTTCTGGCGGCTGAACTCACCGCGCATGCAGAGCGGCGATTCGATCGTTCGCTCGCCGACACCGGGGCCGGCGCTCTTCGTCGATTGCAATGTGCTCGACCAAAAGGGGACGCCCATCGAAGGCGTCGAGATCGACATCTGGCATTCCTCGCCGGAGGGTTTTTACGAGAACCAGGATCCCAACCAGGCCGACATGAACCTGCGCGGCAAATTCGTGACCGATAAGGCGGGGCATTTTGCTTTCCGCAGCGTGAAACCGGCTGGCTATCCCATTCCGATCGATGGCCCGGTGGGCGATCTCGTGCGCGCCACCAAGCGGCACAATTACCGGCCGGCGCATCTGCACTTCCTGATCTACAAGCCGGGCTTCAAGACCTTGATTTCGCAAATCTATGTCAACGACGACGAGCGGCTGGAAACCGACGTGCAGTTCGGTGTCACCCGCGCGCTGGTCGGAAATTATGTGCGCCACGACGGTCCGGCGCCCGCCAAAGACGTCAGCGGGGCCTGGTATTCGCTCGATCAGACCTTTGTCATGGAGCCGGGCAAGAGCCGGCTGCCCAAGGCACCCATTCAATAGGCCTGATCCCGCACATAAATTGCAGTGCAGATGCGTCGAAGGTGCTGTTGACGGCTGCGTAACGCAGGTATTTTTTGACCCCATGACGGCCATGAGCACCAAGCGCTTGCCGGCGCGCCCGCTCGCGCTGCCCAATATCCTCACCTACGCCCGCATCGCCGCGGTGCCCGCGGTGGTGGCGGTGATGTATTGGCAGAGCATTCTCGACGGCGGACTGTGGCTGCGCTGGGTCGCGCTGGCGATTTTTATCGCCGCCGGGGTCACCGATTTCTTCGACGGCTATTTCGCCCGCATCTGGGGGCAGCAGTCGTCGCTCGGGCGCATGCTCGATCCGATCGCCGACAAGCTCCTGGTGTCGTCCTGCCTGCTGATGCTCGCAGCGGAAGAGACCATCCGCGGCTGGACGCTGCTCGCCGCCATCATCATCCTCTGCCGCGAAGTGCTGGTCTCCGGGCTGCGCGAGTTCCTTGCCGAGCTGCGCGTCAGCGTGCCGGTGACGCAGCTCGCCAAATGGAAAACGGCTGGCCAGCTGGTCGCCATCGGCTTCCTGCTCGCCGGCGAGGCCGGCGATCGTGCGGCGACCCAGATCGGGTCGCTGCTCTTCGGCGTTCCCCGCGACAGCATCGGCCCGGTGATCAGCGAGATCGGCATCACGCTGCTGTGGCTCTCGGCGCTGCTCACGCTCTATACCGGCTGGGATTATTTCCGCGCCGGCATCCAGCACCTGATCGAGGACTAATCTTGAAGCTGCGCTATTTCGCCTGGGTGCGTGAGCGCGTCGGCAAGCCCGAGGAAGACCTCGACGTGCCGGCCGATGTGAAGACCATCGCCGAGCTCATGGGCTGGCTCGCCGGGCGCGGCGAGGAATATGCCTATGCCTTCGACAATCCGAAGGTGATCCGCGCCGCCGTCGACCGGACCCACGTGAAGCCGGAAACGACGATCGCCGGAGCCCGCGAAATCGCCTTCTTTCCGCCGATGACCGGGGGCTAACCCTCTCCCGATCGCTCGCATGAGCGAGTAGATTAGCATCATGATCACCACGATCCGCCTGCAGCGGGAACCGTTCGACGCCGCGGCCGAGAGCGCACGGCTGAGCAAAGGTCGCAGCGATGTCGGCGCCGTCGTCACCTTCACCGGCATCTGCCGTGGAGACGAGGCCGGGGCGCCGATCGCCGCGCTCACGCTCGAGCACTATCCCGGGATGGCCGAGGCCGAGATCGAACGGCATGTGGCCGAGGCGGGACAACGCTGGCCGCTTCTCGGCGCCACTGTGATCCATCGCTATGGCCGCATCGGGCCAGGCGAGGACATCGTCCTGGTCGTCACCGCGTCCTCGCATCGCCAGGCGGCGTTCGCCGCCGCGGAATTCCTGATGGATTACCTGAAGACGCGCGCCCCATTTTGGAAACAGGTCGAGCGTGCCGATGGCACGAATTGGGTCGAGGCCAAGGGAAGCGACGATGCCGCGGCCGATCGCTGGACGCGGCGCGACCGCGAAGCGGCGGAGTAGGGGGATGCGCCGCGCACTTCTTGCCATGGTGGGCGCGGCGCTCCTCGCATTCAACGCCGCCGCGGCCGAGGTCAGCTACTACAAGCTGCAGCCTGGCGTGGGCCCGCATGACGTCGCGCCGGCGCCTGATGGCAATGTCTGGTACACGGCGCAGGCGCAAGGCGCGCTCGGCATTCTCGATCCGAAGAGCGGCAAGACCGAGCAGATTTCACTCGGTAAAGGCGCGGCGCCGCACGGCGTCATCGTCGGGCCGGATCGAGCGGCGTGGATCACCGAGGGCGGACAGAACGCGATCGCGCGCGTCGATCCGGCGAGCAAGGCAGTGAAGCTCTATCCGCTGCCGAAGGACTTCGCGGACGCCAATCTCAACACCGCGACCTTCGATCATCGCGGCATTCTCTGGTTCACCGGGCAAAACGGCATCTACGGCCGCCTCGATCCCGGAAGCGGCAGGATCGACGCGTGGAAGGCGCCGAAAGGCGTCGGTCCCTACGGCATCATCACGACGCCGAAAGGCGAGGTCTGGTACGCCTCGCTGGCCGGCGACTACATCGCCCGGATCGACACGCTCTCCGGTGCGGCGGATGTGGTGGCGCCGCCGCGACCCGGCGTCGGACCGCGCCGCATCTGGTCGGACTCCAAGGGGCTGCTCTGGGTGAGCTTCTGGAATAGCGGCGAGGTTGGCCGCTACGATCCGATGGCCAAAAGCTGGAAGGTCTGGAAATTGCCGAACATCAATTCCGGTTGCTACGCCGTCTATGTCGACGACAAGGACAAGGTCTGGGTTACCGATTTCACCACCGACCACATCCTGCGCTTCGACCCCGCGAGTGAGCAGTTCGAACGTTTCAAGGCTTCGTCGGTGCGTCAACTCCTCGGCCGGCCAGGCGAGACCTGGGGCGCGGAATCCGGCAAGGACCGCCTTGTCGTGGTCCGGGATTAGCGAGACCGCCGGCAATGTCCCTGACACGACGCATCAATCGCCGCGCCGTCCTCGCGGGTGTCGCCGCGAGCGCCGTGCAGGTGGTGATGCCGCGCGGCTTCGCCGCCGAGACCCGCATTCCCGCACTAATCGCGCAGACGCGCGGCGATGCGACGATCTCGCAGCGTATTGACCGCATCTCGCACGCACTGATCGGGACGCGCTATCTCGGTTACACGCTGATCGGCGGGCCGAAAAAGCCGGAGCAGTTCGTCATGCGTGACGACGGCTTCGACTGCGTCACCTTCTGCGAGACCGTGCTCGCCGCGGCCATGGCGCAGAACATGGCGGAGTTCGAGACCAGCCTGCGCCGCATCCGCTATCGCGACGGCGTCGTCGAATGGCGTGCGCGCAATCACTATTTCTACGAATGGCGCATCAACAATGTCGACAACGGCGTCTGCCGTCCGGTCGCCATGGACGACCCGATGTTCATCGAGAAGTCGCTGGACACGCCGCCCGAGCTCGGCAAGCGTCACATCGTGTTTCCGGCCATCCCGCGCGCGACACTGCTGGCCAACAAGGACCTGCTGCTGCCCGGGGACATCGTCGGCATCGTCTCCATGCGCTCATGGCTCGATTACTATCACACGGGTTTCATCGCCTTCGGCGACAAGGGTGAGCTGATGCTGCGCCACGCGTCGAAGACCTATGGTCGGGTGATCAACGAGCCGATGCAGCAATTCGTCTCCGAGAATCACGTGCGCTGCGTTACCTTGTTGCGTCCGCGTGACATCGCGCCGCCGGCGCATGTCTAAGCATCCTCTGCATCAGTCGAGCTTGCGATAATAAAAGCTCGTACTGCACAGGCCGCCTTGCGGCCACAGCGCATACTCCGGAACGGTGCCGACGAAGACCCAGCCGGAGCGCGCATAGAGCCGCTCGGCGTCGCCGCTCGCAGTGTCGAGCACGAGGAGTGACTTGCCGCATTGCCGCGCTGTGTTCTCGGCGGCGCGCATCAGCGCGGCGCCGAGACCGCGCCGCCGCGCGCGACGGTGCACCAGCATCTTGGCGAGGTCGGCGCGGTGCGGTTGGTTCTCCGGCTGCTCGAGCACGAGCTGCACCGTGCCGACGATGCCGGCAGCGTCCTCGGCCACCAGCAGGGCGCGCGCCCCGCGGTCCACATCGTGGGCCACGCCGTGCCAGAACCCCAAAGCCTTTGCCATGGACAGCGGCTGCATGAAGCTCACCGAGGCGCCGCCTTCCACACAGTCGATGAGCACCTGTGCGAGCGCCTTTTGCTGCGGTTCGGTCACACTGCTCAGCCGCCGGACTACGAACTCAGTTTTTTCCGGATTGCGCATTGGCCCACCAACCCGATTGAACCCACTAGTGCCCCGAACCCGAAGTTCGCGCATACTGTGCAGCGGACCCGATCGCGAACTTCGGGTTCAAAAAGGGGCACTAGAACGAATATGTTTGCTAGTGTCCCTTTAATTCCGAAGTTCGCTCTGAGATATGCTCCAGGGTTTGGCGAACTTCGGAATTGGGACACTAGTGGGCAACATAGCATTCCGAAGGTTGCAGGGAGGAGTTCAACAATATGAAAACGCTATCGGGAGGATTACTGGCCGCTCTGGCGACGATTGTGTTGCTGCAGGCGGCTCCGGCGAGTGCGCAGGAAGGGAAATGGCGTTTCGCGAAGCCCTTGCCGCAGCCGCTCGGCGAGATCGTCGGCGCCGTGGTCGACAACAAGTGGTACGTGATGGGAGGCTATGACGGCGCCAACGTCCAGCCGCAGGGCATCGTCACGCAATACGATCCGGCCTCCGACAGCTGGACCATGAAGAAGAACATGCTGGTGCCGGCGCATCACGCGGCGGCGGTGGCGCTCAACGGCAAGATTTACGTGTTCGGTGGGTTCGTCGGGCGTCCCGGCGCCAAAGGCTGGGGGCCGATCGCCAATGCGCTCGAATACGATCCGGCGAACGACAGCTGGAAAGAGCTGGCGCCGATGCCGACGCCGCGCGGCTCCGCCCAGGCGGTGACCGTCGACGGCAAGATCTATGTGATCGGTGGCGCCCACGCCAACCTCCCCGGCAAGCCCAGCGAGCCGCTCTGGATCGGCGTGCCGCAGATCGTCACCGGCACGGTCGAGGAATATGATCCGGCGACGAACACGTGGCGCAGCCGCGCGCCGATGCCGACGGGACGCAACCATTTCTATGCCGGCGTTGTTGACGGCAAGATTTATGCGATCAACGGGCGGCTCGGTAATTCCTTCGTGACGGCGAGTGACGTCACCGACCTCGTCGAACAATATGATCCGAAGACCGACCAGTGGCGTTATATGGGCCGTGCTCCGACCCGGCGCGGCGACGTTTCCGGCGATGTCCATAACGGCAAGCTCTACGTCACCGGCGGTGAATATGAGAATCCGGACGGCAAGATCACCTTCTGGGCTTTCCAAGCCTTCGATCCGAAGACCAACACCTGGCAGATCCTGCCTCATATCCCGATCGCCCGGCATGGCTTTGCCGCAACCTTCATTGGCAACGACTTCCATGCTGCCGGCGGCTCGTTCCAGTCCGACGGCATGCCGGGAATCATCTCGCAGATGCCGTCCCACGAGGTGTATACGGTGGCGAAGTAAGCCGCCGGAGGCTCTCGACGGGAACGCGTGACAGGACCGAACTGATGTCCGTCAGCCTGTTGCAACATCACGCGGACGCGGAGGCTTTGCTGAAGCCTCCGCGCCTCGGACGTTGGATCCGTGACTGGTCGGGCGATGGCGAGTATCGCCGCGCCCGGCGCATTCTCCTTGCGGTGACATTGCTCGCCGCGATGCTCGCTTTCGTGCTGGCCGTCGGCAACCGTTTCAGCGGCGGCCCGCTGTTCATTTATGTGCCTGAAGTGACGCTCATTCCGCCGCTAAACCATGCGGCGTGGGAGCACGACTTCTCCGTCCATCAGCAGAGCCCGCTGTTCGCCTTGTGCGGCGGCTATCAGGTCAGCGGCATGGAATCGCTGACTGTCTTTAAGGTGATGTATTGGTGGGAGTGGCTGCGCGTCGGCAGTCTGATCGTGCTCGGCGTGGGCCTGGCGCTGCTGTTGGCGCTGACGGTGCGCGATGCCATGCGAGCCGACGGCACCGCCGCGTTTCGCGTCCTGGTCGCCGCTGCCGCCGTGCTCGTTCTCTATGTGGGTCTGCGCGTGCTGTCCGATCACGCCGGCCTGTTCGCCAGCATCAATATCGGGCAGCACCGGCACGCGGTCGACGTGACCTTTGCCTCTCTGGCGCTCGCCGTGCTCATGGTCGAGTGTCTGCGGCCCGGGATGCTTTCGATGCGCTGGAGCACGTCCGTCCTCTGGGCCATCGCGATCCTCGCTGACATCGCTTTCGGCGCCCTGGTGCAGGCGACCGATGCTGGCGCGGTGTGGAAGACTCTCCCCGGTTATGGCGATGGCCTGTTGCCTGATGCCGACCGCCTGTTCGCGTTCCATCCCCTATGGCGCAATCTCACCGAGAACGTCTATTTGATCCAGGCCGTGCACCGCGTGTTGTCGGCCGCACTTTGGGCGGCCGCGCTAGTGCTGTGGCTGTCGCGTTGGTGGCGCGGGTTGTCGATGGGGCGTGAAGCGCTGCTGTTCGCGCTATTGACCGTTGCCGGTGCGCTCGGCGCCGCGACGCTGCTGTCGGATTTCTCCGTCATCGTCTCGATTGCGCATCAATTCTGCGGCGTGCTGGTGCTTGCCGCAGCGCTGCTGCGTCAGTCGCCGATTATCGCGCCTGGCTCGTTCAAGGCTGAATAGTCCGCCGGCGATCCGCTTTCCCCGAGATTTCAATGTTTTGCCGCGGCCGCGCCGCTGCGCCGGCCATTTAGAAAAGTTTGCGCATATCTCGCAAACCCCATAGTTTTGCAACGCAATACCGGGGTAAGCGGGCGTGCTTGTCGAGCCAGAAATCGAAGCGATGATCGGCGGCCCCCCGCGGCTGCGGCCCGAGACCATTGCCGCGCATCCGCGCATGGCCGAGGCGCGCAAGGTCTATCTCGACCGGTTTCTCGAGGTGTATGGCGGCGACCCGTTCCTGGTGCGGCTGCTGATCGAATCCGGGCGGTTCTTTGTCTTCCATTACACCACCATTCTCGACGCCGCGCACGATCCGGCGCGTCGAGAGACCTGGCCGACCATTGGTCTGCTCAAGCGGACCATGGCGCGCACCGGCTATGCCAGCGGCCGTCACATCGATCATCTCGTTGGCCGCCTCTGCGCGGTCGGGTACCTGGAAATGCGACCGGCGGAACAGGACCGACGGGTGCGGCTGTTGCGGGCGACGGAAAGGCTCTGGGCGCATGACCGTGATTGGCTGGTGGCGCATTACGCTCCGCTCGATTTCCTCTATCCGCAGCACGACTATCGGCGCGTGATGCAATGCAGCCCGGATTTCCAGGTGCTCCTGCGCGGCTTGTCCACACGGACCTATTCGCTGGGCGCGCAGATCATGCCCGCCATGGCCGACCTGAACGTGGTCTTCTTCGATCGTGCGGGCGGCTTCATGGTGATCGCCGCGGTGATGCAGGCGGCCATGGAGTCTGAGGATTATCCGCATGCTTCGGTCCCTTACGCCGATATCGGCGAACGCTTCGGCGTGTCCCGTACCCATGTGCGCAAGGTGCTGGTGGCTGCGGAGGAGGCAGGCTTCGTCAAGCTGCACGCGCGCGGCGGCCAGCGCGTGGAGATCCTGCCACACCTCTGGTCGCGCTACGATTATGCCCTGGCCTTGGGGATGTTCTTACACGACATCCTCTATGTGGCAGCGACGCGCGTGCAGTCCGCAACCTGATGCAGCTGCGCCCAGTTGTGCGCAAACTGTTCCAACCCGACGCGGTGCGACTGACCTAGGGTGCCCTGGGGAACGGGGGCCGAGTCTCGCACTCGCCCGTTCGTCCGCGACCCGCGCGGACTTGGGGAATCCGGCTATGAACAAGCGGACTTGGGCGGTCATCGAAAACGCCGGCCAGAAAGTGGACCTGGCTCTGTGGAGCCTGCTCATCGCGTTCCTGATCTTCTTCGCGCTCTTCGTCGCACCGCGCGTTCCGGAAAATCAGGCGCGGCAGGAACGCATCCACATTCGCCAGGTCACCGCCGAAAACAGCAGCTATTGCGCGAAATGGGGCATGGCGCCGGGTAGCCATCAGCACACGCTGTGCACGATGGATCTGCAGGAGCTGCGTGCGAAGATCGAGCGGCAGTTTGCTGCGGAGAACGGCAGCTTCTGAGCGCCCTCTGATTTCATCGTCGCGGAAAAATCCGCCCGGACGAGCCGGGCGGTAAGTTGCCTCAGGGCCGATGTGTCGGACGTTTTTTGCGTCCGACGAAATTCCAATCGCGATCCATCGCGATCCCAAGTGTCGTTCACCAATCTGCAATTACACTGCGCCATGCACAATCGGCTTGGGCGATTCTACGCAAACTGTTCCAAGCGCTCGGTCGCATCCACGCAAACTTTTCCAAAGTGTCGCGCGGCGATTTGCTTAGGGTCCGCGCATCGCCGCAATGGAGCGCGACGGCGCGCTCGTTGCCTCAAACCAACGGGACTTTGCATGCGACGCGATCTGCGCGCACCGATCGTCAGCGCGGTGCTGATACTGACCGGCACCAGCGTCACGGCGGCCACGCGCGTGATGGATCCTGAGACGCCGTCCGCGCGGAGCGAGGCCCGCGTGCAATCCGGGCAAATCCCCGGCATCGGTTGGAAGACAGCGGATCAGGTGCCGGTCTGGAAAACCATTCGTCTCGGCGGTTACGGTAGCGTCAACGCGCTGCGCGAGGCGCTCGATTCCGAAGGCTGCGTGCCCGGCGGTCTCGCCGCCGGCGATCGCCGGCGGGTGGTGCGAACGGCCTCGCGCCCGACCCACGGTCCGGATTGCCGCCTTGGTGAGAGCGCCGCCGAACTCATCGGCCGCCCTGCGTTCCATCTCAGCCGGGCGAAGGACGCGGTCGATCTCGTCATCCTCCCGGCCACCGCCCTCGGCTTTGCGGCGGGTGACAGCGTGCCGCTCGAGACCCTCTATGATCGCGCCGAGATGCTTGGCTTCGCGTTGTGCCCCGCAGAGATCGGCGCACTGTTGCGTCTGCAATATCTGGAGCAACCGTCGGGCGAATTTCTGCACGTCGCGATGCAGCCGATCGCGACCTATCTCGGCGAGCCCACCGATTTCACGGTCGGGAACGATAACTCGGGGCTGCTGCTGCTCGGCGGCGAAGCGCGGCCCGACACAGCTGTTCCGGCGGTGACGCGCTTTGTGTTCGTCAAGCCGCGGCCATGGGTGCAACGATAAGGGTGACGCTCACTCGCGCGGATCGAGCGCGTCGCGCAGTCCGTCGCCGACGAGATTGAACGAGAGCACGGCGAGGAAGATCGCGAGCCCCGGCCAGATCGCCATCCATGGCGCGGTTGGCAGGAAGCGCTGCGCGGCGTTGAGCATGCTGCCCCAGGACGGCGCCGGTGGTTGCTGGCCGAGACCAAGGAAGGAGAGGGCGGCCTCAGCGATGATCGCCGCGGCGATCGACAGGGTGGCCTGCACCAGCAGCGCGGGCAGGATATTCGGCAGGATGTGCACGATGGCGATGCGCCAGCGCGGATTGCCGACGGCGCGCGCCGCCTGCACATAGTCCTCGACCTTCACCGCCATCACTTGGCCGCGCGTGAGCCGCACGAAAATCGGCGTGGTGGTGATGCCGATGGCGATCATCGCATTGCCCAGGCTCGGCCCGAGGAAGGCGGACAGCGCGATGGCGAGAATCAGGAACGGGCAGGCGAGCATGGCGTCGACCAGCCGGGACAGCAGCATGTCGACGATGCCGCCGAGATAGCCGGCGGTCATGCCCAGCGGGATGCCGATGGCGAGCGCGATGGTCACCGAGATGCACCCGGCCAACAACGACGCGCGGGCGCCGTAGATCACGCGAGCGAGCACATCGCGGCCGACCTCGTCGGTGCCGAACCAGTGCGCCAGCGATGGCGCCTTGCGCACCGCGGTCCAGCTTTGCGCCGTCGGATCATAAGGCACGATCAACGGCGCCAGCAGCGCGAGCACGATGAGCAGCGCGATGACGACGAGGCCGAACACCGCGGTCTTGCGGCGAAGGAGCCGCCGCAGCGCCCGCGCGGTCGGGCTCTCGATCGGAGGATCGCGCAGCAACGCAGCATCGAAAGCGGCGTCGGCCATCGATTCAGCTCCGCAGTCGCGGGTTGACGAGGATGTAAGCGATGTCGGCAATGAGATTGAGCGTGATGTAGGTCGTCGCCGTAACCAGCACGACGCCCTGCACCACGGCGTAGTCGCGGTTGAACACCGCGTCGACGATCAGCTTGCCGAAGCCGGGAATGGTGAAGATCTGCTCGGTCAGCACGGCGCCGGAGAGCAGCGTGCCGAACTCCAGCGCGCCGAGCGTGATCACCGGCGTGAGCGCATTGCGCATGGCGTGCTTGAGGATGACGGTGCGTTCGAGTAGCCCCTTGGCGCGCGCGGTGCGCACATAGTCGCTTTCCAGCACTTGCAGCATGGCGCTGCGCGTATGCCGCATCAGGATCGCGGCGATGGCATTGCCGAGCACGAAGGCCGGCATGATGGTGGACGCAAGGCTCGCCCTCCAATCCTCCCAGAGCGGCACATAGCCGGACGCAGGCAGCCAGCCGAGCTGCACCGAGAACAGGAAGATCAGCATGATCCCGAGCCAGAAATTCGGCGTGGAAATGCCCCACAACGCGAAGGCGTTGGCGGCATAATCCCAGACGGTGTCCTTCTTTACCGCGGAGATGATGCCGGCGCCGATGCCGATGGTCAGCGCAATGACGAGCGCCATGGAGCCGAGCTGGATCGTGACCGGCAGTTTCTCCAGCACCAGCTTGAGCACCGGCTCCTTGATGCGCAGCGACTGGCCGAGATCCCCGTGCAGCACTCCGCTCACCCAGTAGCCGTATTGGGTCCAGAACGGCCGGTCGAGGTGGTACTGCGCGCGGATCTCCGCGATCACCGCGGGATCATGCTCCTCGCCGGCCATCACCAGCGCCGGATCGCCCGGCAGCAGCTGCTGCAGCGAAAAGATGATCACCGACACGAAGAACAGCGTCGGGATCAGCTGCAGCAGGCGTTTGCCGAGAAATGCCAGCATGACGCGGACGCGGCCAAGCTCACTTCAGCGTCAGCCCGATGACGCGCACGAGGCCGTCCGGCATCTGCTTGTATCCCTGGAGTCGCGTCGTGTGCGCGATCAGCACGCGGCGGTGATAGAGGTAGACCTTGGGAACATCGGTGAGGATGATCGCGGTGAGCTTCTTGTAGGTCGCCTTGCGTTGCTCGATGCTCGGCGCCGCGCGACCCTCGTCGAGCAGTTTGTCGACCTCGGGGTTGCAGTAACCCGGGTAATCTTGCGGCGCGTGGCATTTGTGGAAGATGTAGAGATTGCCGTCCGGGTCGGGCCGGCCGCTCCAGGCCAGTAGATAGGCTTGGTACTCGCCGGCTTCGGCCTGCTTGAGCGACGTGGCGAATTCGGTCACCCGGATCTTCAGGTTGATGCCGACCTCGGCGACCATCTGCTGCAGTACCTCTGCGACGGTCTGCGTCTCTTCACCTTTCGGGACCATGAAGTCGACGTCGAAGGGCGTGGTGACACCGGCTTCCTTCATCAGGGCCTTGGCCTTGGCGACATCCCGCTTGGGCACCGGAAAATCGTGCTGGTACCAGGGATTCTCCGGGCTGATCCATTGGTTGCCGGGCACGAACTCGCCATTAAACACCACTTGGTTGAGCGCTTCACGGTCGATCGCCAGGGTGAAGGCCTGGCGTACCTTGGCGTTCTGCCCCAGCGGATTTTTCGACCGGTCGCCGTTGCCGACATTGATGTCGATCCCTTGGTAACCGAGCTCAACGACCGTCGCGAGCGCGAGCTTGGAATCGGCGCGCACCGCCTTGATGTCGGTCGCCAGCAGGCGCTCGATCAGATCGAGGCCGCCGGATTTGAGATTGGCGAGGCGCACGGCGCCGTCGACGATCGGCAGATAGACAATGCGATCGATGTGCACATTGTCCTTGTTCCAGTAGTCGGCGAATTTCTCGACGACAATGCGATCCTGCGGCACGCGCTCCACGAACTTGTAGGGACCGGCGCATACCGGATGCAGGCCGAACTTGTCGCCGGCGGCCTCGGCGGCTTTCGGCGCCACCATCATGCCGGCGCGGTCGGTGAGCTGCGAGATCAGCGGGGCGTAGGGCGATTTGAGCACGATCTTGATGGTGAGCGGATCGACGACGTCGACGTGATCGATCGAGGCGAGCTCCGGCTTGCGGAAGGAGCCCGTCATGGTGCGATGCCGGTCGAGCGAATATTTCGCCGCGGCGGCATCGAGCGCTTCGCCATCCTGGAATTTCACATTCGGGCGCAGCTTGATGGTGACGTTCAGGCCATCGGCGGACGTCTCGTGACTGAGCGCCAGCTGTGGCACGATGTTGAGCTTCTCGTCGATGTCGAACAGCTTGTCGCACATCGACGCGAAGACGATACGTCCGACATAAGTGCGCGCCAGCGTCGGATCGAGGATGTCCGGGTCTTCGGCGAGCCCAATGCGCAAGGTGCTCTGCGCCAGGGCGGCGCCACTCATCAACGTCAAAACAGCCGCCAAAGCGGCCAGGCGCAGCGATCTCATGGTCCCCTCTCGCTCTCTTCTCTTTGTTCTTGGTCTTTGCGGTATTCTCGCTCCTATTGGAGCGCCGGGCCAGAGACCCGGCCCACGTCGCCTCTATGAACACCGGTCGCGGTTGGCTCGTCCGCGTGACGGGTAAAAGCTTGCATCAGACGTGCCAACGTCGGTGAAATCCCGCTGTCCGCGGCGAAAGTCGTGGCCGGCGGCAGCTCATTGGCGCGATGGCAGGCGGCGGCATGGCCTGCGGCGTCCGGCCGCAGCTGCGGGTCCTCGCTGCGGCAGCGCTCGATGACGAAAGGACAGCGTGTGTGGAAGCGGCAGCCGGCCGGCGGGCGTACGACGCTCGGCATGTCGCCTTGGATGAGCGTGCGCTCGCGCCGCGCTTGCGGGTTCGGCACCGGGATCGCCGCGAGTAGGGCGCGCGTGTAAGGGTGACGCGGGCTGGCGAACAGCTCACCCACCGCGGCGGTCTCGACGATGCGGCCGAAATTCATCACTGCGACGCGATCAGCGATGTGCTTGACGACGCTGAGGTCGTGCGAGATGAACAAATAGGCAACGTTGAAGCGCCGCTGCAGGTCGCGCAGCAGATTGAGCACCTGCGAGCGGATGGAGACGTCAAGTGCCGAAACCGGCTCATCGCAGATGATCAGCTTCGGTTCGACGGCGAGCGCCCGCGCGATGGCGACACGCTGCCGCTGTCCGCCGGAGAGCTCGTGCGGATAGCGTTCGGCGGCGCGCGGATTGAGCCCGACGAGATGCAGAAGTTCGGCAACCCGCTCGTTGCGGCGTTTCACCGGCACGATGTCGTGCAGCGCCAGCGGCTCGGCGACAATCGTTCCCAACGTCATGCGCGGGTTGAGCGATGCGTAGGGGTCCTGGAACACGATCTGGGCATTGCGGCGGAAGGCGCGCAGGTCGCGCTCGTTGAGCGTCGCAATATCGCGGCCCTCGAACAGGATGCGCCCCGCGTTGGGCTCGATCAGCCGCAGCAGCAGGCGGCCGAGGGTGGATTTCCCCGAGCCGGATTCGCCGACCAGCGCCAGCGTAGTCCCAGCCTCCAGCGTGAGATCGACGCCGTCGACGGACTTCACGGCAGCGAGCGGGCGGCCGAGCACAGAGCGTGCGGCGACGAAATGCTTCACCAGGCCTTCGGCTTTGAGCAGAACGGTCATCGCACCAACTGCTCCAGCGGCGCATAGAAACAGCGCGACCAATGCTGCGCATCGAGCTTGACGATCGGCGGGCGTTCGCGATGGCAGCGCGCATCGGCGAACGGACAGCGCGGGGCGAAGCGGCACCCTTGCGGCAGCTCCGCCATGTTCGGCACGATGCCCTCGATGGTGGCGAGCTCGTCGGTGCGATGCTCGAGGCGCGGGATCGAGCCGAGCAGGCCGACTGTGTAGGGGTGCTGCGGGGCCGCGAACAGCGCATCGACGGTCGCGCGTTCCACCACCTCGCCGGCATACATCACCGCCACCTCGTCGCACACTTCGGCGACGACGCCGAGATCGTGTGTGATGAGGATGATGCTGGCGCCGGTCTCCGCCTTGAGCTCGCGCAGGAGATCGAGGATCTGCGCCTGGATGGTGACGTCGAGCGCGGTGGTCGGCTCGTCGGCGATGAGCAGCTGCGGATCGCAGGCTAGCGCAATGGCGATCATCACCCGTTGCCGCATGCCGCCGGAGAGCTTGTGCGGATAGTCGTCGATGCGCTGCTCCGGCGAGGCGATGTGCACCAGGCGGAGCAGCTCAATCGCCCGCCCCCGCGCATCGGCGCGGCTCAGGCCGCGATGCCGCATCAGCGGCTCGATGATCTGCTCACCGACGCTGTAGCTCGGATTGAGCGAGGTCATCGGCTCCTGAAAGATCATCGCCAGCCGGTTGCCGCGCAGGTCGCGCAGCGCGCGGTCGGGCAAATCCAAGAGATCGTTGCCTTCGAAATGCACGGCACCGGAGACGTCGGCCTTATCCGGGAGCAGCCCCATCACCGCGAGCGCAGTGACGCTCTTGCCACTGCCGGATTCGCCGACAATGCCGAGCGTGACGCCGCGGCCGAGCGTGAAGCTCACCGTGTCCACCGCATGCGTGATGCGGCCGCGGTCGCCGTGGAACACGACTTTGAGATCGTCGATGGTGATCAATGGCGCTTGCATCATGCGGTGTCTTCGGAGAGCGCCTTGACGATCTCGGCCTCGATCACGCTCCGGTCGATGATGCCGACCGGGTCGCGATGGTTGGCGAGGCAGCGGGTGAACGGCACGAAGCGCGCGCGACTCATTTGCTCCAGCCGGTCAAGCTCGCCCAGCGGCTCGACATGGTCGTCGACGCGCAGGTCGAGATCCGGCCAGTCCTCTTCGCCGTGAATGCGCAGCGCCGCCGATTGCTTGCCGCGTTTGTCGCCACCAGCGGCTTCGCCGGCGCGCATCGCCGCAATCAGCCGGCGGGCGAAGGGCAGCGCGCTGTTCTTGGTGTAGACGCGCGCGGTCTCTTCGAGCACCTCCGCACCGGCCAGCATGTTCCCGGCGATGGAAAAGCCGTCGCCGGAGCGCTGTCCGCACCAATCGACGCATTCGTTTCCCGTGTGTGCGGCGATGCGGCCCTGCGCGTCCAGCATGTGGACCTGCCGGTGCTCGCGGCCGGCGTCGGCGGCGAGCAGGGCCGCGACCGTCGCCGCGGCGGATTGGCCGGCGCGCAGCAGCTTGAGACCGTTGATGCCGTACAGCGGATTGACCAGGGCTTGCGTCGCCACGGCGCCGATGCCGGCGGCGATGTGAGGCACGAGTGCCCCACTGGCGAAGAATTTGGTGGCGACGGCGATGCCGAACTGCCCGGTCTTGGGGTCACGCGCGATAATCGACCAGGTCACAGGGCCACAACTCCGAACGACACAGCCGCAGGCCCTGCGGCCCGCGGCATCCCCGGGGAGAAGATATCCCGTTTCCCGTCGAATCTTAAAGCGGAACTACCAGAAAGGCCGATCACCGAGAATGGTGCAGCGGCGCATCACCCGCGCCATGTTGGCCTCGTCGAAACCGGTGGCGCGGTGCAGCGTGCAGCGATTGTCCCACACCATGCATTGGCGCGGTGCCCAATGATGCGTGTAGACGCGCTCGGCTGGCGTGATCATCTCATTGAGCTGTTCGATCAGCGCGCGGCCCTCGGCGTAGTCCATGCCCTCGATATATTCGGCGTGGTCGCCGAGGAAGATCGCTTTGCGCCCGGTGTCGGGATGCGTGCGCACGATCGGATGCGCGATCGGCGGCACCTTGGCCTTCTGCTCGGCGGTCAGCGGGTCCTCGCTATGGCGGCGCGTGCGCGAGAAATCGAAATTGTGGATCGCGCGCTTGCCGTCGATCTTCGCCTTCAGCGCCGCCGGCAGCAGCTCGTAGCCGGCATACATGTCGGCGAACTCGGTCTCGCCGCCCACGGGCGGCACGATCTCCGAATACATCATCGTCGCCTGTCCGGTGCGCTCGCGCCAGGAGCCGTCGGTGTGCCAGTAGAGCGTGCCGCGATCCGGATGCTTGCCGCTCGGTTTGCCGTCCTTGTCGAGGTTGGACAGCATGTAAATTTCCGGATGCTCCTTGTAGCCGTGATACTGGCTGAGCACGTGCACCTGCACTTCGCCGAAATTGCGCGCGAACGCGACCTGCGTCGCCGGCGGCAGATCGACGTCGCGGAACAGGATCAGCTCGTAATCGAGGAACGCCTCGTAGACCTTGGCGAACAGCGCGGGCGACACCGCCTGCTCGAGCGTGATGCCGGTGATCTCGCAGCCGAGTGCCGGATGCAGCGGCGTCACGCTGAACGGCCAATCGCGCTCGCGTCGCGGCTTGAGCTGGGCTTGCGCCATGACAACCTCCGGCAGCGTTGGTGACTGCCGGATACTATGCCAGCGGCGGAGCGGCCTTCCTAGATGGCCAAACCGCCGACGCTAGTCCTTCAGCTTCAACAGCTCGGGCCGGAATTCGAAATGCATGGTGTCGTAGTGATACCACTTGCCGCCCCAGATGAAGCCGTGGCGCTCGAAAATGTCGACGATCTCCTGCGGCATGCGATTGCGATAGGTGATTGAGCCGCGCGCTTTCTGGTCGGTGAGCCAGTAATCAGAGAAGCGGAGATTGAGATCGATGGCGGCGCCGTAGGCGTGCATGCTGAACACGCCGGTATCGGCAACGGGGCGGCAGTTATAGGTTCCGGCAATTGGATAGGCGGCGTGACGGATTTCCGCCGGCAGGGCATCGATCTCGCGTGACACTGCGGCCAACGCGTCGGCGACGCCATGCGCGCGGGTGATCTGGATGCGACGGTTAGCGGTCTTGGGCAGCCAGCGCACCGGCACCAGTTGTTTCTCCACCTCGCCCTTGGTGCAGTCGCCGTAGAGCTTGCGCAGCAATGCAGTGTTGCGGAAGCGTCCGGGATCCAGGTTCTCGCCTGGCGGAGCCGCGAGACGCCCCTGCGGATAGAGCTGGTGGAATTGGTCGAGCACCGAGGGTTTGCGCAGTAGGTCGTCGAAGGATTTGTCTGGCGCGTCGTCGCCGGCAGGCATCGTCGTGCCGTCGCGCCAGATCAGCGTGCGGCCGTCATGCCGCAGCAATGCATCCGGATAAGCGGCGGCCAGCGCGTCGAGCGCGGCGTCGTCGGAAACGGCATGGGCGCCCGTCGGGGCGCCCATGACAAGCAAATAGATGAGGCCGAGTGCATATGCGGCCTGCCGCATCGACATCAGGCCGCGGCGGCTTTGCCCTTCGGCTGCACTTCGGCGGTGTAGTCGTCGGCCAGCTGGCGGGTGATGGCGCCGGGCGTGAATTTCCATTTGGCGCCGATCTCGCCCACCGCGGTGACTTCCGCCGCCGAGCCGGTGATGAAGCACTCGGAGAAGCCGTCGAGCTCTTCCGGCATGACGCGCCGCTCGTTCACTTCGATGCCGCGGCGCCGCGCCAGATCGATGACCGTCGCGCGTGTGATGCCGGCGAGGAAACAGTCGGCGATCGGCGTATGGATCTTGCCGTCCTTGATGAAGAAGATGTTGGCGCCGGTGCATTCGGCGACACGGCCCTGCCAGTCGAGCATCATCGCGTCGGCATAGCCTTTGCGCTCGGCCTTATGCTTGGAGATGGTGCAGATCATGTAGAGACCCGCGGCCTTGGCCGAGGCCGGAATGGTCTTCGGATCGGGGCGCCGGTATTCGGCGAGGTCGAGCTTGATGCCCTTGTTGCGCTGCTCGGGATCGAAATAGCTCGGCCATTCCCAGCTGGCGATGGCGAGATGGATGGTGTTGCTCTGCGCCGAGACGCCCATCATCTCCGACCCGCGCCAGGCGATCGGACGCACATAGGCGTCCTTCTTGCCGTTCTTCTCGACGACCAGCCGTTTCGCCGCGTCGATCTCCTGGATGGAATAGGGGATGGTGAAGTCGAGGATCTCCGCCGAGCGCTTCAGCCGCTCGGAGTGCTCCGTGCACTTGAAGATCTCGCCGCCATAGGCGCGCTCGCCCTCGAACACGGCGCTGGCATAGTGCAGGCCGTGGGTGAGCACATGCACGTTGGCGTCCTGCCAGGGGACCAGCTTGCCGTCGTACCAGATCACGCCCTCGAGGCGGTCATAGGACTGAGCAGCCATTGTGTTCTCTCCTCCGGACGGACCGCAGTAAATTCTGCTACGGACCAGTTGGCGGGCACGCTTGTTTTTGCGGCCCGTTTCTTTGCTTCACCGGGCGACACCCGGTATGTTTTCGATCAACCTATACAGCGCGCTTCCTGGTCTGGCGCAACGTTCGCCGCGGAATGGCGTCCTTAGGCACGATCCTTTCGTCAGCATCGGGCTTTTTGTAACAATAGAACCGGAATATGTCAACATGGCTGACGTAAATGTGACCGCCCTTGCCGGACGGCTGGCCACTGAACCCGGGGACGAGCCGACCTGGGACATCATTGAGCTTCTGTTCTTCGCCTATCGCGATTTCGTCGGCGATCCCGACGAAGTGCTCGCCAAGTTCGGTTTCGGCCGCGCGCACCACCGGGTGCTGCATTTCGTCAACCGCAATCCGGGCATGAAGGTCGCAGAGCTGCTCGACATTCTGAAGATCACCAAGCAGTCATTGGGCCGCGTGCTCAAGCAGCTGGTCGACGAAGGCTATGTGCAGCAGAAGGAGGGGGCCAATGATCGGCGCCAGCGCCTCCTTTATGTCACGCCCAAGGGCGAGGCTCTGGCCATGCAGCTTGCCGGACTGCAAACCGAACGCATCACCCGCGCGCTCAATGAGCTCGGGCCGAGCGCGCGCGAGGCCGCGCGGCGCTTCCTCACCGCCATGATCGATGCCGAGAGCCGTGAGGGCGTGCTGCGCTTCATCGCCCAGGCCGACCGCGCACGGCGGTCGCGGACTTGAGCCTCATGTCGGCAGCACTCGACACTTTGCCGGACGACGCGCCGCATCTGCTCGTCGTCGATGATGATCGCCGCATCCGCGATCTGCTCTCGCGCTTCCTGCGCAGCGAGGGCTATCGGGTCACCACGGCGAACAACGCGACCGAGGCGCGCGCGCAGCTCGACGGGCTGAGCTTCGATCTGCTGATACTGGACGTGATGATGCCGGGCGAAACCGGCTTCGATTTCGCCAAATCGCTGCGTGAGAGCTCGGCGGTGCCGATCCTGATGCTCACGGCGCGTGACGAGGCGGAGAGCCGCATCCGCGGACTGTCGCTCGGCGCCGACGATTATCTCGCCAAGCCGTTCGAGCCGCGCGAGCTGTCGCTGCGCATCGCCAACATCCTCAAGCGCGCGCAGCCGGCGGCGCCGCCGCCCGCGGCGGAGAGCGTCCGCTTTGCCGATTTCGTCTTTCACATCGCTCGCGGGGAGCTGCGTCGCGGCGATGACGCGATCCGCCTGACCGACCGCGAGCGCGAGATGCTGCGCGTGCTGGCGGCGACGCCGGGTGAGACCGTGCCGCGCCAGGCGCTTGCCGGCAACGGCGCCAGCACGGTCAACGAACGCGCCGTCGACGTGCAGGTCAACCGCCTGCGCCGCAAGATCGAGCGCGACCCGGCCAATCCGCTCATCGTGCAGACCGTGCGCGGCATCGGCTACCGGCTGGTGCTCTCCGCATGACCAGCTTGGACATCGGCATCGCGACGATCCGCAGCATCCGCAACGGTGCGGAGCGGATCGCCGATAGTTGGCGGCGCCTGAGCCGCTGGCTCAACAGTGTGTTACCGAAAGGGCTCTACGCGCGCGCGCTGCTCATCATCATCGCGCCGATGGTAATCCTGCAGTCGGTGGTCGCGTTCCTGTTCATGGAGCGTCACTGGAATCTGGTGACGCAGCGGCTCTCGGCGAGCGTGGTGCAGGACGTCGCCGCGGTCATCGACATCTACCGCACTTACCCGCAGGACGCTGACGCCACCGCGCTGCGCCGCATTGCTAACGAGAAGCTCGGCCTGCAGGTGGATTTCCTGCCGGTGAGCGACATGCCGCCGCCCGGGCCGAAACCATTCTTCTCGCTGCTCGACCAGACGCTGTCACTGGAGTTGCGCAAGCAGATCCACCGGCCGTTCTGGATCGACACCGTCGGGCGCTCCAACATTGTCGAGATCCGCATCCAGCTCGACAACGCGGTGATGCGGGTGTTCGCGCGGCGCAGCGCCGCTTACGCATCGAACTCGGAGATCTTCCTGTTCTGGATGGTCGGCACATCGACTGTGCTGCTCATCATCGCCATCGTCTTCTTGCGCAACCAGATCCGCCCGATCCTGCGCCTCGCCGACGCGGCGGAGGCTTTCGGCAAAGGCCGCGAGGTGCCGAACTTCCGCCCGCGCGGTGCGCGCGAGGTGCGCCGCGCCGCCGCCGCCTTCATCGAGATGAAGAGCCGCGTCGAGCGCACCATCGAGCAGCGCACCACCATGCTCGCCGGCGTGTCGCACGACCTGCGCACCATCCTCACCCGCTTCAAGCTCGAGCTGGCGCTGATCGACAGTCCGGAAGTCGATCCGATGAAGAAAGACATCGACGAGATGAGCCGCATGCTCGAGGCCTATATGGCCTTCGCCCGCGGCGATCTCGGCGAGCAGTCGGCGCCGACCGACATGGCGGAGTTTCTCGAAGAATTGCGCAGCGACGCCGAGCGCCACGGCCACAACGCGACGGTGGTGTTCCACGGCGTGCCCATCGTCACCGTGCGTCCCGCGGCGTTCAAGCGCTGCCTCGCCAATCTTGTGTCCAACGCGGCGCGCTTTGCCAAGAGCATCGCCATCACCGGGCACCGCGATCATCGCTGGCTGACGGTGACGGTCGACGACGACGGTCCCGGCATTCCCGCACAGCTGCGCGAGGAGGTGTTCAAGCCGTTCTTGCGCCTCGACGATGCGCGCAATCAGGACGAGGGCGGCACCGGCCTCGGGCTCGCCATCGCGCGCGACATCGCGCGTTCGCATGGCGGCGACATCACGCTCGGCGACTGCCCGATGGGCGGCCTGCGGGCGACCGTGCGGATTCCGGTTTAGCGTTCGAACGCTTTAGGCTGCTTCCACCGTCTCATCGTCCTCGCCGCGTGGGCGGCGGCGCGGCCGTCGCGCCGCGATCCGGCACATGGTTTCCGGAATCATGCACAGATCGTCGAGGAAGCCGGCCCAGCGCGCGGCGCGATTGAGCTCGCGGTCGAGCGCCGCCATGGTGCGGGCGAGGCCTTCGTCATCATCGTCGACCCAAACGCGAGCCACGCGCGCGAACAGAAGCGCGATGCCTTGCGCGCGCAGGATGCCCTTCGGCCCGGAGGCGCCGATGCCCGCGGCTTCCAGCATCCATTGCTGCGTCGTCACCGCCATGCCGTTGAGCGCGAAGGCGAGGCTCGGATGCCGCATGGCCGCGTGCATCAGCTCGCGCACCATTCCCTGATCGCCGGCCATCGCCTCGAAGCGGCGCATCAGCACGTCGAACAGCCGGTCGCGCGCCGGCTCCTCTTCCGTGTCGGCCTCGGTACCGCCGAGCACTGCGCGGTCGATGTCCTTGTTGCGCGCGGCGAGCATCGCGAGCTTGGAGGGGAATTCGGTGCGCAGCTCGGCGAGCGAGAGCCCGGCGCGTTCGGCGATGTCGGCAAAGCCGACCGCCTCGAAGCGCTGCTCGGACAGGAGCGCGCGCAAGGCATTGATGGCTTTCTCGCGATTGTCGGTTCCGCTCACCGACGCTTTGCGCGGCCTCTCCCGTTTCGGTTTGCGACCCATGGCGGTCTCCTCTGGAGCTGTGTTTTGCCTCTTAATCTAGGCCCGCCGGCGCGGCGCTGCCAGGGCAGGGACTCCGCCGCCGGCCCGCCTATTCCCGTGATCGCACGCTTCCGCCGCGCGGCGTCAGCCGGCGAGCTCGCGCGAGCGCTTTGTCGCCGCGGCAACGGCCGCAGTCATAACCGCCTGCAGCCCGTCGCGGCCCATCAGCACATCGAGCGCGGCCGCGGTGGTGCCGCCGGGCGACGTCACATTCTGCCGCAGCGTCGCCGGTGGAAGCGGCGAGCGATGCAACAACTCCCCCGATCCGGAAACGGTTTCCCGCGCTAAGGTCGCCGCCAGCGTTGGCGGCAGTCCCGCGGCGACGCCGGCCTGCGCCAGTGCTTCCGCCAGCAGGAATACGTAGGCCGGGCCGGAGCCCGACACGGCGGTGACCGCATCCATCAGGCCCTCGTCGTCCACCCATTCCACTTTGCCGATCGCGGCGAGGAGCCCGGCAGCAAGCGCACGTTGCGCGGCTCCGACGCGCGCATTGCCGACCGCGACGGTGATGCCGCGGCCGATGGCTGCCGGCGTATTGGGCATGGCGCGCACAATCGCCGCGTCCTTGCCGAGCTCGCGCGCGAGGAAGGCGATGGTGCGGCCGGCCATGATGGAGACCAGCACCGTGCCGGCACCGATCAAAGGCCTGAGCCCGGAAACCACCTGCTGTGCCGTCTGCGGCTTCACCGCAAGCACAACGGCGCTCACTTCGCCAACGTCACCAACTGCGGGGTTCATGCTGACGCCGCTCGCCGCGAGCTTGGTCAGCTCGCTCGACGGCTGCGGCTCGATCACGGCGACCGAGGCAGGCTTCAGCCCGCGGCCGAGCCAGCCTTCGAGCATGGCGCTGCCCATCTTCCCGGCGCCGACCAGCACCAGGCGGCCGCGGAAATCGGCCAGGCTTTCATTGTTTTGCGTGGCGGCCATGATTCACTCCGGCGTCATCGTCCGCGAACGCGGACGATCCAGTATCCACGATCATCGAGGAGAGACGCCAGGGCCTAGGAATACCGGATGCCCCGCTTTCGCGGGGCACGACAGCTCATTGCTGTCGCTAGGCTTCGCCCGAAGTATCGAACATCGCGGCGTCGAGCGCCTCGCGGGCGCCTTTGCCGGCCCAGACCACGAATTGATAGGCCGGGAAGTAACGCTCGCAGGCGTCGAGCGCGGTGCCGAGCAGCGCCTCGCATTGCCGGCCGGAGGCCTCGCTGCCGCCGTTGAGCATCAGCGCGTGGCGAAACATGACGATGCCGTCATTGGTCCACAGGTCGAAATGCCCGACCCACATCTGCTCGTTGATCTGGGAGATCAGCTGCTGCACTTCCGTGCGCCGCCGCTCGGGCACCTTGAGGTCGAAGGCGCAGGCGAGATGTAGCGCCTCGATGTCGCTCATCCAGGTGTAGGAGACCTGGTAGTCGGTCCATTTGCCGGTGACGAGAATGGTGATCTCGTCGTCGCCCGCACGCTCGAACGTCCAGTCGTTGCCCGACGCAAGGCGTTCGACCACGTCGAGCGGGTGTCTGCGCTGTTCGTCCGAATAATCGAGGAGGGACATGCCGTCTCCGCCGCTCGTGCCGCCGATGTGAAGCGATTCAGACTCGTGACGCCGCAGCTGCCCGTACGCGGACCGCTCGCGCTCTCACTCAAAGCTGTGACTCAGGGGGTACCGACATCTTGACGCGGAACCGAATCACCGAGCGATTCGACTATACCCCGCTCGATTCGGCCGCCAAAGCCGCCGTACACCGACAGTGATCAGTGATTTGCGACTCGCGCGCAACGGGGGCCTTGACTCTTCCACAGCGATACTTGTGGAGAACCGACTCAGTCCACAGGCACCTCGCGCCGCCGAGCGAAAGCGAGGGGCCGGCGCGAGCAATCAAAGATAGCCGCCGAGCGAAAGCGAGGGGCCGGCGCGAGCAATCAAAGATAGCCGCCGAGCGAAAGCGAGGGGCCGGCGCGAGCAATCAAAGATAGCCGCCGAGGTTTGCGCCGTTGGATAGGTGCGGCAGGAGCCGCGGAACTGGGTCCGCTTAAAGTGGAGTTAGTCGAACAGGCTCGACACCGACTCTTCCGTGGCCGTGCGGCTGATGGCCTCGCCGATCAGATTGGCGATGGAAATGACGCGGATATTCTTGGTCGCCAGAAGCTCTTTGGTCGGCTGGATGGAGTCGGTGATCACCAATTCCTTGATGCGCGAGCCGGCGATGCGCGCGACCGCTCCGCCGGAGAGAACGCCGTGGCTGATATAGGCATAGACGGCGGTGGCACCTTGGGCGAGCAGCGCGTCGGCGGCATTCACCAGCGTGCCGCCGGAGTCGATAATGTCGTCGATCAGGATGCAGGTGTGGCCGGCGACCTCGCCGATCACGTTCATCACTTCCGATTCACCGGCGCGCTCGCGCCGCTTGTCGATGATGGCGAGCGGGGCATTGATGCGCTTGGCCAGTCCGCGCGCGCGCACCACGCCGCCGACGTCGGGCGACACCACCATTAGATTTTCCAGCGAGAAGTGCTCGCGGATGTCGCGCACCATCACCGGCGAGGCATAGAGGTTGTCCGTCGGGATGTCGAAGAAGCCCTGGATCTGGCCGGCATGCAGGTCGACGGTCATCACCCGGTCGGCGCCGGCATTGGTGATGAGATTGGCCACCAGCTTGGCGGAGATCGGTGTGCGCGGGCCAGGTTTGCGGTCCTGCCGCGCGTAACCGAAATAGGGGACCACCGCGGTGATGCGCCGGCCCGAGGCGCGGCGCAGCGCGTCGATGATGATCAACAGCTCCATCAGGTGGTCGTTGGCCGGGAACGAGGTCGACTGGATGACGAAGACGTCGGCGCCGCGCACGTTCTCCTGGATCTCGACGAAGATCTCCATGTCGGCGAAGCGCCGCACCACGGCCTTGGTCAGCGGAGTTTTCAGGTAGTCGGCGATCGCCGCAGCGAGGACCGGATTCGAGTTGCCGGCGACGAGCTTGATCGCTCCGTTTTTCGCCGCCATCACCGCTCTCCTGACCCCTCACATTTGGCGGCGTGGTCATAACAAGGCGGCAAAGCGCCTGCAATACAACGGAAATCGTTGTCCGCGGCTTTTGCGCGGAGCGCCCGGCAGGTCTTCATTTCAGCGTTAATTGTTGACTGAGGCGGGGGTCGCGGTCCCGTCCGGTGAGGTGCTGGCGACACTGGTCGCGGCGGGAGCTTGCCCGACCACGGGCTCGGCACTCCCGGGTGCGCTGAGGAAGGCGACGATGCGGTCCATGCTGCCGCGGGCGATGCGGCGCAGGAGCTCGTCGTCGGCGCCGTTCCAGGCGTCGTGGGGCTTGCCGGCCACCGGCTCCTCGCCGGTGATGCGCAGCGCCCGGCGCTGCTCGGCGTCATAGATGTCCCAGGCCCAGGCGATCGACGTCTTGCCGCGCACGACGTGGGCGGAGAGATAGCCACGCACGCGATAGGCCGCGGGGTTTTCCCGCGAGATCACCGCGACACTGCGCGAGCGCGCCTCGTCGTCGAGGTTGCGCACGAGCTTCTGGAACACGCCCTGCGGGGGGCCGTCGATTGATTCGAAAGCGATGCTGTTCTTCGGCGTATTGCCGGCGAGGCTCGGCTGGCCGTCAGTCGTGCAGCCGGTCAGGCCGACCGCCGTCAGGAGCGCCAAAGCGGCGCAGAAGCGCTTGTCCAGCAACATCGACACGTCCCCGTGTCGCCGCGACCAGGCCTCATGGACCCGATTTCTTCGGCCGACGGCTGCTTGGTAGCGTCAAACCATGACGAGGTCAAAAGAGGCAGCCGCGGGACCGTTCTAGTCGCTCAGCGCAATCGCATTGATATGCCGGCCATAATCCGGCTCGGACCGGTGCGTCGAGCGGCGATAGCTGTAGAACAATTCCGGCTCCGCATAAGTGCAGTTGCCGAGGTCGCCAATGCTGGCGACACCGGCCTGCTTGAGCCGCGCCGTGATGTAGCCGGCCAGGTCGAACAGCGCATGGCCCTCGCGCCGCCCCGCCCGGAAGAAGCGCAGGTTCTCCGGGTCCTGCTGGTGGAAGCGGTCGACGAATTCCGCGCCGACCTCGTAGTTCGCCAGCCGAATCATCGGGCCGATTCCCACTGCGATGCGCTCGCGCCGTGCGCCGAGCTTTTCCATCGCGGCGAGCGTTGCCTCGAGCACGCCGGTGAAGGCGCCGCGCCAGCCGGCATGGGCGGCGCCGACCACCCGCGCCTGCGCATCCGCCAACAGCACCGGGCCGCAGTCGGCGGTGGAGACGCCGACGGCGAGCCCCGGCACCTGCGTGACGATGGCGTCGACGCGCGGCCGCGTCTCCCGCGTCCACGGTTCGGTCGCCACGATGACGTCGGGCGAATGCACCTGGTAAGCGGTGAGCAGGTTCTCCGGCTTCACCCGCAGCGCCGTCGCCATGCGCGCGCGGTTCTCACTGACGCGCGCCTGGTCGTCATTGGAGCCGACGCCGCCATTGAGGCTCTCATAAACGCCTTCGGAAACGCCGCCGATGCGCATGAAGAAGGCGTGGCGAATGCCGGATTGCTTGGAGAGCAAGGTTGCCTGCAGTGACGGCGCCGCGATCTGAAGTGGTGGAAGCGGAAATTCGGTCATCAATCGAATCCTGGGGGTACGCCGAGTTTCGGGTCGGCAAGAGCGATGGCCTTGAACAATTCGCCCATGCCGGTGCGGCCGTGGCCGATGAGCCGCGCCAGCGCGGCGTCGACCTCGGCGGCCTTGGACGGCCGTCCGGCCTTGAGCGCAGCGGCGCGCGTGCGAATGCCGAGCCGTCCGAGCAGCTCGGACTGCACGATCGGTCCGAACACCTTGCAGCCCATCGCGCTCGCCGCATCACCCAACGCCTGGAAGTCGACATGCGCGGTGAGATCGCAGGTGCCGGGCGCGGTGAGCGTGTCGGCGAAGGCATGGCCGCCGACGGCCTGCAGCGTCTCGCCGAAGCCGCTCTGCGCGTGCCCGTAGTCGATGATCAGCGCGGCGCCGCCGGTATGGGCGATGCGCCGGCCGATTTCCATGGCCGTGGTGTCGGTGCGCCACTCGAACACGACGCCTTCCGGCGCCGCGCGCACCTGCGGCGGCAGGATCGTGTCGAAGTTCCGCAGCGGCTCGCGGGCCAGCGTGAACACGAATATGCCGTCGGCATCGATGTCGATCAGCCGCTCGTACCAGCCGTCGGCCTGCCGCACCGCCTGGTGCACCGGCAGCGCATCGAAGAATTCGTTGGCAAGGATGATCGCCGGGCCTTCACGGGGCACGTCGTCGAGCGAGGCGTGCCATGAAGCTGGAAGCTTCGACCCGAGAAACGCCTGTTCCTGTTGCTGCTGCAGCGCCGGGCTTACTTCGACGAAATGCAGCGTCACGGCCTCGCGGAAACCCGGCATCACCTGCGCGGCGCGCAGCGCGTCGAGCATCATGGTGCCACGCCCCGGCCCGAGCTCGACGATGCGCACATTCCCAGGCGCGCCCATCTGCTGCTTCCAGGTCGCCGCCATCCACAGTCCGATCAGCTCGCCGAACATCTGGCTGATCTCGGGCGCGGTGATGAAGTCACCATCGGTGCCGAGCGGATCGCGCGTCACGTAATAGCCGTGCTGCGGCAAGGTGAGCGCGAGCTGCATGTATTCCGCGACCGGCATCGGGCCGGCGGCGGCGATGCGGCGGCGGATCTCGGCCTCGACCGGCCCGACGTCGCTCGCAATGCCTCCCGCGATGTCACTCATGAGGTTGCCCGCAGCGGATCGCGCCGCAGCGCGAAGACGATGAAGCCGACGCCGGCAAGGATCAGCGGCACCGACAGGAGCTGGCCCATGGTGAAGCCGCCCCAGAGAAAGCCAAGCTGGATGTCGGGTTCGCGAAAAAATTCACAGAAGATGCGGGCGAAGCCGTAAGCGACGGCGAAGGCACCGATGATCAAGCCCGGCCGCCGCAGTGCGCCGAGACGGATGAGCACAAAGAGAAAGGTGAGCAACACGAGGCCTTCGAGCGTGGCTTCATAAAGCTGACTCGGATGCCGCGGGATCGGACCGCCATTGGGAAAGATCATCGCCCACGGCACGTCGGCGGCGCGGCCCCACAGTTCGCCGTTGATGAAATTGGCGATGCGGCCGAGGAACAGGCCGATCGGCCCGACCGCGCAGGTGACGTCACCGAGCGAGAGAATGGAGATGCCGCGCTTGCGCGCGAACAGGATCACCGCGACGACACAGCCGGTGAAGCCGCCGTGAAACGACATGCCGCCGTTCCACAGCTCGAAGATTTCCAAGGGATGCTGGGAGAAGTGCGGCAGATTGTAGAACAGCACGTAGCCTGTGCGGCCGCCGAGAATGATGCCGAGCGTGACCCAGAGCACGAAGTCATCGAAGTCGACGACGGTCATCGGCGAGCGGCCGCCCCACAGGGCACCGTTGCGGATGAGCGCGCGCGCATAGACCCAGCCGAGCAGGATGCCGAAGATATAAGCCAGCGCGTACCAGCGGATCGCCAGCGGGCCGAGATGCACCAGCACCGGGTCGAAAGCGGGGAAGGGGATGGCGAGCAGGGGCATTCCGTTAATAAGGCCTCATCCGTCGAGCAAGCGAGTCAGGACACGTTAGCGCATGATTCCATCAAGGTCTTGCGACGCGGTCGGCGGATCGCCATTGTTGACCGCGACACGCGGAGGCGAGGCATGACACAGACATCGGGCCGTTTCTTTGACGAAATCGCGCGGCTGATGAACGACGCCGCCGGCGTGGCGCACGGGGTGCGACGCGAGGCGGAGACCGTGTTTCGCACCCAGATCGAGCGGATGCTCGGCGATCTCGACCTGGTCAAGCGCGAGGAGTTCGAGGCGGTGAAGGAGATGGCGCGCCTCGCCCGCGAGGAAAACGAGGCGCTCAAAGCCCGGATCGAGGCGCTGGAAGCGGCTAAACCCGCAAAAAAAGGCTCGGCGGCCAGCAGTAAAGCGGCGGACACGTCCGAGCCCTAATTCCTTGTCATTTCAGGGTCTCGCGGCTATAACGCCGCCCGTTCGCGGACCCCGGCACCCCTGGAGGCTTTCCGCGCACGGAACCGGCCGCGTAAGCGGCCTTTTTCTCTTGAATCCAAAAGGACTTAACTCATGGCGACCGTCAGGGAATTGAAAGCGACGGCACGTCCGAAGAGCGGCAAGGGGGCCGCCCGGGCGGAGCGTCGCGCCGGCCGAGTGCCGGGCGTGATTTACGGAAACAACCAGCCCCCTCTTCCGATCTCGATCGATCATGCCGAGCTGAAGCAGCGCATCTATGCGGGCCGCTTCCTCACCACGATCTACGACCTTGAGATCGACGGCGCCAAGCATCGCGTGATCCCGCGCGACTTCCAGCTCGATCCGGTCAAGGATCTGCCGATGCATGTCGACTTCCTTCGGCTTGCCGAAGGCGCGTCGATCCGCGTGCGCATTCCGGTGCACGTGCAGAACGCCGATCAGTCGCCGGGCGTGAAGCGCGGCGGCGCCGTCAACATCGTTACCCACACGGTCGAGGTGGAGTGTCCGGCCGACGCGATTCCGGGTTCGATCGACGTCGACATCTCCGGTCTCGAGATCAACTACTCGAAGCATCTGAGCGACGTGACCATTCCGGCAAATGTCCGCGTGATCGCCCATGGCGACATCACGCTGGTCACGGTGGTGCCGCCGTCGGGCTATGCGGAAGAAATGAAGGCCGCCGCCGAAGCCGCCGCTGCGGCTGCCGCCGCTGCTGCCGCCGCCACTGCTGCGCCTGGTGCGGCTCCGGCCGAAGGTGCCGCAGCTCCGGCTGCCGGTGCTGCTCCTGCTGCGGGCGCTGCGCCCGCCGCCGGTGCCGCGGCGCCGAAGCCCGAGAAGAAGTAAGCACGCGTCTCATCACGTCCGCCCGCATCCTGCGGGCGGACCAACGCGCGTCCTCCATCGCCATGCTGCTCTTCGTTGGCCTCGGCAATCCCGGCGCGAAATACGTCGCGAACCGCCACAACATCGGCTTCATGGCGCTGGAAACCATCGCCAAGCGGCACAACATTGCTCCGTGGCGCCGCCGCTTTCAGGGTGTTGCCGTCGAAGGCCAGCTTGGCGGCGGACGCGTGCAGCTGTTGTTGCCGGGCACGTTCATGAACGAGTCCGGCCGCGCGGTCGCCGAGGCGATGCATTTCTACAAGCTCGCTGTCGGCGACGTCACCGTCTTCCACGACGAGCTTGAGCTGCCGCCAGGCAAGGTGCGCGTGAAGGTCGGCGGCGGCAATGCCGGGCACAATGGTCTGCGCTCGATCACCGAGCATGTCGGCAACGACTATCGCCGCGTGCGCATGGGCATCGGTCATCCCGGGGTGAAGGAGCTGGTGCATCCTTACGTGCTGCAGGATTTCGCCAAGGACGAGCGCGATTGGGTGAGCGCACTGTGCGAGATCGTTGCCGACAATGTCGAGCTGCTCGCCAAGGGCCAGGATGCGAGCTTCCAGAACAAGGTGCACCTGGCGATGGATGCCAAAGGCTTCGGCAAATCGAACGATGAGCCGGAGGCGGCGGACTGAACGACAATCAAGACAACACGACGAACTGACGCGGATCATTCATGGGATTCAAATGCGGCATTGTTGGCCTGCCGAATGTAGGCAAGTCGACGCTGTTCAACGCGCTGACCGAGACCGCGGCGGCGCAGGCGGCGAATTATCCGTTCTGCACCATCGAGCCGAATGTCGGCGAGGTGGCGGTGCCGGATTCGCGGCTCGATGAGCTGGCGCGCATCGGCAAGTCGGCGCAGATCATTCCGACGCGCTTGTCCTTCGTCGACATCGCCGGCCTGGTGCGCGGCGCCTCGAAAGGCGAGGGGCTCGGCAATCAATTCCTCGCCAATATCCGCGAGGTTGACGCCATCATCCATGTGGTGCGCTGCTTCGAGGACACCGACGTCACCCATGTCGAAGGCAAGATCGATCCGATCGCGGACATCGAGACCATCGAGACTGAGCTGATGCTCGCCGATCTGGACAGCCTGGAGAAGCGCGTCGACGCGCTGGAGAAAAAGGCCAAAGGTAACGACAAGGAAGCCAAGGAGACGCTTGATCTGGTCAATCGCGGGCTCGTCCTGCTGCGCGACGGCAAGCCGGCGCGCCTGGTCGAGCGCAAGGCCGAAGAAGAGAAGACCTTCCGCGGTCTCGGCCTGATGACCTCGAAGCCGGTGCTCTATGTCTGCAATGTCGAGGAGGCGAGCGCCGGCACCGGCAATGCTTTTTCGCAGAAGGTCGGGGCGCGCGCCAAGGAGGAGGGCGCGGTCTCGGTGGTGATCTCGGCCAAGATCGAATCCGAGATCGCGGTGCTCTCACGCGAAGAGCGCATCGATTATCTCGACGCGATCGGGCTCAAGGAGCCCGGCCTTGATCGCCTGATCCGCGCCGGTTACGCGCTGCTGCATCTCGTCACCTACTTCACCGTCGGCCCGAAGGAAGCGCGGGCCTGGACCGTGACGCAGGGCAGCCGCGCGCCGCAGGCGGCGGGCGTGATCCATACCGATTTCGAACGCGGCTTCATCCGAGCCGAGACCATCGCTTACGACGACTTCGTCAAGTACGACGGCGAGGCGGGCGCTCGCGACGCCGGCAAGCTGCGGCTCGAAGGCAAGGACTACATCGTCGCCGACGGTGACGTCCTGCATTTTCGCTTTGCCACCTAGGCCGAGCCTAGGGTCCGCGGCATGTGCGGTGCTGCCCCGCCGCAAATGCACATTCATCGCCGCGCGCGTCCGCTATAGTGCGCGCCGATCAACGCCGAATCGGCGGGGGCGAATGGCCAAGCGCTACTTCGAGGATTTCAAGGCCGGGACCGTCAGCGTCTACGGGCCGCTGCTGGTCACACGCGACGAGATCATCGCCTTCGCCAAGGACTACGACCCGCAGCCGTTGCATCTCGACGAAGCCGCTGCACGGATGACGCCGCTCGGCGGGCTGTGCGCGTCGGGCTGGCACACCTGCTGCCTGATGATGCGCATGGCCGCCGACGGCTTCGTCAACGATTCGCATTCGATGGGCTCACCCGGCGTCGATGAGGTGAAATGGCTGGCACCGTTGCGTCCCGACACACAGATCCGACTGCGCGTCACGGTGTTGGAGACACGCGTCTCCAACAGCAAGCCGGACCGCGGCTTCGTCAAGCATCAGTTCGAGGTGCTCGATCCGCAGGACACAGTGCTGATGCAGCTGACCTCGCCGCTGATGATCGCGAGACGCCAATGAAGCTCTTCCAAGACATAAAGGTCGGCGAGCGCTTCGAGGTCGGCGCGCACACGTTCACGGCCGAGGACATCAAATCTTTCGCCCGGCGCTTCGACCCACAGCCGTTCCATCTCGACGAGGAGGCGGCGCGGCACTCGCATTTTGGAGGACTGGTTGCCTCCGGCTGGCACACGGCCGCGGCCTGGATGCGGCTGATGGTCGATCATCGCGATCGCGCCGATGCCGAGATGCGTGCGCGCGGCGAGGGCGTCGGCCGCCATGGCGGCTCGCCAGGCTTCCGCGAGCTGAAATGGATGAAGCCGGTCTATGCCGGCGATACTATCGGCTATGTCACCGAGGTCACCGACCTGCGGACATCGCAATCGCATCCGCGCTGGGGCATTATGAAGTTTCGCACCGTCGGCACGAATCAGAACGGAGACGCGGTGATCTCGTTCGTCAGCACCGTCTTTGTGGAGCGACGCCAATGAGCGTTGCGGCCGGCAACGATATCGTCGACACCGTCAGCAAGACCGACGAGCGCCGCGCCGCCGCCGTCGCCTGCGGCGCGCACGCGCTGCACGACGGCTATACCGATCTCGTCTACATCATGCTGCCGGTGTGGCAGGCCGAATTTGCGCTGGGCTATGCCGCCGTCGGCGCGCTGCGCACGCTGTCGTCCGGCACCATGGCAGCGCTGCAAATTCCCTCCGGCTATCTCTCGGAGCGGATCGGCCCCCCGTTGACGCTGGCGCTCGGCACCGCGCTCGCCGGCGTGGGCTATCTCATCGCCGGCGCCTCGAGCGGTCTGGCAATGCTCGCGCTGGCCCTGCTCACCGTCGGCACCGGGGCCAGCACGCAACATCCGCTCGCCTCGTCGCTGATGGCGCGCGCCTTTGCCGGGCCGCGCTCGCTCAAGGCCCTCGGCACCTATAATTTCGCCGGCGACATCGGCAAGATGGTGGTGCCCGCCTCGGCCTCGCTGCTGCTGGTGGCGCTGCCCTGGCGCGAAGCCGTAGCCATCCTCGGCGCCGTCGGTCTGCTCGCCGGCATTTTCATCTACATCACCATGCCGCGCTTCGCGGCCGTTTCCGCTGCCGCACAAGCGAAAAGCGCGGAGCGCGACGGTCCGGTGCGCACGCGGCACCTGGCGTTCTGGACGCTGCTGGTGGTCGGCATGCTCGACAGCGCCACGCGCATGGCGTTCCTCACCTTCCTGCCTTTCGTGCTGACCGCCAAGGGCGCGAGCCTGCCGACGGTCGGTTTGTCGTTGACGCTGGTGTTCGCGGGCGGCGCCGCCGGCAAACTGGTCTGCGCCTTCCTCGGCGCGCGCATCGGCACCATCGCCACGGTGTGGGTCACGGAAATCGCCACCGCGGCGGGGATCATGGCACTCCTGCCGCTGCCGCTCGACGCGGTGCTCGTCCTGCTGCCGGTGATCGGCGTTGCGCTCAACGGCACCTCGTCGGTGCTCTACGGCTCGGTGCCGAGCTTGGTTGAGCCGGCGTGGCGCACGCGCGCCTTCAGCATCTTCTACACCGGGACCATCGGCTCCGGCGCGGTGGCGCCCGCTCTCTACGGTCTGCTCGGCGACGCTCTGGGCGTGATCACCGCACTGATCGTCGTCGCCGCCATGGTGCTGATCAATCTGCCGCTCGTATGGGTGCTGCGACCTGCGCTAAAGGATTAGCGCTTCGGCGGTGTCGCCTTCACCTGCTTGATCACCGCCGCTGGCAGCACGTCGAGATACGGGCCCATGAAGAAGGCCTCGCCCGAGCCTTGACCGAACATGCGGTCGTGCTGGTCGATCATCGCGCGCACCGGCGCCGCGCAGGCGCTCATGGCATCGACGATCAGGTCGTTGAGCTCCGCCCCCTGCAAATTGTCGGCAAAGCGGGAGTCCGCCGAGACGTTGCGCACGATGCAGTCGGTGGCACCGCGCACCAGCGGCAGCATCGCCGCTTCCTTCTGCCGGACCGACAGCTGCATCGCGGCATCGTTGCGCTCGGCAGGCGGACCGATGTCGAGCGACGCCGAGACAAGCAGCGACAGTCCCACCAGCGATTTGAGAATCATGAGAGCCCCACCCCGAATCAGTCGCAGCATCTGAACACGCGCGGTGAGTCGGGGCAACGAACCGGGAACCAACGGGAACTTGATGCAACCGAACCATGCGATCGGCCGTTTTCTGCGAGCTTCCAGAGGGGAGGGCAGGCAGGAGGAACGCCATGTGCGTGATCCGTATGTCGATGCTGGCGCTCGCATTGCTCGCCGCCAACGCGGCTGTCGCGCAGCAGCCGGCCGATCCAGGGCTGCGGCAGGAGGAGCGCAATCTGCGCAACGCGCCGGACCTCAAGCTGAGCGATGAGCAAAAGCACACGATCTACACCAGCATCAGCAATCAGAATAAGAAGGAGACCGCGCCGCCGACATTTCGCGCCGCCATCGGCTCCGTCGTTCCGGAAACTGTGCGGCTGGAGGCGATGCCGAAGACCATCGTCCAGCTGATGCCGCAGACCAAGGATTACGAATACGCCATGGTCGCCAACCAGGTGCTCGTGGTCGATCCGAAGAGCAAGCAGATCGTGGAGCTGATCACACAGTAGGGAGCGCGCCGGAACCGGGCGCAATCCGTCGCATTGCCTCCGCACCAACGTCGAAGGAACACGTCATGACCCTTCGCAAGAATGAAAAGCATGCGCGCGCGGAGGACGTCGACGCGCACACCCCACTGAACGCTCCGGCCGCCGCTGGGCCCGGCCGCGACGAGCCGATGAGCGCCGGGCAACGCGCGATCCTCAAGCAGCTGGCCGAAGACGCTTACGAGCCGGATGCATTCGACCCGACGCTCACACGCGCCGAAGCGGCGCGGCGCATCCACGCGCTCGAAGCCAAGATCGCACTGATGAGCGAGCCTCCGCATACCGCGTAGACTGGGGAACCAGGCCCGGAACCCGGAACAACGTATGTTGTCGCTGCGTTTGGTTCATTGCATTCGTGTTCCGTATCCGAAGCCCGCCGCTAAAGCTGTGCGGGCGGGGCGGCCTTCTGATCCGAAGCGACGAGTGTCCGCACGGAGGTTCCCAATGAACATGCGCATTTGCAATGCGACGCTCGCGTTTGCTTTGATGGTGGGCGCAAGCGTCGCGCACGCCCAGACGACGAGCACGCAGTCTTCACCGACGGTGGCGCAGGTCACGCAGTCACAGACCAGCAACCGCTACGACCAGCGCGCGCGGGTGAAGCGGATCCTGTCGCGCCGCGCGATGCCGACATCGACGCGCGCCGCAGCAGCCGCGACGCGCAGCGCGTCCCGCAGGATCAGTCGAGCCGATTCACGTTTCGCTACGCGTCCCGCGACGGCACGCGTGACCCGCGTGGCGAAGACGCAGGTGCGCCCGCCTCTCGACCTGACGCCGGTGCAACGCACCACGATCTATCGCGAGCTGGCTGAAGAGCCCGTTGTGGCGCCGGCTCCGGTCGTGGCCGCACCGGCGCCGACCTACGTGGCGCCGCCGCCGACCTACGTCGCGCCGGCCACGACGTATTACACGCCGCTGCCGACGATTCCGGGCGTGCCGACCATCGCCATTCCCGAGCCGGCTCCGCCGGTGGTTGCCGAACGCGTGGTGACGCCCGCGCCGCCGGTGACCGAAGAGGTCATCACCGAGCCAGCCGTGGTCCCCGCGGCACCGGTCGTTGCCGCGCCGCCGCCGCGCGTCGTTGCGACCACGGTGCCGAGCACGACCGGCTATGCCGTCCCCGCAGCGGCGCCGCTCGCGCCGACCACGGTGAGCTATCGCATTGGCGGTCCGCTACCGGCGGGCGTGCCGGTCTACGCATTGCCGCCGGAGGCGATCGCCACCGCGCCGGGCCTGCGCTCCTATGGCTACGCGACGATTGGCCGTCACGTGCTGCTGATCGATCCTCGCACGAACGTCGTGGTGCAGGAGATCTACCAGTAGTCCCGACGCCTAAGTTGCTGTGAGACCCGCGAGGCCTCGGAACGAGTCGTGCGCGGCAGAGTTCATCGTCGCGTGCCAGACACAGGAGGCTATGATGGCAAAGTTCCGCTACGCGCTCATTGCGCTCGCCTGCGTTGCGAGCGCGGGCACAGCCGCGGCGCAGACGACGGTGATCACGCGGGAGCCGGCGCAGACGCGCACGGTGATCAAGCTCACACCGGCGCAGCGCACCACGATCTATCGCAGCGTCGTGCACGAGCCGGCCGCGGTGAGCGGTGGCGCGGTCACCGAATATCGCGTCGGCACGCGCGTGCCGGCGGATGTCCGGCTCCAAGCACTGCCGCCGGCGGTGGTGACCGAAGTGCCGGCGATCCGCACCTACAAATACATGGTGGTGAACAACCAGGTCGTGCTGGTTGATCCGGCGACCAGCGAGGTCGTCGAGGAGATCAGCGAGTAAGCCGCGAAGCCGATTGTCGTTAAGAACAGCCCGGTCCTCTCGTCGAGGAGCCGGGCTGTTCTGCGTTTACGATGGAACTTCGGCGCAACGCCAGGCGCCACGCTAAGTCCTTGGAATTGGCCCGCTTCCGGCCATATCCCTGTTTACCCTTGCGATGCGTCACACGCTGTCGGACCGGCGAATGGCTGGATTTTTTCGAGGCAGACGCCCATATAATGGCGTGGAGGTTCTTCTATGCGTAACATCAATTATCAGGCCCCATCCGAGCTGTTTCCCAGCCGGAGCCGCAAGGCCCGCCGCCCCATCGGTTACAAGCGTTTCCAGACGGCTGCCGAGGCCATTCGCTTCGCCATGGAAGAGCTTCCGGCTGAGCTGCTGCTCGGCGCCTATCTCGAGGTCGAGGAAGAGCGTTTCGACGGCAACGGCATCCGCCAGTTGTACGAAAGCGAAGCCTATCCGCTGCCGCGCAAGCTGACCCAGGTCGCCAACTAGCCGCGCCCTAAGCTCCCGCCTTACGGAACAAATCGAAGGACGGCCGCGTTCCCGTCCCACTATGTCGCTCGCCCACCAAACGACAACAATGGCAGACCGCATCAGCCTCGGACATATCGGCTTCCTGTTCGGCGGCGTGACCGCTGCCGTCGTGTTCATCGCGATCTGGATCGTCGGCGACCACATCACCGGCCGCCTCAACTTCGACGATTCCTCCGTAACCCGCACACTGCGCTGACTCTCGCGCCGCCGAGCGACCTGTCCGCCGACCCGCCTTCGCTCACTCCGTGAGCTTCGAACGGGTTTGAGTCCACCGAAGCGCCATGGCGCGCAGGTGGAAGCGCTCTTGCGCGTAGGCGGAAGCAAGCGTCCGGCGCGAGCAACAAAATCACGGTCTCGCGCCGCCGAGCGAAAGCGAGGGGCCGGCGCGGGCAACAAAATCACTGCCGCGGCCGTTGTCTCCATCGGACAAGGAGACGCGGCCATGACACGATTTCCAATCGCCACAGGTTTGCTTGGACTGACGCTCGCGTTCGCCGGCGCACAGCTCGCCTTTGGCGCCGACGCGACCGACGATGGCGCCAAGATCAACTCGGGCCATCCGCAACCAGTGCCCGCGGGCGCGCCGCCCGGGGTGATGCAGCAAAGCGGCTCGGGCGACGCGGTGCAAAACAAGGCAGCGCCCGTCGGTGATGCCAAGGCGGGAGCGCCGGGCGAAACGCCGGTGCCTGATCCGGACGAGGCCGCCGCCGCGCCGGCGCCCGGCCAAGGCCCGATCGGCGCCACCGACCAGACCATGCCGGCGAAATTCTCGTCGCGAAACGACAAGCTCGATCATTTGCCGATCATGGCCCTGCCGCTGCCGTTCAGCGACGCGCAGAAGCAGCAGATCGCGCAGGCCGTGCGCAAGGATTCGCATTCGACGGTGGACTTCGCCGCTGCGCCCGCGCAGCAAGTGCCTTACAATCTCGCGCTCTATCCGCTGCCCAACGAGCTCACCGCGCAAATTCCCGAGGCGGCGGACTATCGCGTGCTCAAGCTCACGGACAAGATTGTCCTGGTCAATCCCGCCGATCGCGCCGTCGTCGGCGAGATCAAGGAGTGAAGTGACAGCTGGCTAGCGCCAAATCTCGACCCTGAGCTCACCACGTCTTCTTGAAACCCGCGGTGATGCTCTTATTCGCGGCGGTGGTGCCGAAGTCGGTCACCTGCGTCTTCACGTTGAAGTCGCCGAACAGCTTCTGCTCCGCGCCAAGCTTCTGATGCGTGACATTGTCGACCGTCGATGTCGAGGTGCCGGCGAGGAAGCTGGTGCCGGTGTCGCGCACGTCGAATTTCACCGTCCGGTCGTTGGTCCAGAATTCTTGCGGCTGCGTCGGATTGGCCACCGGCCCCGGCATGCTGCGCGTCACCGCATAGCCGTTCTCCACCGTCACCGCGAGGTTCGTCCCGACCGGCACCGAATGGCTGAACGTGGTGCCGAGCTTGCTCTGCTCCTGCAGCGGATCGACCTTGGCGTCGACCGACATCTTGTCGGCACCGAGCGCGGTATCCAGTGACGGCGTCGTCACGTTCGCCCAGCCGGCGCCGGACTGCTGGTCGGCGGTGAGCGGGACCGGTCGGCTGAGATCATAAGTCGTGCGCTGGTCGGCCGGCACGCCGACATCGACGCCGACTTTGGTCGTCCACTCGGTCGGCAGCTTTCTGCCGACGGTGTACAGCGTCGAGCCGTCGGGATTGTCCTTCTTGCTGGAGAAGTCCGGCCCTTTGTCCTTGCCCGGATCGTCGGCCAGCGCAGATGCGGACGCGACAACGAGAAGCACGGCGGCGAGCGCGAGACGACGCTGCATGAATGACCCCCGAAACGGCACTGGAAGAATCTCTACGCACCGGATGCGGCAGAGAGAAGGCATCGACAACAATCCCCGCGCCGTCGCCGGCGCGGGGATTAACACTTCATCAATCAACAATCGGGAATTGTTAATTCGCGTCCTGCCGGGGCGGCGGCGCGGACTTCCATTGCTCGAGGCTGTCGGCGATCACTTTCATCGCCGTCATCGCCGAATGGCTGAGGCTGGCATAGCCGGAGATTTCCCGCTGCACGCGCTCGCCTTCGTGCCGTAGCATGTCGCGCACCTTCTGCAGCTCGAGAATGACGCGATCGATTTCCTCCATCGAGGATGCGGATACGCGGCGGATCGCCGAATTCACGCTGTCGGCTGCGGAATTGTCTGCCTGTGCGTCCTGGCGCGGACGGCGCAGGAAGGACACGTCCTTGCGCACGAATTCACGGATCTCGCCCTCGAACGCTGCCGCGGCCTGCTCGGCATCGCGTTCTTTGATCGCGCTCATGCTGGTACTCCTGTTTGACGCGTTCTGTTTTGTCGCGCGGCAAATTGCGACACGGAACTATGGCCGCTTCTGGATGCGATTGCGGCAGATTTCGTGTAACAACGGTACCAAGATAAGGGACACTAGCTAAGGTTGGGGGAAACTAGATGCGCGCAGGTGTGGCTGCCGTGTTGCCGGCGATCGTGCTCGGCTGCGCCGTCGCGCAGGCGCAGGCCCCCACGCCCTACGGCTTTGTCGACGTTGCCGCGCAGGTGCCCGGCCTGGTCGTCGACATGCGTTATGCGGGCTCGCACAATTTCGTCGGCCGTCCGGTCGCCGGCTATGAAGGCGCGCGCTGTCTGCTTACCGCGCCAGCGGCGACCGCGCTCGCCGCCGTGCAGCGCGATCTGGCGGCGCGTCGGCTCGGCCTCAAGGTGTTCGACTGCTACCGCCCGACGCGTGCGGTGGCGGATTTCATGCGCTGGGCGGGCGACGTTCACGACACCAAGACCAAGGCCGAATTCTATCCTGACGTCGACAAGCGCAACGTGTTTCGCGACGGCTATGTCGCGACCCGTTCCGGCCATTCGCGCGGCTCGACCGTCGACCTCACGCTGGTGCGCCTGAGCGACGGTCAGGAGCTCGACATGGGCACGCCGTTCGATTTCTTCAGCGAACGCTCGTCACCGGACGACAAGAGCGTCACCGCCGAGCAGCACGCCAATCGCATGTTGCTGGCGCAGGTGATGCGCCGCCATAACTTCCGCCCTTACGACATGGAGTGGTGGCACTTCACGCTGAACCATGAGCTTTACCCGCATACTTATTTCGATTTCCCAGTGAAGTAGTCACTGGCGAGTAGTGAGTAGTGGATAGTGCCGAGGGTGGTTGTGCCCTTAACGACTCACTACTCACTACTCGCTGATCACTCCACTTTCCTGAACCTCCATTCATGAAACCCAACGCGCATTCATCGCCGTTCAACTGCCGTTGAAGTTTTGCGCGTCGGCAGGAACGGTGGCGCCGCCTGCTGACTTTCCTTCCCGAGCCGATCGCAGCATGCGCGATCGTGCCGATGGAGGAGAAAATGAAACGGGTTGTTTTAGCTCTTGCCGCTGTCAGCGCGCTCGCGTTCGCAGCGCCGTCTTTTGCCAATGACCATCTCGCGCAGGCCAACACCGACGTGAAGGCCGGTGCCAACGCCGGCGCCGCCGGTATCAAAGCCAATGCCGGTGCGAACACCAGCACCAGCGCGGGCACGAGCTCGGGCGCCAGCACCAGTGCGAATGTGAGCGGCGGCGCCAAGATCGGCAAGAAGAAGAGCGCCAGGGTGTCGACGAAGATGAAGTCGAAGTCGCGCCTGGCCATGCATGACCGTGGTCTGCATCGCGGCTTCTCGCACTCGCGGCACCTGGGCTACGCCATGGCGCCGAAGCCCAAGCACCACAAGACCATGATCAAGCACAAGACGAATGCGTCGGGCACCGTGGGTGCCGGCGGATCGACCAGCGGATCGACGAACGTCGGGACCGGTGGCTCGATCAAGTAAGCATTAAGAATGGCGGCCGCGCCGCGAGGTGATTGGGGCTCCTAGCGCATGATCCCGAAAAGTGGATACCGGTTTCCCGCCTGCGCGAAGCCCTCGGTAAGCGTTCTCGTGGTGCTCGAAGCTTCGGCGGGCGAAGGCAGGTCGGAAAAGATCATGCGCCAACAAGAATCTAGAGCGGGATGCTGATTCAACTTAAAGCCATCCCGCTCTAGGTGGGCCGGTGCGGCCGCTATCAAACCTAAACCAGAGGAGGACGTGCCTATGAAGAAACTCATCATTGCTTGCGCCGGATTGGCGACACTCGCTTATGCGCTGCCGGCGGCGGCGCAGGTGCGAATTGAAGACCGTGACGCGCCCGGCGTCGTGGTCCGTCACGACCACGATTGGGGCTGGCGGCGCAGCCACGCGGAATTCCGCGGCGACTGCCGTGTCGTCAAGGTGCGCACGCGGCTGCCGAATGGCGACGTCATCGTGAAGACGCGCCGCAGCTGCGACTAATCCCTCTTGGGGACTCAGGACCTGCCCGGGTCTGCACTTCGTTTGCGGACGGCAGTTCTGAGCTGAGCGGCCCCGCCGTCGGACGGGGCCGCTTGGTTTTTCACTCACAAGCTGCAATCGCCTGATTGATCGTCTCGACGTCGGCGTCGAGCCGTTCGAGCTCGCGGATGCGGTCGGGGCCGCTCTTGCACAGTGCGGTCACCGCGCGCGCCTTCACCGCCTCGAGGAAATAGAGCCGCGTCACCGTGCAGCGCTTGCCGGTGGCGGTGCCTTTGAGCTCGACCTTGAGCGCCGCCAGCTTGGCCGTGGTTTCGGTGAGATTGCGGGTGCAGCCGGCGGGATCGAGCTGCGCGGACCGGGCGGGCTTCGCGACGATGATCGCCAGGATTGCGAGCATCAGCGCCATCAGCGCGACGGGTAGCGCAAGGGCGAAACGGGCAATGGCAAGGCGGGCTGGCATGACAAACTCCCCGAATTCTTTCCCGTTAGTGTCGGGACCGGGGCGACAGGTTCACGGCCTTCGGCTAGATTATTTACGGTGCAACCTGGCCGCCGGACGCGCGTTGACCGCACGCTGCGCGGCTTTCTTGTGAAGGAGGGGAGGCGGACATGGTCCTTCCTCTGCTGTTTCCAGCCCTGGTGTCGGCCCAGCTCGTGCTCGTCGCCGACAACAGCGTGCCCAAGCTCAATGTCGAGCCCGGCTGCCGGGCCGCCGCGGATACCGGGGTCGGCCCCGGCCGCAACGCCAATGCCTGCCAGGAGGACGAGTACAAGGCGCGCGACCAGCTGGCCAAGGATTGGACCAGCTTCCCCGCGTCCGACCGCGACCGCTGCATGCGGCTCGCCGCGCTGGGTGGCCAGCCCAGCTATGTCGAGTTGCTCACCTGCCTGGAAATGGCCCGCGACGTCGCCAAGGACGCCAAGGCCGAGCAGGACCAGAATGCCGGGCTCCCCGGCGTGGGCAGCGCCAGCACTCCGGCCCGCTCGCGCAAGATGAAATAGCTACTTCGCCAGATCGCTGCGATGGATCCAGGCGCCGTCGCGCCGGCTTTCGACGGCCGACGCCGCGTCTCGAACCGATCGAGTGACTCTCCGCCGTCATGCCCGGGCTTGACGCCCGCAAGTCGGATACATCCGACTTGCGGTCTTTGATTTAATGCGGAAGTGGGGCAAGCCCGACGTTCGGTGGCATCCACGTCTTTCTGATTTACTGCTTCGCCGCCTTCATCTTCTCGTCAATGCACTTGTCGACGAGCTTCATGCGCACGTCCAGCGAGGCGTGGCCCTTCTCATATTGCATCCAGCATTCGGCGCTGGCCTGGGCCTGCGTCTTCGGCTTTTTTGGCTCGCCGGTGTCAGCGGCGCTCGCCGACGATGCCGGCGCGGCGGCGGTGCTCGGCGGCGGAAATTCCGAACTGGAGCCGGCGCAGGCGGCAAGCAGCAGCGGCAACAGCAAAAGCGGCCAACGGGCCGCGGGCGGCAGGCGATAGGTCATGATGGTCTCTCGTGGGTCCGCGTGCGACGCGGACCGCGGATCTTACTTCTTCGGCATCACGGTCGAGGAGGTGGACGGCTTGCCGAAAGCGGCCTTGTAGGCCGACACCTGCTTCACCTTGTCCGTGGCTTTCTGCTTCTTCTTTTCCTTGGTCGAACGCATCTGTCCCTTGGCCATGGTGGTCTCCCGTCGATGAGTCGCCCGCGCAGGGTGGGGAAATTAGCACCGCAAGACTAGGCGCAACAATATGGCGTAACGCGGTTGTGGAATGACGGCTCAGACGGAGCTGGTCAAAAAAGCCTCGGCTTTTTCAAGGGTCGGAAACCGGCCGAGTTCGCGGTAGTCGGGCTTGTGCTCCGCCGTGTCCGGCGAGCGATAAATCACGAACTCATCGCCGGAGCACGTGATTACTTCCGTCAGGTCATCGCTGTCTTCTGGCGACATATGGCGAGCGCCGCAATGCGGGCAGTCGTCGTCGCACATGCAGGACCACTCGTCCTCCCAGCCCTTGCCGCACTCTGCGCAGGTGTAATGGTTGCGAAACCAAGCCATGGGGGAGCCTTCCAAATTTAGTCAGGACGGCGATCGCAACCGATAATAGCCTCTTGCAACGAAATCGAGGTAGCCCTGATCACGAAGAACCTGGAGTTGTTGACGTATCTTTTGCTTCACATGTCTGTTGTTTGGATACAAACGACTCAGGCGATCCTCGAACGCGTAGACGTCGTCGAGTTCGAATTCCTGCTCGCCGACTGCTTCGACACATTTCATCACTTCGACCAGCCAGCCGCGCGCTTCAACTCCCGCCTCGCGAAGAAAGAGTGTTCGCTGCCACTGCGCCAGAACGGACCTTTTCGGCAAAGGCACCCCGTCGCGAACGAAATAAATCTTTCCGGCCTGTGGAATGTCCTTCAACAGGATATTGCACCCACTCCATCCTGCGCGGCGTGCCGTTACAGCGAGTGGTTTGCGTCGCTCTATGATTTCGCGAACGAAGAAGTGTTTCGGAACCACGAAGACGTTTGTTACGCCATGCAGCCCTAGATCGTAGTTGAGAAGCAGCAGGTTGGGGTTGTTCAGAGAGGCCAATCGCTCGCACATCGTGCGAAACGCGCCATCAACGACCTTGGCGCCGAACGTCTTCTTCTGACTCTTCAGCTCGTATTCTTCTTTGCAGACTGCGCAGAAGAAATCCGCGACAGGCTGGTTGGCGGGAAATGGCGTGATGTTCTTGCCGCCGCAATTGGGGCAGTAAATCCAATCCTTGACCCAGCGCTCCGTCCATGCGCGAGCGCTCTGGCTACCGCTCGAATAGGGAGTTTGGGATTCCTCGAAACCTAGCTTCATCGCGGCCGAGCATATCGGGCCGCGTTGAACAGGCTCTTAATGCGCCTCCTTAGCGCCGCCTGGGCTTGAAACCACCTCTTTGGCCCGGCCGCCCGAGTTTGGACCGACCACCGGACGGCACCGCCTCGACACCCGGGCCCATCTCGTCCAGCTCGGGCTTCCGTGGTCCCCGCGGTCTTGCCCGCAAGCCCTTCACCGAAGCGGCGATCAGGCTGCGCGCGGTCGGATCGTCGACCACCGCCATCTCGGTGGCGCGCAGGCGCTTGACCTCGTCGCGCAGCCGCGCGGCTTCCTCGAAGTCGAGATCGGCGGCGGCCTCGCGCATGCGCGTCTCCAGGTCGGCGATCACCGCCTCGAAATTGTGCCCGATGGTCGCCGCGTCCTCGAACTCGCCGGCACCGCCGCCGCCAGTCGAGATCAGCACATGGTCGCGCTCGTAGACGCTGGAGAGGATGTCGCCGATCGACTTCTTCACGCTCTCCGGCGTGATACCGTTGGCGGTGTTGTACTCCATCTGCTTCTCGCGCCGGCGGTTGGTCTCCGCCATGGCGCGCTCCATCGAGCCGGTCACCTGGTCGGCATAGAGGATGACGCGGCCGTCGATGTTGCGCGCGGCGCGGCCGATGGTTTGAACCAATGACGTCTCGCTGCGCAAAAAACCTTCCTTGTCGGCATCGAGGATGGCGACCAGCGCGCATTCGGGGATGTCGAGGCCTTCGCGCAGGAGGTTGATGCCGACCAGCACGTCGAACGCGCCGAGCCGCAGGTCGCGGATGATCTCGATGCGTTCCAGCGTGTCGATGTCCGAATGCATGTAGCGCACGCGGATGCCCTGCTCGTGCAGATATTCGGTGAGGTCCTCCGCCATGCGCTTGGTCAATACCGTCACCAGCGCGCGGTAGCCGCGTAGCGCCACCTGTCGCACCTCGCCGATCACGTCGTCGACCTGCGTGCGCGCGGGGCGCACCTCGACCGGCGGATCGATCAGGCCGGTGGGGCGGATCACCTGTTCGACGAACACGCCGCGCGATTCCTCGAGCTCCCAGCCGCCCGGCGTCGCCGACACCGCGACCGACTGCGGCCGCATCGCGTCCCATTCCTCGAAGCGCAGCGGCCGGTTGTCCATGCAGGAGGGCAGGCGGAAGCCGTATTCGGCGAGCGTCGCCTTCCTCCGGAAGTCGCCGCGATACATGCCGCCGAGCTGCGGCACGGTGACATGGCTCTCGTCGACGAAGACGAGCGCGTTGTCCGGCACATATTCGAACAGCGTCGGCGGCGGCTCGCCGGGTTTCCTTCCGGTGAGATAGCGCGAATAGTTCTCGATGCCGGCGCAGGAGCCGGTCGCCTCCATCATCTCCAGATCGTAGATCGTGCGCTGCTCCAGGCGCTGCGCTTCCAGGAGGCGGCCGGCGCGGTTCAATTCGTCGAGCCGGTGGCGCAGCTCCGCCTTGATGCCGGCGATCGCCTGGATCAGCGTCGGCCGCGGCGTCACATAGTGCGAGTTGGCGTAGATCTTCACGAATTCCAGGTCGTCGGTCTTCTGCCCGGTGAGCGGGTCGAACTCCTCGATCTTGTCGATCTCGTCGCCGAACAGGTTCACCCGCCAGGCGCGGTCCTCGTAGTGCGCCGGGAAGATGTCGACGCAATCGCCGCGCACCCGGAAGCTGCCGCGATAGAAGTCGCCGCCCGAGCGCTTGTATTGCAAGGCCACGAGATCGGCGAGCAATTGCCGCTGGTCGATGCGCTGGCCCATCTTCAGCGCGAAGGTCATCGCCGAATAGGTCTCCACCGAGCCGATGCCGTAGATGCACGACACCGAGGCGACGATGATCACGTCGTCGCGCTCGAGCAGCGCGCGCGTCGCCGAGTGGCGCATGCGGTCGATCTGCTCGTTGATCGAGGATTCCTTCTCGATATAGGTGTCGGTGCGCGGGACGTAGGCTTCCGGCTGGTAGTAGTCGTAATAGGAGACGAAATACTCGACCGCGTTGTCGGGGAAGAAATTCTTGAACTCGCCGTAGAGCTGCGCCGCCAGCGTCTTGTTCGGCGCCAGGATCAGGGCAGGGCGCTGCGTGCGCTCGATCACCTTGGCCATGGTGAAGGTCTTGCCCGAGCCGGTGACGCCGAGCAGCACCTGCGTGCGGTCGCTTCGCTGCACGCCTTCGACCAGCTCCTCGATCGCCTGCGGCTGGTCGCCCTTCGGCTCGAAATCGGACTTGATGACGAGCCGCACGCCGCCTTCGGACTTCTCCGGCCGCGGCGGGCGATGCGGCGTCCAAATTTTTCCCGCGCCGTCGGGATCGGTGAATTCTTTGCGGCCTTCGCGCAACAGCCGGTCGAGCGCTTCCGCGGTGGCGGCAACGCCCATGGAGGACAGCCCGCTGCCCGGCGCGGGAAGGTCGGCGCGCGGCAATCGATACTTGGCATCGCCGCTTGCACCACCGTGCTCCCTCCCCCCTTGAGGGGGAGGGTTGGGGAGGGGGGTATTGGTGAGCGCGTCGTCCGTGAGGCCCAGCTCTTCCGCCAATCGCGGGTCGAGCCCGGTCACTGGCGGCGGCGTGAAGCCGCGCTGCGGCGCCTCCTCGAAGCCCTTGGTGGATTTGCGCGCCTGGTGCGCCTTGGCGAAGTCGGCGCGGCGGTCGAAGGAATTGTCCGGCGGCGGCTGCAGTCCCGATTTCACGTCCTGCCCGCCCGTCGACGAGCCGATGCCGGCTTCGCCGCGATTGATGGCGGGATTGAGCAGGTCGGCGAGCGCCGGCGCGATCGGCGGCAGCTCCGGCCGCGCCGCCTTGGCGCGTGTCGGTTTGGCCGGATCTTTCTTGGAATGCTTCGCCGGATGCCGCGAAGACGTGTCGGGGGATTTCGCCATTGCGGAGAATATGGGCCTAGTCAGACGGCGATAAAAGGGCCGGGATTCCGGGGCCGTCGCCCTTCGAGGCTCGCTTCGCTCGCACCTCAGGGTGACGGATCAGACTTGCGGCTGGTGGCGCGGATTGTCTTCCCGCGCCATCGATGGTTCCGTGGGCGCAATGGCCTATCTCCTGCTCAAATTCCTGCATGTCCTCGGCGCCATTGTGCTGCTCGGCACCGGCGCCGGCATCGCCTTCTTCATGCTGATGGCGCATCGCAGCGGCGATGCCGCACACATCGCGAAGACAGCGGCGACGGTGGTCCTCGCCGATGTCCTCTTCACCACGACCGCGGTGGTGGTGCAGCCGCTGTCCGGTGCGCTGCTCGCGCGCGAGGTCGGCCTTCCGCTCACCCAGGGCTGGCTGCTGGGATCGATTGCGCTCTACCTCATCGCTAGCGCGTTCTGGCTTCCGGCGGTCTGGCTGCAGATCCGCATGCGCGACCTTGCCGCCGATGCGGCGTCGCACGGCAATGCACTGCCGGAGGGCTACCGCCGGCTGTTTCGGCTCTGGTTCGTCTTCGGCTTTCCCGGCTTCGGTGCGGTCATCGCCATCCTCTGGCTGATGATCGCGAAGCCGTTCTGAGCGGGCGTCGCATGAATGAGACGCACCAAAGCTCGATCGTCGATCTCGGCAAGCCCGGCGCTCCGGGGCTCATCCTCTATGACGGCGTGTGTGTTCTCTGCTCGGGTTGGTTCCGTTTCGTCGCCGAGCGCGACACGGCGCGGCGCTTCATGTTCACGGCGATCCAGTCGGACTATGGCCGCGTGCTGGCGCAGAGGCTCGGCATCGATCCGGAAAATCCGCAGAGCAATGCCGTGCTGCTCGACGGGAAGGTGCATCTGCGCCTGGACTCGGCGCTGGCCGCGCTCGGGGTGCTGCCCGGCTGGCGCTGGATGCGCGTGTTTCGGCTGGTGCCGCGGCCGCTGCGCGACGCGTTCTATGGCGTCATCGCGCGCAACCGCTATCGCTGGTTCGGCAAGAAGACGGTCTGCGACCTGGGCGGCGCGCGCTATGCCGACCGGATCATCGGCTAGCTGGCCTCGCGACACCCTCCTCGGTCATGCCCCCGCGAAAGCAGGACATCCAGTAATCGATGGCCATCGTTTGTGCTTACTGGATCGCCCTCGCGCTGGCGAGCCGAAGGCGAGCGGCCAGCGCCAGCATTATAAATTCGCCGCGCCGGACCCTCGCTTCGCGGGCGATGACGGCCGAGAGTGAGGCGACGCGATCGGAATGCGTCGAGATCGGAGTGCGTCGAGATCCCCTAAAACGCCTTCACCGTATCGACCACATGCTCCACGGCCGGCGGCTCGGCGAAGCAATGGCCGACGAGCTTGCGCCACTCCTGGAAGTCCGCCGAGGTGCGGAAGTCGACGGTGTGGTTCTCCAGTGTCTCCCACTTCACGAACAGCCGGTAGCGGTGCGGTTTCTCGATCGAGCGCTTGAGCTCCATGCCATGGCAGCCTTTGGCGCGCTTGAAGATCGGTCCCGCCTGCTTGACGCCGTTCTCGAACGCGTCCTCGCTGCCCGGCTTTACGTCGATCCGGGCGATTTCCATGATCATGCTGTTCCCCTCAGTCCTTAACCTTAGCCTCTCTGACTGTCGCCGGACTATGGACTGGCTGCTATGATGAAGAAAAGCCACGGGCGCGCATAGCGATAAGCCCGAATTGCAGGGGAGGATCACGTGGGACGGACGACGCGACGCCGATTTCTGGCGGGAACTGTAGGCGCGCTAACATTGCCGGCGCTGGCGCGGGCGCAGACGACAACCTGGCCGAGCAGGACGGTGCGCGTCATCGTTCCCTATCCGCCGGGCGGCGGCGCCGATACGGTGAGCCGCATCATCTTCGCCAAGCTCAGCGACCAGCTCGGTCAAAATTTCATCATCGACAATCGCGGCGGCGCCGGCGGCACGATCGCCGAGGCGGTCGCCGCCAAGACCGAGCCCGACGGCTATACCGTGCTCTACGATGCGACGGCGTTCTCGGTGAACCCGTGGCTCTATCCGAAGCTGACCTTCGATTTCACCAAGGACTTCCAGCCGGTGTTCCTGGCGTCGCTGGTCCCCAACATCCTCATCGTGCATCCCTCGGTGCAGGCGAAGACCGTCGGTGACATCATCGCGCTCGCCAAGGCGACGCCAGGCGGGCTCGATTTTGCCTCCTCGGGCAACGGCACCGTGCAGCATCTGTGCCTCGAGCTGTTCCGCTTCATGACCGGCGTGAAGATCAACCACATCCCCTATCGCGGCGGCGGTCCGGCGCTCAACGACGTCATCGCCGGCCAGGTGAAGTTCTTCTTCTCCAATGGCGCTGCGTCGCTCGGCCATATCCAGGCCGGCCTGGTGAAGGCGATCGCGCATACCGGCAAGGGTCATCTGCGTACGCTGCCCGATCTGCCGGCGGTGGAAGACACCGTGCCCGGCTTCGAGGCCTATGAGTGGAACGGCGTATTCCTGCCCGCGGCGACGCCGGCACCGATCGTGGCCAAGCTCAATGCAAGCCTCAACGCCACGCTGGACACGCCCGAGGTGGCCAACCGGCTCAACCAGCTCAATGTCGATTACAAGAAGAACACGCCCGACGACTTCCGTGCCTTCGTCGCCGCGGAGACCGAGAAGTGGGGCAAGGTGGTGAAGGAAGCGAATATTAAGTTGGGGTAGGTTGGTCACACGGCTATCGAGAATGGTTTTCTATTTGGTCTGGAGCGGCGGGCCCGACGGTACCCCTGACGAAAAGCTTCTGAGCGTCCATTTGGACAGGGACGATGCTGAGACAGCGGTTGCGTCGCACAAGGCGAGTCCGGATTTTCGCGCTTCTCAAGGCGAATTCACGATCGAGCCCTTCGAATGGAACGCGCGGAAACTACGAGGTGAAATTGAAGCCCTGCTGAGAGACCAGGATCCGGAGCAGATCGCAAAGCACCTCGAGCTGTCTATTCGCGCAGATCGCGTTCGCACACTCGACGACTTCGTCGGATTTTTGGATCGCTATTGGCAGGCGCTGCACCGCGGCACGAAGGAGCTTGAGAATCCGGACACCGTGCAATTCCTTGAATGTATGCATGCTTGGCTGGAGACCACGTCCAAGCGGCCGGAATTGGTCGGCCACGAGATGCTGCACGCGCTGCCGGCCTGGAGCACCTTTGCGAGAATTCTGCTCACAGCTTCTACATACGAATAACGAAATCCGGTCGAGTTCCGATTATTCGCTGTGGCAATTCCCCCCACCATCGCCGGTCCGGTCGCCAACCCGAAGCGGCCAGACACGCTGCCGCCGCCAGGCGCCTGGGACACGCACGCGCATGTCTTCGGCCCAGCCGACAAATTCCCCTACACCGAGGGCCGCGGCTACACGCCGCCCGACGCGCCGGTCGAGCGCTATCTCAAGCTGCTCGACCATCTCGGCTTCGCCTATGGCGTCGTGGTGCAGGGCAACGCGCATGGCTATGACAACCGCGTGGTGCTCGATGCGCTGACGCGCTTTCCGCAGCGGCTGCGCGGCGTCATCATCACCGACGCGCGCATCGCGCCGCAGACGCTGCGCGACTGGCACGCACGCGGGTTGCGCGGCTTACGCTTTCATCTGTTCTCCGGCGCCGGCAAGCCGGGCTACATCCGAGGCGTCGGCCTCGACGTGTTCGAACACTTCCGCGCGGTGATGCGCGAGCTCGGGCTGGTCATGCAGGTGTGGTGCGATTGGCAGCTGATGGCCGACGTCGCCGCGACGCTGCGCGGCATTGCCGCCGAGATGCCGGTCGTCGTCGACCATATGCTCAACATCCCGGCCGCGCGCGGCGTCAACGACCCGGGCTTTCAGGCGCTGCTCCGTCTCGTCGGCGACGGCCACGTGCATGTGAAGCTCTCGGCGGCCTATCGGCTCTCGGACAATTTTCCCGATTATCCCGATGCGCGGCCGTTCCACGAGGCGCTGCTCGCGGCCAATCCCGAGCGGCTGGTGTGGGGCACCGATTGGCCGCATCCCTCGATCCCGGCGAAGATCATGCCCGACGACGGGCACCTGCTCGATCTGTTCCATGTCTGGACGCCACGCGGCGACGATCGGCGGCGCATCCTGGTGGACACGCCGGCGCGATTGTTCGCCTGAACAGGAAGCTGCGACTTAGGCGACCGCGCGCGTCGCGTCGGTCGACAGCGACAGCTGCCAGACGCCCTCGGCATCGCGCGTAAAGCCGTGGTCGCGATAGATGTTGCGCACCGGCGTGTTGCGCGCGGTCTCGATGATGCGGGCGCTGAGGCTTGCGTGGTTCGCGCGCAGGTCGCCGATGACGGCGCGCATGAATTCGTGCTCGACGCCGAGGCCGAGCACGCGGCAGCTCATCACCAGGCCGGCGATCTCGTTGCCGATGACCACGGCGGCGCCGACCAGTCCCTGGTCGCCGAAGCGGTCCGACACCTCGATGGCATAGACGCGGGCATTGGCGTCCTGGCTCAGCGCCTTGAGCTCGGAGGCCGCGAACTTGCGGCCGGTGGCGTTGAACTGGGTGGTGCGCTGGAACAGCTCGGCGATGCGCGCGAGATCGGCGGGATCGGCGGCGCGGCCGATGCGCGTCTCGATCTGCAACGAGGCGCGGTACGCACTCTCGTCCGTGGTTTCGTTGCGCAATTGCTGGCGGTTGAGCTGCGCCTTGGTCAGCTCGGTGCGTGCCGCCGCCTCCTTGGTCAGGCGCGGCAGCTGCAGGCGCGGATCGTTGAGCAGCCACCGGCGCAGCGCGAACGGGTCCTCGCCCCACACCTCTACCTGCGGCAGCATGATGCGCACGCGGTCGCGCTCGATCGGGTGGTCGTCAATGAAGACAAAAGTGTCGAGCGCGAAGCCGAGCTCGTCGGCAATCGAGCGGATGTTCTCCACCTTGTCGGTCCAGTTGACGCGCCAGGTGACGAAATCGTCGGGAGTCAGCAGGCGCGCGGTCGGGTAGCGGCCGTTGTACTTCCACAGCTCGCGCACCGTGGCCTCGTCGTTCTTGCTGACGCAGGCGAGCACGATGCCGCGTTGCTTCAGGCAGAGCAGCGCCTCGTGCAATCCGAAATACAAACCGACATAGGAGAAGGCGCCGCTGATCGCCGGATCGAAGGCGAACGGACTGCCGGTTTCTGCCAGCACGCCGGGCCACAGCGTGCCGTCGAGGTCGACGATCACGCATTTCTTGCGGTCGATGGCGAGCGCGACGGTGAGCGCATCGACATGCGCGCGCGCCACGATGCCCTCGCGGCGGTACGGGTCGCCGCCGACGCTGTGCGCCAGTGGCGCCGGGTCGGGGAAGATGCCGTGCACGGCGGCCTTTTCCTCCGGCGGCCGCTGCAGCAGCCAGCCGGGCGAGCCGAGATGCGTGAACCCGACGAGGCCATCGTCGATCAGCGCCTCGGTGCCGGTCGCCGCCAGCGCCGCGGCAATGTCGACCACATGCACGTCGGCGAAGGAGTCCACGAGGTTCGCCAGCATTACATTGGTGACGCGGAAGCGGGTGCGATGGCCGTTGAGTCCGCGCTCAGCGAGGCCGAGCGGCTGCACCGTCGGCTCCGGCAGATTGTCGATCAGGATCGGCGCGGCGCTGCGCTCGCGCAGCTTCTCGATGATGTGACTCGCTTCCGCGCTGTAGCCGGCGTGCGCCGCCTGGTCGGTTCCGGAAGAGGGAAGGGTGAGGGTGTGCCGCGCACGCAGCGCGCCGATGATGATGGCGTCATGCTTGTGCTCGCTGACGAAGCGGAAATCGTCGGGAAAAGTCGCCGCGACGCGCAGGTCGATGCCGCGGCGCGCCGCCTCGCGGCGCAAGAAGTCGGCTTCCATCTGGATGTCGCAGTCGCCGAAAAGCACCACATCGACACGTTGCCTGGCGCCCTGCAGATCGCCGATGCCTTGCGCGGTCGTAGCGGTCCAGTATTGCTGTGCGCCCTCCTTGCGTGACTGCCGGTAGGCATCAAGCAGCTCCAGCGGATCGCGGCCATAGGTCGAGGTGAGCTTCGCCGCGGTCTCGTCGAGCTCGCTTTCGGCGTCGGCTTGCGTGAGCAGCCCGCGTTCGACCAGCGAGGCAATGCAGCTTTCGAGTGCTGCGGCGTCGGCGCCGGTCAGCGCGCTGAGCTCGATGTAACACTCGGGGCAATTCCGCGCGGTCGCGAAGTAATCGAGGATGCCGCTGACATTCGTGTCGATGGTAAGCCGGACCTGGCTCACCGCATGCACCACCAGCACGCGGTCTGCGCCAACCGGGATCTGATGCACGAAACGGGATTTGCGATAGCGCATCGCCGTATCACCTCTCATTGGAGACGACTGACCGACGACGACGGCGTCGGATGGTTCAGGCGGCCTTACCGGGCTCGCTGCGCGGTGCCGACTCGGCCGCAGCGGGGAACAGGCGATCCCAGTTGCCGTCGTAGCGGCCTTCGCCGTCGTGCAGCTTGGCGTTGTTGGCTTCGCGCTTGGCCGCGTCCGCCTCGTTGTAGAGGAAGGCAAGAAAGGCGTAGCGCTTGCCGCGTGTCACCGGCGTCACCTGATGCAGCGCGCCGCAGGAGAACACGATGGCGCCGCCCGCCGGCGCGCGATGCGCCTTGCGGCCGAATTCGGGGAAGATCAGGTCGCCACCGTCATAATCCTTGTTGAGATTGATGGTGACGGCGAAGCGGCGATGCTCGGCGCCGGCATTGACGTTGTCGCGATGCCGGTGGAAGTGCGCGGCAACCGCGGCGTCGTAGCAGGCCACCACGTAGCGATCCATGCGTGTGACCCGGAACTGGAAGAAACGCTCGATCTCGGGCAGCAGGCGGCGGATGACGCGCGTGCGCACCAGCTCGCGCACTTCGGCGTGCGCAACGGGAACGTCGCGCCGACGCTTGAGATTGTAATTGAGCACGGTCTTGGTCTTGCCGTCGGTATCGAACAGGAAGCCGGATTCTTCCGACTCGTTCTTCTCGTAGAAATCCATCAGGAAGTCGCACATCGGGAAGTCGAACACGCGCGGCACGATCAGCGCGGGCGGGAACAGCGGCACGCCCGCGGAGTCGTCGACCTGTGGCAGACCGCGCAGCATGTTGGCGATGGTGATGGCATGGCCGCTCGGGAAGTCCCAGGGGATGTCGGCGATCGCGCGCAGCATCGGATCGAGCACGATCGTGCGCGGCATGTCGAAGGCGCCGAAGCAGCGGCTGATGGTGCCATCATAGTCGGCGAGGAACGACAGGCCCTTGCCGGCGAGCGCGACAAATTTTTCCGGAGACGATGGCGGCGCGGTGAAGATGCATTTGACCGCGATGTGGTCGTCCTGCAGCAGCGTGCCGAGCTCGAGCAGCGCGGCGATCTCCTGGTCGACGCGCGGATTGTCCGGCGCACCGAGAAAGCTCAGCACCACCCAGCGGCCGGCGGAGACGTGCAGGTCGAAGTTGCCGCCGGTGACCAGCGGCGCGCTGAAGCGAATGACCGGATCTCCGAGAACGACGCGATTGTTCGCTGCACTCTCGGCCATAAAAGGCTCCCATTGTCCCCGTCGCCCCGGTCATTCATGAATTGTGAAGGTTAATAGTTTGTTAAGAATTACAGCCTGACCGCCGAGGGCCTTGTGACGTCTCTCCGTCATCCTGACGGCGGCCGCGAAGCGGCCCTCGTCCGCCTGCGCGCAGGCGCTTCGGCGAGACTCCGATCCAGACCTCGCCGAAGCTCGAAGAGCGAAGGCGGGAAGGATGAGCGGCCCGAGAGTCTGCGGCCGTCATCCTTCGAGGCGCGCAAGAGCGCGCACCTCAGGATGATGGGGGAGGGCTGTGCCTGTGGAAAGCGGGAGGATGCTGTTGGCAACATGTTGGCAACTGCAAAAAATCGGCGCGCCCTCTTTTCTTTTCACGCCCGCTCCCGATAAGGATGCTTATCCCGCTCCATTACCAAGGGGCGTCTGCGCAAGCGTCTACAGTCGCGGGGCGGGATGCGATGGCCGGATGACGGGTGAGCTTAGACGAACACCCAATCCATTCGGCGGTGAAGTCGCAGCGCTCCCGTTGCACAGATCCCGTGCATCACGAGACGTGTGGTCTACCCGGTCTAGGTCGAGTCACCGGTCGGACCGGATGTGTAGTCTCATCAGCGGTGGATAGAAGGTAAGAACACTTCCACCGGGGGGCTTGCGGAATAAGCCGTAACCCATCGCGCGCGGGATATCTCGATCCGACGAGACCTGCGGTTTGACTACCATCTGCCTTCGTTCCGCGAGGGGCGAAGGATCCGTAGATCCCGAAGGATCACGGATGTCC